>Ga0137429_1000395_pt1 | contig 18293 bp, 23 predicted proteins | sample EasRivERMZT736_2_FD_102304 | JGI IMG/M metagenome (GOLD analysis project Ga0137429, IMG submission 102304) | Soil microbial communities from meander-bound floodplain in the East River, Colorado, USA - East River MetaG ERMZT736_2 | ecosystem: Environmental > Terrestrial > Soil > Floodplain ...
ATTTTACATCGAATCCTTTATTGATTTATCCACCGAGCGAACCATCGGAATGGCACTTGGACCGATCCCCATATCTAAAATCATTTCCTATCAACTTCATTTTGGTTTATCAGAAGAATTTGTTAACATAATAAGGCAAGTGGATAGTTTATATTTGAAGGAAGTGGATAACAAAACCAAAAAGGCGAAGTAATGGCGGTTACCGGAGAGCGTCTAATTTACGATATAACAGTGAACAGCAAAGGCGCGAGTCAGGAGCTTAAAGATTTTGATAAATCCGTCCAGCAATTAAATAAGTCCACCCAAAATATATCTAAAACATTCGACGTATTCAAAGGAGTTTTAGCAGGCTACCTCAGTTTCCAAGGCGCGAAAGCATTTTTAGCCCTTGCGGAAGGCATGCAGGAGGCACAAACAAGATTAGTTATTTTAACCGGATCCATGGAAACAGCTTTAGCGGTTCAAGAAGAACTTTTCCAAATAGCTCAAAAACAAAACGTAGCTTTAAAAGATTTATCAAAAGCATATATAAAAATAAGTCCTGCACTCCAAGAACAAGGAAAGAGCCAGGCGGAGATATTAAAATTTACCGATGCTTTAATTTCCTCTTATAAACTAATCGGTCAAAGCACAGACGAGGCGGCACAATCAGTTTCTAATCTTGCCGATGCCTATGCCTCTGGGAAAATAGATTCCGGACAACTTAATCAAGTCCTTCTAACCAACAGGGAATTATTAAAAGCGGTATCTAAAGAATTAGGTGTAACGGAAAAGGAACTCCGTAAACTTGCCAGGGCAGGAAAAGTATCTGGTGAAGATTTGTTCAGCGCCGTAACAAAAGCTGCTGACGAATGGGAGAAAAAAGCATCCCAGCTTCCAGTCGGAATATCCGAGGCGCTAACTAATTTAGGAAACTCCCTCGCTAAACTTGCCACAAATTTCGCCCCCGTTATTGACGTGATAGCCAAAGGACTTCTCTTTATCGCTGATAATTTCGAGGCTGCGGCAGTAGGGGTTGGAGTATTCACCGCCGCCTTATTAATCGCCACAGGCGCCGTTACGGGGCTTAATATCGCCCTTTTAGCTAACCCCGTAACCTTAGCAGCGGGGGCTTTAGCAGCAGCGGCAATTCTTATTTATAAGAATTGGGACGGGATTAAAATATTTTTCCTTGAATTATGGGAGGTGACGCTTCCTAATGCGGTGGATGAGTTTACAATATTTTGGATTAAATTTGTAAATGTCATAACCAATTTCTTCAAAGAAGGAATGAATGCCATCATAGAAGTTTATAATAATACTATTGGAAAGATCAGCGGGAAAAAGATAGAGCCCTTCCAGTTAGAATTTAATCTCGATGAGATAAAAGAAATCAATCAGGCGATAGAAGATAGAACTCTTGCCTTTGATAAATATGTTTTGTCCTTAGATAAGGTGGTAGTTAAAACCGATGAGTTAAATAAAAAAGGACAGGTAAAAATCTTTGGTCCAGATTTAACCGAAGCTGATTGGGCATGGGTAGATGAGATTTGGAATGTCGGCGATGCGATGGATGCCCTCGCTGAAAGGACAGAGAATCTAAAAGAACAACTAAGAGGATTGCAAGAGAACGATCCATTCGGAGGTTTCCAAATTGGTATCCAGCAAGCGATAGCGGAAGTTCCGACCCTAACGGAATCCTTTGCCAAATTAGGGCAGGATTTATTTAAAGACCTAACCAAATCTCTTTCTGATTTCGTTAAGACCGGAAAGCTAGAAATGAAAGATTTATTTAATTCCATTATTGATGGGCTTATTCAAATCGGTATTCAAAAAGCATTGGTAGCAGCTATAGGAAATGTATCTTCAGAAGGTGGAGGCGGTTTGCTAGGACTTCTATTTGCTAAAGGCGGCGTATTTAAAAACAGTGAGGTCACCCCTTTTGCTAAAGGCGGAGTGGTGGATAAGCCAACAATATTTCCTTTCGCTGGTGGAGTTGGCTTAATGTCGGAACGTGGGGCGGAGGCAATCATGCCCCTTCACAGAGATTCAAGCGGATCACTCGGAGTAAAATCCGCCGGTCAAGTTGGTTCATCAACTCAAGTAAATGTTTATAATCAGACAAATGATTCTGATGTGGAAACTAAAGAGTCAACCGATCCAAACGGCATGAAAAAAATTGACGTTTATATAAAGACTAAAATTAAATCCGTTTTCGCCTCAGGGGAAATGGATCGAACCATGAGCACCAGTTTTGGTCTATCAAGATCAGGGAGTAGATAATGCCTCCAGAAACGTGGCCGATTTCGTTACAGACGCTTTTAGACGACAGCTATGGGGAAACCCAAAAGCCTAGAACCTTGACGACCGACGTGGCAATTGGTCCAACAAAAAAGCGTTTGCAATATACCAAAGAAATGCCAGTCCTTGATTGCTCCATAATTGTTACGATGGCGGGATATCAAACCTTTAAACAATTTTATAATGTAACTTTATCGGGCGGGGTAAAAACTTTCACTTATAATCATCCCGTTTCCCAACTACCTTTGACTTATAGATTCTCCGAAGAGCCCCAGCTATCTGCTATCGGTCCCTTACATTTTAGAATTAATATGCAATGGGAGCAATTGTAAATGCCAAGGACGCTTACTCAACCAACCCTTACCCAATTATTTCTACAGGAAAGCTCCGATCCTTTTTTAATGCTCCTAACAATCGCCCACCCAAACTATACAACCGTTCGATTGGTAAATAATAATGAGGATATAATATCCAGGACTTTAACTTTTACCGCTTTAGCAATGAAAATAATTTTACCGACCGATGATGGGGAATCAATACCTAAGATGCAAATAGTTTTAGATAATGTCCCCTTAGAATTAATGGATGAATTCCGATCAACAACCACTCCGGCAAATGTTACGATCGAGGCGATACTTGCTTCTCGTCCCGATGTGGTAGAAATATCTATAACCGATTTGATTCTGACTAATATCTCTTATGACAATCGAAAGATAACCGCTACACTTGGATTAAATGATTTCTTTAATCAGCGGATCCCCGGTGAAATTTATTCACCCCAACTTTACCCTGGTATGTTTACCTGATGGAAAAACTAATTGGGATCCCATTCACTCCTTTAGGCAGGAGCTACCAAGGAGCAGATTGCGCAGGATTGGTGATCCTTTTCTACCGGGACATTTTAAAAATAAGCCACGAACAATATTTAATTTATACTGATGTTTTAGCGGATAATGAATCTAAAATATTCTACGCCTTAGATAATGCCAAATTTAAAAGAGTGGATTCCCCCAAGCTTCCAGGAGATTTGTTAGTTATCAGAACCTATGGGCTGCCTGCCCATTTGGGGATTTGTTACAATGATAGATATTTCCTGCACACCCTGGATAGGATAGGATCACATTTAGCTGAATATGATAATCCTGCTTGGACGAGGCGAATAGAGTCAAGGTGGAGAATGGTGTGACCGAGATAATTAAGGCCAACAAAATTAATCTTAGCTATCGTCCACACTTTTTGGATTCCACTACCATTTATAAATACTACAACCGCGACGTTACTGTTGAAGAAATAATAGTTTCATTAAATATCCACCATGAACTTTTGCCTCAAGTCCTAGTCCAAATAGGCGGGGTAAAGATCCCAAGACCGAATTGGCATTTGGTAAGACCGCTTCCTGGTGCAATGGTCTTTATCTCATTAGTACCAATGGGCGGCGGTGGAGGCGGCAATAAAAGTTTAATCCAGGGGATTATTGGAGTTGCCTTAATAGCTGTGGGGGTAATCGGATTCGGGTTATCCGCAGGACTTACCTCTTCTTTGATATTAACAGGTGCGGGCATGGTGCTATCTGCAGGTGCTTCAATGTTATTTCCCCCACCAAAACCAGCGCTGTCTCAATCAAGATATAACTCCCAAGAATCTTCCCAGACTTATTTATTAGGCTCATCCTCAAATGCTTTTAAGCCTTTCGGTCCAGTGCTAAAATTATACGGCACCCATAAAATGTTTCCCACTATAGCCGCCAAACCTTATACCCAGTGGAATGCCAACAATAACGATTTTTACACAGTCTTTGATCTGGGGATCGGAAAGGTGGATAGAGATACCCTTCAAATCTATATCGGATCAACTCCGCTATCAAATTATTCAGATATTAATTATAATATTATTTATCATCCGGCGGAAAAATTTCAGATTTATTTAAACGATTATGAAACCGAATCTTTCCAAGTCTTAATCCCCACAGGTGGGGAAGTAATAAGAAACACCAAGGCGGATACGGAGGAATTCCAAGTCGATATCGCTTTCCCGCAGGGTCTATATTCCCTTGATTCCAATGGAAATATTTTATCTGAATCAGTGGAAATATCGATTGAATATCAAGATGCGGCGCTGGTCTGGCATACTTATTCGGACGCTCCCAGATATGACCTAGGGACATCTGGGGATTCCACCTCGATCAATAGGCCCATTACCCTTTATAACAATAAGGCATACACCTTCAGTTATTATAATACTGTTTGGGGAGTATCCACTTACCCAATCACCACAACTTATTATTATATTGCCAAAGGAACCACCTCAATACGTGCCAATGTCATGCCCCCAAATGGTTCAACGGTAAATATTAATGGGGCGAAATATAAGGTTCTTTCAAATAATGGAACTTCCATCACGATAGATAAGCCCATTCCGACAGAGATTTTTTTATATACATCCACTTCTTTATCTACAAGCTATAATGTTCCAGGGGTTTTAAAGCTCACCGCCAATAAACAAAATCCAACTTATTTCACTTTAATTGTCGGAGGGCTGCCCCCTGCGATTTACCCAATAAGAATTAAAAAGATAACCACATCAGGGGCAGGATCCCTTAAGCATATAAATGAAATGTATCTCGCCCAAATTAAATCGGTTAAATATAAAGCACCGATTGTAACCACGATCCCTCATACCTTTTTGGAAATGAAAATTAAAGCGAATGAGCAGCTATCGGGAACATTAGACAATGTTTCTATTATCGGAAGCTCTGTTTTAGATACTTGGGATGTAACGGCGGGTGCTTGGGTGGAAAAACCTACCAATAATCCCGCCTGGATATTTGTGGATATTTTAACCGGACCTGTTAATGGAAACCCGGTATTAAAAGACAGGCTTCATTTGCCGTCTATTATCGAGTGGGCAAACTATTGCGATACTTTGAGGACTTTCAATTTCACGATGGAAGGGCAGACAGCGCCCGTTACTGAAAAAAATTCCGTCTGCTCATTCGTTTTAGATTTCGATACCACCGTCATGCAACTCCTAACCCAAGTATGCTCCGCTGGTCGGGCAACCTTTTCTGTTATCGGTGGAAAATATGGGGTGATAATCGACCAACAAAAAACCATCCCGGTGCAAGTCCTGACCGAGAGAAACTATAATAACTTTTCCAGTTCTCGAAGCTATATAAAAATGCCCCATGCCCTCAAAGTTAAATTTGTGGATCCTGAATCGGATTGGAATATTTCTGAGCAGCTGGTTTATAATACCGAGGATGGGTACAACGCTGGAAATTCTACTATTTTTGAGTCTATCGATACTTTCGGTTGCAATACTCCTTCTTTCGCTTGGAGGCTAGGACGTTACTGGCTCGCTCAGACCAGACTCAGACAAGAGAAAATAAATATTGAAATGGACTTTGAAAACCTGGTTATGCTTAAAGGCGACCTAGTGGATTTCCAATCACAAATAATGAAGGTGGGCGGATATCCGGTTCGGATAATAAGAATCACCGGAGCAACTATTTATTTTGATACCCCCATCGATAGCCCTGGCGGCACTCCTGGATTTGAAGTTAGAACTAGAGCAGGTACAATTATATCAGGACAACTAACAAGCGTTGCTCCCAATGGACTTTCAGTCACAGTCCCCAATAGTTCTGGAATGAACGTTGGGGATTTATTTGTTTTTGGGATATTCACCAGAACTTCGATTAAATGTTTGGTGGAAAATATTGTTCCATCAGATGATATGAAGGCTTCTGTTACTTTGGTGGAATACGCTCCGGCGATATTCAATGCAGACATTGGACCGATACCGCCTTACGATCCACAGATAAATCCGCCGGGAGCTTTAGAGAGTACGCCTCCTAAAATCGACAACGCCATTTTACAAGAAGAAATAATTTATCGAAACACCCAAGCTATCTCCAAAATAAATATTAATATTTTTGTTCCACCGGGAACGGTTTGGAATGCTACCGCTATTTATTGGCTGAATGAACTTCTCGAATGGGAATTAGTACAAACTATTGCAGGCTCCGCCCTTGAATTCTTCCTTGAAGAACCAGCTTCGGAAAACTTTAAAAACATTGTTAAGGACTTGGAATTTTCTTATAGATTTTCCCTGATAGGAAACAATGGAAACCATTTGCCAGTCGAGAGTTTGGATACATATTCGATTATATTGAAGGGTGATTTAGTTTTACCTCTGCCGCCCGCTAAATTATCCATGAACACCCAAGTAGATACCCTCCTTATAACTTGGGATCCGCCATTGGGAGTGCCAGATTTAGGAGCATTCCTAGTTAAATATTCCCCGACATTTGATACCAATATTTCTTTCAATGAATTTTCTTTTTTCATAGATAAAGTCCCTGCCCTTGCTACATCCGTTAAAGTATCATTTCGTCCAGGGCAATACGCAGTTAGATCGATGGACACTTCAGGAAATGTTTCAGCGGAGTCGATTCGGGCAATTGCATCTTCTCCGGATGTAATCTTAACCAAAAATATTTCCAGTTATTCGCCTGAATCTTTAGGATGGCCTGATACAAAAAAGGACGTTGTTGTAATTTCAAATGAGATTCAATTACTTCAAACTGCCCCGAATGCTACGGTAAATATCGGCTACTACTATTTCAATAATCTTTTAGATTTAGGAGAAATCTATACTGCCAGAGTGAGTTCTTTCCTTCAAGGGTATGGTTTAGAACTTGGCGTCTATTTAACCCATGCATCCTGGGATCCAATGTCTAATCGTGCGGCGATGAATGATGTGGCGGAAGATGAGGCAAAATATTATTTAGAGGTTCGCCTTACCAATCAAACATTTTTTATTTCTTTCTGGGCGGATATGGCATCAATAAATCCAATTGCACAGGGAGCAGTTCAATGGTCGCCTTGGCAAAAGATATTTGTTGGGGACGTCACCACTCGCCTAATTGAGTTTAGAATTGTCCTTGAGAGAAATAGTACAAGATTAAATATTACGCCAGTTGTTAAATCAGGAAAAGTTGATGTGGAAATTCCTTTTACCCAAAGAACTTTCACCGATGAAATTGTTCCGGGAACTAGAAATTTTGTGTTCAACCCGCAATTTTGGGAAGTCCCTTCTTTATCGATTATCGCCCAGGACTTACAAACTGGAGATTATTATACCGTTACCAATAAAGATGGGATCGGATTTGATCTTAACTTTTTTGATTTGAATGGAATTCCGGTTACTAGAACCGCGGATATTCAAGCACTCGGAACGGGCAGGAGATATATACAAGTTCTAGGTTAATGAATATTATAAATTAAGGAAAATATTATGAGTCAATTGCCAATAAGCCATTATCCGATCAATCCGAACACTACGTCAGGAACTTTTTTGGCAACTATCTTAAATGATACCGAGCAGGCACTTTTATCCGCTCAAAGCGGATCCACAGCACCGCCAGTTGCTCTTGCCGGAACATTATGGTTAGACACCTCCAATGGTACCTCATACGTTTTAAAATTTTATACTGGTGTTGTATGGATGGTTTTAAATACCTTCGACCCTTCAACAGGTGTCGGATCGGTTTCTGGTCAAGCGGTATCGAGCGTTAATACCAGGATCGGCGCGGTGAAAATTAAAGAATTATATGATTCAACGGAAACCGTAATTTTAGCGACCGGAACTACAGACGGAATCGATATGGTCGTAAATATTGAAGCCGATCCCAATGCCAATCTACTTCCCACGATGGGCAGGATCGCCTACGATTCCACCAAAAACCAATTCGTAGGCAGGGATAACACCTCCTGGAAGCCCCTTGGAGGCGGTAGTTATACCCAATATCCTTTAGAGGTAATCCCCGATTTAGGATCAATATCGAATTCTAATATTGCCGGATTACAATTTAGACCATTATCTTCAGCTTCAGATATAACTATCGGAGCAGTACCATTCACGCAGCCCGCTCCTTTGTGGCAAGGCGGTGTTGTTATTGCCCTTAAAAACTCAGGAACATTTAAAATAGTTTTCAATGATAGCAATGCCACCCCTTCAGGGTTAGTTACTGCTGATCCGATAGAGCTAGAACCAAATAAAACCATTCAATTTATTTATGATTCAGTTACGAACCGATGGTATCCCGCGGGAGGTGCCGGAGGCGGAGCAGGAAAATTTATCCCATACCCCGTCCAAACCGTAATCGCTGCCGGATCAATCACCGCCCTTCCAAATAAAGGTTTCCAATTTAGGCCTATAAATTCAGGCACCAATGTAACTTTAGCTGCTGCAGCTTTTGGAGATGCCACATTATTTGTGGACGCCATTGTGCTTAATATTTTAAACAACGGCGCTAATAACATAACCTTCCCGGATGGGGTGATCACGCAATTCGGTTTATACAATAACGGCGTTCCCTTTACTCTTGCCCCCGGAACCTTAGCATCTTTTCAATATGATAAAGTTGGGGAGAGGTTCTATCTTGTAGGATCATCCGCTAGTTCAAGCGGAGGTGGAGGTGGTGGAGGGGTTGCCAATGACCAAACTGCCGTTGCTTTAGGTACTTTAAATTTATTACCAGTTGGATATCAGAGTATAATTTTAACTGCTGCTACTCCGGTAACCTTAGCAGATGCCGCTTTTGTGGTGCCAGTAGGCTTGCCAGATAGAGCGAGGGTTTTACTACAGGGAAGCTCAGATATTAATACTGTGACGTTAAATTACTCTGCGGTTGCGGGAGGCTCGGTGATATTTGGAACTGCGACCCTTGGAAACTATTACAAACTTGAATTAGAATACCAAGCTACCGCGAATACCTTCGTGGAAGTAACGAGGAATTTTTGATGGGCAGTAAACATAATATGTCTTTATCCTCCGAATATAGAATTTGGCATGCAATGATTCAAAGATGCACTAATAAAAAAGATAAAAGTTATAAAAATTATGGCGGTCGGGGGATTAATGTATGTGAAAGATGGCTAATCTTCGTTAATTTCTATGCTGATATGGGTGATAGACCTTTTAATTGGTCTATTGATCGAATAGATAATAATAAAGGATATTGCAAAGATAATTGTCGGTGGGCCAATAGGAGTGACCAACAATTAAATAAAAGAAGGAATAAAAACAAAACATCAGTTTTTACGGGTGTATCATTCGATAAACCTAGGAACAAATGGGTCGCTTATTTTCATCCACCCTATCTTAAAAGAATTTATTTAGGGAGATTTGAAAGTGAATTGGATGCGGCAGAAAAAACAACAGAATATTACTATAATTATCATGGAAAATTTCCACCAGAATTTAAACCCGCACCAATTCCAGAGAGGCTTAAATGTATTTAATTTTATTTTTGATTTTTATTACAAATGCTTTTTGCCAACCAGGTCCGATTCAGACGACTGAACAGGGAATTTCTAATTACCAAATCCAGGCACTTCCCCCGACAACCACTCCCATTGCGGGAAAGCAGTATCTTTATAATGCCAACAATGTTTTAAGCACAAAGGATTCTGCTGGAACTATTGTCCGAGTAAATAAAGATCCAAAGAATATTTTGGCAAATCCAGACTTCGAACAGAATTTAGATTCATATACTTTTACCGCTGGTAAGGCAGTAATTAATACGGCAACGCCTTTATTTGATAAAGTATCAGTCAACTTTGATGCTAGTGCGGTCAATGATGTGATCTCCACTGTTCCCTACCTGCTTCCCATAGGGCTTCAAGGCGGAACCTGTATGGCAAAAATAACTTATCAGGCATCAGATGCAAATTTAAGCTTTCGAGTAATCAATGCAGATAACGTAGTAATAGATCAAGGAGTTTTACAAGCGGTAACTCACCCAACGCCAGTTCATCTGGTTTTCGCTTGCCCCCCAGGAACAGCAACCGTAAATCAGAGAACCTTGAGAGTTCAGGTTATTCAAACAGGAACAGACGCCGCCCTCGCCACACTTGACATGTTCTACCTAGGCGAACTGGATGCGCAGACTATGGCGGTGACGGAGGGGGTAGAGGAATTAAGGGCAACTACTCTTTCTTACGCTCCCACAACAGGGCAAAGATTAGACTGGTCTAATATCACTAAAAATAGTATTAGCTTTTGCGGAACAGTTACAATTAATGATGCTACAAATAGATTTACTTATACAGGCAAAAATCCATGCAGTTTAAATATAGTTTGCAGTTATGAATCTAATGCTGGTGGCGCTTCTGCTGCAAATACTATTAGATTAAATGGAAATATTATTAATGGTTTCGTCACTCGAGGGGATGGGGCCAACTCTACTGCTTCTGTTGCTCCAAGTAGTTTGATAGCGGGAGGTAATGATGTAATAGATTGTTTAAAATCTACCGCATTCGCTGCAAATGCTGGTAACTCAGCTTACCTCAACATCACCGCCACCCCCCTATCCCAAATAGCAACCGTAGTACCTACTACACAGACGAGGGCGGGGGCATTTGCAAGTCGCACATGGATACCTGCGGGTGGTTGCAATTGGGGTAGAACTGCTACAAGCTTTGGCCCCTATACTGCCACTGCTTCCTGCGGAGCAACTGCTCCGATAAATTCCGGATTTGCTATTGCAGATACTTCTCTGAATGGTCAATTACCTCAAGTTACTCTTAGTAAATATCCAAAAGGAAAATATTTAATTATTGCTACTTCTGGGCTTCAAGCTGTAGGAACCACAGGGGCAAATGTGTCTTATAGGGTAAATGATGGGGCAACTGCTTCTAGTCCTTTATCTATTGGTGCAGGTTCTTTTCCAGCCTCTACCCAAATAGGTGGCTTATCCGGTGCTTTTTTATTAGAAAACCCTTCTGATAAAGGACAAACAATTCTTTCCTTTGAAGGTTTTGGTAGTGGTGCAGGGGGTTCAAATGCAGTTATACTTTCTGATACAAGTTATAGAATTTTTCAAATTCAAGTTTATTACCTCCCCGACCTCTCCGACTCCACCGAAGGCATAACCGTCAATAAGATGCTGCCGATAGTTCAGGGGAGCGAGACGGTGGTGGAATATTTTGAAGGGTCTGGACCTACGCAAAACCCTACTAATAGGTTTTATTTAAATACGACCATCTCTAATACAATTTCTTCTTGTGGAACTATTACAATGGGAACTGATACCACTACTGCCAATTCATTTAAATATACTGGAAAAAAATCTTGCCTAACCAATATAAATATTTGCAACAGAGCAGGGGTAAATTCTGGCATCGTTTCCATTAGTTTATTTATAAATGATATATTGATGTTAGGCGGCACTTATGATAATACTACCGCCGCTGCTAGTACAGGTGACTGTGTTAGTGCAAATAAAATAATGAACAATGGTGATGTTTTAAATTTCGGTTCAGGAACAACTAACAATAACCAAATACCTTATGTGCAGATAACCGCCACCTCCTTCGGCAAACCGGGAGTAATTACCTCGGATGCGGTGGTTACGAATAGCGGGGCGACTACGGCGAGGAAGTGGAGGACGGAGAGTTGCTACATTACCAATACAGGAACGGCGGCGATGGCGAGTAGTAGTTGTAATACTTGGGTGCAGAGTGTGAGTAGGACGGGGGCTGGGACGGTAACTGTTAATTTTATTCCCGGAACTTTTTCCCCTCCTTATGTAGCTTGTTCTTGCATAGTTGATAGAGTAATAGCTTCTACTGTAGAGGACTGTCAAATAATTACGTCAAATTCTAATACCACCACTTCTTTTAATACTTTCGATACTGCTACTGGCACCGCTGGTGACGGCAGCTTTAATATCTCTTGCCAAGGAATCGAATAATGAAAATACTATTTCTTCTTTTCTCTCTTTCCCTCTATGCCAACTACGCCCCCAAACCCCAAAAGGAAACTAAATATGGAAAATAATTTAGATATATCTGCTGCTATTAAATGGATATATAATAGACCAATCGAGGAAAGAGAAGACTTTATTGTTGACTGCTTCGGAACTTCAAAAGAGTATGCGGTTGAGTTGATAAAATCCATAAATGCTTTTGAGTCTATTCTAATTAATTGGGAGGCAGATAAATGAAAATACCATTTGATAAAATATTACTTAAGGTTCTTTGCCCACTTGTCGCTATCATTGGAGTATTATCTATAATTCTGGCCATTTCAGTTATTATATCCCCACCTGCTCGCGCCAACTACGCCCCCAAACCCAGCGTGGAAAACTGCATCCTCCTATCCACCGGAAAACTCACCCCACCCCCCGAAGCGGCGATGGTGGTAAGTGGTAGTTGTGCGGCCCCACCTTGCGAGACGATTCCGGCGGGGTTTAGCTGTATCTATTTCGGTTATATGCCTCATTCTCAAGTTACCACTTGCACCGATATACCTGAAAGCGGAACACCTACAGAGCCGGTAATTCCCCAATGTTCATCAATTACTTGCTTACAAGGTGAAAGGACTGAAACACCTACTTCTGTAACCTGCTCATGGATAAATTTAGAAATCGATCCGGTTAAAAAAAGTGCATACGACACTCAATTGGCGGCAGCTCAATCAACCCAAGCGGTTTATCAGGAATCGATTCTCTACGGAAACCTCCAAGGATATTGCAATTATGTAAATGGCGTACCATGCGTCCAATTACCCCCCGCTACCTTCAACGCTACGGCAAGTTCTTTTTCCTACATTACTGGAAAGCCTTTGGCGGAAGTTAAAAAGCTGATGAAGAAAAAGGTTAAGAAGTGAAGTATCATAGGAAATCTATGATGGGAAAACTATGAAATTTAAACTTAATCAAATTTGGTATAACGCTAAACTAGATTTCTTATTTATTGTTACTGATGTAGATAAGGAATTTAATAGGGCAAGAATTGAACACGAAAGAACTAATTATCCATCTAATTGGCTTACTGACCTAATCTATATCGGAGAACTATGACCGAGCGGGAAATAATAGATCAAATTTTAAAGCATGAAGGTGCGATTTATCATAAAGATAAATTTACCAACTACGATACCAAGTTTGGGATTTCAGCCAGAACCCACGCCCACCTCGATCTTCGCAACTTAACCGGCGAGCAGGCTTTAATTATCCATCGAAGGGATTTCTACCAATTCTATAAGATCAAAGATTTAAATCCCAAGCTTAGAGGCATAGTTTATACCGCCGGGATAATGTTAGGCTTCCCCGAATCCTTTAGACTACTATCCCAGGCAGTTGATTATTTCCCCCTGAAAGAATCCCTAACCCCGGAGCTTTTATCTGCGGTTGAGTTATCCAATCCCGAAGCTGCTAGGGCGAGGATGGGGAGTTTGTTAATCTTTTGGTTTGCCGATCATTTTGGAGGCAACAATTTACGTGCCATCGTTCCTCGGATATTAGAAAGTATTTCTACCTAGTTAAATCCCCTAAAACTTATAGTATAATCTGACGAAAAGTTTAAGATATAAATTAAACACTACAAAGGAGATTTTATGGACCCAATTTCAAGTTTATATTCTTTTCTCAACGCTCAATATCAGAATGGTTTCCCAAACCTTCTTGCTACAACCAGCAAGGATGCCTCGGGAGCTACTGCCTTAAATTTTAAAGGCTATGATGGAACAATCTTAACCCTGATTGTAGGTGAATCAGAGCTTTCAATCCCAGCGGTTATACTTGAGCCTGCTGTTGCAGCTTCGGCGGTACTCGGCGCAAACCTATTCACCGCAGTTAAGCCAGGAATTGGTGGAAACTCAATCGCCCTTACCTTCGACGGTCTTTTGAAAGTTTCCGAAGTGGTTGCAGCATTTAACCTAGCTAACCCTGACAATCAAGTCGGATATTCAGGCAGCGGGGATACCATTCATGGAGCGACAACAATTACGCTATCTGGGGGATCAGACGCAGTCATCGAGGAACCAGAAGCAGGCGCAGTTAAAGCAAGTGCTGTACTCGGACCGAATACTTTCACCGCAGTAAATGCCGGCGTGATTGGAAACTCAATCGCCCTGAACTTCGATGGGATTTTGAGCGTTTCCCAAGTGGTGGATTCCTATAATACCGCTTACCCAGATAACCAAGTTTCTTTTATTGGTGATGGGGCTACCATTCCTCTTGCGGGGACAACCCAACTAAGTGGCGGAGTGGATGCCGAAGAGCCAGTAATTGAATAAGGAGAAATTACAATGTCAAAAAAAGATTTAGCTAAATTACTTTTTGATTTCATAACTAAAGAAATGGACGCTGGTAAGACTGGTGTAACCAACAGAACCGAAAAGGAAGAAGATAAAATCAAACTTACCTTTTATGGATCTGACGGTGAGAATTTAGTTTTGATAATCGACGAGGACGAAATTAAGGAACCTAAACCGGAAGTTGAAGAATAAAACTGCGAGGTTTTCCCCCTGGGTTAATACGATCCTCCCATCCTATGCGCCCAGGGGTTTTTTCATCTTCAATATCTCCGCAATTAATACAAACTAATAGCCCGCCTACTTCTATTAAAACGCTACCGCAGTAGTCACAAGTGTTCAACCCAAACCTCCCAGCCATCCTCAGGGAAAAGATTCAAGCAAATATCCACAGCATTTGGATCATTAATTCTTAGAGCTAAATAGGTGCTTCCGCTTTCCTCCATGAAAATATGCAAATCTGCATCCCAGCTTTTCAGGCGAACTTTATGCCCATCTATCAACTTTTGAATGGCATCGAGTTTATTCAATTGCTATCCTTCAACTCCGCCTCCCGGTCAATCTTTCTCTCCAAACATTTTAGCTGGTAGACAAGTGAAGAATCGTTTCCGTTAAAAGCTAAATAAATATCCTCAGCGGTATCTAAGAACCTTACTGATAAAGTATATGAATGAATATTTTCATCTTGGCAGAGGCGCTTTATCTTCTGGAAAAAATTATCATTGACGATCATTTTAAAAATGCCCAATCTTTAATGTCAATTGGGCCATGGTCCACTTGCTCCGGCATAGTCGCATATTTAAAAAACTTTTCAAATTCCTCTTTATACTCAAATCCTTTTTCTTTTAAATCCGCAAGCCCATCTATGCCCGATTGACTACCTTCCGGTAGGTAATGCAAGCAATGATATTCGTCCTTTTTCAAATCCTTGAAGTAGATTAAAAGCTCCATGTTTAATTTTTCTGAATACCAAAGTTCTTTACAATTAGTTACCATTTCTTTCATTTTTACTCCTTGTTTATTGTCTTCTATGCTCTTCTGATATTTTTTGATAGTCTTTGCGGATAAATAATCCCTCACTTAATTCATCGATTAAAAATTCTTCTTCTGACTCAGATTCTTCTATTTTTTGAACTAATCGGTATCTAGAAGGCAGGAAACAATCACCCATGATATAAAATCCATTTTCTGACATTTTCAAATCAGACAGCACATACCATTTGGTTCCATCTTGAATCACCCAATACCACATTTTGATTTTTATTGTCCTGGTCATTTGTATTCCCTCATAATTCTTTCCAAGCATATTTCCTTAATGGCTTCCTGGGACCAAGGCAGCAGGGTTATATTGTGGACACAATAATCCAAGCGAAGTTGGGTTAAAACGATTGAGATCCACAAAAGATTCAAAGCCCTCTCCTCTTTAAAAGCATAAAGTTATTTATCTCCTTCGGTTTGAAGTCCCTCCGAAAGAGAAACAGAATCTTCTTTGTCAGAATTAAGATAATCATAAACCCACCTCTTCTCCCTGGTTGACCAATGGAAATTGTTTAGCCTCATACGAGAATAGAGTCGACCTAGCTCCCTTCCAGCTTCTATTGAATCAGATCCTTCCTGTTCTAATTGGATAATCCTGCACAGGACATCTTTGACTTCATCTCGCATGATCTAATCCTCTAAATCCCAATTATTATTTAAAACTTTATTCCAAAATGCATTTAATTTCTTTACCATTTCATCGATATATTCGGAATCCCTGGTTACTTTGAATGTCGTTATAAAATCTGCTTCGTTTATACCAATGAAGGTCATTATGTCCACTTCAGCCAATGCCATTTGTATCTGCACCTGGGGCATATATTTATCAGGGATTTTAAGCCCTAATGCTACGTCCATGTAGTCATTTAGGCCCAAATATTTGATCTCGATCAACTCCCCGTCATCTGAAAGCCCGTCTAAACTAGCTGAGAGATAAGGATAATCATCATTTGTAATAACCACTGGGAAGAAACGTTTTAGGGTTAGGTCTTCGTATTTTTTCCTAGCAATGATCTCTTTGGAGTGACCGAGTTCAAATAATTGTTGTTTGGATTTATTATCAGGGGTTATTCCTTTGGTCTTTTCAAGGAACAAACTTTTAGGCTTCCGCCATGGGCTTTGCCCAATGGCGGCGGACACCTCAGAGGCTCCAAGCCTAGATAGTCTAAATTTTAACCAGTCGTCTGTTCCTTGAATCAAGTCTAACTTTTTAATCATGGCATTTCCTTAAAAAGGTATGGAGCTATCATATTTCCCGATTTTTCTAGATGATCGAGTTTGAATAGTCGGAACAGGAGTATATTTTTTAATAAAGTTTTTAGGCTTCCTTTCGCCTTGGTATTCTTCTTCTTTTACATCAACCGTCACTGTCAATTCACCCTCCATAGCATCCGCCATGTCTAATTCATTCCGGAAATTATTTTGAGTCGAACCAATAGCTATTAGAATCGATTTTGCTTTGGACATACCGACCGAATATGATTTTGGGTTTCGAGGATCCAAAACTAGATAATCCCAAAGATTCTGGCCATTAACATCAAAAGTTACTTTAATCATTGGCGAGCCTGCCTTAGATTTTGTCACTTCGGCATTGGCAATAGTCGCATGATAATCACCAGGGGTAAGGATTCCTTTCCCTGAAAACTCCGGAACGCTTGTGAGATCAAACATTTTCATTTTCCTTTTTAAGCTGCTCTTCCACCCTGGAAAAAACAGTAGTTAGTGTTTTATAATCTTTATTATCCGCTATATAGGACTCTACTTTACTTACAAAACTTTTATCCGCAATTAATTTTAATTTTTTATTTATATCCAATTGAAGGGATTTTATATCATCATCATTTGGCATCGCCTCTTTGCCATCAAAATCTTCCCCATGAGGCGTAATTCCTAATGACATACAAAAAGCATAGCGGCGGCAATAACTATAAATCCCGCCGATTGATTGGATATCCTTTTTAAGAGATTCAACAAAATATTCTGATTCTAGGAATTCACCAGATGAATGAATTACCAAGGTCCGAACACCAATCTTATCTTCTTTATTCAGCGGAAATTGGATTACCCCTAATCCATTGGCAGCAAGATTATCTCTAACAGCGTCCCAACAGACCTCGATAGGGCTATATTTATATTTGAAGGCCGAAGTATTCTTAATGGGATTCTTTAAATCTTTCTGGAATTTAATTAAGGCATTAAAAATACTTTTATTGGATACTTTTATATCTTTAATAGGTTTTATTAAATCAACCATTTTATTTTCCGACATTTTCAAGTCCTAACTCAAGCATTTGTTTAATGAAAACATATAATTTAATTCCCCTGGTATGGGATTCCTTCTTAAGTTTAATCCAGGTTTTATCTTCGACTGGAAAAGTCTTAAGAGTTATTTTTCCTTTTAAATCTTTCATAGTTAATCCTCTATTAAATTTCCTTTAATTAATTATAGATTTTGGGAATTGTCGACAAATAAATGAATAAATCTGATTGGGTATCGCACCATCCATGGCGCAACAAATTCTTCCTTAATATTTTGGTTGATTTCCTATAATTTAGTTATAGGATTTAAGGGATGTCGCTCTTAAAAGGTGCGGAAACACCTTTTGAGCCTGACCAGCGACCTATGGAATAATGGAGAAAATCTAGGTAACTAGCTATCTCCATATTTAACATTTTTTAAAGAAATATCAAGAAAAAAGACTTTCTTGATTAAATTTATATGGAGGTAAAATGAATGGAATTTATGCGCTCGCCCTAAAATATAAAGATAAAGGATTTTATCCGGTACCTATGGGCAAATCTCCCCGGACAATAAAAGACGCAAAAAAAGCATTCATCAATGATTGGCAATCCATTGATGATTTTTCCCC
>Ga0137429_1000397_pt1 | contig 18196 bp, 13 predicted proteins | sample EasRivERMZT736_2_FD_102304 | JGI IMG/M metagenome (GOLD analysis project Ga0137429, IMG submission 102304) | Soil microbial communities from meander-bound floodplain in the East River, Colorado, USA - East River MetaG ERMZT736_2 | ecosystem: Environmental > Terrestrial > Soil > Floodplain ...
CAGCGGGCGCCGCGCCAGAAGCCGGTGCTGTCCCGATCCCAGCCGACCACGGTGTGGCCGTCGGCGGAGACGGCGTCGGCGCGGCTGCCGGGCATGTCGGAGTCGCCCATGAAGCCGAACTCGTTGAATCCTCCGCCGCTCGTCCACTGGTAGGCGGTGGTCTCGCGGCAGTCGCGCCAGGAGAGGCCCACCACGCTGCCGTTGTTCGACGCGTCCCAGGCGCTGATGAGGCTGCGATCGCAGGGGGTGTTCCCCGGCACGAGCCCGATCGGCTGCCAGTCCTGGCCCCCCTGCCAGATCGACGCGACCTCGATCTCGACGCCGAAGGTCGTCGCATCGACGGTCTCCCCCACGAGAGTGAGGCCGTCCTCCGAGATGCCGGGTGAGGGGGAGTACGGGCTGCCGCCGATCAACTCGTAGCCGCCGGCGGGAGTCCAGCGGAACAGACCGCCGCCCCAACCGCCGACCGCGACGCGGCCATCCCCCGAGAGGTCGGAGATGTACGACTGCGGCAGCTCGACGGCGTGGAACACCGGCCCGCCCTTGACCCGGTTGAAGGTGACGTTCGCAACCGCCGGCGAGCCGGCGACGGCGGGGATCGAAACGTACGCGCAGCGATCGTCGGTGACGCCGTTTCCGGACTCGAGAGCGCCGTTGTAGTACTCCTCCGGACCGGGGAGCAGGGTGCGGAACGGGGTCGAGAACGCTCCGGCCCAGATCCCGTCGAGGTAGAGGACGTACGACGCCCCCGGCGTCAGGCCGTTGAAGGCGTAGGCGCCGTCGGGCCCCGCCTCTCCCTGCGAGTGATCGCCGGAGAGGCCGGAGATGGCATCGCCGAAAGGATCGGCCACGTTGCGGGCGATGACGTTGGCGCCGGTGTAGTCGATCGTTTGCGGACCATGTCCCGGGACGCGGATGGTGCCGGCGATCGTGCCGTGCGAGGCGGGCCAGCCGGCTCCGGGATAGAGGTTCGACAGCGCCGCGGTGTCGTCCATATGATCGACCGTGGAGGCCGAGGCCCCGGTCCAACCCACCGAGATGAACGGGAACATCGTCTCGACCTGGGACGCGTCCGGGAACTGGGTGTACGGATCGCTGCACCCCTCCGGACCAACGTACGGCTCGTAGAAGAACAGCACCTGGCCGTTCGTCTGCGAGTGGGCGAGGTTGATGGCATGGCCGAACTCGTGCGTGACGACCCCGGCGAACTCCGCCGTTACGGTCTCGATCGGCATCCAGTCCGGCAGCCCCGAGCCGTTCAGGACGATCGTCGCCTCCAGGATCGCCGAGCTGTCGTCGTCCACCCACTCGACGACCGTGAAGCCGAGGACGCCGGCGTACTGGCCGAAGAACAGGTCGTGGATCGACCCATCGGCGTCGTAGACGACGTGGACCCCGCCGCCGTTCCAGACGCCGAGCACGTCGAGGATGTTCGAGGCGTCGATGTCCGGAAGCCCCAGCGAGGCGAGGTCACCGGCGACGGAGGCGTGGAAGGAGGACGTCGGGACCGCGTTCCACTGCGCGACCGAGAACGCCAGCATCGAGTCGGCGTCGGCGTTCGCGAGCGGGCCCAGGGCGCCGAGGTCGAGGTAGACCGGCGTGTCGCCGGCCGGCCAGGCGTACGGCGTGCGCGTGGCGGGGTCCTGGATGTAGAGCGGGCCGCCGGCGTGGGCCGCGGCGCAAGCGCCCGCCGCGACCAGCAGCAGGGCGCCCAGAGACTTGACGAAGAATCGGCTTCGCATGGCCATCACTCCTTTACCACGGGACGACGCGGCGCCTGCGTGTCGCCGCTCCCCGTGGATCCGCCCGGCCCCGAGCCGGTTCCGCCTGCAGGCGCGGGAGCGCCCCACCAGTTCCCCGCGACGCCGCGCTCCAGGAAGGTGACGAAGGTGTCGGCGCTGACCACGCCCTTGGCGGTCGCGAGCATCGCCTTCTCGGGGGTCGTCAGCACGCGTCCCGCCGTGCCCAGGTTGCGGAACAGCCCGCGGTTCTGCATGTCGTTCTGCAGGTTGCCGCCGCTCAGGGAGAACTTCCCCTGCACGAGCCCGACGGTCGTCGCGAACCCCTGCGCGTTTCCGTTCCCAAGGAAGAGCAGGACGCGCTCCGCTACGGCGAACTGCGGCATGCCGGGCAGCGCGCCAACGTAGACGCGGCCGTCTTCCGCCGGCTGCGGGGCGGGGAGGTTGAGCTGGCGGAAGGTGAGCGTGCTCCCGGCGGCCGCGCCGCGGATGCCGTCTTCCACCAGAATCTGGATCTGGACGTAGGGGAGGTTCCCCGTCTTGCCTGTGGTCACACCGGACACGGTGCCGGTCACGATCACCGGCGCCTTGGCGACCAGCGTGGCGAGGTTCATCGGCTCACCGAGCGAGGTCGCTCCGGCCGGAGGCGCCGCCAGCAGCAGCACCCCGGCGACCGCGAGCGCCGCGGCCTGGTTCATGCGTCGAGCTCTCATACGTTCTCTCCTCTCATTCCAGTTGATTCAGCCGCGTCCCGCCGCTCGACGAGCCGCGCGATCACGGACAGTAGGTCCTGCGTGATATCCGCCTTTGCGATGCAGTCGTCCGCCCCGGCGTCCACGGCCACGGTGCGGGCGGCGCGGCTGCCGTGGAAGCTCGTGAGGACGACGAACGGTGCCGAGGCGCGGCGCTTGATCCGCCGGGTCGCTTCGAGGCCGCTCATGTCCGGCAGCGCCATGTCCATCACCACGACGTCCGGCGCCAGATCCTCGACCCGCGCGATAGCCTCCGCCCCGGAATGCGAGCGGCCCACGACCTCCACGGACGCGGCCGCGCCCAGCCAGGCGTTGACCGCATCCAGGAAATCGTCGTTCCGATCGACCAGCAGCACCCGGACGGTCGTCACCGGTCTCCTTTCGCGCCGAGACGTTGAGTGTCGGTCGAACGAGCCCGATCCACAATCGGAGAGATCCCGGCCCGGGAGCGGGAAGCCCCTCGTGGCGGCGGGGAAAAAACCTTACCGGGGCGTAGGGGGAGGACGGGGCGGCGGGGTCACTCCGCCTGGATCAGCCCCGCCTTGAGCGCGAAGCGCACGAGTCCCGCGACGTCGTGGATGCCGAGCCGGTCCATCAGGCGGACGCGGTGCGTCTCGACCGTCTTGACGCTCACCTCGAGCAGATGGGCGATCTCCTTGGTGGAGCGCCCCTCGGCGATGAGCTGCAGGATCTCGCGCTGGCGCTGGGTGAGGCTTTCGAGCGGGTGGCGCTCGACGCCGCCGTCGGAGAGGAGGTCCTTGACCACGGTCTGGGAAACCTTGGGGGTGAGGTAGGTCTCGCCGCGCATCACCGACTGCAGCGCGAGCGGCAGCTCCGCCACCGCGGCCCCCTTGACCAGGTACCCGGCGACCCCCGCGCGCAGCGCCTGGCGCACGTAGGTCGCATCGGCATACATCGAGAGCATGACGACCCGGGTGCGCGGCGACTCCTGCCCCACGCGCTTCGCCACCTCGAGGCCGTTCAGCCCCGGCATGCCGATGTCGAGCAGCGCCACGTCGGGGCGGTGCTTCACGATCAGCTCGAGCGCCTCCCGCCCGTCGCCGCACTCCGCCAGGATCTCGACCCCCGGGTCCGATTCGAGCAGGGCGCGAATCCCGGCGCGCACCAGCGTGTGATCGTCGGCGAGCACGATCCGGATGCGGCTCATCTCCCCGCCCCGAGCGGCAGGCTGGCGCTCACCCTCGTCCCCTCCCCCGGTGTCGAGCGCAGCTCGAACGTCCCTCCCAGGATCTGCACGCGCTCCTGCATCCCGAGCAGCCCCAGCGCCTTGCCGGTCGCCGCCTCGTCGAGCGCGGCCGCCGCGTCGAACCCGGCGCCGTCGTCCTGGACGACGAGATCGAGCCGATCCTCGCCGCGCTCGACCGAGACTATAACCCGGCGCGCCCTGGCGTGGCGCAGCACGTTCGTCACCGCCTCCTGGATCAGCCGGAACGCCGAGATCTCGATATCGGGCGGCAGCCCCTCCACCACCGCGTCGCCGCGGACGTCGATCACGAGGCCGGTGCGCTCCGCCTCCGTCTCGAGGTACCCCTTGAGCGCCGCGACCAGCCCCATCTCGTCGAGGAGCGGCGGCCGCAGCCCCAGCGACAGGTCGCGGATCTGCTGGGCCATCCGATCGACCAGCTCGGTCGAGTCGGCGAGCCGGCGCGCGTGGCGCGGCGCATCGGCGCCCTGCGTCAGCAGCTGCAGGTTGATGGCGACCGCGGTCAGCGCGGGCCCCAGCTCGTCGTGCAGCTCGCGGGCGATGTTGCGGCGCTCGTCCTCGCGGGCCGCCTCGAGCCGGCGGGTGAGCAGCCGCAGCCGGTCGTAGGCGCGGCTCAGCGCCGCCTGCACGCTCTCGCGCTGGCGCTGCAACGCCACCAGCTCGCGGTTGCGGCGCTCGAGAGCCGCGGTGCGGAAGCGGTGCGCGCCGAGCGCGAGGGCGGCGAGCGCGCCGAGCGACGCGAGGCGGAACCAGAGGGTCATCCAGAACGGCGGGATGACGCGGATCACGAGCGGCGTGGCGGCCTCGGTCCACTGGCCGTCGTCGCTGCGTCCGCGCGCCGTGAACCGCTGCACGCCCGGCTTGAGGTCCGTGAAGGTCACGCCGCGCTGCGGGCCGAGCTCGATCCACGGCGCGTCCGCGGCGCCGAGACGGTAGCTGTAGCGGTGGCGGTCCCCGGGGCCGAAGTCGAGCACCATGAACTCGAGGCGAAGCCACTCCCCGTACGGGATCTCGAGGCCGTCCATCTCCCAGACCGGGACGTTCCCGTGGATCTCTCCGGCCGCCGTGTGGATCGAGCTGAGGAGCGTGGGTGCGGGGTGTGCCACGGCGAATGGCGTGCCGGCCGGCAGCGCCACCAGTCCCCTTGCGCCGCCAAAGAACAGCGTGTCCCCCACGCGCGCCGCCGCCCCGACCTCGAACTCCCCGGTCGGCAGCCCGTCCGACACGCGGTAGTTCGCCACCCGCCCGGCGTCCGGGTCGAGGCGAGAGAGGCCGCGGCGCGTGCTCACCCAGAGGCTGCCGTCGTCGTCGGGGAGCAGGGCCACGATATCGTCATTCACCAGCCCATCCGCCTCGGTGAACCGCTGGAAGGAGACCGTCCCGGCGACGTCGAGGTCGATCCGGTGCAGCCCTCCCCCGCCCGTTCCGACCCAGACGCGGCCCGCTCCATCCTCGAGCAGGTCGGTCACCGAGTGGTGCCCGAGCGAGCGCGGGTCGCGCGCCTCCGGCAGGAAGCGGGCGACCACGCCCGTGCCGGGGTCGAGCGCGTTGAGCCCGCCGGAACGGGTCCCGACCCACAGCGTGCCGCGCCGATCCTCGGCGATCGCCACGACGTAGTCGTCGCTCAGGGTGCGTGGGTCGGTGGGGTCGTGCACGTAGCGAGCCGCCACCCGACCGTCGTCCCCGAGGCGCTGCAAGCCTCCCTCGCCGGTCCCGACCCACAGTCTCCCCTGCCGGTCCTCGAACAGGGTGCGCACGTAGCCGGGGCCGAGCGAGCCGGGGTCGGCGGCGTCGTGCTTGAACGCCTGGCTCCGGCCCGTCGCCGGGTCGAGGCAGCGCAGCGCGACCGAAGATCCCACCCAGATCCGGCCGCGGCGGTCCTGCAGGAGCGAGAGGATCTGGATCGAGGTACCCCCCGTCGCTTCCGGGAACAACCGTTCGGCGGAGCCGTCGGCGGCGCGCCGCACCAATCTCCCCGACAGGGTGCCGATCCAGAGCGCGCCATCGCGGTCCGCGAGCAGCGCACCGACGTTTCCATCGTCGCCCGGAGAGCGGGCCCGATCCACGCGCTCGGCGAGCAGGCGGGCGGATGGCGCGAGGCGCTGCAGGCCATTCCCCCAGGTTCCGACCCAGAGACCGCCGGCGCGGTCGGCGAGCACGCTCACGATCCGATCCGACCCCAGCCCGTCCGGGTGCAGCGGATCGTGGCGCGAGACGTGGAACCGGCGGGTCTCCGGCTCGAGAGCGTGCAGCCCCGCGCCCCAGGTCCCGATCCAGACCTGACCCGCCGGGTCGTGCGCGAGGGCGGTGACGAGCGGTTCGGTCGCGGCGGCCGCGTCTCCGGCGTTCCCCGCGCCGGCCGCGTCGCCTGCATCATGGCGATAGCGATCGAAGCGCTGCCCGGCCTCGTTCCAGCGCGCGAGCCCCTCCTGGGTGCCGATCCAGATCTCGCCCGCGGCCGGCTCGAGCAGCGCGAAGACGTGGTCCGAGGGGAGCGAGGCCGGATCGGCAGGGTCGTGGCGATAGGTGTGGAACGCCTCGGAACCCGGCTCGCGCACCGACAGGCCGCCGCCGTTGGTGCCGGCCCACAGGCGCCCGGCATGATCGACCAGCAGCGCGGTGACGTAGTCGCCGCCGAGGCTTCCGGGGTCGGCCGGGTCGGCGAGGAAGCGCTGGCAGGCGCGCGAGTCCGCGGCGAACCGGTTGAGGCCGTGCTGCGTCGCCACCCACAGCGCCCCGGCCGGATCCTCGGCGACGGCGTAGACGCTGTCGTGGCTGAGCGACGCCGGGTCGGCCGAGTCGTGGCGGTAGTGCGTGAACGCCCGGCGGGCGCGGTCCAGACGGTCGAGCCCGCCCGAGTTCGTGCCGATCCAGAGCAAGCCTCGACGGTCCTCGAAGAGCACCCGGATGATGTTGTCGGAGATCGACCCGGGATCTCCGGGGACGTGCTTGAACTCCAGGAAGTCCGCGCCGTCGTAGCGGAACAGGCCGTCCCGCGAGCCGATCCAGACGAACCCCGTCCGATCCTGGTAGAGCGCGGTCACGACCTCGGGCGGCGGGCCCCCTTCGATCCCGACCCGCGCGAAGTGGAGCGCCGGCGCGGAATCCGGCGGCGCGGCCGCCGCGACGCCGGGCAGGGCGGCAAGCAGTCCGAAAAACCACGCCCGGCGCGCACCTCGCCACCTGGAGCTCACGCTGCGCTGCCTCCTGGGGTCTGCGTTCGGGTGCATGGCGCCCTTCGCCCGGCGAGAAGGCGACTATATCCGCTCCCCCGCGGCCGTCCAAGACGCCGGAGGGTTTTTGGGGGGTCGCGGTAGGGTTTTTCCCGACTGCGCGGAGCCCGCCGCGATCCCTATATTCGCTCTCTCCTGTTGGCGTCGCGCGTCGTGCCTCGTCTGGCCGACCTCGAGGGCCCGAGAATCCCGATGACCCGAATCCGCGTGTTCCTGGCCGACGGCGATGACATCGATCTTCCCGGTCGAGCCGCCGCGCTCGCCTCCCGGCCCATGATCGACGTGGTCGGAACCACCAGCGACGGAAACGTGGCGCTGGCGCGGATTGCGGCCGAGCAGCCCGACCTCGTGGTGCTGGACGTGCGGCTCGCACCGATGGGTGGGTTCGAGGTCGCCCGGCAGATCAAGCTGGTCGCCGGGGCGCCGGTGGTCGTGCTGATGAGCCACCACGTCGGCGAGCTGGCGCAGCGCGCGGCCGCCGGGGCGGGCGCCGACATGATGGTCGCCAAAGCGGCTATGATCGACGGCGTCGCCGCGCTGGCCCTCAGGCTGGCGGCCGGGATCCCGCTGCGCTGACCCGCTCGCGACGTCCGCTGGGAGGCGGGACGGAAACCCGGGTATTTCTGTATCCTAGGGTCCCCCGACCGTCTACTGGAGGACTTCGTATGATTCACGAGAGCATTCTGGGCACGATTGGCAACACGCCGGTCGTCAGGATCAACCGCCTGGCACCCGCGGGCGTGACGATGTACGTGAAGTGCGAGGCGTTCAACCCGCTGTCGTCGGTGAAGGACCGGCTGGCGATCGCCATCATCGAGGACGCCGAGCGGAGCGGCGCGTTGAAGCCCGGGCAGACCGTGGTCGAGGCGACCTCGGGGAACACCGGCATCGCGCTTGCCATGGTGTGCGCGGCGAAGGGGTACCCGTTCGTGGCGCTGATGTCCGACAGCTTCTCGGTCGAGCGCCGGCAGCTGATGCGCATCCTGGGCGCGAAGGTCGTGCTCACCCCCGCGGCGGAGCGCGCCACCGGCATGGTCGAGAAGGCCGAGATGCTGGCGAAGAAGAACGGCTGGTTCCTGGCGCGGCAGTTCGAGAACCCCGCGAACCCCGAATACCACCGCAACACCACCGGGCCGGAGATCCTGCGCGACTTCGCGGGGAGGCGGCTCGACTACTGGGTCACGGGGTACGGCACCGGGGGCACGCTGACGGGGGCCGGCGAGATGCTGAAAGTCGCGCGGCCGGACCTCAAGATCATCGTCACCGAGCCCGAGGGAGCCGCGCTGCTCTCGGGGAAGGAATGGCAGCCGCACAAGATCCAGGGGTGGACGCCGAACTTCATCCCCGCGGTGCTGAACCGCAGCGTGTACGACGAGATCGTGCTGGTCGGCGATATCGAGTCGCGCGACGCGGCGCGCGACCTGGCGACGAAGGAGGGGATCTTCTGCGGCATCTCCTCGGGCGGCACGTTCGCGGCGGCGAAGAAGGTCGCGGCGAAGGCGCCGAAGGGGTCGGTGTTGCTGGCGATGCTGCCGGACACGGGCGAGCGGTACCTGTCGACGATCCTGTTCGAGGGGATCAACACCGGGACGGACGAGGTGGCGGGGCTCTGAGGCGACTGCCTTCGAGGGCGCAATGGGTGAGAGAAGGCTTGCCGTGCTGGTGGTGGCGATCTTCGGGCTTTCGACGGGGGCGGGCCTCGCCAGCAGCCCGCAGGATGGGATAACCCTCTGGATCGCCCATGGCCCCAGCGCGCAGGACCTTACCCTGCAATGGTCCGGCGGCCGGCCCGTCTACAGCCTGTTTCGCTCACTCACCCCGAACGCCGTGGCCGCCCCCGAGAACGCGATCGGCAGCACACCGGGCTCCTCGTGGAGCGAGGCCGCCCCGCCCGGTCGCGTCGTCTACTACATCGTCACGGGCCCCCTGCTGCCCAGTTGCATGGCGATACGCGCAGCGAACCCCGAGGGCTCGCTTCCCGACGACATCTACCTGATCGACCCGGGTGGCGGGCCGGAGCAGGCCTACTGCGACATGACGACGGACGGAGGCGGCTGGACGGCGCTCTTCGTCGGCAAGAACGGATCCCCGAACGTCTTCGATCATTTCGACACCGCTTACTACATGGGGACGTTCGCCGATCCGATGTTGCAGTACCTGAAGCGCGCGCCGTCGTGGGCCGGCGACAGCGCCGCGGAGGCGGCCGTGGAATGCGGCAGCGCCATGGTGAGCGTGGCAATGACGAACAGCGTCAGGAGCTGGCTCGTCGCGGGCGCGCAGGCGGGGTGGGCCGACGTAACGCCTCGAACGATTCGTGGGCTCGTCACTAATCTCCCGAACTACCTGTGGACTGGGTCCCCCGGTGATCCGAGCTTCATCTTCAGCAAGAACCAGGCGGGCTCTGCGTACACGTTTGCGTCCAGCTCCTCGAGCAACAACTCGTACGACTATTGCAACGGCACGTACGATACGACCTCCACGCTCCGGGTCTTCTACCGCGAATCGCCCCCGGCCCCCGCGCACAACGCGCCGTCGCCGCCGCGTGCGAGCTGCGGCGCGATCCTCGCGGCCGGCGAGTCCACGGGGGACGGCGTCTACTGGTTGACCGAGCCAGGCGGGCCGTCCTACCTCGCGTACTGCGACATGACGACGGACGGCGGCGGGTGGACGGCGCTGTTCGCGGGGCGCAACGGGTCGCAAAACGTCTTCGATCGGTTCGATGGTCCTCTGTACGCGGGAGTCTGCACGGATCCGGCGACGCGCTGTCTGCGGCGCGCCCCGCCGTCGGCGGGTGACACGAACGGGGAGCTTGCCGTGAGCTGCGGCGGCGCCATGGTGAGCTTCCCCCTGACGACCCCCGCCCGCGCCTGGCTCTTCGCGGGGACGTCGTCGGACTGGGCCGCCCTGGCGCCGACGGTGGTGGCCGGGCTGGTCCCGCAACCACCGAACTCGCTGTGGACCGGCAGCGCGGCGACGCCGAGCTTCATCTTCGCCAAGGACCTGTCGCCGGGCGCGCTCACGTTCGCGTCCAGCTCGACGTCCCCCAGCTTCGACTACTGCAACGGTGCCTTCGACCAGGCTTCCCTGGTCCGCGTCTTCCACCGCGAGGCGCCGTCGACGCCCGTCCTCAACGATCCCGCGATGGCCCGTGAGAGCTGCAACGCGATCCTCGCGGCCGGGGAGGACTCGGGCGACGGCGTGTACTGGCTCTTGGAACCAGGGGTACCGCCGTACCTGGCCTACTGCGACATGACGACGGACGGCGGGGGGTGGACAGCCGTCCACGCCGGCCGCAACGGGTCGGTGAACGTGTTCGACCACTTCGACGCGGGCGCCTACGATGGGATCTGCACCGACGCGGCGACGCGGTGCGTGCGCCGCCCTGCCCCGAGGCTCGCCAGCACGAGCATGGAGCTGGCCGTCGCGTGCGGGGGGGCGATGGTCTCCTTCCGGCTGACGCCCGCCACTCGGAGCTGGCTCGAGTCCGGCACCCAGGCCGGGTGGGCGCCGGTGACGCCGACGGTGCTGGAGGGGCTCGTGTCGGAGGTCCCGAACTGGATCTGGACCGGCTCCGGGGGGAGCCTCAGCTTCATCTTCAGTCGCAACCAAGGGGCCGCTGCGAACACCTTCGCGTCCACCTACGACAGCGTTTCTTACGACTACTGCAACGGAGCGTTCGACCGCGAGTCGTTCGTCCGGGTCTTCCTGCGCTAGTTCCCCCATGGACAGGGTGCTCAGTTACCTCGGACGGGGTGACGGAGGCTGGAGGGGTTGCAGCCGGCGGCGGGAGGGCCTAGCATCGGGGTCAACTGGGAGGTTTGCGAAGACCTCCCCCAAATGCGAAAGGAGCGCCGTCATGTCCGAGTCGACTTCCGCCGTGGTCCGGCGGGCAATCCTCGCGGCCCTGTTCCTGGGCGTGGTGAGCGTCGCAGTTCTCGCTTTCCTCGCTCCCCCGATCGAGGCCGCGCCGGCAGGGAACTGCACGTATTACAGCAACGGCAGCTACACCACCGTGGTCGGCCAGTACGGCTACGACTGCTGCAACAACTACATCCACTGGGGCGTCAAGACGAAGTTCGCCCAGTGCGGCGGCTGCTTCTCCTGCACGCCGCCTCCCCGCTGATCGAATCTCGAGGGACGAGCGCGGCCGGCAGCTCGCCGCCGCGCTCGCCCCTTGCCCCGTGAGCCCAGCTCACGCGCGATCGGCGCCGCCCGCGTTACACCTCTGCACGCCTGGGCGCGTGTGGCTCGCGAAGTTCCTGCTCGACACGCTCCGCAAGGAAGACCTTCAGCAGCGACTGGTAGGGGACGTCGCGCTTGTTGGCGAGGAGCTTCAACTCCTCAAGCAGGTGTTCAGGCAGCCGCAGGGAGATTGTCCTCAGCGACGGTTTCAACCGGGAGAACGTGACCTTCTTCGCCCGCTTCCAGTCCACATACGCGGTCGAATCTCGCTTCGCCCAGAAGTCGCGCTCGCGTTCCTCTGATGGGAACTTCGGGATCTTCTTCATGACCGCTCGAACACCTTTCGCTCCGGTCGGCTCATGTCCCGCGCCGAGATGATGCGGATGCGCTGCCGCCGGACGGTGAACACCAGGAACAGACACCGCCCGTGGATAGCATATCCAACCGTCAAGTCAGTTGGATGCGGCCTTGCCGGCTCGCTCACGTCGCTCGTTCCGGAACCAGGCGCCGTGCGCCGCGCCGCCTAGCCGCCAGAGCAGCCCGAGCGGCGCCTTGCCCGTGACCTGGGCGAGGCCGCCGTGCTCGCCGCGGGCGTGGTGGAAGCGGCAGAGGGTGAGCTCGTTGGTGACGTCATCCGCCCCGCCGTGGGAGCGATAGACGATGTGGTGGACCTCGAGGTGGCGGCGCGAGGTGCAGCCGGGGGCGGCGCAGCGGTAGCCGTCGCGCTCGTAGATCCGGTCTCCGGGGCGGCGCGGGGTGGCGCGCGGGTCGTCCCAGGTCTCGACGAAGTCGAGCAGGAGCGCGAGGAGGCCGTGCCACGCGGGCGCTTCCTTGCCGCACGAGGCGCGGCGGGCGGCGATCACGGCGGCGAGGTCGAGCGCGAGGTCGAGCGGCAGCGTGAGGCGGAGCGTGTCGGCGGCGGGGCTCCCGTGGAGCGCCTGGAGCGCGAGTGCGCGGACTCGCTCGCGGGCGAGACCCGGCTCGCGGCGGAGCGAGGCGTGCCATTCGGCGTCGGTGGGGGGCGGGGGGACGGGGTGACGGAGGTGGGCGGGGCGATCGCTCCCTGCTCCGTCATTCCGGCGCAAGCCGGAATCCAGCGACCGCGGGGGTGTGCCTCCGTCCGGGCGGTGCAAGCCGGAATCCAGTGACCGCCGGGGTGTGCCTCCGTCATTCCGGCGCAAGCCGGAATCCAGTGACCGCCGGGGTGTGCCTCCGTCATTCCGGCGCAAGCCGGAATCCAGAGCGACGGTCGCATCCGGCGCTGTTCTGGACCCCAGCTTTCGCTGGGGTGACGGAGTAGGGGGCTGCGGTGACGGAGTAGGGGACGCCGAGAGGTCTCCGGGGACAGCGGAGGAAAACGTTGACGGCGGGGGGCTGGTCGGTAGGTCTCCTGGGACGGCGGAGGAAAACGTTGACGGCGGGGGGCTGGTCGGTAGGTCCCCTGGGGCGGCGGAGGAAAACGTTGACGGGGGAGTCGATATCCGGCCGCGCCACGCGCCGGCCCAGCGGACGTCGTCGCGGAGGCGCTTCAGCGTCCGGCCCATCGCGGCTTCGACCCACTCGCGCTCGCGGGCCGCGTCGACCGGGCGCGGGCCGAGGACCTGCGCGACGAGGAGCGCTCCCTGCGACTTGATCCAACCGGCCTGGTGGTAGCGCGCGAGCTGGGGGAAGCGCCGGCCGGCGCGGGCGAGGCGCGCCCGGCGCTCCGCCGCGGAGCGCGACATCCCGAGCCGCTCCTCGGCGTAGTGCCCGACGTCGAGGAAGCCCAGGGCAGGAAGCTCTCGTGACTCCGCCAGTTGCAGGAGAGCCTCGCCAAGGGCCGCGTTGAGGTCGTCCTCGAGGGCGAGCAACTCCTTCATCTGTTGCAGCACCTCGGTCGCCTTCCCGGTTCCGGCCTCTTGCTCGAGCGCCTCGAGGCGCGCCAGGACCTCGCGGGCGCGGGGTGAGAAGCCCGCCTGGCTCGGCGCGGGGTCGGTCAGCGTGGGGGCCCACTGCCGCAGGCGCGACTCCCGCGACTCGCGGGTGAAGCCCGGGTGCACCGGCACGACCGCGTCGTCGGGGTCGCAGCCGTCCGCGACCGCCTCCGCGAGGAGCGCCTCGACGAAGCCGGCGATGGGGGCGTGGGAGCCCTCGACGGTGCGATAGAGCTCGAGGCCCTCGTCGAAGGCGGCACGGAGCGGGGCGGGGACGGGCAGCCGATACGTGGCGCGCTCGACGAGATCGTCCGCGAGCGCAAGATCGGCGGCCTCCTCGACGGTTGGATCCGGCGAGGGCTCCCCTGCGGACGATGCGGCCTCCTCCACGGGGGGATCGGGCGAAGGCGGATGAAGGCTCGCCGCTGGGGCTGCCTCGTTGGTCGGCGGTCGCGGGACGGCGGCAAGGTGGATCGCGACGCTATCGGTGGACCCTGGCGTACGCCGGGGTGACGGAGGGGGGGCGGCCACAGGTAGGTCCCCCAGGACGCCGGAGGAAAACGTCGACGGCGGGGTGACGGGGTGACGGAGGTGGGCGGGGCGATCGCTCCCTGCTCCGTCATTCCGGCGCAAGCCGGAATCCAGAGCGACGATCGAAGCAAGCGCTGTCCTGGACCCCAGCTTTCGCTGGGGTGACTGAGAGGGGGTGGTCGGAGGTAGGTCCCCCAGAAGGCCGGAGGAAAACGTTGACGGGGCGAACGTGGGTGGGTTTGTTGGGACGCCGGAGGAAAACGTTGACGGGGCGGACGCGGGTGGGTTCGCTGGGACGCCGGAGGAAAACGTTGACTGCGCGGACGCGGGTGGGGTCCCTGGGACGCCGGAGGAAAACGTTGACGGCGCGGACGCGGGTGGGGTCCCTGGGACGCCGGAGGAAAACGTTGACGGCGGCGGGCCAGGCGGCGTCGCGTGGTTCGCCACGGCTTTCCCGTTCAGCGGCAACGGCGAGCGTTGCCGACGCGCCAGCGCTACCTGCGCGCGAAGCTCGCGCACGGGCACGGAGCGGGCGAGGGCGATCCATGCCGGGAGCGAGTCGCGCCCGGCGACCCGTCCGATGAGCGTGGCCGCGACCTGGCCGAGCGGGCGGCCGCCGTCCTCACCGGTGAGGGCGGACCGCAGGCGCGGCAGGCGTTCGAGCGACCAGCCGAGCGAGGCGAGGTCGGTCAGCGAGCGGCTGGAGTGATCGAGGACCTCCATGCCGAAGTCGGAGAGGCGAGCGTAGCCGTAGCGCGTCCAGCCGCGGGCGCGGATGAAGGCGCGGGCGGCCCGCGCGAGGGGGATGATGACCCGCTCGCGCGCCGCCTTGAGCGCGAGCGCCTCGCGGTCGGCGGGGTGCGGAGGCGCGGGCAGCGGCTCGGCGAGGGGCTCTCGCCGAGGCTCGAGCGAGGTGGTGGTCGGGGCGGCGGGAGCGCGCGGGTGCTCGCGCGAGCCGGACAGCGGGGCGAATGTAATGCGCACGGCTTCCCTCGAAACCGGCTACCTGTGACGGGTTTCCCTCTTTCCCGGGAGTGAATTTACCGTTAGTTCGTCGAATGTCAAGCGAAAGTAGCTATCATTTTACTGCCTTGATCGGGGCGAGGAGGGGGCGAAGGGGGTTGGCAATGCGCGGCCAGTCCCCCGTCATTCCGGCGGAGGCCGGAATCCACCGACCGCCGGGGTGCATGGGTGGGCTGTGAGATCCAGCGGCGATCCGACCACGGGCACCGAGACCCACAGGATCACGACGCTACCGGTGGACCCCGGCTTCCGCCGGGGTGACGGAGAGGGGGAAGGGCCGCTCGCGACGGCTTCGCCTGGGACGCCGGAGGAAAACGTTGACGGTGGTGGCGGTCGGCGCGTTGCGGGGGTTGCGGCGGGGGGTGGGGGGGCTTAGCATCGGGCGGCGCGTGGCAGAACGCGCGAAGATCCCGCATCGAGGAAGAGAAACGCATATGACGCACTCCCCCGCCGTGCTTCGCCGGGCGATTCTCGCGGCGCTAGTGCTGTCGCTCATACCCGCCGCGCTGGCGCTGGCCGTGACGAGCGCCGCCACCTCCGGCGCCGCGTCGAAGCCGATGCTGGCCGTGGCGTCCGCCGCGACTCCAAGCACTACCTCGCCGCCGAAGCTCGCGGAGCAGATCGACGCCATCATGAAGGGCGTCTTCAAGCCGGACGGGCCGGGGGCGGCGGTCATCGTCGTGAAGGACGGGCAGACGATCTACCGGAAGGCGTACGGCTCGGCGAACCTCGAGCTGGGGGTGCCGCTGCAGCCGGACACGGTGTTCCGGCTGGGGTCGATCACCAAGCAGTTCACGGCGGCGGCGATCCTGATGCTGGCGGAGCAGGGGAAGCTCGCGCTCTCGGATCCGATCGACAAGTACCTGCCGGGGTATCCGATGCAGGGGCACGTCATCACGGTCGAGCACCTGCTGACGCACACCTCCGGCATCCAGAGCTACACCGACATTCCGGGGTGGATGACGTCGAAGATCCAGGCCGAGATGACCGTGCAGGAGCTGATCGACGGGTTCAAGAAGGAGCCGATGCAGTTCGCGCCGGGCGAGGAGTTTCGCTACAACAACTCCGGCTACGTGCTGCTGGGCGCGATCATCGAGAAGGCCTCGGGGCAGACCTACGCGGTGTTCCTGGACGAGCACATCTTCAAGCCGCTGGGGATGGCGGGCGCCCGCTACGGCAGCAACGAGCCGATCATCCCGAGGCGGGCCGAGGGGTACACGGGCCCCGCGGAGGCGCCGCGGAACAGTCAGTACCTGAGCATGACGCAGCCGTACGCGGCGGGGTCGCTCGTCGCCTCGGTGGACGACCTGGCGCGCTGGGACGCGGCGCTCTACACGGACGCGCTGCTCACGGAGGCGTCGCGCGAGAAGATGTGGACCCCCTACAAGCTCAAGGACGGGAAGCCCACGACCTACGGCTACGGGTGGAGCATCGGCACGCTGAAGGGACACCCTTTCGTCGAGCACGGCGGCGGCATCCCCGGGTTCTCCACCTACGCCACGCGGATGCCCGATGACCACGTGTACGTGGCGGTGCTGTGCAACAGCGACAACCCCGCCGCCGACCCGAGCTACCTCACCAAGCGGATCGCGGCGCTGGCGATCGGCGCCCCGTTCCCGGAGCCCGTGGCGATCGCGCTGGATCCGAAGGTGCTCGAGCGCTACGTGGGGGTGTACGAGATCGACAAGGCGAGCCGCCGGACCGTCACGCTCGAGGGGGGGAAGCTCTACACGCAGCGGACCGGGGGCGAGCGGCTCGAGATCCGGCCGCGCAGCGAGACCGAGTTCTTCTACGAGAACAGCCTCACGTCGCTGCGCTTCGTGGCGGACGCGAGCGGGCGCACGACGGAGATGCTGATGTACCAGGGGGGCAGCGACGAGCCGGAGCGCGCGGTGCGCGTCGCGGACGCAGCGCCGGCGGCGCGGCAGGAGGTGAAGGTGGACCCGGCGCTCTACGACGCCTACGTCGGGGAGTACGAGCTGGCGCCCGGGTTCATCCTGACCGTGACCCGCGAGGGGGACCGGCTGATGACGCAGGCGACCGGGCAGGAGAAGGTGGAGATCTTCCCGTCGTCGGAGACGGAGTTCTTCCTGAAGGTGGTGGATGCGCAGCTGACGTTCGTGCGGGGGGTGGGGGGCAAGGTCGATCAGGTCGTGCTGCATCAGGGGGGGAGGGATGTGGCGGGGAGGAGGAGGGGGTGAGGGGCGGTCGAGAGCAGCGGAGAGCGCTCGCCGGCACCTGGCTGCCCCGGAGCGGCGGCAACGTTGACCGCTTTGCTACACCTCTGCGCGCCTGTGCGGGCGCGGCTCGCGAAGTTCCTGCTCGACGCGCTCTGCAAGGAAGACCTTCAGCAGCGACTGGTAGGTGACGTCGCGCTTATTGGCGAGGAGCTTCAACTCCTCAAGAAGGAGCTCAGGCAGCCGAAGGGAGATTGTCCTCAGCGACGGTTTCAATCGGGAGAACGTAACCTTCTTCGCCCGCTTCCAGTCCACATACGCGGTCGAATCTCGCTTCGCCCAGAAATCGCGCTCGAGTTCCTCGGATGGGAACTTCGGGATCTTCTTCATGACCGCTCGAACACCTTTCGCTCCTGTCGGCTCATGTCCCGCGCCGAGCTGACGCGGATGCGCTGCCGCCGGACGGTGAACACAACGTATTGTTTCTTCAGGACAGAGGGGTATCTTGTTACTCAAGCACCTCGCTTTGGGATTCCTATTGCATTTGAATTATCACTATCTGCCGATCTCGGTGATCATGATGGACCGATCCGACCGATCGCGATGGCCCGAAACGCGCACATGACAGCCTGGTACGCGGCAATACTGCACCCCCGGCGTGGCGGGTGCGTACTCCGGCATGACGGTCATGCACTCAAAAAGGGCTGCTTCGAGTCCCCTTATGCGTACCGAACCCGGAGCCGGCGAACTCGGGGCCCCGCTCGGCTGCGCGGAGCCCAGTGACGCGGTCGTCGCGTACGACTGAGGGTGTTCCGCGATTGCGCAAAGTTTCGAACGACTTCAGATGAGGACAGCCATGGGGAAGCAGAAGCTCCAGGATTGGGTCGAGGCGCGAAGGCGCTTCCGTCTCTCGGACGCCCACGTGCAGATGGCCCGGGAGCTCGGGATGAACCCGAAACAGCTGGGCAAGGTGGACAACCACGACCAGGAGCGATGGAAGGCGCCGCTGCCGGAGTTCATCGAGCGCCTGTACGAGAAGAGGTTCGGCAGGGCGAGACCCTCGGTCGTGGTGTCGGTGGAGCAAGGGGCGGAGGCAGCGGCCACGAAGAAGGCGGCGCGGAAAGAAGCCAGGCGCGAGGCTCGGGTCGCGGGAGGCGATCGCCCTTCCAGCGAAGGGAGATGAGCAAGCGAGCACCGGCACGACGAAGTGCCGCTAGCGAGCGACCGGTTGCATGCTCGATCCGTGGGTTTCGCAGACCGGACGACAGGCACCGGGGCAAGCGGGATCACCTCGCTGCCGGTGGACCCCGGCTTGTATATTGGTTTCAGGCGAGGAGGTTGAGGAGTACATAGACTCCTGATGGCTTTCCGGGGAGACCGCATCCGGCTGAGGCCTCGAGCCTGTGCGAAAGATGGGTCCC
>Ga0137429_1000398_pt1 | contig 18182 bp, 15 predicted proteins | sample EasRivERMZT736_2_FD_102304 | JGI IMG/M metagenome (GOLD analysis project Ga0137429, IMG submission 102304) | Soil microbial communities from meander-bound floodplain in the East River, Colorado, USA - East River MetaG ERMZT736_2 | ecosystem: Environmental > Terrestrial > Soil > Floodplain ...
CGCCCTGGGCGGTATCCCCAACAAGGCTCAAGTCGGCGACATGGGCATTGACGGACGAATCTTCCCCGTTTCAGCCTTGCCCGCCAAGACGAAGACGAAGAAGGGTGAGACACGCGCGTTTGACGAATTTATGGACAACTGGTACCCAATCCAGGTGAAACAGAAGGACCGTGTAGGCAGACCGGACATCGACTCCTTCGAGGCCGTCATGACCCGCGAGGAGCGGCAGCGCGGCTTCTTCGTCGCCTTCGGCTACTCCTCCGAAGCCGAGGCCGAGTGCGCCGCATTCCACCGGAAGAGCGGGCGGATCATCAAGCTCATCACCGTCCAGGAAATCCTAGACGAGCATCATGTGCAGAAAATGTAATGGAACGAGGCATGTCAATTTCACAGTTTATCATCAGTGTGCTAACGATTGCGATGAGCGGCGTGATCGCTACCGCCGTAACTTATTTTCTAAATACGCGCCGAGACGAGCGACGCTTTCGGCGACAACGGCTTGAAGAGACCTTCGTCGCTTTCAGGGCCTTTTGCAATTTGCTAGGCGTTCTTTGGGTCGGTCTCACGAACGTTATGACAGGCAAGCTGGATTACAACCAGGCATTGGATCTTGAAATCGCACGCGGAAAAGACGAAGCCGGAAGCTTCGCGAAGCTCGAAATGCTGATCACGCTTTATTACCCTGAATTCACGAAGCTCTTTGATCGGCTCCTAGACCTTCGGAGCAGAGGAAACGAAGTCCTTGGAACGCATAAGAGACGTTATCTTGCGGGGCATGTGGTAGACAAAGAATCCTTAGATGCCCTTTGCACGGTGATCAAAAGCTTGGAAGACCTTGAAAAAGAATTCGCCATCGCCGCCAGAGGAGCGGTTAAGCCGTTGCTGGGTGCTGGTTAAATGCGAGCACTTAGCATTCGTCAACCCTACGTCGAAGAAATCCTTCGCGACGGGTGGCATGGCCCACGCTCGCGTGGCCATGTCTTTGCCTCCATCCGATGTGATCGGTCACGCGGGTGCATTCCACCGCGCGCCCGTGACGTTATTGGGATTGTGATAAGAGCCGCGCCCGGTCCACGCGCCTTGTGGGAGGCGATGGCGCCGCGTGCGAAAAAGCGCTAATACCAAACGAAGCCAGTTGAAAAAAGCGTACCTGCTTGCCGCATAAGGACTTACGAAAAAATGCCTCCGAAAAAACGAAGCCAGTTGAAAGCCAGTTACAAACCGGATCGGCCCCTCCGTCGCTCCGTCGCTTTGTGGCTTTCGGGAAAAAGCGCAAATTACCAAACGGACCCACCGCAAAAATCATAAATGCTTATGTTAAATGTAGTTATGAAAAAACTCGCAAAGCTGGAAAGCCACCGAAAGCCAACTCAAAGCCGGCTCCTCCCTCGCCGGGATGCCTTCGGCGCTCAACGTTTCTGCTTTCTACACTTCTATTTTTTCCTCTCCCTTTTTGCCTACGCCCGCGTCCACGGCCTGACCTACAATGCGTCCATGAGGCTGATCCGGGAAATCCGATGTTATCCGAGTTACGGCGCGCAGGGCGTGACGAACTCGTGGGCCGGGACCAGCGACCGAGCGGACCTAGGGGCATACCGTGTCCTCCGCGCGGTGGTCGATGGACCGGTGGACCCCAGGACCGGGTATCTATGTGATATCAAGGAGATCGACCGGATGCTTCGCGCCGTCGTCGCGCCCGCCCTACGGGGCGTTCCCCATGACGTGCATTCGCTTACACAGGCGCTGGCCGCCGCGTTTCCAGCCGCGGCCCGGCAATGTCCCGTACCCGCGGCGCTTCTGGCGATAGAACTTCACGTCTCGCCGCACACACGTTTGGCCATCGACAAGGGAGGATCGGGCATGATGCGTCTGACCCAATCATTTGAGTTTTCAGCCGCCCATCGGCTCTTCAGTACGGAGCTGAGTGACGCGGAGAACCGGCGGCTCTTCGGCAAGTGCAGCAATCCCAACGGTCATGGCCATAACTACGTCTTGGAAGTGACGGTATGTGGCACGCATGGCGCCGATAAGGGGACCGTCACGGACGTCGGCCAGGTTGATCGCGTCGTCCTCGAACGCGTGATCGAACCGTTCGATCATAAGAACCTCAACCTCGAATGCCCGGAGTTCGCCCAACTCAATCCCAGCGTGGAGAACATCGCCCGCGTCATCTGGGACCGATTGGACGGGGCGTTTACGGGTTGTCGGCTCGCCTCCGTCCGCGTCTGGGAAACCCCCAAGACCTGCGCCGAATACACCGGCGACGACGAACGCAAGACAGATCCAAAATAACGAATCTCAAGGCGGCGCAGCCCGGATTATCGGCTCAGTATTCCAAGATTAAGTAGGTGCGATGCCGGTCCGAAATGAGTACAGCGACAGCGTGTGGGCGGCACTTGTTCCATGCTCGCCCAAGTACTGATAAACACGACAAGGGAATTACGAAATACGAAATGGACACGTGTTTCCGTTCCTTCTTTCGTGATTAGTAATTTGTAATTCGGCTAAAGGACCAACTATGAGCGCCACGCAGACCATCGCCCGGGAGCGACACGATCAGATTCTCGACGACGCGATCAGCGACGAGCGGCAGTTGGTCTTGACCCACAACAGCGCCGAGGGGTGGCGAACGTACAAGGCCGCCTTCGTATCCGGGCAAGCGCCCGCTAAGGGCCTTTTCGTCAAATTGATCGGCGCCGAGGATCGCGCCGGGGGGAAACTTCCTATCCCCGGCGACGTCTTGGGGGTAACGTTTCGCATCGGAAACAAGAAATGCATGTTCAGCACAGGTCTTGTGTCCTTTCAAGGAAGAGCGGAGGACTCCATCTGGGCGATCCGTCGGCCTGAGCAACTCCAACAACTCCAGCGGCGAGCGTACGAACGAGCGGTTCCCCCGAGGGACTCGGTCGTCGCAGTACGCTTTTGGCGCGAAGGCGCGGCAGATCATGGGTCTGCGGACGCACGCAATGTTCGATACGGACAACTCGAGGACATCTCCGCCGGAGGAATGCGGATCAAAGTCGCCGATTCCAAGGAGGTGCAGATCGATCAAACGTACCGTTGTGTCTTCAGCCCCCGACCCGGCAAGCCGTCACTCGTGCTCGATGCTGTTCTTCGTCACCGCGAAGCCGTTGACCATGGCCGGGCGTCGTTGGGCTTCCAGTTCGTCGGCATGGAAACGACGCAGGAAGGCTTGCGCCTCCTCGACCGCATCGTCCGGATCGTCAACCACTTCCAGCGCTCTCACGCCGGCGACGTCAGTTGAAAGGCCCGTGAGCGTTTCGGCGAGTGACTATTGTCAGCCGAAACGTCCGTGAGCGTTTCGGCGAGTGAGTATTGATCACTAATCGTTCGTGACCTAATGGTCAGTCGGCTCCCGTCAGCCAAACGACCCTTGAGTCGTTTGGCGAGCCTTCAGCCCCTACCATGCGACCGACCGCTACCCACGACTCCAGCAGTCCATAACGCTCTTAATCGGCGTTGTGAGACTCGCCCATCGTTTTCACCCCATCGCTCGATTCCCTTGCGGTGCGATTTCGCTACGATGGGCATTGGATTGAAAGGTTGCCCACAACGTGTGGCTCGGGCCTCCTTGTATAGGAGTAATTTGATGCAACTCGGTGTGATGTGTATGGGCGTGGCTGCCTTTCTGATACCGCTGACGGTATTAGCGGAAGGTCGCGGCGGCGGCGACCGAATGACCGGAGTTGCCTTCGCCGGCCGGTCGGAAGTCATCGCCCGACACGGCATTGCCGCTACCAGTCAACCGCTGGCCACCCAGGTCGCGCTCGACATCCTGAAACTAGGCGGAAGCGCGGTCGATGCCGCCATCGCCGCGAATGCCGTACTTGGACTCATGGAGCCGACCGGCTCAGGCATCGGCGGCGACCTTTTTGCAATGGTGTGGGACGCCAAGGGCAGCAAGCTCCACGGGCTCAATGCGAGCGGACGAAGCCCATACGGATTGACGCTTAATATGCTAAAGGAGACCGGCCTTAGCTCGATACCCCCGTACGGGCCGCTCCCCATCAGCGTACCAGGTTGCGTCGACGGGTGGTTCGAGCTGCACAAGAAGTTTGGCAAACTTCCCATGACCGCCATCCTCGCTCCGGCGATCCGCTATGCGCGAGAAGGATTCCCCGTCTCGGAGTTGATCGCTTATTACTGGGGACGCGGCGGAAGGGCGTTGAAGGGCTTTCCCAACTTCGCCGCGACGTTCCTACCCGGCGGCGAGCCGCCGAGGAAGGGTGACCTCTTTAAGAACCCCGATCTTGCCCGGACCTATGAAATCCTCGCCGAGAAGGGCCCTGATACTTTCTATCGCGGGGAGTTGACGCAAGTGATGGCCTCGTTTTGTGCGCGGGTCGATTGTTTCCTGACCGCAAAGGACTTCGCCGACCACACTTCGACATGGGTCGAACCGGTTTCCACGAATTATCGCGGGTACGATGTTTGGGAAATACCCCCCAACGGCCAGGGCATCGCCGTTCTGCAGATGCTCAATTTGCTCGGACCCTACGACCTCACCTCGATGGGGCATAATTCCGGCGAGTACCTTCATCGACTGATTGAGGCCAAGAAAATCGCCTTTGAAGATCGGGCGCGGTTCTATGCGGACCCCGACTTCGTGGAGGTTCCCTTGGCGACGCTTCTATCGAAGGCCTACGCCGATGAGCGGCGGAAGCTGTTCAACCCTTGGGTCGCATCCGATCAGATCGACGCCGGCGACCCTAAGCTCCGCGAGGGCGACACCATTTACCTCACAGTAGCCGATGCGGAGCGCAACATGGTGTCACTCATCCAGAGCAACTATCGTGGCTTCGGGTCGGGGCTAGTGCCGGATGGACTTGGGTTTGTATTTCAGGACCGTGGAGAACTATTCTCGCTCCAAGAGGGCCACCCCAACGTCTATGCCCCCCATAAACGGCCCTTTCACACCATCATCCCCGGCTTCGTGACCAAAGACGGCAAGCCCTGGTTGAGCTTCGGGGTCATGGGTGGGGACATGCAGCCGCAGGGGCATGTGCAGGTGCTGTGCAACCTGATCGACTTCGGGATGAACCTGCAAGAAGCCGGCGACGCGGCCCGGTTCCACCATCAAGGTTCGTCCGAGCCGACGGATGAGAAGATGACCGACGGCGGTTGGGTAGCGCTCGAATCGGGCGTTTCGACTGAGGCTCAGCACTCCCTTGCGCAGAAGGGCCATCAAATCCGTTTCGAAGTCGACGGCTTCGGAGGTTATCAAGCGATTCGATATGATGCCAAACGAGACCTGTACATCGCCGGTTCGGATTTCCGCAAGGACGGGCAAGCGGCGGGATATTGACGGAATTACGAGTTTTGAAATGCCTCCATCGTTCAATCGTCATTTTTGCGTGTAATGTTGTTCTATACGGTTGCAGATCAGATGGTAGGCGAGTTGGTGGACTTCCTGAACTCGGTCGCTGTGGTCGTGGACCACGCGGAAGCAAAGATCGCATAGTTCGGCCATTCCGCCGCCGGACTTACCGGTGAAGCCGATTACCGTCGCGCCGAGCATCCTGGCCGCTTGGAGTGCGCGCAAAACGTTTAGCGAGCGGCCTGACACGCTCAGCGCCCACACGATATCACAATTGGTGACCAAAGCCTCGATCTGGCGAGAAAACACTTGCTCGAAGCCGATGTCATTCGACACCGCAGTGAGCGTCGAGGTATCCGTCGTGAGTGCAATCGCGGGTAGAGCCCTACGATCTCTCTTAAAACGACCTACGAGTTCGGCGGCGATGTGCTGGGCATCGGCGGCGCTTCCGCCATTTCCCAATAGGTACACTCGCCCGCCCGTGTCAAAGCACGCGATCAAACGGTCGGCAATACGCTCGAGCAGGCCGACCTGCCCGATCGCGGCCTCAACGACACGCTGATGTTCGAGGATTTGTTCCTTCATCGGCGGCGTACGTCGGGGACCGGCCCCGACGCTACATTCCCTTTCGGATACGTTCGATCAAGGTCGTCGTGCTCAAGCCGTCGACGAGCGGCAGCAGGACGACTCGTCCGCCGGCGGACTCTACGAAATCCCGACCCACGACGCCTTTCTCGGCCCAGTCCTCACCTTTAATGAGCACGTCGGGACGCACCCTTCGGATCAACGATTCCGGCGTCTCTTCCTCAAAGCTCACGACGTAATCGACGCATTCCATCGCCCCCAGCACGGCCGCACGATGCTCAAACCGATTGATGGGGCGATTCTCAGCCTTGTTAAGCCGACGCACGGACGCATCGCTGTTGAGCGCGACCACCAACACCGACGCTTCCAGCCGGCATCGTTTGAGGAATTCCACATGTCCCGCATGGAGTAGGTCAAAGCAGCCGTTGGTAAGGGCGACGGTCTCGCCGCGGTCGCGACGAAGCTGGATTTCGGTGACGAGCTCGTCTATTCCAGTCAACTTGCCGTTTCGCGTTCGATGTTCTAGGCGTAGTTCCGCGAGAACCTCGTCGGAGGTAATGGGAACGCAGCCAAACTTCTCAACCTCCAAGCCGCCCGCGACGTTTGCCAGGCGTGTGGCCGAGACGAGATCGGCCCCAGCGGCGAGGGCCGCCGAAAGCATCGCCAGTACCGCATCGCCGGCCCCGGTGTTGTCGTACACCGTGCGGGGGACGGTCGGAAGGTGCTGCGGACTATGGCCCCGTTCGACCAGTACGGCCCCATCTCGGTCGACGGTCGCGACGACACCCCGGAATCCATAGGCCTCCAAAGCCTCTTGGGCGGCGGCGGAGACGGCCTCGATGGAATTACAAAGCCGTTGGGTGACGATGGACAACTCGTCACGGTTGGGGGTGACGATATCCGCACCGCGATAGCGAGAATAGTTGTCCAACCTCGCAGGATCGACGAGCACCGGCCTTCCATGGCGCTTCGCCTCGCGGACCATCGCTTGCACAAGTGGCTCGCTTGCCACGCCCTTGTCGTAATCCTCGATGCACACCACATCGCAGAAAGCGATTCGTCCGGATGCCCGGTCGATCAATCCCTTGACGGCGTCGTCGTGCAACGGACTTGCGTCCTCCTCGTCGAGGCGTAGAAGCTGCTGGCGGTGACGATGTTGGGCTAGGCCGACCAGCCGGGTCTTGGTCGTCGTGGGGCGATCCGACTGCACGACGACCGCGGAGTCGTCCACGCCGGATTCCTGGAGCAGCCGGCGCAGCGTATCGCCATTTCGATCGGCCCCGATCAACCCGCAACAGAGCACTTCGCAACCCAAGGCCCGCAAACAGGCGGCCACGTTGGCACAACCGCCCACGGCCTCGCGGGTCTCCACGGCGCGAAGGATCGGTACGGGGGCTTCCGGGCTGATCCGCTCGGCATCGCCATAAATGTAGCGGTCGAGGATCAGATCGCCGACGAGGAGCACCCGTCGGCCGGGAAAGGAGCGTACCCATTGGGCTAGGTCATGGACCATGGAGTTGTTCCGTAGGTGATTTCCTATTCCAGGGCGAAATCGTAGAGGCGCGGTAGGGCGTGGTCAAGTGCGGATTGGCAATCGAATGGGAGGGACTGCCGTCGAGAATCACGCTGCCAACGTGTCGGTGGGGATACTCAAACGAAAATGGGCGCCGCCGTACTGCGGATCGTGTCGCGCGACCAGATCGAGTCTGCCGCCCAGTAATGCCGCCCAGTTGCGGGCCAGTGAAAGTCCCAGACCGATACCCCCGCGTGCCTTCACATCCGCATCGCGCCCGCGACGGAAGGGTTTGAATATGGTCCGCGAATCCACCAAGTCGATGCCGGGGCCGGAGTCGACGACATCGAGGTGAATCCGACCGTTGTGGCCGCCCAAATGAACCACCACTTTCGGATTGCGAGAACCGCGGGCGTGACGGCACGCATTGTCCACCAAAACCGCCGTGATTTGGTTGACCAAGCTGACGTCCGTGTGAATCGGGTGAGCGTCGGGTACGCCGTTGCGTGTCTCGGACTCAATGGCATGGGGAGCGCATCGCTTTTGAACCGTTTCACCCACGACTCGAAGCAGCGCCGCGGCATCGGTCGTCGTCACGTGCAGTTTGACTTTGTGGTTTTCCAGGCGCGCGTACTCCAACACGGCCTCCACCAAGCTCGACAAACGCTGGGACTCGCGATTGAGTGTGTCGAGGTATTCCTGTCTCGAAGTGTCCGGAACCAGCCCGGCGGAGAGCATGTCCGAGTAGAGACGAAACGTCGTCAGCGGGGTGCGAAGCTCGTGAGTCACCGCGTAGGCGAACTGCATGCGCCGCTCGGTCAGCGCCACCAGGCTTCGTACGCCCCAGCCAGCGCCGGCCAATACCGTCAGGGCGGCCGCCCAGGAGATCAGTATCACTCCGCGAATGGACCGCCAAGCCGCGGCGGTCGTGCCGCCAGGAATGTCTGGAACCCGTAAAACCGCAGGAAGTCCGGACAGCTTGATGTCATGCTCGTCGGAAACGAGCTCCCAATCATTCGATACCGGCTCCAGATCGGCCTCGGGAAATAAATCCTCGATGGGTCTTAGCAACTCGGGCTTGAGACGCTCCCAGTCGCCGACGAACCCTTGATAAAGCACATCGGCGTCGGCATGGCACTCGCGAACGAACGCGAGCTTCTTTTTTTCGTCGAGGGGGCCGATCCAAAACGGCGGAGCGAAGGGACTCAGCCGAATTCGCACGGGTGCCGGTGTGGCGACGCTATCCTCAAACCCGCTGTCAATCGCTACGGTCACGTTAGGAAAATTCAATGCTGCAATGTACGGGGCGATGCAGTCCTCCGGCGGCACGTAGCGGACCCCAAACCCCGTCGAGGGTGACTTACGGCTCGGAACACCGGCGGCGGAAGCCCGTGGTGCCGCACCTTGCGGAGAAGTGGTTCGCCGGGTAACTCGCACCACGTCGGTAGGCTCGAGTTCGCTGATCACGCCGTGCGTCTCGCGTTCGTCTTTAAGGACCTCGCTGACAAGATCACGGAGAGACAACTTGGGCAATTCGCTTTTGAACCAATCGCATGTATCGCGAGCGCGGCGTTCCGAAAGCCCGATGCCGACGGTGCTTTCCGCCGACCAGAGCGACCTTCCCTCGTCGAACTGTGGGGAAGAAACCCTGCCGCGCTGGTCAACTTGAAAATAAAGGTCGATCCAGTCAAACCGCGGGCCATCCAAGGCAATAGGCGATCGCAAGATGACGGCTTGAGCGTCCACTTCGCGACCATCGTCGGTCAGGACCGCGACCGGTTGTCGAGTGTGGAAGTCCACGTAATCTTCGTATCGGCGCGACGCTTCGAAGTTTATCACGCCTTTGATATGACTCTCAATTTGACGTAGGGCCGCGTGGACCTTGGTGGAGTGCTCTTCGCCGACCCTTTTCTTGGCGAGTTCGAAGCTGGCCGCCGAAGCCCAGGTCATGCCCCCTAACACGGCTCCGGCGATCAGGGTAAACATTCCCACGGCGGCTAGGGTGCTCTTTTTCGAGCTGGTCATACCATGCCCCGCTCCGACGTGGGGGTCTCGGTCACCAGTGTGAGGTTCGGCCCCAGCATGTACCCCTTGCCCCGCACGGTCACGATCCATTCCATCGCCGGATCCGACGAACCCCCGATTAGCTTCTGCCGCAAGCGCGTGATATGCATGTCGATCGCCCGCGTTTCCACTCCGCCGTCGCGCAGTCCCCATACACAGGCCAGAAGTTCCTCGCGCGAAACAACCCGCCCTGCATGGGAGGCCAGGCGTTGGAGAATGTCCGCTTCCATTTCGGAAAGGGCCACCCGCTCTCGCTCCCCGTGGCAGACTTCCCGGCGAGCGCAGTCCACCGTCGTGTCTCCGCCGGTAATACGCAGCACAGGGGTCGGCCGCTCCGGACTGCGGCGCAGCACCGCATCCACGCGGGCGAGCAACTCGCGGGCGGAAAAAGGCTTCACCACGTAATCGTCGGCCCCGGCACGGAGACCGCGGACGCGGTCGTCCTCCGAACCGCGCGCCGTGAGGATAATGACGGGGAGCGCAGCATGGGTGACGCGCAGCTCGCCTAACACTTCGAACCCATCCATCTTTGGGAGGAGAAGGTCGAGCAAGACAAGATCGACTCCGGCCCGACGAGCTTCGCGCAATCCGGCTACGCCATCGGCGGCCTCAATCGGTTCGTACCCTGAAACTCGCAACGCGTCCACGATCCCTCGACGGATCGCGTCCTCGTCTTCTACCACCACCACTGTTCGTTTCTTACCCATGACTGTTACCGACAAGGGTGATACTGGAATTCGGTAAACCCTCTGGCTTAAAGATCACAGCACCTGTTATTCTATCATAGCCTGTACTTGCAAGAGTGCGACTACGTTCGCTCGCAGTTGAAGTTAATCGTGCGTTACAGTCCTGATACTTTCAGACCCGCCGGCCGGGCCCTGGATCCGTATTGGACCGCCGCTGGAGGGCGAGCAAGAGCGTTGCCAGGAGTATTCCAACGGCGTCGGTCAGCCAGTCGCCTAGGCTCATTGTTCGCCCGACAAACTTCTGTGACCACTCTTCGAAGGCCGCGTACAGGCCGTAAATCCCTGCGAACGCGACCAGTTTCGCTATCGACACCGCCCGTCCTGCAACGAAAAAATACCGCCCACCGAGCCAGGCTAGAAGAAAATACAACACGAGATGAATGATTTTATCGGCGTAATTGAACCGCAATGGCCGCAGGCTGGAAGCCGGCACGTGCATAACGATGAACAATGCAAGCCAATAGCCAAGCCAGAGGCAAAGTAGTCGCTTGGCACGCGGAAGTGGGTTTAGGTTCGGCGTCATCCTTCGGTCAGGAAGCGGCAGCGAATGCGGAAGCAGCGGATACCGCGCCGGCTTCCGCGGTACCCACGCCACCGTTTACGGCTGTTTCGCCCAAGACCTCGGCCGCGAGGCGTGCATAGTCGATGGCCCCGTGACTGCGGGGAGCATAATCGAACACCGTCTGGCCGAAGCTGCACGACTCGGCAAGCTTGATGTTGCGGCGGATGGATGTTTGGTACACCCGTGCGGCGGCCCAGGCGCAAGCCGTCCCGCGTGAGGCGTCGAGGAACTTGACCAAATCGTCCACCACCTCGCCCGCCAAGCGCGTCGCGGATTCGTACATGCACAACACGACCCCGCCGACGTGGAGCTTGGGGTTGATTCGTTGACGAACCAGTGTGACCGTGTCGAGGAGCTTGCTCAACCCCTGAAGGGCAAAGAAGTGCGCCTGAAGCGGGATGAGCACTTCCGTTGACGCAACAAGGGCGTTGACGGTCAGGATGCCAAGCGAAGGCGGGCAGTCGATGAGCATGATATCGTGCTCTTGCTCGATGGGATCCAGCGCTTCCCGAAGGATGACCTCGCGTCCGGTCACGCTAATCAGCTCCACCTCCGCGCCGGCAAGGTCGATGTCCGCCGGAACCAGGGTCACTCGATCGCGGACCTTGACCAACACGTCCCCAACGGGCGTCGCCGCGGTGAGCACGTCATAGATACTCGGTTGCCCGTCGCGAAGTTCCGCACCGAAATGGAGAGTCAGGTGTCCCTGGGGGTCCAGGTCGACGAGGAGTACGCGCAGTCCGTTGTTGGCCAGGGCGGCACCAAGGTTGGCCGTGGTGGTGGTCTTGCCCACCCCGCCTTTCTGATTGATCACCGCGATCCGTCGCATCGACCCGCTCGCCTCCTGCGGGGGCGTAGTATAACCGCATGAGGCAAAAGGCAATAGGCAGCAGGCAATAGGCATTAGGTGCGGTATGGCCTAAGGGTTCGGGTACAATCCCGAAGGGGAGTCAGCCCGTGTCAGTTGACGCCAACCCAATGGCCGCGTCGATGAGTCCCAAATGGGAATAGGCCTGCGGAAAGTTGCCCAGGGAAATACGCCGGTCTGGATCGAACTGCTCGGACAGCAGGCCGGTCGGCCCGGTGCTCGACGCGTACTGCTCAAACAATTCGAGGGCCGCGTCGACACGCCCGACTTGGGCCAAGGCGCGTATCAACCAACTTGTGCAGAGATGGAATCCGCCTTCAACTCCCGGAAGCCCATCATCACAACGGTAGCGGTAGACCGTCGGGCCGCTGCGGAGGATTCGATCCACGTAGTCCACGGTTCCCACGAAGCGACTATCGTCCGACGGAAGCAGTCCGCTCAGGCCGACGGTCAGAGCGGCCGCGTCCGCCTCGTCGTCGTCGTATGCACCGCAAAAGGCGTTGCACTCGGCTCGGAACCCCTGAGTAAAGATGTCGGCGGCAATTTCATCGCGAAGAGCAACCCACTCCGGGCGGCGCCGCCCCATGTAGTTCGCGGCGAACAGGGCGCGGTCGATCGTTTGCCAGCACATGACCTTCGAGTGGACGTGGTGCCGTCGCGCCCGACGAACTTCCCAGATGCCGTGGTCCGGGTCGCGCCAGTGTCGCTGGATCGCCCCGACCATCGAATCTAGCATCCGACCGTGCTCGGATGACAGAGGCTCTCCACGCTCGGCAAGTCGGGCAACGAGATCGGCGATGGGACCGAACACATCCAGTTGAACTTGTTGGGCGGCTTGGTTTCCGACGCGAACCGGACGGCTGCCGCGGTAACCAGCAAGCTCGGCGATCTCACCCTCCGGACCGAGATGACCGGCGGTCACGGTGTACACCGGTCGGATCAGTGAAGACGGCCCGGCCTCGTCGAGGATCCCGAGCACCCAATCCAGAAGTTTGGTCGCCGGTCCTGTCGCGCCAAGCTGAACCAGTGACGACGCGGCCATCGCGGCGTCACGCGGCCAGCAGAAGCGATAATCCCAGTTCCGAACCCCGCCGGGGTGTTCGGGCAGACTGGTCGTCGCCGCGGCTACGATTGCACCCGTGGGACCATAGCAGAGCGCTTTGAGAACCAGCGCGCTGCGGCGAACGAGATCGCGGGCCAACGGCGGGAGATTCAAAGTTGCGGCCCAGCCGCTCCAGAATTGTTCCGTTCGCGCACGACGCGTCGCCTCCGGGAGCGGATCGGCTTCCAAACTTTCCGTACCGTAACGCAACTCAAGAACGAGGGGTTTTCCATTCAGGTCAAAATCGGCGATTGCGGTGTGGTGGCGTCCTTCGGTCACCACCCGCCAGGGTAGTCCGGGCGAGCGCAGCACCAGCCCGTCAATGAATCCTTCTACCAACACTCCGCGGTCGCTAACGGCCAAGCGGGTTTCTGTTCGCGCGAAATCTAGGCGGGGGGCGAAAGTCACGCGCACTCGCCCGGTTCCGTTCAGCACGCGGATCAAATCGTTGCGTCCGGCGCGATGAAAGGCGCGGCCGCCGCCGCAGTCGAGATAATCCGTAACGGTCAGTCGCGGCCAGTGTGTTTCGAGCACGAAGGTGTCGCCCACGTAGGTTTGCGAGGGAGTTGCATCGTCCTGGATCGGCCTTACATCAAAAAAGCCGGCCGTCGGCCCGCCGATCAATTCCGCGAAGACCGCGGAGGAGTCGATTCGCGGCATGCACAGCCAAACGACACGTCCCTGCGGATTCAACATTGCGACCGTACGCTGATCGGAGAGTATCGAATGTTGTTCGATCGGTGTGGCGTGCGAGCCGGCGAGCCAGTCGGCGCGGCGTTCCACCACTCGAGCGAGGATCTGCGCGACTTCGATCGTGTCAGTAGCGCGGTACCGAGCCTTCGTACTGCCCGGCCCGACCTTTATGCCCACATCAGGACCGCAGAGGGAGTCAAAAGCGTCTTCATCGGTGACGTCGTCCCCCAGATAGAGAACCGCCGTCGCGCCCAGGCGCTGGCGCAGGCGCTGTAGTGCTCGTCCTTTGCTCGTTTGAACCACGCTCAGCTCGATGACCTTATTGCCGTGGCGTATATAAACTCCCGGCCAAGTCGCGGGACCTTGAACGATGCATTCCACGGCCGTTGCGGCCGCCGCTTCGGCCGCGTTGCGATAATGAAATGCCAGGGATGCAGGCTTGTTCTCGACAAGGAATCCTGGATCCCGAGCCGCCACCACGGCCACTTCGCGCCGGATGGACGCCAATAGTTGAATCGCCTCCGCAGAAAGAGACTCAGCCACTCCCGTCTCGAACTCGCTGCCGTGACTCCCGACGAGGTGGAGGTTTTCCACGCCGTGCGTACGCGAGGCGAGGTCGCTCAGGGCGCGGCCCGAGATCACGGCCACGTGCGTCTGAGGCATCCCTAGCAACGTTTTGAGCGCTACGAGATTCTCGCGGTCGGCCTCGGCACGCGTCGGGTCTGATACGATCGGCGCGAGGGTGCCGTCGTAGTCGCTGGAGACGAGCAGCACCGGTGTACACGACAACTCGTGTAGCCGTGAAGAAAGATCATCCATGTATACCACATCCGCCTCAGCCGCCAGACCGACTTCCCCGCTTCACACAGACTATCAAACAAGTATTTGCTTGAAAAGCGGTTGCATCGTAGAACGGTTCGCATGAGCCGACTTCTCCGGTTTCTGGCGATACTTGTGGCCGCGTTAGGTTTTCTGGCCTGGGGTGCGTTTCATATCGTCAACCGTACGACGCAAGCCTGGTTTGAGAAGGACATCGCTCTGCGCTCACAGCTCGCCGTCAACGGCGCTCGCTGGGCGTTGTTGTCGCGCTGGAAGCCAGCCGAAACCGATGCAATTCGCAACGTCCTGACGGATATCACGCGCGATGAACGAATGATAGCCGCGGCGGCATGCAACCCTGATCTTACCCTGCTTGCCTCCACCGCAGAGTATCCATCCCAGTTCTCGTGTACCGATTTAGGGCGACAAGTTCGCAAGGCTTCTGATACGCCCGCGGTAGAATGGCACACCGCCGGACTCATTGGTGAGCTACCCGGCGGGCGCGTCCACATCAGTGCGGTCCCTGTTGTAGAGGAAGCGAGAGCCTTGGGGTTCGTTGTTCTTGTGCACGACATGGCCTTCATTGATCGGCGGGAGGCGAAAATCCAGCAACTCATCCTGATCGCATTCGGGGTGCTTGTGGTTGCCACCTCGCTCATCACGGTTCTGGCCGGACGACTCTTCTGGCGCTGGTGGACACTAGAAATCCGCAAGTTTCTGAAGGGCGGGGCGCAGCGCCGACAATTTCGACCGATCTTCCGGGATGTACGCGAGTTGATTGAACGCATCGCCGCCGACCGTGCGCTGGACGAAGAAGGCGGCGCCTGGACTCCGGCGCGGCTAAAGCAAACGCTCACCCAGCACTTGCACGGCGAGAAGGTTGTTATTCTCGCGAACCGAGAGCCCTATATCCATGACCGCGCGGCGGACGGAATTGTGCGCGTTCTCCACCCGGCCAGCGGTCTCGTCACCGCAATGGAGCCGGTGATGCGGGCGTGCGGCGGCGTTTGGGTGGCTCACGGGAGCGGTTCAGCCGACCGCGAAACAGCGGACCACGAGGCGCGAATTCGCGTGCCCCCCGGTGAAGAATCGTACATCCTCCGCAGAGTCTGGCTCTCGCCGGAAGAGGAAAAGGGCTACTACTACGGATTTTCGAACGAAGGGCTTTGGCCGCTGTGCCACATCGCCCATACACGACCGGTTTTCCGGCGGGAGGACTGGGAGCACTATCAGACTGCCAACCAAAGGTTTGCGGATGCGGTGTGCAGCGAGGTGGACTCAGACGATCCGATCGTTTTCGTGCAAGATTACCACTTCGCCTTGGCGCCCCGCTTGATTCGAGAGCACTTGCCCCGCGCGACGATCATTTCTTTCTGGCACATCCCCTGGCCCAATTCGGAGCGCTTGGGGATTTGTCCTTGGCGTGAGGAACTGCTTCAAGGAATGCTCGGCAGCAGCATTCTGGGCTTTCACACCCGGCTCCATTGCAATAACTTCCTCGACGCTGTCGACCGCTTTCTGGAGGCACGCATCGATCGCGAGCAGATCGCCGTAATCCACCAGAAGCGAAGGACCCTGGTTCGCGCGTACCCGATATCGATCGAGTGGCCGAGTCATTGGCTCAAGGATATTCCGCAACCCAGCGCTTGCCGCGCGGGAGTGATCGCCGAATTGAAGCTTTCCCCGGACACACTGCTGGGTGTCGGCGTGGACCGTTTGGACTACACCAAGGGAATCGAGGAGCGGTTGTGGGCGGTTGAGCGACTGCTGGAGCGTTATCCTGAGTTTCGGGGGCGATTCACGTTCGTACAACTTGCCGCCCCAAGCCGCGCGGCGATCGAGCGCTACCGCCAGCTCGATGAGGCGGTGGTTGCCACCGCTGCTCGAATCAACGAACGATTCTCAACGGGTGAATATCGCCCGATTATCCTTCTGCGTGCCCACCACGAACCTCCTACTATCTATCGTTTTTATCGCGCGGCGGATCTCTGTTACGTGAGCAGTCTCCATGATGGAATGAACCTTGTGGCGAAAGAATTCGTCGCCGCTAGGGATGACGAACGTGGCGTCCTTGTCCTTAGCCATTTTGCGGGCGCCTCCAAGGAACTCACCGAAGCTTTGATCGTAAACCCCTACGATCTCGATGAGGCGAGTTCGGCACTAGCCACGGCGTTGCACATGTCACCGGAAGAACAGCAAGAACGGATGCACGCCATGCGGACGCTGCTGGCGGAGTACAACGTGTATCGTTGGGCGGGACGAATGCTTATCGATGCTGCCCGCCTCCGAGGGAAGGATCGCCTCACGGGTCGGCTGTCCGATCACCTTATGGCTTCGGAGTCATCCGCGAGGTGAACGTGGTTTAATGCGCGGGTGCCCTGGGCGCTCTCGAATTAAGGAATGACCTCACACGACCCCGACGAAGCTGTGGGGGCTAGGCGTCGACGCCGCACATCCTTCGGAGAACCCGCAAGCCGCGAGGAAGTGATCGACCCACCCGAAAACGTCGTCGCGCCGAACAATGCTGCGTAGCCGCCGCATGGAGGGCCGCCGCTCTTTGCGGTCCGTAGCGTCTATCCTTTCTGGGATGTGCGCGCCGATGCCGGGCTATCGTTCCAGCCCCGCGCCGCTGCCCCGTGGGTGGCACTCGACGTTCCCACGAACCAGGAGTATCGGTGTGAGACTGGGGCCGGTTGCTTCTTCGAAGTAACCGGAACAAGTGCCGGCGTGGCAGGCAGCGAGGCGCTGGCGATTCACATCGTCATCAACCCAACGAGACCATCGGCGGGCACCAGGTTCGTTCAAGCGTCGCCCGCAGTCGTGAGCGATCAGGGGCACTGGACGGGCGTGGCCCATTTGGGGAGCCAGGACATTCCCGCGAGCGATGGGGATGAACTCGATATCTCCGCGATCGTTATCGACACATCCGCAGGGCGCCTGCCAACGGCGATCGGTTCAATCACGCGTTTGGAAATTCCAAACCTCGTGGCAACGTCTGGTATCCTGCCAACCACGGTCAGGATCTCCCCATGGCGCTCACCCATAGGCAATAGGCATTAGATACGGTATGGTCCGGGCCGCGGGCGATTAGCTCAATTGGCCAGAGCGCCGCCCTTACAAGGCGGAGGTTACAAGTTCGAGTCTTGTATCGCCCAGTGCCGGAATCGGACGAAAAACCCTGTTTTTCCAGGGTTTTCTTGACATAACGGTCCGACATGTTGTTGTCGGATGTCCGGTCGGTTGCGGACCGTTTTTCCGCCTTCCGGCCAATGTTTTGTGCAACCGGGCGTGCAACGACGGCGCCATTGGTTACCGTAGCCTGGAAGGATTGCGCTTCGGATTCGGTCCATCGTATGGGCGGCAGCTTTCGAATCTCCCTCCACAGATCGAACAGTCCGAAATCTGGTAGTGCTTCAGGGTCACCCCAGTGGGGGCGTGCCGGGCAAGGGCAATCTGAGCCCGTGGGTCGACGCCGAATGCCCCCAACCAACTGATAATCGTTATCCGCAGGGCGTGCCGGTCGATGGTCCGCCCCTGATCGTCGGCGAACGGGATTCCGGCTCGGTCAAGGTCGCCCCGTACATGCCGCCGTTTTTCGCCTTTCCCGAACCACTTGCCTCGTAGGGTGCCCAGCGTCGGCGTGGAAAAGAAGACGCGATCCGGCGGGTGGGCAAAGTCCGGTTTCGCGACCTTCAGCAGCTCTGCAAGATCGGCGTGCAGGGGCAGGACGTCCGCACGCTTTGCTTTCGTTGTAGAAGCCCGCAGGTGGATAGGATTGCGCATGAAGCGGTCATGCGGCAGCCCTTTCCAGCGATAGTCTAACATGATAGATCAACAGTTTCGTGCCGACCCATCGCGTCACGCGGGGCAGCGTTCTGACCCACGCCTGCAG
>Ga0137429_1000399_pt1 | contig 18169 bp, 19 predicted proteins | sample EasRivERMZT736_2_FD_102304 | JGI IMG/M metagenome (GOLD analysis project Ga0137429, IMG submission 102304) | Soil microbial communities from meander-bound floodplain in the East River, Colorado, USA - East River MetaG ERMZT736_2 | ecosystem: Environmental > Terrestrial > Soil > Floodplain ...
CTCCGGCCTGTTCTTTGGGCTCATCGTGGGCATGGTCGTCGCCTACGGCCTATCGTTGATCATCGACCTCCTCGTTTCGGCCAACGTCCCCGGTGAGCTGACCCAATCGCAATCTTCCTTTGTCAGCGCCGTAAAGCTCGCCATCGGCGTGATCTGCTGCTACCTCGCCGTCAGTTTCATCCTTCAAACCAAGGACGATGTTCGTTTCGTCATTCCCTACGTGGAGTTCGCCAAGGAAACGAAAGGTGCTCGCCCGATGGTCTTGGACACTTCCGTGATAGTCGACGGCCGCATCGCCGACATCGCCAACACCCGAATCATCGAGTCTGAACTGATCGTCCCTCGGTTTGTCTTGCAGGAATTGCAGACCATCGCCGACAGCAGCGACAAGCTAAAACGGGTCCGTGGCCGCCGCGGCTTGGACATGCTCAACAAGTTGCAAAGCAACGAGAACATCGAGATTCGGATGCTCGACGTCGTTCCCGAGCGCAGTGCGGCCAACGCCGGCGTCGACGAGATGCTCGTCGATCTCGCCCTGCAACTGAACGGCAAGGTCGTCACCAATGACTACAATCTCAACAAAATCGCCCAGCTTCGCGGCGTCTCTGTCATCAACATCAACGACCTCGCCAACGCCTTGAAACCCGTGGTTTTGCCCGGCGAAATGCTTTCCGTGAAGGTCGTCAAACCCGGCGAGGAAATGGGGCAGGGCGTCGGCTACCTCGAGGACGGCACCATGGTCGTCGCCGAAGGCGGACGCGAGCGCCTCGGCGAGGTCGTCGACCTGACCGTCACCAGCGTTTTACAGACCTCCGCCGGGCGCATGATCTTCGGACGCCTCGACGGCGTCCCCGTCGCAGAACGCCGCCGCCCAAGAACCGAAAAGGCGTGACATTTGCCGTTTCCCGTTTGCGGGTGTATCTCAGGGAGTTGCGTAGGTCTTTGCACTTGGGGAGTCGATGATACACGCGTGGGTGCCCCACCGTCTTGGAAGGTGGGGAGGCGATGATAGGCGGCGGATTGGATGGCGTCACCGGAATCCAGGGCGTGAGGACCGCAGTAGGGTGGCCCTCGTCCTTGCAACCAGGGCAGTCGATGAACGCGCGTACCGTGATGACAAGAGCGATCGCATCTAAAGACCTTTAGGACGCAGGTCTACCTATCTTGATAATTGAGATCGTGGCCCCCTTGCGATGCCGACGACTCCTCAGTTACGATTCAGCGCGTCGATTCTCACCGGAACATTGTAAGATGGTGGGCAAGAACTTAAGGCGACGAAATCTCGGAAGTACCTAACTCAGGACGGCGCCCACGCCGCTTGAGGCCGAACAAGAACAATTACAAATGGGTATGTGCTGTTTGACTAGCAGATCGTCAATTGAAAAACGGGTGGTGCTGTGCGGGCAATGTCCTCGAAGTTGATCTATGCGATTCGAGCGACGTATTAGAAGGAGATACAATGCCATACGAAGTTTTCGATCCGGCGGGTGCCTGCGATCCAAACGTCCCTCTAAATCCAATAACACAAACGCTCATTTTCTACAAAATCAACGTCTTTGAGAAGACAATTACTCTAGTAGACCACAAGCCCGATGGAAGAATAGATCCAACACTCGGTTTTTTTCATCCGTTCAACCCAAGGCAATATCGTTTGGGAATTCCACTTACCGACATCCATCCTGAACTGATCCCCCAGCTCCGGACGCAGTTTGTTCGCGGTGGAGCAATTGACCCGATTCGCCTCGGCATCGAACAAGTCTACATCCCGACGGAAATGGCGCACAAGGAGCCTGCGGCACCCAAGGATGCTTTTGTCTTTCAAGACGACCTCGCCCAAGGCCACGTCATAGTCGAGGGCAAAAAAATCCCGCTCGAATCAATGCTGGACGACCTTGAACGAACAGGGCGGGCGCTCTACAAGGCAGGAGATTTGGTCGTAGGCATTTCCAGGGCGCCTAGAATGCTTGAGATCGATTACCGTACCGTCGCCAACGGATCCGTATCTACATCCATAGGCAATGTCCGATTCACTCCGGCCCAACTCAAGGATCTCTTGAGCAAGGGCCGCACTTCAATTGAGTTCAACGGTAGTCCAGTCCAGATAAAGGCAATGAAGACACTTGGGGCAGCCCAGTCCCTCCAAATCAAGGGTCCCGCCGGGCTTGACGACCAGCTCTATGCGGAAGTACTGGGCGATTCGTTTGTCAGACGCCCCAAGGCGCGGAGGAAGCTACCGGCGTACGAGATTGGGTTATTTACCACTTTCGAGCAGAATTGGCTGTTGAAAGGGTACTCTCGCGGCTCGCTTCTTTCGTCCCTGACGCTCGCCCCCGAAGAAGAGCTCTCCATTGAAGTATTCACGTTTGACAGATTGAAGATAGAGGAAGAGCGAACATCAACTGCCGAATTCGAGCGAAATCTCGATACCAGCACCTTGGCGCGGGTCGCAGCTAAAGTTGCTACCGAACTTACGGAGACCACCGATTCCAACGCGAGCTTGAAGGTTGGTATCCCGCTTCCTATTGAGGGTATCCCGGTTGATGTGAGTGCCGGTGCTGGCGTGACCAATCAGGTCAAGTCAGGTATTCAGGCCACTGTTGACAACATCAACGAAGCGACCGTGCGATCATCCGAGAAGTTCAAATCAACGACCCAAGTTAAGATTGTGCAAACACGCGAGACAGGCGACGAACGCCGTACGATCCGTAAAATCAAAAACCCGAATCTGGGTCGCACCCTGACTTTTAACTACTTTGAGATATTGGAGACTTATGACGTTACGACAAAGCTAAAAGACACGAAACAGTTCTGTCTTCTCGTCGATAACCCGGATCTAGGCCCAGTCAAGCTGGATTTCGTCCTTGCCTTTGAGGACAAGCTCCAACGGGCCCTATTGAGCGCCAATTACAAGGCAGGCTTCGATGCCGCCAAGAAGCTCGCCGCCCAGCGATGGTTTGAGAGTTCATCAGTGTCCAAAGTCGAGCTTGATGTGGCGAACCAACAAGCTCGGGGTGCTGATCCCGCCAAACCGGCTGCACCGCAGAACCCGATCGTCACGATCGGGAAGAACTTGAAGAAAAAACTAAAGCAATTCCTTGACACTGATCTCCTAAGTGCGGCCGACGTGTTGGCCAAGCATTACAATCCATTACTTGCAGACAGCGAGAAGCCTTCACCGGACGACGTTTCCAAAGCAGAGGACGCATTGGGCCTATCAAATTTCTGGTTCAAGTTCAAGCTCGTAACTCCTGGAGTCGAGAGCAGGGCTAGGGATTACGTCAACTCTGTCCCCGATAATGCGGGCGAGGCTGTCATTGTTGAGCAGCTCCAACTATTCCTTGCCGGCATGGACGATGAGTGGTTCACTTCACTCAAGATGGTTGCGGTGAACTTGGTCGCATTAAGTTTGGCCCCCATTCTGGGGATTGTCTCCGGCGGTATCCTGCTTGTCTGGTTAGGCGAACTGGCACTAATCGATAATCCCAACGGGCTTCCCGCGCTAATCGAAAAGGGCAAGAAGGACTTGGCAACCTACGAAACCGCGACGGCGGCGACAAGCTTGTTGCCCGCTCCTCCGGTGGATTCACCCGCCGTAGCACCGGTGGCGGCTCCTCCTCCGCCCCAGGCGTTCCCATTGGATGAACTGGCCATCGCCAATGCCGAATTCACAAAGCTGGCGCTTCACATTGAGGCCAACAGGCTGTATTACATGAACCAGATCTGGCTGTACGAAGACTCCAATACAAGGTTCGAGCGACTCCGCCTCAAAGGTATTGCCAAATTTGTCGAGAATCGTCTTCTGGGCTTTGTGGGTAACAAGTCCGTGTTTCCGTTACGACTAGACACCCTCGGACTTCAAGTCCGAAAGAACCTCGAGCGCCAAATTGCCTCTTTTGACCCCGAAGCGGACGAGGAACTTAACGGCGTAAAGGTAGGCGCCATTGAAGAGCGGCTCGAGACCATTTCCTTGCCTACCAACGGCGTGTACTTGGAGTCGATGCTGGGCAAGTGCGACGCGCTCGAACCATATTTGAACGAGCGGCGCGTAATTGAAAAGCAACTCGCACAGGCACAGGCGGATCTTGCCGCCGAAAAAGCCCGGCAACAGGTACACGAAACAAAGCGTGTGGAATCCCGCCTCGACGCCGGACAACTGGATCCATTCTAGGGCTGCCATGGCGAGAGAAGAACCATTAGCGCGAGCTCTCTCGACTGGGAGTGTTCTCGTTTCTACGCCCATTACGCATCCGGAAGGTTTTCCTGAAGATTACGTATTCCTCGACGCCAAAAACGAAGAGCATACGGTAGCCGAGCTGGTCGATTTCGAAAAGTTTGCGATTTCAGGACTTGCCGATGGAGATTTCCTTAGTGGGCGCGACGATGGCCAACAATACCAAATTCAGTTAGACGATGAAGGCAAACTATTCCTTAGGGTCCTATTGCCCGACCCTGCGCAGCTTGAAAGTCCTGCGTCCCTTCCCCTGACTCTGGATCAATATGTGGCTTTTCTTAAGGTCAGGGGGAGCCTGTTAGAGCAACTTCTGGCCCATATTCGGATTGCAAACCAGCTTCACAAAGAAGCTGTCCAGGATGCCGTCGATATCGTCCAGAGCAAACGACTCGACTTCATTGAAACCAAAGATCAAGAATTCGATGTCTTCGGTATGTTTGCGGTTGCGTTGACCTTCGTATTCATCGAGTTCGGTGTCGCCGAAGCGATCATCCAGTCTGCGGCGAAGGTTGCCTTGAAAGTTGCAAGCGGCCCGATGATGAAGCGCAGCTTGGACTTTTTGTTCAAGATAGCAGGCCGTGCCTCGGGAAGGAGCAGGAGCGCTTCAGGGATTCGTGACCTGGAACGGAGTACCGCCCAGTTACAGCTCGAAGCTGCCCAGTTAAGTAATCGCGCAGTTGAATTGACAGTACAATCAAACCGATCGCCATCTTTTGAGAAAGCGAAAAGGTTGAACGCCCAAGCGTTCGCCCTTCGCCAAAAGTCACAGAACAAATTAAGCCTCGTTAAAGGCGACGAGAGGCAAAAGGTACGCCTTGCAGGTGAGCTCAAAGACGAGCTTATTGCAATTGGCAAAGAGGACTTGGGTAAAATCTTGAAGTTCGGTCGCGAAAGAGTGAAACCGGCGGCTATAGCGGCTGCCGACGTGTTAAAGGAGGCCGGCGAAGCACAAAGAGATGTCAAGGATGCCCCTTTCGCTGATTCCAAAGGCTCTGGAGAGGCAAACCCTGTCCCATTGGACATCCACCTAAAGACGTTCTTCCAGAATTTCTATGAGTCCCAGGTGCAGTTATTCGAGCGAATGCTGTCGATTTCGAAATTGCTTTTGCTTGAAATCGAAACAGGCGGCATTGCCCTTCTGGAGAGCGCGGACTTGCATCAAAGGGCATTAGCGCATTTTCCTTCGCTGGAGCAGCTGCGAGACATGATTGCCCAATACAATGAGACCTTTGGTGAAGAATTCTCATACACCGCGGCAAAAGAGGTCCAAACCAGGGAATATGAGTTTCTAATCTGGTCCCTTAAGCTCGGTTCGAAAGTCTCCTTCGTAAAATTTGAAAAACCGAGGAAGCCTGATTTCGACTTCACTAAAACGCCCGTGTCGCCGGAGACCCCGGGCGCTATTGCGCAGTTCAGATTCGAAGGGAAGATCAAGGATTACCTTACCAACAGGTTTTCGCTCAATGAGGGGACGCTGGCGAGGGAAATGTCACGAGTTTGCAATGGTTTCAACGAAAAAGTTAACGAGATCAACGCCCGCTTGAGCGACGTGGAGGAACGAAGGTTTCGAATTGGCACACACGTAGTGGATTCGCCAAAACCGATCGAGGATCAATCCGCACCTTAGTTGAAATCCCGAACGGCCAATGAGAGTGGCGGGCCACTTGCCATGCGCGCCGCTGTAGGTTAGTGCTTACGGCCTGCCGCCTGATCGGTCCCTGATCATCCTCCCACCGCGCGCCCGTCACGTTATTAGGGCAGGAACGTCGGGCTGGTCACCGACCAGCCAACGGTAGGCGTCCCCTCCGCGCGCGGATTGCCCGAAGACGCACAGGAAAGGCAGGATGTACGAAAACCGCGATTTGTCAAATAAGCCGGAAAAGACAGGATAAATCGCAGATGCCACAGCATGACACTGCACAAAAAACTGTACTTGCAAAACGAACCCATTTGACAGCGCCAGGCGATAAAACAAAGCACAAACGCATGGCGATTCTTCCCGCCTTGAGTCCACTGATTCGTAACCTACAATCCCCACCGATGCCCAAGTACTGCGTCATCATCCCCGCCGCCGGAAAGGCCGAACGCTTCGGCGGGGCCGAGAAGAAAACCTTCGCCAAGATCGACGGCAGACCCGTTTTTCTACGGACCCTCGAACACTTCATCAGCCGCCCGGACGTTTGTCAGACGATCCTGGCCGTCGCTCCCGAAGATATGTCCACGATGAAATCCTCCTACGGCCCCAACCTGGGGTTTATGGGGGTCATGCTCGTCGAGGGCGGGGCTAGGCGCTGCGACACGGTTGCGGCCGCTCTACCATCCGTCTCTGATCAAGCCGATTACATCGCCGTTCACGATGTCGCCCGTCCGTGTGTCTCCGCAGCCATGATCGACGCCGTCTTTGCCGAGGCCGTCAAGACCGGCGCCGCCATCCTCGCCGCGCCGCTCGTGGGCACCATCAAGCGCGTCGCCGCCTCCATGGTTATCGAGGAAACTGCTTCCAGGGCCGGTCTCTACGAAGCCCAGACCCCCCAGGTTTTCCGAAAGGAGGTGTTGCTCAACGCCTACCGCAAGCTCGCGGAACGCGGCGGCGAGGAAATCACAGACGACGCCCAGCTTGTCGAGCTTTCCGGCCACCCCGTTTCCGTCGTCGTTTCCGACGCCACCAACCTGAAAATCACAACCAAGGCCGACCTCACCCTCGCCCACGCCATCCTCAAGTCTAGGCCGGTGAAGGCCGTACCGCGCATGGGAGCCTTCGAGGAAGCCCAATGGTAAACCCGCCAGGAGAAGTTTAATAAAATAGCTTGACAAGCGCCGTTGCACCCGTTCTACTTAGTCGCCGAAGCTGAGGAAAGGACAATCCACAAAGCCAAGGAGAGGCCATGCAATCGAGAATAATCAAGAGCGCAACGATGATGGTAGGGGGCTTGCTTCTCGCAGCCGCCCCGGGCTGTAATATGGACGGCACGTTCGAAGACAACCGACCGCCAAAAGGTCCGATCGCCAACGCGAAAGACCCGGCGCGTACAGGGCTGCCGCCCGGCGTCTCGCTGGAGGTCGTCGAGCGCCAGGAAGTGGACTTGGTCGAGGATGTCCTGACCCATCGTGCCCAATACCTCCAAGGTTTGGAGGGGCTTCGCGACTATTACTCGGCCCACGGCTACGCCGCCAAGCAAGCTTGGGCGGATTTCGAGTTGAAAGGCTTGCGTAAGGTTAAACAGTTTCGTTATTTGCTTGACGCCGAGATTCCCTCGGATCAGCTTCGTCCGACTGGCATCGTGCCGGAGGCCGATGCCGTGGTCGAGCGGCAGGAGGTGGACCTAGTTGAGAACGTCTTGGCCCATCGCGCCCAATACCACCAGGGCTTGGAAGAGCTCCGCGATTACTACCGCGATCACGGCTACGCCACCAAGCTATCCTGGGCCGATTTCGAGCTGGCCGGCCTGCGTAAGGTGAAGGCGTTCCGGTATTTGATCGACGCAGAGATTGCATCGGATCAACTTCGTCCGACTGACATCGTGCCGGAGGCCGATGCTCTCTACGAGCGAGGTCAGAAGTTGCTGCGTAAGGGCGGCCACGGCGTTCCCATCTTCTACCGCCAAAAGACCATGATCCAGGCCGCCGAAGTGTTCCAGCAACTCGTCGAGCAGTATCCCAACAGCGACAAGATCGACGACGCGGCCTTCTTTCTCGGTGAAATCCACAAGGAATATCTGCCCGATCAGGAGCCGATCGCCGTGAAATGGTACGAGCGAGCGTGGACCTGGGATCCAGAGACGCCGCACCCGGCGCGCTTCCAGGCTGCCGTGATCTATGATTATCGCCTGCACGATCGCGACCGGGCCCTTGAACTGTACCAGAGCGTGATCAAAAACGAGACGGGTGATTGGACCAATGTGAACTTTGCTACCCGGAGAATCCGCGAGTTGACTACCGCCCGTCGTACCGCGACCGCTCAAGTGACCACATCGGAGTGAGTCAATCCGGTCGGGTGGTGTGTCCCAACGTGTTGATGCCGTATCTTCGTGGTCACGGCGGACCGATACCGCTTGCTTCCAGGCCCTCTCAACGGGAGGGGCGGGGCAAGGGTTCAATTGACAGCTTGACTACCATGCGTGTTCTCCGCCGCGTGGAGAACAAAGTCCCTCTGCCATGCCGCGTATTTTCGCCTCTCTGGCCATCGCGACCCTGACACTCTTTGCTACTGCGGCGGGCATCGCCCTCATCGACGCCGGTTCCGCTCCGGATCGACACATCCTGCTGGGGATCGGTGCGTTGCTTTTAAGCTCTTTCATCCAGGTTGTGGGCTTTACCTACCTGACCGTGACCGGCAAAGTCATCGCTCAGGCCGCCAACCTTGCGACCCTCGATCCCGGCTGTCTTTCGAGCGTGAAGCAGTACAAGCGTTCCTTTACCCGCCAACTGGCACTAGCCGTTGTCAGCATGGTATTCGCCTCCGCCACCGGGGGGGCATCGTGGCGCTCCCGTGATGCACTCGCCTTTCATTTCCCTGCGGCCATGATCGCTACGATCCTTCACGTTTGGGTCTACCGGCGGCAATACCATGTCGTCCGCCGCAACGCCGACCTCGTGGAATCGACATTGAGTGCCTATGCCTTGTGGCGTAGTCAGCGAACCAGCCGAAACGTTCCCGTTCCTGAAAGCGCCGCAAGCGGCACGCCCGCTCCATGATTTGAATCCCAAGACACGCCGTCATTGAAGATGCCTCAAGGGGAAGCCACAGACGCCGAGGGCTCTTCATATAATCGTGTTATAGTATTATGTAATACCATGACGATACATTCACTGTGCCGCCGCAAAGAAGAGTTTCAAAGACCAATAAGGTCTCGCAGAAACTGGGGCCAAAGCCGAAGCGGACACTCGGTTCGAGGACTCGCCGCAAAGGCCATACAGCGATCGCTAAACGTGGGTTGAAAACGTCGTGGTCTCCAGCGGAATCGGCTGCCGGCAGGGTGTTTCGGGGGATTGGACTCAGGGACGGCTGTTCGGCGGCATTGACGGTGGCCGAGCGGGTGGGGCGGCGCTTAGATCGGGTTTCGAGCCTTTTGGCACTGTCTACCGCGGGAACGGGTCGACCGACAAAGCTGTCGATCAAGCGAACAGGCGGTGGCCGACCATCCAGAGGCGGGGTCGAGTCTCCGGCTCGCTTCTGTCAGGCTATGTTTGCACTAGGCCATGGGCAGCGTTTGAAGATCGTGCGGAAATTGCTGGACGGGCCAAGCACCTACCAGGCCCTCAAACGCCTAACCAAACTGAAGGCGGGGCCGCTTTACCACCACATCAATCAACTTCGTCTTGCCGGGTTGATTCTCCCCAAGGAACGCGACCTCTACGCGGTAACCCGCGCCGGGCGGAACTTGATCCTCGGCATGATGGTCCTGGGTCCTTTGGCCCAGGATCTGCGACGCCGACCCAATGCCTGTTAGTGCAAGTGAACGCCTAATGGTATTCGTTTCGCTAGTCGCCGAGAAAGGACCTGCTGAAGGGCACAAGGGTGATTCTGGCTGTCGGATTTAACGTCCTATAATGCATGTTACGTTGCATTGGACAGCAGGGCGTATCAGTTGGAGCTTTGCGGTTACCTTCAAGACTCCTAATTCCTTGGCTGCATTTCTTACGGCTGCCGCGTGCGTGGCTTGGGCTGCTGCGAGTCGGCCGGTGCGGCGGCCCGCTTCAACTCCGCGAAGTCGATGCCTTGGAGAAGTTCTATCTCGTGGCGGCCGCCGTTGAAGCGATAGACAACCATCTTATCTGTCGATGCATCGACGACGTAGACGACTTGTTCGTCGTTCCAAGTGAGATTACCCACCGTTACGACATACCCGCCTCCAGAGGTAGTCATGCCGTTCGCCAGGGCATCATTGGAGCGGGAATGAAGCAGAATGAGGCCGACAAGCAGAATCGTCGCCGTGGTCGACAAGACTCCGATAGCGAAGTTTTTTGAATTCATTTCCCTGATCCCGTCGAGTCGGCAGCCCTTGGCTATTTTCCGAAATCCTTCTTCAGATCCCGCGGCTCGACCTGAGTTAGCTGCTTGTTGGGCGGCAATCCCGGATAAAACGCGTGGAGCCGATGGGCCGCGGAGTCCAGAAGATACAGCACGTCATACGATTGACCTTCGGGCTTGGCCGTCACGCACACATACTCACCGCCGCGCCCGCCGGGTTGGGCCTTCGCGTTCGGCAGCGAAAGGCACTCCGACAGCAACGCCGCCAAGAGGCAGAGGTTCGCCACGATGAGGACGGTGATGACCGATCGTTTGGTCGCCGGCCTGGTTCCGATGGAGTCGTTCATTTCAATGTATTCCCTAGTTCAAATGCGACCGTTTGGGATTCAAAAACGCCGTCACACAGATGACCACGGCGATGCCCGCGGCGATGATCCAGGGCAGGACGCCGCCGTCTCCCTCGGGAGGTTTGGTCGGCTTCTGCGCCCATGCCGAAAGCGCCGATCCATGAACGACAACTGCCGCGATCATGGTCTTCAGCCCTGCGTATTTCATTGGCGATTCCGAGCGTCGATTATCCGATCATGCGGTATCTTCAACTGCTATTCTAGACACTGGGACCGCGTTGTCGAGTGCCCAAACCCAAATCACTCCGTTTGCACCGGGCTGACCAGCGATCGAAACGCACCACGCGGCACCGTTAGCGTGTCCCATTTCGGCGACCGCTGCCGGGCCTGGGCCGCGTATTCCGACGCCGAGACCCACACGAAAGCGTAGCTCAGGTTTCGGAAGACGTGGATTTCTGACGTCGGCTCACACGCCGGCATGCCCACCAGCCAATACACGAAAACCAGCACCGGATCGAACCCCGCGCCGAATACGCCCTCCCAGCGGCGTAACCCGTCGAGGTCTTCACGGGTGACCCAGTTCTCCCAATAGTGCCGACCGCCTTTTGTTTCGTAGGGAAATTTGCGACCCTTCACATCCACCAGCCAGGCCGTCTTGCCCGGCGGGTAGATCAGAAAATCAAACGATTTTACCCGCGATCCGTCGAAAATTGCCTTCTTCTGTTCATCGACTGCGACATACGGCCAGCCCCGCGACCGCACGTAGTCTTCGAAAGCCGCTTCGTAATGGATGTGCCGTCGCGCCATTCAGCCCCGACCTTATACACCACCGCTAGGGTGTGTTCAAGGTCTGTGATACTACATGCCGCTGCCCACCGATATCATGGATCGTGAACTCGACGTCCGTCGCTCCCGTCGGGTTCAACTGGCCTCCCGTCGGGCTATATTGCACATGATAGTACCCGTCCGGCTCCGGGTCGCCAATCGTAAAGCCCGGCCGCCCCGGCTTGTCAATATAGACCGGCCCGCCGCCGCCGTCGACGCATTGAAAACGAAGCACTCCGCTTTCGGGATCCAAGTCATCGGCCGGTCGGGCGATCTTCATGTCCAAGGCGGTCTGATAGAGCGTCAACTGCACCGTGTCCCCGGCGACTTTGCGGTCCGGCTGGGCATACGGGCTGTCCGCCTTCAGCCACCGACCGCCGATTTTCATGAAATCCCGACTATCGCACTGTTGGAAGGCCGTCGCCGTTACCTTGATTTTCTCGCCGTCGTGGACACGGTCCAGCGGATAACTGAATCGAAAGTGCCCCTTCGCGTCCGGCTCGGCCTCCACTCGTTCGTCGCCGATTAGGGCCACGCAATAATCCGCGATTCCCGTGGGACCCACGAATCGACCACGCCAATCGGTCAACACGAAGTCAAATTGAACCTGCTCCCCGACATGGGCCATCTGCTTGGTCACCATCGACCAGCGTTGCTGCGCCGGACGGGGGCCGGTGTTCGTCGCCAAAGACCCTGAGACGCACCCGCTTGCGGTGCACGCGAGAATTGCCACATTGACCATCCGGATCGTATCACGCATCTATGCGCCCAAGACTAGGCTAACATACCTTTTGCTTCGGCGAACTCGTTGGCGAGATTCCCTCTCGCCAGCCAGCTTCAGCTTACGCCCGGTCTTTTGCAGGTAGTATTCGTCGATCTGTTGTGGATGAGTAAAAAGGTTGTCGTATTCGTACGTGCCCCCGGCGTAGTCGCACTCGCCCGGCTCATACTCTCGGCAAATCTCCGGGCGCGACTCGTAAATTCCGCAGCGGTTGTCCGCACCCAGGTTCTTGCATCGGGTCTGGAACTGGACGTACCAATCCCCCTCCTCGACGAATACGCTGATTCCCTGGTGCATCAGATACCAGCGAATGTCGTCATAGTCGCGGGCTTTGGTCGGCTTTTCGAGGGGCAGCGGGGTGTACCGGCAGCAAGCGGCCAAGCAATGATCACAGAGCAGAGAGCCCATCCCTAATCCTCGAAACCGGTCTTGTCAGCCCAACGCCTACCCCGGATTATACGGAGGGGCGTTTCGTAGGGCCAACGCCGAGTTTGCTAACAGTGTTTGCGATGCTGGAATGAGAATCATCGGCGGCCAATGGCGATCTCGTCGACTGCTGCGTCCGGAAACGGACTCCACCAGGCCGATGCCCGATCGCGTCAAGCAAGCCATCTTTGACATGCTGGCATCGCGCTACGATAGCCCCGGTGCGTTACCTCCTTTAATCGTCGCCGACGTCTTCGCCGGCGGCGGCTCGATGGGCTTGGAAGCGCTCTCCCGCGGAGCGGCCTTTTGCAGCTTCTTCGAGCGTGATCGGCAGGCGCTCGCCGCCCTCCGCGGCAACATCGAGTCACTCGGCGCGAGGCAGGAATCACGTGTCGTTGCGGGAGAGGCTTGGGGGGCCTCGATGGCTGCGCCCAAGGGACGACCCTTCGCCCTCATCTTTCTTGACCCCCCCTACCGGGACTGTGAGGACACCACCGAGCGCGGCGAAGTGAAACGATTTCTTCACAAGCTCGATGGTGACTCAGCCGTCGAGCGCCTGGTCGTTCTGCATCATCCCGCTGGCACACGCTTTGACTTGGCTGAGGATGATTCCTGGCAAGTTGTCGAGGAGCGCCGCATCGGTTCCAATGCGGTCACGTTTTTTGCATCATGAACTCGAATCCTCACACGGCCGGGCATGCCGCCCTACAGATCGTCAAGAAGCTCCGCACCGACGGACACGTAGCCCTTCTGGCCGGGGGCTGCGTAAGAGACATGCTATTGAACCGAACGCCCAAAGACTACGACGTCGCCACCGACGCCCATCCGGCCCGCGTGCAGGAGCTCTTTTCCAAGGCGCGGATCGTCGGCGCGAAATTCGGAGTCGTGCTGATCCGTAAATCGGGCTTTGATATCGAAGTCGCCACATTCCGCTCCGACGGACCCTACTCCGATGGCCGGCACCCCGACGCAGTCACCTTCGGCACTGAAATCGAAGACGCCCGTCGCCGCGACTTCACCATCAACGGCCTATTCTTCGATCCGCTCGACGATCGGGTGATCGACCACGTCGGCGGCCGAGACGACCTCACGGCCGGGGTGATCCGCACCATCGGCGACCCCGATCACCGCTTTACCGAGGACCATTTGCGAATGCTTCGCGCGGTCCGTCTGGCCGCCAGGCTGGGCTTTACCATCGAGCCGCTAACTGCCAGCGCCATCGCCCGCTTAGCGCCGAATTTGAATGCGATCAGCCCCGAGCGAATATGGCAGGAACTGGAGGAAATCCTCACCGCGCCCAGTCGCGCCACGGGCTGGGCGCTGCTGGTTCAGTTGGGATTGTGCGATCACCTGGTTGGCGGCCTGCGAATTGACCGTGGCCCCAATTCTGCAATGCTGCGTCGTCTGACCGCATTCTGCGATGAGCCGATCGACCCAGCCCTGGCCCTCGCAGGTTTGTTGTGCGACGGAGAAGCTGATGCCGCGGAAGAGATCTGTCGATCGTTGCGTCTTAGCAATCGCCTGACACAGGCCGTCGTCTGGCTGGTGCGTTCGTTACCGATGCTCCGCCGCCAGTCCGAACTCGAACTGGCCGACTTGAAGATTCTGATGGCCGATCCGGAATGGACCTGGCTGCTCGAACTTCTTCGCGTGGACCTGACCGCCGCCAACACAGTCGGTTTACCTGGCGGCGGTGCGGACTCGTCCGTCCCGCTCGGCGGCCAAGCCGCCCCCACGCAGTGGGCCGCCGCCGACGCAGATTTAAGCGCCTATGAGTCTGTTTGTCGACGCGCCGAGGCTATCGACCCCGCCGATGTAGGCCCCCCACCGCTTCTATCCGGCGACGAACTCAGTGCCATTGGTATGACACCCGGACCGAGATTCGGAGAGATTCTCAAGAGCGTCTACCGCGCTCAACTCAATTCGAAGATCGCGACCCGCGAAGAGGCAATGGCGATGGCAGTTGAACTCATGAAGTCGTGAAGGGCTCGCACAACCACATAAGTCAGCGCCTAAATGCGGACACGAAGCTACTTCTTAATCCCAGCGGCGGATGACTATACAGGCGTTATGGCCGCCAAAGCCGAAAGAATTGCTCATCCCCACCCGAATCTTCCGATCCCGCGCGACCTTGGGGCAGTAATCCAAGTCGCAGCCGTCTCCGGGATGGTCCAAGTTGATCGTCGGGGGCACGACGGAGTTCTTGGCCGCCAGGATCGTGGCGATGATCTCCAGTCCCCCGCTCGCCCCCAGGGAATGCCCGATTGAGCTTTTCGTACTGCTTACTACCACCTTTTTGGCCCAGTTACCGAACACTCTCTTAATGGCCACTGTTTCCGCCACGTCGCCCAGCGGCGTGGACGTCCCATGGGCGTTGATGTAGTCGACCTGATCGGGGGAAATCCTGGCGTCCTGGATCGCCAAACTCATGGCCGCCGTCGCCCCCTCGCCGCTCTCCGACGGTTGGGCGATATGGTCCGCGTCGGAGGTGGACGCAAAGCCGATGACTTCGGCGAATATCGGCGCCCCGCGACGCTTGGCGTGCTCCAATTCCTCGAAAATCACCGCCCCCGCACCCTCCGCTAGGACGAACCCGTCACGGTCCCGGTCGAACGGTCGGCTGGCTCGTGCAGGATCATCGTTACGGGTGCTCAACGCTTTCATGGCCGCGAACGCCGCCACTGCCAGAGGAGTCACCGCCGCCTCCGACCCCCCGGTGAAGACCACGTCTGCCTGTCCGTGGCGGATGTGCCGCATCGCTTCCCCCATCGCGTTGGTCGCCGAGGCGCAAGCGCTGCTGATCGCGATGCTGTTGCCCTTCGCCCCGTAGGCGATGGAGATATTGCCGCTGGCCGCGTTGACCATGAGTTTGGGGATGGTGAACGCCGAAACCTTACTGGGGCCCTTAGTGACCAGGCGGGTAAACTGTTCTTCCAACTCGTTCAATCCGCCGATGCCGGACCCGAAGATCACCGCCAACCGCTCGGCATCTTCCTTTTGCACATCAAGCCCCGACATCCGCACGGCTTCGTCACACGCCGTTAGGGCGAACTGGGCAAATCGGTCTGACCGTTTGATGATTTTACGATCCAGGTGTTTCTCGGCATCGAACGCGGAAATCTCTCCGGCGATGCGCACGTCGAATGGGGAAGCGTCGAAGAGCGAGATCGGCGTAATGCCACTGCGCCCCTCGATCAGCCCATCCCAATAAGGGTCGACCGTCACGCCGAACGGCGTGACGGCCCCCATCCCGGTTACCACAACCCGCCGATCCGCCATCGTCTCAGTCCGAGCTGGGGCTATGATTTGACGGTGAGGTGTTTAAGAATGTAGTCGATCGCCTCACCCACCGTCTTGAGCTTCTCCGCCTCTTCGTCCGGGATCGTCAGGTCGAATTCGTCCTCCAACTCCATCACCAATTCCACGGTGTCGAGGGAATCCGCGTTCAAGTCGTTTACAAACGAGGTGTTGCGAGTGATCTCGCCCTTGTCCACGCTCATTTGCTCGCTGACGATCTGTATGACCTTCGCTTCAACTTCAGCCGCAGTAGACACTGCTAAGTCCTCCCGATCCGACTTTCCATCACACTTATCACCGAACGCGTTCCCCGTTCAGCCCTGGCGATGCTAGTCGCCGGCCCGCCCTTCCGCAACTGCACGTCCCCGTTTGGTCCGCCCGACGTTTTTGCGACACTACATATGCATGCCACCGTCAACCAGCAAAACCTGCCCTGTGATATACGAGGCTTCGTCACCCGCCAAGAAGGCCACCACGCCGGCGACCTCCTCCGCCTCTCCGAACCGACCCAGCGGGACAAGTTGCGCGACCGATTCCTTGATTTTATCGGGAAGTATCGCGGTCATGTCCGTGGCGATAAACCCCGGAGCCACCACATTACAAGTGATCTTGCGTTTTCCCAACTCCTTGGCGACGGTTTTGGAGAACCCAATCAATCCTGCCTTGCTCGCCGCATAGTTCGCCTGGCCGGCATTGCCCATCACCCCGGAGATGCTCCCGATGTTGATGATCCGTCCGTACCGTTGACGCACCATAAGCCGACTGACCGCCCGCGTTAACCAAAACGCCGAACGCAGGTTGGTGGTGAGCACGTCTTCGAATTGCTCGTCATCCATGTTCATGAGCAGCCCGTCGCGGGTGATCCCCGCGTTGTTGACCAGGATGTCGATTCGAGCGTACTTGCCGCTGACCGCCTCGACCAAGGCATCGATCGCCGCTCGGTCGCACACGTCCAATTCCTGTGGATCGATGACCCCGCGAAACTCTCGCTTTTGCGCCTCGGACGCGAGCTCATCCAAGGCCGCTTTGTTACGGGCGCATGCGACAACCGTCGCCCCGCACTTGGCCAGCGCCAAACAAATCGCGCGACCGATCCCGCGGCTGCCGCCCGTAACCAGCGCGATTCGGTTTTCCATTAGTCCGTCCTTGTCGATTCCTTCAACCGGCGCTGGGGATCGCCAACGCCGCAGCGATGGATTGTGCCGTGCTAACATTGGCGCACGGTACATTGCGATTGATTTTACGCATTAATCCGGTCAGTATCCGGCCCGGACCGATCTCCATAAACTGCCCCACGCCGTCCTCGATTATCCGCTCGACGCACCGCTGCCACAACACCGGTTGTGTAACTTGCCGGCAGAGCGAGTCGCGAATTGACCCTGGATGGCGGTAATAGTCCGCATCGACGTTGGCCATGACTCTCATGCGCGGCATTGCGAAGCGCGTTTGCTCGAGCACCGGCCAAAGCCCATCCGCCGCCGACTGCATGAGGGGTGAGTGGAACGCTCCCGCGACCGCCAGCGGCACGGCTCGACATTGAAACTCTGCGGCCAGTGCGACCGCCCGTTCACATGCCGATCGACTCCCCGCGATCACGATCTGACCGGGACAATTGAAGTTCGCCGGCGCCAAGACGTCACCGCCCCGCGCCCGCTCGCAGAGCGATCGCGCTATCGTCTCGTCGGCACCTACCAGAGAAACCATGCCACTTGGTGTCGCAAGCGCCGCTTGCTGCATCAGTTCGCCCCGCCTTCGAACGAGCCGCAGCGCATCTGCAAAATTCACTGCGCCCGCCACGTGCAAGGCGGTGTATTCACCCAAACTAAGCCCGCCGCAATGCGTTATTGAGTCCCGCGACGCGCCGCCCTCCAACCATGCTTCCCAGATCGCTACACTGGTCACAAAGATCGCCGGTTGTTGAATGTCGGTTCGTTCGAGCTCCGCTGCAGGCCCCTCAAAACAAATCTTTGCGACGTCGAACGCTAGGATTTCGTTGGCGCGATCGTAAACTTCGCGCGCTTTAGCGCAAGCGTTCGCTACTTCGCGCCCCATACCCACGGTCTGCGAACCCTGTCCAGGAAATATGACCGCCGTGCTCATCTAAAACTGCGCTTCTCGTGCAGCGTAATGGGTTCATTCCGCATTCCGCATTCACCATTCGACATTCTACATTACAACCGAATGACCATGCATCCCCACGTTAGCCCCGCCCCGATGGCCAGCAGCAAGATAACGTCGCCGGAATTCAGGGTTCCGTTGCGGCGGGCCTCGTCGAGGGCTAACGGAATCGA
>Ga0137429_1000400_pt1 | contig 18159 bp, 12 predicted proteins | sample EasRivERMZT736_2_FD_102304 | JGI IMG/M metagenome (GOLD analysis project Ga0137429, IMG submission 102304) | Soil microbial communities from meander-bound floodplain in the East River, Colorado, USA - East River MetaG ERMZT736_2 | ecosystem: Environmental > Terrestrial > Soil > Floodplain ...
ACGGTGCGTAACGCACTCACCATCGACGTGGAAGACTGGATCCAATCCGTTCTCGACGTGGATCGGCCTTTGACGGCCCGGTTCGTCCGAAACACTCACCGCGTTCTGGAGTTCCTGGCGGATCGCGACGTGAAAGCAACTTTCTTCATCCTCGGTCTGGCTGCGGAAAACGCTCCGGAACTCGTGCGTGAGATCCATCGGGCCGGACACGAGGTCCAAAGCCACGGATGGGGTCACCGTTTGTTGCACACTCTCGCACGAAAAGAGATTCGGAATGACTTGTTGCATTCAAAGAAACTGCTGGAGGACATCACCGGCGAACCGATCATCGGCTACCGCGCACCGGCCTTCAGTATCACCCGCCGGAATCTTTGGGTGCTCGATGTCATCGCCGAATGCGGATATCGGTATGACTCGTCGATCGTCCCCGCCGCAACGCGGCGTTACGGCATCGATGGGGTCCCGTGGTGGCCCTTCCGACTGGCGACGCCCTCCGGCGCCGAGTTGATCGAAGTCCCGGTGGCCACGTTCCGCTTCTTTCGACGCCGACCCATCGGCGGCGGCGGCTACTTTCGCCTGTATCCGGCTTCCATGATCGTTCGATCGTTCCGCGCGCTGAATCGCGCCGGCATTCCCGCGACGGCGTATGTCCATCCATACGAATTCGCCCCAAATGAACTAAGCGAATTGGCGACGGACGCCGGAAACAAATGTTTCATTCCATTGCGGCTGCGCCTCACACAGGGACTTGGCCGAGGTGGAGTTCCGCGAAAACTCGATCGCCTCTTGTCGGAATTCTCGTTCGGACCGGTAGGTGAAGTGATCCGGACAACGCCGCAAACGATGATCCGGCTCTGACTGCGTGAGCCCCAAATCCGATGGCTTAGGCCCCGTTTTGGGTCGTTTCTAATTCTTGACGCTGTACGGTTACCGTTTGCCGCCGGCTTTTTCGAGACTGTCGGCGATTCGCCATCGCTGCGAGCTTTCGACGGACTGAATATCCACCAAGTCGTCTTCGAGCGCGATCGCTGGTTGCAGAACGGGCGGGTGTGTATCGGGCGGGGTGACGACACGGACATCCTTGCTCTTCTTTTGGCCGACGCTGGAGCCGACGAGGCGCACGCGGAACTCAGAATCGCCGATTTTCAGCACGTCGTTATCGCGGAGTTGGCGGTAATGGATGGCCTCGCCGTTGACCATGGTGCGGTTTCGCGACAACAGGTCGAGCACGACCGGGTAACCCTGGTGGACGAAAAGCAGGGCGTGGGCGCGTGACACACGGTTGTCGTCAATGTGAATATCGGCGCCGGGCCGGCGGCCGATGACGCAAACCTTTCGGTTGGGTTGAAGAATACGGCCGGACTGAACGTGCTCAAACGCGATCAACTGCGGCGAGGGTTCCAAGTCCAGGGTATGTACGTCGCCGTTGCCGCCGTGCTCGCGTTTTTCGATCTCCGCGCGGAACGCCCAGGGCGCGACCGTTAATTCGTCGCCGTCGGCGAGCGTCTCGTGCTCCAGTTTCAGATCGTTGAGCTTGCTGCCGGTCTTGGTCAGGAGATCGACGGCGATAATCTCGCCCCCGGTTTGCACAATGCCCATGTGAACCGGGGCGACCCAGGCGTGCCGTAAATGAACCTTGCAGCCGGATCGGGAGCCGAGAAGGGTGACGAGGCGATGGCACTCGATTCGCGTGTCGGCGTTCGGTCCGCTCTGCACGTAAAGGCGAAGCGAAGGCGCGACCGCGGCGACCATGGGCGGCCCTTGCATAATCACTTCGCTCTTGCTCAACGCCAACATCCTCTGCGGCTATGGCGCGAAAGCCGGATTGGGCGTGCCGACGCGCCCCCCACGCCATCCTTGGGGATCGGCCCTCAGGCCGGTAACCTTTACAGTATAGGGAGTCCACCGATCAGATTCCAGCAACATCCAATTCAGTGCCCCTTTGCGCAATCTTGATGCTTTTTGCGAACCCTTTTTTTAGCGCGGCGAGCATGCCCGAACAATTGCTGGAATCCATGTTCAGGCTGCCCGAGTCCATTCCTAAGCGGATTCAATGAAGATTATCGCCGCATTTTGCATGGCTCCGGCGTGAATCGTAGACCTGTCATGGCCAGCGCCGCAGGTCGGCCAAACGGCCCTATAACGGGTCGGCACCCCATCCTCTCGACCGGCGGCCTTGGTCCGTTGGACCACGCGCGGTCATGGGCCTCGCCCATGCCGGGCGGTGACGACTCGGCCTTCTACCCCGTACATGTTTGATGACGACGGCGACCGGCTTGTCGGAGGAGGGGATTATGCGCTTCCGAATGTTGCTGCTGGGATTGGTGGTTTTATGCGCTCCCGCGCCTGTCCTCGCTCAATCGGCCTTGACGGAGCCGCCGGAGTTTCCATCATCGGTGCCGGGACCGAGTCAACCGCACTCCGGCGATCCCTGTTTCTTATTGGCCGACGGCGGCGTGGTGCCCGGCGACGTTGATTGGTTGCAGGTCACGATTCCCTTCGGTAGCAGCCGCACGGTTGTGGACGTGGACATTACGTCCGCGAGCGGCCGAAGCGCCCTTCTCGCCTCGGTCGTGGGCGGCGTGACGCAATCCAACATGGCCGACAACAACAACGCGGCGGACGGGCTTTGCGGTCTGGGAGCGGCGAGCAGCCCGGTCGGAAGCCTCTTTGACTCGGTGGGCGACGTAGGCGCGACCTCCGCGGGCACGACGATCAACATCGGCATCACCGGATCCGGTGACAATGGGTTCAGCGGCAACCATCAAGAAACTTTTACATACGACTTGTGGGTCTACGTCGTCCGACTGGACCCGGACTGCGTCATGGATTCGGAGTGCGTGGACACCGTGGCCTGCACCGTCGATCGGTGCAATCCGAACAACGGAACGTGTGAGCATACGGCGGATCACGGGTTGTGCGACGACGGCCAGTACTGCAACGGGAGAGAGCGTTGTAATGCCACGAACGGTTGTTTCAATGGCGCCGCGCCCTGTCCGCCGGACCTTCAATGCAACGAGCAGAATGACTCGTGCGTCGACTGTTTGGGCGATGCCGATTGCGACGACGGTGTGTTCTGCAACGGCGCGGAGTGGTGCGGGGACGGCATCTGCGAAGAGGGTAGCCCGGAGTTTTGCGACGACGGCGTGGAATGCACGTTTGATCTGTGCGACGGCGAAGCGGACGAATGCATGCACGTTGTGGACGATCGGTCCTGCGATGACGGGGTGTTTTGTAATGGGGCGGAGCGATGTGATGCTGCGTTGGGATGTCAGACGGGGTCGCCGGCGTGCGACGACGGTGTGGACTGCACCGAGGATGGATGCGACGAGTCGACGGATACGTGTACGTCCCAGCCCAATGATTCCCGCTGTGGGAACGGGATCTTCTGCGACGGCGTTGAGACCTGTGACCCGACAGCGGGTTGCCGAAGCAGCGAGCCGCCGTGCGATGATCACGTCGCGTGCACCCTCGATTCCTGCGACGAGGGGAACGACACCTGCAAGCACCGGCCGGACAATAACAAATGCGACGACGGGATCGATTGCACGGTGGACCGGTGCGACACCGGTGACGGTAGCTGCCACCATTTCCCGGTCGACGCCAAATGTGACGACGGGCGGTTCTGCAATGGCGAGGAAACGTGCGACGTCTCCGTCGGATGCCAAGCGGGCGAGAACCCGTGCCAGACGGCGGTGCGCTGCAACGAACGTCGCGACGTGTGCGTCAACTGCTACAGCGATGCCCAATGCAACGATGGGAAGTTCTGCAACGGCAAAGAGGTCTGCGTCCAGGGCGTGTGCCAAGCCGGGAAGCCGCCGAAGTGTGACGACGGGGTTGAGTGTTCGGTGGATCAGTGCAACGCCGAAACCAACCGCTGCGAACACTTGCTGAACCATCGCTCGTGTGACGACGGCAATTTCTGCAATGGCCGGGAGACGTGTCACCCGCGGAAGGACTGCGAGCCGGGTCGCCGGCGTTGCCGAGGCGGGGCGGCGCTGAGCGGATCGAATTGAAAGGCGCCCGGTCGCGTTGATCGCCGGGGACAGGCCCCGACGCTACGCTTGCCTGACGCATGCGGTAGTCAACTGGACGTGCGGACAAGGAGTGGGCCTGCCGGGTCACACGCTTCCCGTGACCTAAGGCCCCCACCCCTCGTCCGCACGTTATTTTATTTCCTCATCCAAGTGCAAATGCTCCCCGGACCTCAACAGCCCAAGCCGCTCCTTGGCAGTCGCGGTTCTGATCGGAACGTGCCGACGCGCACACCTAGCGGCGGGTCACTTGAGCAGTTTTTGGAGGGCCTGTTCGGCCTCATCCGGTTTGAATCCCCACGGGCCTTGAGCGCCCGGGAACGCGATCTTGCCGTCCTTGTCGACGATGAAAATCCGCTCTGGCCAGGCCGCGTAGAGCTTGTCCACGCGGTTGTCGATTTCGTCGACGACCGTGGGCAACGTGAGGTCCAGGCGGGTGCAGCAGGCCTTGGCGATGTCACTCCGTTTTTCCAATGAATCCGGCTCCGCGAAGACGACGCCTTCCTTGACGTTGTCGGGCATCTGCCAGCCGCCTTCGGGATGAGCTTCTTGGATGTAGACGAACAGGAAGGCGGCGCGGTCGGCGTATTGCCGGGCCATTTTCTCGAGGGCGCCAGCCTGGCGCCGAAACGGCGGTCAGGTAAAGCTTGCGAAGATGAGAACTCGTGGGCGGTCGGGGTGGAACCGGCTCAGCGTGATGGATTCGCCGCCCTTGGTCGTCTTGAGGGTGAAGTCCGGGGCCGGGTCGCCGACTTTTGGCGCGGGTCGCTGCATGAGCGACTTGGTTCGCTCCCAATCGGGCGGGCGCTTGTCGGGCGGCATTTGATCGACGCGGGCGATCATTTCCTGAGCCGGGTCGGTGGCGGATTGGCATCCCATGGGCGCTATCCAGGAAAGGAATATCCACGGCAAGTATTTGAACATGAAACCCCGTTGCGTCGTCATAGTTGGACGCTCCCTTGCTTGGCCCCGTCCATCACGCCCATCATGGTATACAGCCCCGGCGGACGGCCGACAACCCAAGCAGCCGCTCGGAGGGCGCCGGCGGCGAAAGTGGCTCGGGAATGGGCGGTGTGGCGAATCGTGATCGTTTCGCCCGGTCCACTCAGGTGAATCTCATGTTCGCCGACGATTTCGCCCATGCGGATCGAATGAATCCCGAGCTGCGCGGCCGGTCGAACACCGGTTTTCCCACGGCGGCCGTAGATCGCGTCGTTGTCGAGATCAAGTCCACGGGCCTCGGCGATCGCCTTGGCCAGGGTGATGGCCGTGCCGCTGGGGGCGTCGATCTTGTTCCGATGGTGCGATTCGACGATCTCGATGTCGTATCCGTCGCCAAGGTCTCGAATGAGCGGGCCCAGCGCCCGCAAGACGGCTTGAATGCCTACGCTGAAGTTGGACGCCAGGACGATGGGAATCTCGCCGGCCGCGTCGCGAATCGCCCGAAGCTGATTTTCGTCGTGTCCGGTCGTGCCGATGACCATCGGGATTCGGCGTTTTCGGCAAATGGGCAACCACGTGGCCGTGCCCGCAGGGAGCGTGAAATCAACCAGCGCGTCGCAGGGGGAATCCGACGTGGATGCGATGCGAACTTCCTTGCCACGGAGCCGCAAGCACTCGCCTGATTGAGGATGGTCCGCTGCTTCGAGCGCGGCTGCCAAGAGAAAGCGTTCATCGCTTTCCAGCAATTCCAGGACGCTTTTTCCCATGCGCCCTGTCGCACCGGCCAACGCTAGACGAATCATCGTTCAGTTCCTCGGCACGGAAGACCGCTCCCTCACAGTCGCGGCTCTGTTAAGTCAATCGTGCTCCAGCATCGCCGCGATGGCATCGATATCCGCAACGACCTGCCGCGGTGGATTGGCATAGGCTGCTCCGCGCTTGCCGCTTGAGCTTCGATGATAATCAACGGTCACATTCGGATCTTTCAGCGCGTGTCCGGTGAGAATACACACGACCCGATCCGATCGTGAAATCACCCGCGATTCGAGCAAGGCCCGCAGACCGGCCACCGATGCTCCGCTGGCCGGCTCGCAGCCGAACCCGAATCGGCCGACTAGGGCCTTGCCGTCGAGAATCGCGGCATCGGAGACTTCGCAGACCACGCCGTTCATGAATTCCAGGCTGCGCAAAGCCTTGGTTAGGTTCACCGGGCGGCCGATCTCAATGGCACTGGCCACGGTCCGTGCGGATCGGTTTTCGGCGGCGTATTTCGCATAGTATTCATCGATCGCGGAGCGATTGACTCGGCCGCCGCCGAATCGGACGCCGCGCTCGTTGTACAGTTCGTGGAGGGTGTTGGCGCCTTCGGCGTTGACGATGGCCAGCCTCGGCACGCGATCAACGAGGCCCAGCTCGCGCAGCTCCATGAACGCTTTTCCGAAGGCACTGCTGTTGCCCAGGTTGCCGCCGGGGACCACGATCCAATCGGGCACTTCCCAGCCCAGCCCCTCCAGCACACGGTACATGATGGTCTTCTGCCCTTCGAGGCGGAAGGGGTTGACCGAGTTCATGAGGTATAGGCCGAGTCGGTCGGCGGCGGCCTGCACCAGCTTCATGCAGGCGTCGAAATCACCTCGGACCTGGATGGTGGTTGCTCCGTAATCCAGCGCCTGGGCCAGTTTTCCGAAAGCAATCTTGTCGCCCCCGACAAAGACAATCGCCTGCATCGGCTCCTCGGTGCGCGTCGCACAATGTCGTGCGAACATGGCCATCGACGCGCTGGTGTTGCCGGTGGAAGCGCAGGCCACGCGGCGGCGGCCGAAACGTTTGGCGATGGTGAAGGCGGCGGCCATGCCGTTGTCCTTGAAGCTGCCGCTGGGGTTGAAGCCCTCGTATTGCAAGAAAAGGCTGCCGGGCTTCATGCCGATCTCGGAGGCCAGTCCATCGGCGGGCTGCAAAATGGTGCGGCCTTCCCCGGTGGTCACGAGGTCTTCCAATGGTGCGAAGGGCAGCAATTCGCGGAAGCGCCAGACGCCGCTGTAGTCGGCATCGGCGGTTTCAGTGCCGCCGACAGACGCCCGCCGCGAGTCGAAGTGCTTGAGCGAGGAGGGCAGTGCGCAGCGCGACCAATCGTAGGCCACGTCGAGCAACGAGCCGCACGCAGGGCAGGCGAACAACGCCTCATCGATATCGTAGGTAGCCGCGCACGCAGGCATGATGCAACGTTGGAAGGCGGCACCGGACATCGTTGGCATGTTCCGACAAGTTCGGATGGGTTGCAACACAAAGCATAGGGCAGGTCGTTGTTCCGCTCAGCGGAACGTGGACCTGCCCTATCATTTTTCACCGAATACCGGCCTCGTTACGACTATTTCTGCCCGTCTTTCTTGTCCTTTTTTTCACCCGGTTTTTCCGAGGCCGACTTGGAATCGTCCTTTCCGGGCTTGGTTTCGTCCTTGGGCGCCGCCGCTTCGCCGCCCTCGGTCTTCTTTGGGATCGCAGTGACGTGGAAGCGCCGTTCGGGCGTAAAATACTTCTTGAACGCGGTCTGGACCTGCTCACGGGTGAACTTCTCGTACGCCTCCTTTTCGGCCTTTTCCTCCTTCAAATCGTGGCCATGCAGGTCGTGGTGCTGCAAAATATCCCACCAGTATGAGGGTTCGCGCATGTCCGTGTCGAGGTTGTTGGCCACCTGCTTCTTGGCGTTGTCGAGCTCTTCCTGGGTCATACCCTCAGACGCGAAGACCTCGAACATCTTTAAGACCTCGTCAATGACCTTGTCGACGTTGGCCGGGTCGCACGGAGCGCCGGAGACAAACCGGCCCGAATCGGCATATATCCACGACGGCTGGCTGGTCGCCCGGATCGAATAGACCCAGGACAACTCCTCGCGAATGCGCTTGACGAGGCGGCTGGTCATCACGTGAGCGGCCAATTCCAACGCCCGAGTATCCTGGAAGTTTCTTCCTTCGCATCCCACGAAACCAGCCATGGCCATCGCCTGCGGTGTGACCGTCTCGACCGCGATCGCCTTGGATAATGGTCCGGTGGAACGGGCCAGCTTGCGCAATTTGTTCAGGTGTTCCGGGGCCCGCTTTCGTTCGCCGAGCGACGCGAGATATTTTTCGATCAGCGGCTTGGCCTGGTCGAGCTTGATATCGCCGACGATGGCCACCTCGATCGGAGCTTCCTTACGAAGCCGGTCGAACCATTTCTGGGCGGAGACCAGCGATTGTTTTTCCACCTTACCCTTGTTGATCGGCGTCAGCCTTGGGTCGCCTCCGCCGAGCAGCTCGGCGACCGCCTCGAACGCCTTGAACATCGGCATCTTTTCCATCTGGTCGATGCGCTGAAGTGTCCGAAGTTTCCAGTTGTTGAAGGCGGAGTCCTCGATCTTGCCGTCCGTGAGCAGGGCATGCACTTCCTGAAGACCGATTTCGAGGTCTTCAGGTGAGCCGGTGATCTGAATGGTGATCGAATCGCCCATGGGGACGGCACCGACGCTGATGTTCTTGCCGGTCATGATGTCGCGGATGTTCGTGGAGGTGAGTCGGTTGGTGGCCGCCTCGTTGACCGCTAACGCCGCCACCTCCGAAATGCCCGCGTTGTCGGCATTCTCTTCCAATGGGCCGCCGGCCAGGGCGATGCTCACGAACACGGAATCTTTCTTGTAGTCCATGTAGCGGTGATGGACGCGAACGCCGTTGGAGAGCCAGGCGCTGGTGATCTCCAAATCCTTTTCGACGGTGGTGTCGCCGACCTTACCTGGCGTCGGCATGGCGGCCAGCAGGTCGGTCGGCGCCGCCTTGTCCTCCAACGGATCCACCTTCTGTTCCCACGCGGATTTGCCGGCGGCGAGCACATCATCCTGTTTGGGCACTTGCACGCCGTCTTTTTCGACCATGGTTACGGCATAGGCGAACGTACCTGGGGCAAAATGGAATTTGAACGTCGCGTTGACCTCCGGAAGATCGATCGTCGGTAGAAATTCCTTAAAGAGATCAAGTTCCTGTTGGGCCGACATCACCGGTTCGTTTTCGTTCACGGCGAACACCATGCCGAACGCCAACGAGCGGGCATTTTCAGTGGGCTCGGTTTTCACCGCGTGTTCGGCTTCGGCCAGCAGTTCCTTTTTCGCCAGGTCCAACTCTCGCTGGCTGAACCCATGCTCCCGGGCCCGGTGGACCTCGGTCACCATTTCGGTAAGCATCTTTTTCCAATCCTGCGGCTCACCGTTGGCGGAGCCGGTGATGAGAATGGCCTCCTGGAAAAAGTTTCCTACGTTGGCGTTAGCGTTTCGGAAGCTGGCGCTGCCCTTTTGGACCAGTTCCTCGAATCGACGGCCGACAATCCAGGTTCCGATGGTCTCGACCAACTCGGTCCGCCAGAGCTCGGCCGTCGTGGTCGGTGGCCGGCCGGGGCGGATGTTCATCATCTGCACTTGGCAGAAGGAAGCCTCCGGGTCGGTCACGACCATCGCCCGTTCTTTGGAAAACGGCTTAAACTCGGCACCCATCGGCTTGCGGGCGGCGTCCGAGGGCTTGTACTCACTGAACCACTTCTCGATGAGCGGGAGGTTCGGCTCAAGATCGGAGTCGCCGACCATAATGAGCGTCATTCGTTCCGGTCGATACCATGCCCGGTAGTAATCGACGAACTCCGGGCGCTGAGCGTTGGCGAGAATCTCATCTTTGCCGATGGGGAGGCGCTCCGCGAAGCGCGAGCCTTCAAACAAATCCGGCCAGAGCTTGTCACGGATCCGCTGCATGGCGCCTTTTCCGCGGCGCGATTCCTCCAGGACGACGCCACGTTCCTTGTTGATCTCCTCCTCGATCATGCTGACCCGGAAGGCGTAGTCGCTCATCACGGTCATGGCTTTGCTGATCTGCTCCTCCTTGGTGTCGGGAGTGAACAGCATGTACACGGTCTGATCGAAGCTGGTGAACGCGTTGAGGTCCGCGCCGAACTCCATGCCGATGCTCTCGAAGTAGGGAATCAATTGCCCCGGCGGGAAGTGCTCCGAACCGTTGAAGCACATGTGTTCAATGAAGTGGGCGAGGCCGCGCTGGGCATCCGTTTCATTGAGCGATCCGGTATCGACGTGGAGCATCAGGGCCATCTTGCCGGGGGGATTGTCGTGCTTGCGATACATCCACGTCACCCCGTTCTTCAGCTTGCCCACCTTGATTCGAGAATCGGTGGGCAGAGGTCGGGCCTCGGCCATGCGCACAACCGGCAGCAGGAACAGTGAAACCAGGACGGCCGCACCCAATCGTTTTTGAATGGTCATGTGAAAACATCCGGCAGGGACAGTGGGTTTCCATGCACCGCCGGCCGAATGGCTGAGACGGTGCTTGCACATGGCCGTAGCATATACCCGCCGTGGCGTGGGTGCAAAAACCCTGGGGCGCGCGCCGCACCCCGCTTGTTGAACACCCGATAAGCTTGCTAAATCCTGAGCCAGCCTGTTAAATGTCGGGTTTGGTGCGATTGCGGAACGGCGTTGTGGAATGCCGATAAATCCCGTGCTGACATCAACCTAACGCCGTTCCAATCCGCCGAGCCAGAGGAGGTTACATCAACATGCTGGGAATCAAGCAGCACGAGGAAAAAACCACGACCGTCGACGGCTGGATCGGCCCCGCGCCGTGTATCCAAGGTACGCTACCCGGCCCCAAGGCCAAGGCCTTCATCGAACGCGACCAGTCCACGACCTCCCCTTCATACACCCGAGATTATCCGCTCGTCGTCAAGCGGGCCTCCGGCTCGGTGGTCGAAGACGTCGACGGCAATCGCTTTCTCGACCTGGCCGCCGGCATCGCCGTCTGCGCCACCGGTCATTGCCACCCCAAGGTGGTCGCCGCGATTGAAGAACAGGCCCGTTCCCTCATCCACATCTGCGGCAGCGATTTTTACTATCCGCCGATGGTCGAACTCGTGGAAAAGCTGGCCGCGATCGCCCCCATCAAGGGCCACAAGCGGGTCTTCCTGACCAACAGCGGGGCCGAGGCCGTCGAGTGCGCCATGAAACTCGCCCGCTACCACACCAACCGCAAGTGGTTCATCGCGTTTCACGGTGCCTTCCATGGCCGGACCATGGGTGCTCTCTCCCTTACCTACTCCAAAGCCCGCCAACGCGAGCGCTTCGGACCGTTCGTGCCGATGACCGCCCACGTGCCCTACGGCAGCGCCGAAGCCATTGAGACCCAGCTGTTTCGGTATCAGATGTCGCCGAATGAGGTCGCGGCCATCTTCGTCGAGGCTGTTCAAGGCGAAGGCGGCTACCTCGTGGCCGATCCGGCCTTTCTGCGGCGGCTCCGGGCCCTGTGCGACGAGCACGGCATCCTTCTGGTGTGCGACGAGATTCAATCGGGATGCGGCCGGACCGGAAAATGGTTCGCTTTTGAGCACGCGGGGATCGTCCCCGACGTGATCCTGATGGCCAAGGGGATCGCCAGCGGCATGCCGCTCGGGGCGGTTATCGCCCCCAGCGAATTGATGAGCTGGCCGCCGGGTTCGCAGGGCAGCACGTTCGGCGGGAACCCAGTGTGTTGCGCCGCGGCCCTAGCGACCCTGGAGTTGATCGAATCGACCTACATGGCCAACGCCGCCCGGCTCGGCCCACGCTTGCTCGATGAACTCCGGGCGATTGACGAGCGGCGGAAGATCGTGACCAACGCTCGCGGTGTGGGGCTCATGTGCGGCGTCGATATCATCAACCGCAAGACCGGAAGGCCCGACCCGAAGGTGCGGGCGAAGATTCTGCAAGGGGCCTTTGAACGTGGGCTGATTCTATTGCCCTGCGGCGAGTCCGCCATTCGGTTCTGCCCCCCGCTTTGCATCAACGAGACCCAACTCGACGTCGGTCTCAAACTGTTTGATGAGGCCATCGCGGCGCTGGTATGAGCAATTCCGAGATACGCAGGATTATCAAGGCCTTCCATGCAATCCGAAGGCGTGCCAAGAAAGGCGGCCCTTCGATTTGAAAACTGATCAATCGAGGCCGGCGTTTTTAGCCTTGCCTTTCTCCGCGACGCTTGCGCGCGAACGCCGGTAATCATTTGGCTCGGGTGGAGCGGCGAAGCGTCGGCGGTTTGGCCTACGAGCCGACCGCGCTGACAGCCACCGCTTCAAGGACGCTTGACTTTCGCCGGACGGTCGTCCGGCAAGAAGGTTCTCGACGCTGATATCCTCATCGATGTCGTTCCAATGGATTCCGGTGCCGGCGCCGATGAGTCTCCAGTTCCGTTGTTCCTTGCGGCTCGCGTGCGCGAGGCGAGGGAACCAGGCGATGGGCGCCGCGATCGTACGGCCGTCACTCAAATCGACACTCAACGTGTCGTCGGTGACTCGAACGTCACGCGCGACAGAAAGACTAGTCACAGCCAATCGAGAACCTACTCCACAAACTGCTTCGCGAAATACTTCGCCGTCAGGGGCTCGCCCGTGGCCAGCTTGGTCAGGTCATTCCAGGCGTGCAGGTTGCCTGGTCCAAAGACCTTGTCCCGCAAGTATTTGCCCGCCTCCGGTTTCGTGTAGAAGCTTGTCGACAACGGGTTATCAATGTGTAGCACGTTTTTCGCCGCGAAATGCTGCACTTGCGCCGCGAACAGATCGCCCATCAGGTAGCTGTGATAATACACAGGGTTGGTCAGGATGTGCACCTTGGCCGCGTAATCCGCCCCATCCATGGAATCTGGCGGATTCAGCAGCTGATACTTCTTCTTCAAGTCCCACCACAGCTTGTTGAAGTCCTGGTCCGGGTTCGTATAGATCCCGTGCTCAAACCGCACCATGACCTGCGTCCAGCGGCTGAACAGAACCTTCTCCGCTCGAAGCGTCGCACGAGCGGCCTTGACCGTCTTGGCCGCGTCTTCCTTGTCCAGCTGACGAACGTTCACCAGCCAGTCTTCGTTCTTCACGAACGCCCCGAACATCATGGCGATGCCTTCAGTGGTGATGCTGTGTGACGGCTCGCGCAGGAGAAACGGCACGTCACGGCTGATGTATTTGTCATACACCGCGTGACCCAGCTCGTGCATCACGGTGTCCGCCCAATACAAATTCGGCTTGATATTGCACAGCACGCGGATATCGCCCTCGCGGTCCAGGTGCGTGCAGAAGGCATGAGGGCTCTTGCCCGGTTTTTCGTAGAGGTCGCTCCGCTGGATCACATCGTCGCACGGCAATCCCAGGCTCGCGTAATACTTCCGGCTCAATTCCAGGATGTCCGCGTCCTTGAATACGTCATCCAGGTTCGCCTCCGCGATTTTCGGGGCCTCTTGGAAGAACAAATCGCCGTAGTGCCATGGCCGAAGCTGCTCCGGCGTCACCTGGAACTTCGCCGCCAGCCGCGCGTCGAGCCCCCGCTTGATCTCCGCGAACGGTCCCCGCGTCAGGGCATCCAACTCGTCAAACAGCTTGATGAACTCCGCTCCGTCGATCTCCTGGAGGGTCAGGCTCATTTCGTGGTAATTGGCGAAGCCAAGCTGCTTGGCCAGGGTGTTGCGCATGGCCACCAACTGCTTCAGATGCGCGCCCGCCTTGCGGCCCACTTCCATGTACGCCTTCCAGGCGGCGGCCACGTCGGCGGAACTCGTCGACTCGCTCAGGATTTCCCGGACATCGTTCTCGGTCAGCTCCTTGTCGCCCACCTTGCTGCGGTGGGTGTTAAAGGTCTGCTCGACCTCGTTTTCCAGATCGATGATTTTCTTCAGCAGCTCCGGGTCCCCCTGCGACCGGAGGTAGCTCCGGTACAGCACGTCCAGTTGCCGCTGCTGGATCGGGTCGGTAATGGTCTTGCTGTCTTTGATCGCCTTCAGTTTGGCAAACGTCTCCCGGTCCGCGTGGAGTTCGACCAGGGCTTTGTCCGCCGCCTTCTTTCGTTCAAACGCCGAGTCAGACCCCGTCGTATTCGCCTCCCACCACGCTTTCTGAGATTCCAGCCACAGCGGTTTCCACTTTGCCAGATACGAGTCGTGAAGTTTCACGAAATCCTCCGAGGAGGCAGCCGGCTTAGATTCCCCAAATGCGATCACACTGGCCATGACCGTCCCCACGAAAAGAGCGGCGAACGCCCTGAACATAATAAAGCTCCTTGCTTTCCGATGACGCTTTTCTGTTTCGAATCGTGCCTCATTATGTTCCAATTGGTTCGGCCGGGAAAGCTGCCGAATAAGGTACGGTTTGATCAGTACCGCGACTGTAAAGGAGTGGGCTAGGTGCCAAGAGTTCGACGAGAGCTTGTCGCTCAGGCCCGCTTCCTGACGGGCGCGGTACTGAAAAAACAGCCTTGGCGGGGGCTAAGCAGGCACAACGCCCGATAGGGACTCAGCTCCGCTTTCGTCCCCGCGATATGGGTTTCCGGACGCCTACCGGGAGATTTTTGCAAACGACCTTCCGCCACGGGGCCGATACTTGTCACTACCGGCGCTATAATGATGTTGCAAAGGTGTTACGGCGCCGAGGCGAGGTGAGGAGGCACGACCCGACATCCGCCGAATGGGCAACGCCCGGCAGGTGTACGGCTGAAGTTGGTGCTCGGTCAGTCGCGCGACCGTGAGGAGCGGCTTCACAATCGCAAGTGCTCAGCCGGCTCGCTGACATTCGCGGTTCCGTCCCAGCCTCGGCGGTAACCGAAAGCGTGTGTTTCGTTGACATGAACCTGGTCGGCCCCCTAACATGGTAAGGGTTATCCCTTGCGGTAATAGCGGTGCCGGCCGACGAGCGGAGACCTGAGTGTCGAAGGCGTTGGAAGCGCGCCATCCGAAATCGCACTCATGTCCCACGCGGCCTCGACGTGGTCGCCGCCGACTCGTCCCAACGACGCCCTGGACTTAAGGAGAGCAAACGGAATCATGGCACGCGCACAAGATATCCTCTCGGTTATTCATAAGAGCGTGAACAAGGAACGCTTCCGCGAGCAGCACTGGGAAGGCTCCTTCGAGGACTACCTTGAATTGGTCACCGCCAACCCCCGTGTGGCCCGCAACGCCTTTCAACGCCTCTACGACATGATCATGCACTTCGGCTACGAGCGATACACCCGCATGCGCGAAGAGCGAATCCGCTACAAGTTCTTCTCAGATCCCATCGACGATGGTGCCGACGCCATCTTCGGCCTTGACAGGCCTCTGATGAGCCTGGTGGACTTCTTCAAGTCCGCCGCCCATCAGTACGGCACCGAGCGCCGCATTCTCCTGCTCCATGGCCCCGTCGGTTCCTCAAAGAGCACCATCGTTCGCCTGCTCAAGAAGGGACTGGAATATCACTCCCGCCTTGACGAGGGGGCGCTCTATACGTTCTCGTGGGTGCTCCCTGACGAAAATGGCCGCGAGGTCATCCATCCCTGCCCGATGCACGAGGAACCGCTCAAGCTCATCCCGCTGGACGCCCGGAAGGCCGTTCTCGCCCGGATCAACGAGCACGCCCCGGAGGGCATCCACATCCGCATCGACGGCTCGCTCGACCCATTCTGCCGACGCGTGTTTGAAGACCTCCTCCTCCGCTACGACGGCGAATGGCAGCAGGTGATGAAGCACGTTCGCGTGCGCCGCCTGATCCTCAGCGAGAAGGACCGCATCGGCATCGGCACCTTCCAACCCAAGGACGAAAAGAACCAGGACTCGACGGAACTGACCGGTGACATCAACTACCGCAAGATCGCCGAGTACGGCAGCGATAGCGATCCGCGGGCGTTCAACTTCGACGGGGAGTTGAATATCGCCAATCGTGGCATCGTGGAGTTCATTGAGGTCCTCAAGCTCGACGTGGCCTTCCTCTACGACCTGTTGGGGGCCTCGCAGGAGCACATGATCAAGCCCAAGAAGTTCGCCCAGACCCACATTGACGAGGTCATCATTGGCCACACCAATGAACCCGAATATCGAAAGCTCCAGTCGAATGAGCTCATGGAGGCATTTCGGGATCGAACGATCAAGATCGACGTGCCCTACAACACCAAGCTCGATGACGAGATCGCGATCTATGAGAAGGATTTCAACAAGCAGCGGATCCGCGGCATTCACCTTGCGCCGCACACCATCGAGGTGGCGGCCATGTGGGCGGTCCTTACGCGGTTCGAAGAGCCCAAAAAGGCCGGCCTCACCCTCATGCAGAAGCTCAAGCTCTACAACGGCAAGAGCATCCCGAACTTCACCGAGGACTCGGTCCGCGAACTGCGCGAGGAGGCTCCGCGCGAAGGCATGAGCGGCATCAGCCCCCGATACATCCAGGACAAGCTTTCGAACTCCCTCGTCAGCGACCAGGCCATCCAGCAGAAGTGCATCAACCCCTTCATGGTGATGAACGAACTGGAATCGGGTCTCGCCCACCACAGCCTCATCACCGACGAGGAGCAGAAGACGCGATACCGCGAACTGCTGGGCATGGTCCGTGAGGAATACGAAGACACTTTGAAGTCGGAAGTCCAGCGAGCCATCAGCGCCGACGAGGACGCCATCGCCCGACTATGCTCGAACTACATCGAGAACGTCCGCGCCTATACCCAACATGAAAAAGTGCGCAACCGCTATACGGGCAAGGACGAGGCCCCGGATGAGCGGCTGATGCGTTCGATCGAGGAGAAGATCGACATTCCCGAAAGCCGCAAAGACGACTTCCGCCAAGAGATCATGAATTACATCGGGGCGCTGTCGCTCGATGGCAAGAAATTTGAATTCCACACCAATGCCCGGCTGCACAAGGCATTGGAACTCAAGCTGTTTGAAGATCAGCGCGACACGATCAAGCTCAAGAACGTGGTCTCCGGCGTCATCGACGACGAGACCCAGGCCAAGATCGACGTCGTCAAACAACGTCTCATTAAGTACTTCGGCTACAACGAGATCAGCGCCACCGACGTCCTCAACTACGTGGCCAGCATCTTCGCGAGAGGAGACACCAAGCGGGAGAAATAACCTGCGTGGCATGGTCCACGCTTGCGTGGCCATGCCGGTAGGAGGGGCGATTCAATAGTCAACTGCTGACATGATTCTCCAGATCAACAACGATCACCAGCGCTTTCGAAAGATCGTCAAGGGCAAAATCCGCGAGGACCTGCGCAAGTTCCTCACCCGCGGCGAGCTGCTCGGACGCGAGGGCAAGAAGTTCATCAGCATCCCCGTCCGCGGCATCGACATCCCCCACTTCCGATATGGCGACAACAGCGACGCCGGCGTGGGCAAGGGCGATGCCAAGGCCGGCGATCCCGTCGGCGATCAGAGCGGCAACGGACCCGGCGGCGTCCACGAAGGCCAGCACCTCCTTGAAGTCGATGTCAGCCTAGATGAGCTCGCCGAAATCCTTGGCGAAGAGCTTCAACTGCCGCGGATCAAGCCGAAAGGCCGTCACAAGATCACTTCCGAGCGCGACCGCTACAGCGGCATCCGCCAGACCGGGCCCGAATCACTCCGCCACTTCAAGCGCACCTTCCGCCGGGCCTTGCGCCGCCAAATCATGTCCGGCCTCTACAACCCCGACGCCCCGCGGATCATCTTCGAGCGCCGCGACAAGCTCTTCCGTAGTTGGAAAACCATCCTCAGCCCCCAATCGAACGCCGTCATCATTTACATGATGGATGTCTCCGGTTCGATGGGTGACGAACAGAAGGAACTCGTCCGCCTCGAAGCCTTCTGGATCGACACCTGGCTTCGTAAGAACTACCAGGGAATCGAAAGTCGCTACATCGTTCACGACGTGCGCGCCGGAGAGGTCGACCGCGAGACGTTCTTTCGCATCCGCGAGGACGGCGGCACAAGGATCAGCAGCGCCTTCCGTCTGGCCCGTGAGATCATCGAACACCACTACGCCGCCTCCGAATGGAACGTCTACCTGTTCCACTTCTCCGACGGCGACAACAGCAGCGAGTCCGACAGCCGCGAGTGCTGCACTTTGCTGCGCGAACACCTTGTCCCAGTGCTCAACCTGTTCGGCTATTGCCAAGTGGCCAGTGCCTACGGCAGCGGTAACTTCATCAACGTCGTACACGAGCACCTCTCCGACCTGGAGTCCGTGCTCACCAGTCGGGTCAACGCCAAGGACGACATCTACGACAGCATCAAGGCTTTCTTCAAAGCGGGGAAATAGCCAAATGGTCGCCGATCGGTCTTTCGAAGTTCCGACCCGCGAGTCTTTGGGATCCCACGCCCCAGACCGTCACTTACTCTGGTACGACTACGCCGAG
>Ga0137429_1000402_pt1 | contig 18102 bp, 13 predicted proteins | sample EasRivERMZT736_2_FD_102304 | JGI IMG/M metagenome (GOLD analysis project Ga0137429, IMG submission 102304) | Soil microbial communities from meander-bound floodplain in the East River, Colorado, USA - East River MetaG ERMZT736_2 | ecosystem: Environmental > Terrestrial > Soil > Floodplain ...
GTCTATTCGCGGGCCATGGAAAAAGTGCACGACTCCATTCGTGAGGGCGAGAGTTTCGCCAGCCCGCTTCGGGCGACCGGCGTCTGTGACGGACTGGTCACCAACATGATCGACGTCGGCGAGGAAACCGGCGAACTCGACAAAATGCTCCTGAAAATCGCGGACAACTACGAGGAGGAGATGGACGTCGCCGTGGCCAGCCTGGTCTCCCTCCTCGAGCCGCTGATGGTCGTCCTCCTCGGCAGCATCGTCGGGTTCATCGTGATCGCGCTGTTCCTGCCCCTGGTCAAACTGATCGAGTCGGTCTCCAGATAATGCGGAATGGTAAATTCTGAATGCGGAATAGGGAATAAGAGGAGTTGTCCATGAGTCGTGTTTTCATTCAGCATTCAGCATTCAGCATTCAGCATTCGCGGCTTCGGCGCGGCTTTTCGCTCGTCGAACTGCTGACCGTCATCTTCATCATCGGCCTCTTGATCGCGATTCTGGTTCCTTCCCTCAGCGCCGCCCGAAATGCCGCCAAGAAAATGACGACGGCAAAAGCAATCGACTCCGTCAAGGTCGGGCTGGAAATGTTTAAGAACGAAAACGCGACCGATTTTCCGCAAACCAACGGCTATCCGCCGTCGTTCTCCCATCCGCCGATCAGGGGGGACCGTGACAGGAAGTACGAATTCAAACCCGAAGACGGTGAATTCCCCTTCCTGGAAGGCAACCCATCCGTGACCGGAGCGCATTGGCTCCCGGCGATGTTGATGGGCGTGGATCAGCAGGGGTATATCAAACGATCAAACGTCCCCAACGTCGGAGACCTTCGGGTCGAACCATTCAAGTGGTACACGCCCAACGCCCTTGAGCAGGGGAAAGGGATCACGGACCGCGCTGCCTTGTATCTCGATCCGTCCTTTCCAACGAAAAAGACGCGTGACCTTCCGGGACGGCCCAACCGCGACCTGTTCCCCGACTGGGGAAATGAAAGGGATCCGCGGAGCATGTCTTACCTCCCCGTGATCGTCGATGCCTTTGAACAGCCGATCCTGTACTACGCCGCCAACACCCACGGCAAGCCGACGAACATGGTCGGCGATAAGCATGAGGCGAATAACGATTACACCGGCGGCACCCAGGAAGTAGGCCCGCCGTATTATTTTCACGAAGACAACAAAGGATTTACGGGAACGAAGTCCGAGCTGGGTTGGGATTTCGGCAACACCGGCGCCAAACACACCATCGCAGTTTCCGGGGCCGATTTCGGGCGAATCGAGATTATGATGGATGAGAACCGGCAGTCTTTTGCACGCTATGTGATCGATCGGAAAATCTTCGCGTCGCTGCCCGCGGCGCGAAGCGAGGACGTTCCATTTCGCCCGGTGAACTCGGAAAGCTATCTGTTAATCGGCGCCGGCGTAGATGGACTTTATGGAACCGCTGACGATGTGTCGAACCTGCCGCCGTGGACGGAGTAAGAATATGAAAAGTTCAGAGTTCAAAGTTCAAAATTCAATGTTGCACGACCGGGCTCGGCTGCGATGTCCTCAGGTCTTCGAACTTCGAACTTCGAACTTCGAACTTCCGATTCGCGCGTTCACCTTGGTGGAGATGATGGTCGTCGTGGCCATTATCGCCCTGCTGCTCGCGGCGCTGTTGCCGGCGTTCGGGGCCGTCAAGAGGCAGGCCAAGATTGCCCAGGCCAACGCCCAGTTCAAGGCCCTGGACACGGGGATTAACGCCTTCCGGGCTGAAGCCGCGCTGGGCGGAGCCCTTCCGCCTTCCGTTTCGGACAGCGGTGAGCTGCGCAAGCAAATCGCCGATCCGCGGAATGTGAGTCCAGATACGAAAGTCACCGTGGCCGGTGCGCATCTACTTGTTCACGCGATGATTGGCGCGGACGGGCTGGGTACGCCGGGCTTCCGAGATATTAACCGTGATCCAAAGGGTCTCTGGTCCGACGATACCCATAAAAATCTAGATAACAGCAACATCAAGCAATGCGGCATTTATGCCATTGGCGACACAGGTGACACCGCAGGCAAGGAAAAGTTTCCTCGTTACGGCGGGGCCGGGTACGTCGATGAAAAAATGAAGGAACGAGCGAAGACGCTAGAAGAACTCCTCAACGAGGGAAAGGTGCTCAACCCGCCGACGACTCCCGAAATCGCCGTGAAAGAACGGATGTTTATGGACCCCTGGGACCATCCCATTCTGTACTACAAGGCCAATCCGACCGCTCTGCGGATGACCGCCGCCACAGATAAGCCGGGCATCTACAGGCAAGAGGACAACGATATTATCACCGGTACCCAAGGCGGGGTTACTCCTGAGGAAGACGGTCTGGATTTCGGACAGGGAAAAGACGGCGGCCACCTCCATCACATCCGTATCGCGAAGTCGCCGGATCCGACGGAGAAAATCGAGGACATTCAGAGCCTGAATGACGACTACAAATACTCATTTGCCCGCTTCATCATCGATGCGTCGGTCAAGGCCCGCCCCACGCCCGTGCAAAAGGATTCGTATTTGCTCATTAGCGCCGGTCCCGACGCCCGCTACGGCACCGACGACGACGTGCTCAACTGGACGCGGAAAACGGATTGATGCCCGTGTTCTCCGCCTGCGAGCTAATCCGAACCCCAAGCGCAAGCGCGGGGCCCGTAGCGTTGGCCCGTCGCTCGCGCTCCGGGTGCGGAGACTACACGCGGGTCCGCGGGCTCACCTTGGTCGAGTTGCTCATCGTCATCATCGTCATCGGCATCCTGGTCAGTTCGATCCTTGTGGCCAGCTCCGGCTTCATCAACAAGGGGCGGACCAACAACACCCAGGCCGTGCTGCAAATCGTCGCTGACGCCGTCGAGGAGTTCAAACGCGAGCAATCGACCAGGCCCACCATCACCCGCGCCCGCCAACCCAAAGCAACCCCTCCACCGCCGACCGTGAATTATTCCGACCGTTACGGGGCCTACCCCCCGGATGAGTTAGAGGTTTTTTCCGCAGTTGGACTTCCAGGAAGCGTCCCACCCGTACTTCCAAGAACGAATTCCCTCGCCCCCGGCGGGGCGGTCATCGTCCCAGCGCCGTCCCCCTGGCCGGCGATGCGCTTCTTCAAGGACAACGATCCGGCGAAAAACGCCATTGAACATCGCGACCAGTGTGCAATGATTACGGCGATCGAAACGCTCAGCGAGTCCGCCTCTTCGATTCTGGACCGAATTCCCGACAAGAATCGCTCCCCCGGCGCGCTGGACGACAACGGTAAACCCGCTTTGTTTCTCGATCGCCCTGGTGGAACCGACGGGACATGGGATGCAAACGATCATCAGATCCGATACATCATCGACGACTGGGGAATTCCCATCAGCTATCTCGCCCAGCGCGATTGGAAGGACGCCACGCCCGAGTTCAATCCTGTCCCTTCGAACAATCACGCCGCGTGGAACGAAGCCTCCACGGAGCTGATCCGCATGAACGGCGGTCAGCCGATCATCATGTCCTATGGGCCAAATGGAAAGGACCAACTCACCCCAGAGGCGATGGAGATGGACGCGAAAGCCTCGCTCGTAGGCGACTTTGAAGACGCTGACGATCACGTGGTCAACAATCCGCTCAACGACGACAACGTCTATTCCAACCCGGCCCTCAAGGAGAAGCTCGCCAAGGGGATAGCGCCATGATTGCCAATTGCCGATTGCCAATTGCCGATTGCCGATTGGACCGCCCCCCGTCCCCCCATTGCAAGGGGGGAGGCACTCTTCGTGGCTCCGTGCCTTCGTGCCTCCGTGCCTTTACCTTGGTGGAGATGGTCATCGTCGTGGCCGTCATTCTCCTGGTCTTGGGGATCGTGCTCCCCGCGGCGAGCACGCTGTGGAAGCAGCGTCGCGTCTCCGAGGCCCAGGACGCCATCAGCGGGCTGCTCATGACCGCGCGGGCCAAGGCCATGGAGAACGACTTCGGCGACAGCGGTCTGTTCTTCTACCTCGATGACGCCGGCGTCCAACGGATCGCCGCCATCAATCAGGATGCGAAGAAGGCGGCGAATCCCGACACGCGCGAAGCCTGGGCCAATGTTTTCAACGTCTTGCCGGAGCGGACCTACACTCTGCCTGTCCCCATGCGCGTGGTGCCGAGGTACGCGGTGGAAAATAAGACGACCAATCCCAACGCGAAGGACTACGAACTGTTTAGCGAGGATGGGGTGGAACTTGCCAATAACGACTTCACTACGCTTCCAGGTGGGGCCGACCAGGCCCAGCGCCATCGAAACTTCTTCACCATGATCTATTCCAGCGGCGGGCAGTTGCGCGTCCGGCGGGATGTCTTGATCCGCGATGCCGACGCGGACGCCGGCGAAAATCCCGGCGGAGATGTAACCGGTCTCGGCGTCGGCGGGGCAGGGACGCCGCCCGCTCCGGTTTCCAAGTACTATGACCAAGAGAATGTCTCCAAGGACATCGACCCCAAAGGGGTCGAAAAAATCGATTCTCTGGTGACCGACGCCGGAAACTTGGATGTTGCCATCAATTTTCCCTCCGTTGACGGACTGTTGGTGTACGACGAATCGTTGTTTGCGGCGGCAGGTGATGCTGAGCAGAAGCGGAAATACCTGATCGATGACTCCCAGCCGTTCTACGTGCATCGATTAACCGGGGCCGTGGTCCGTGGTCCGGTCGGCGAGGCGGTGGCGAGAACGCCATGAGACGAAACGCATATCACAGCCATGGGCGCGAGCCCGCGGACCCAGCCCTCGGTCACCGCGCTTGCGCCCGGTGCTCTGACGCAGCGTGCCGTAGGCACGCATTGGAAATAGCCCACCGATTCATCGGTGGGAATGAGTCGCCGACAATCAGGAGTAGTCCCGTAGGGACGGCTGAACGATTCAGTCGTCCCTACGGGACTGGAAATCGTTCTCGACGCGGCAACCCAGCGTTAGAAACGCTGGGCTATTTTCATGCGTCCTTCCGGGACGCCTTTTCTCTCGTCGAGATGATGATCGCCATCGTGATTCTGGGTCTGGGCTTGGTGATGGTGGCGACGATGTTTCCCGTCGCTTGGGACCGGGCGCGGACGCTCAACGACTACACGGTGGAGCAGTCCGCGGCCGCCGGAGCTCAGGCCACTCTGGCGACGCTCCTCCGCCCCGCGGGACACAGTCTCGTAATACGGGATCCCAATACGCCTCCCTACGAGGAAATGCGCCTCACCTCCGGCAGCCTGGCGGGCGACATGTTCTTTGATCCCACGTTGCCCAAAGTTCTGCCGGTCGTCGACGGATATTTGGCCCTTCTCGCCTTCGCTGACACGTCCGTTCACGCCCTGAATGTTGAGAACCTCCCCTTTGTTAGCCCCGCCGGTCCGACGCCGGTCGGGGAAGATCCGTGGGACTTGGAGGACCCCGGCGGGAGTTTCCCGACTCCCCTGACGCAGATTGTTCAGGATCGGTTTCAGAATCTGAACAACGACTATCCCCTGCCCGCGTACCAGCGCAACCGAGGGGAGCCCTTTCCCGATCGACTTTTCTACACTCCGCAGGTTCGAGTGTGGCAACGTCTTTACCCGCCGATGGAAGCCCCGCCCGCCGATCCGGCGGCGCCGGGCTATTCGGAGCAACTGAATCAATGGAACGAGAAGCTCGCGACCCGGCGGTTCTGTTGGGCGGTGTTACACCGTCTTCGAAGCCAAGTCGGCCCGACGCCGTTGTCCGCCCTCGAGAGAGTGGTGCAGGAAGCCGCCGCCGCAATGGGAAGCACCCGCACGTTCGACATGTACTATGTGACCTTGCGGCGTTCCAAGCCGACGAACCGCTACGCCCGCCAAGACGCCGCCGATCCGGCGCGCATCCCCAACCCTTTCACTCTCACGGCGGTGCCTGTCGAGCCAAGAGCGCGAGTGGCCGTAGACGATGTGATGTTCCCCCTGGCCTGGCGGGTGCAGATGGGGTTTTCGACGACGCTGGCGCCCGCCGTCAATGCGACGGGCGTTCCTACGGAGGTCCCCGTCCCGCCAACCGATGCAAGCGGGCAGCCCCTCATCATGGGGGAACCCGCGAGGATGCTGGTGCAGATGTTCCCCGCCGGGACGCAATTCATCGACGAGATCACCGGCAACCTCTACCGCGTGTCCAAACGGCGAATCGTGGATGACAAAGGCGAGAAGTCGGTGCTGACGTTGGATCGTGAGATCGTCGTCGAGGACTTCGATATGCCGCCCGGGGATCCAAGGTGCGGCATACCCGATATATGCCTACCCGTGGGGGCGCTCGTGGCTCCGGAGCTGCTTCGAACAGTCTGGGTCTTCCCGCCACCGGTGGACCGTTCGCAATCCCCTGACGAACAAACGCCCTTGTTCGACGGCCCATCGCCCGTCGTCGACATTGAAGTCGGCTCGCTCAGCATTTCGCCCTCGTCGTGATCTCGTCGCGCGCCGCGGCGAAGATGCGTCGGTGAGCTGTCGATACCGCAAGCCTCTCGAAGCCTCGCACGTTCACCCAACGGGTATGGGACGTCGTCTTATCAGGCACCGGCTCCGCCGAACTTGTATAAACGTGAAAACGCAGGGACCGATGGGTGAGTTGATGTCGTACCTCGGCAACTTTCGTCGGTCGTTCAGAGATCAGAACGCCCTTCTCATTCGCCAAGCGTCGAACGTATCGTACCGGTTGCCCGCCGATCGGAAGCTCAACCGTCGGAAACTCCCACAGTCCGGACCACAAGCCTCCACGCTCGCGTCGTCGAACGAGCATCTTCCCCTCATACACGAAGATCGCTACGACGAGGGAAACTGCTTTGGGCTTCTGGTTTCGAGCCGTTTCGCGGACGGGGTAGAACTCCGGGTCGCCGTTTGCGGCGGCCACGCAATAGGCACGAACCGGACAGGCGTCGCAGCGCGGCGACTTCGGCGTACAAATCATGCTGCCCAAGTCCATCCAGGCCTGGTTGAAGTCGCCGGGAAGCTGCCGCGGTAAGAGTGATCGTGCCAAATCGCGAATTCGGGACTTACCGGTCGGTGAACGAACGTCCTGGGTTACCCCGTACAACCTGGATAGGACTCGTGCAACGTTGCCATCGACGGCGGCTTCGCGTTGGTTGAAGGCGATGGAGGCGATCGCGGCCGCGGTGTACTCCCCGACGCCGGGAAGCGCGCGAAGCGCTGCGGCGTTATCCGGGATGACGCCGCCGTTGTCGCACACCATCTGAGCCGCACGATGCAGATGGAAAATGCGGCGATAGTATCCCAAGCCCTCCCAGTGTTTGAGCACGCTCTCATGGTCGGCGCGGGCCAGACGTTGGGTCGTAGGGAATCGCCGCAAAAAACGCTCGTAATAAGCGATCACCGTTTCGACGCGGGTCTGTTGGAGCATGATCTCCGCAACCCATTGGGCGTAGGGATCATCCGCGCGGCGACGCCAAGGGAGGTCGCGCCTAAAAAGGTCGTACCAGCGAAGCAGTTTGCGTCGAATCGCAGTGGGGGCCGGCGCTGAGGGGCGGCGACGGTTCACCTTCCCGACAGTCGCACGCCGCATTGGGCGCAGTAGACTGCCTGCTCACGGTTGATTTCGCGACAGCGGCTGCAGCGGCGAGACGGTCGGCGCGAAGCCGTAGCAAAGAAAACGACCAAGGCTACGATCGCCACGGCAAGGATGTTCTCGCTTTCCAGACCGAAGAAGGCCACGGCTAACTCCATCTTGATTATATTCCGTTTGGTTGACCAAAACAAGCCCGTGTCTGTAATGTGACCCGGCGCGCCAGGACTCGATCGAAGTAACCTCTGCCGGAACTGATATAATCGGCCTGGAAGCAGCGCGTCCATGAACGGTGCGTGGAGCGAAAATGTCGCGACTTAGTTCCTCCAAAAAATGGTATAAGGCCTTCCGGGCGGACCCGACCCGGCGCACAGAGGCAAATTCGCGCACGACCGATCGACCGACGCACGATCGCGGCCTACGCAGGCACTATCTTCGCCAATACCGGAAGTGGCTCTGGCCTTATCGTGGGACGTTGCTCCTCGTTCTCATGCTCGCCCTGCTCAGCGTCGGCGCAGGATTGATCCTCCCCCTGGCCACTCGATACGTCGTGGACGAAGTCCTGCCCGCCTCGGACTTAAGTTCGCAGACCAAGCTTTCCCGTCTCGCAATGGTCTGCGGTGCAATGCTCGCCCTGTTGCTGTTGGTGCAGTGCATCGACACGATTCGCTGGTACATGATGGCCGTGCTAAACGCCAAGGTCATTTTCCGATTGCGGCAGCGGCTCTTCGAACACTTTTTGCGATTGCCCCTTAGCGATTTGGCGGAGTTGAAGTCGGGGGGGATCGTCTCCCGTCTCTCCCAGGACACCGACAAAGTGACCGGCATGGTGCAGATGGCAGTGATCACGCCGGGAGTCGCGGGCATTCGGGTCGTTCTGACGATCGGCGTGTTGATCTTCCTGAGTTGGCAGATGGCGTTGATCGCCGGGCTGATGATTCCGCCCATCGTGCTCATCAATCTCCTCTATATTCAGCGCGTTCGGCCCATCTACCGCACCATGGCCGAGGAGCGGGAACGCATCGACGCCCGCGTCACCGAAACTTTCGGCGGCATCCGCGTCGTCCGCGCCTTCCGCCGTGAACGGCGCGAGGAGCGCGATTACGCCGTCGGCCACCACACCATCATCCGCAAAAACCTTCTCGCCGAGCGACTACAGCTTGTGGTCAATTCCGGGTGGGGCCTGCTCATTCCCGCAACGACGTTGGCGATCGTCGGGTTTGGCAGTTATCGCGTCATTAGCGGTCGCGGGACGATCGGCGATATCGTCGCTTTCCAAATGTACGCCCTCATGCTGCTGCACCCCGTGTCGCTGATCGTCAACTCGTACAGTGCGACGCAGCAAGCGCTCGCGGCGTTGGAACGGGTCTTCGATATCCTCGAAAGGAAGCAGGAAAAACCCGACGTACCCCACGCCGTGGATGCTCCGTATCCGATCCGGGAAATCAGCTTCGACGCGGTTGGTTTTGAGTATCGCAAGGACTTGCCCGTCCTCTGCGAAGTTTCGCTCACCGTACCGGCTGGAAGCACGGTGGCCTTGGTAGGCCCCAGCGGCGGTGGGAAAACGACGCTTACTGATTTGGTAGCCCGCTTTCACGATCCGACTTCGGGGGCCATCCGTATTAACGGTCTGGACCTCCGCGATCTTCGACTGGCCAGCTACCGTCACCGCCTGGCCATCGTGCCCCAGGAGACGTTTCTCTTCGACGGCACGGTCCGGGACAACATCGCCTACGGCAGCCGGCACGCGGACGACGCCGCCATCGTCGATGCGGCCACTCGAGCCAACGCTCACGAGTTCATCGACCGCCTCCCCGAGCGCTACGACACGCTCATCGGCGAACGCGGCGTGAAGCTCTCCGGCGGTCAGCGGCAGCGGATCAGCATCGCCCGGGCGATCCTAGCCGACCCCGAAATCCTCATCCTCGACGAGGCCACCAGCAACCTGGACACCGAAAGCGAACAGCTCATCCAGGCGTCGTTGGTTGACTTGCTCTCCACCCGAACGACGTTCGTCATCGCCCATCGCCTCAGCACCGTCACCCACGCCGATATCATCGTGGTGCTCGATAAAGGCCGAATCGTCGAACTCGGCACCCACGCCGAACTAATGGTGGGCGACGGCCTCTACCGCGACATGGTCGAACGACAACACCGCTTCGCCTCCGCGGTGGTCAGTGATCGGTGGCCGGTGGGCAGGAACGGATGAATTTAGATCGCCTTCGTCGTCACCCATACGGATAACGGTAACCCCGTTAGGCTTTACTCAGGTTGCAAAAACGCTTCGACGCGCGGACGAATCGCCTTGAACGCTTCCTCACCTACGAATTCGCTAATGCTGGTAAAGATGATGAAAACCAGGTTCGCATCGACGATGTTGACGTAAAGTGAGTTGGAAACGCCGTTCCCGCCGGCGACGGCGATGGCTCGCCGGCCAGTCCGGGTCGGGCGGATCATCATCTCCCGGTATTTCTGCGTCGCCTCCGGCGAAAGCACTCGGCCGCCCAATACGGCGTCAAACCACTTGTAAAGTTCCTCAACGGTGGACACCATCCCGCCGTTTGCCCGAAGATTCCACGAAGGGCCGTCTTCCATCCAAGGGTGATCCAGCGGCGTGCCCCAGCGCTCGCCATTGGTATACCCGACGGCCAATTCCTCGGGTTTCCAGCCTGGAATCTTGTAACCGATTCGCGTGACGCCCGCGGGCTGGAGGATTTCATCGTAAACGTATCGTTCGTACGGAATCCCCGATGTTCCTTCGATGACCACGCCGAGAAGGGAGTATCCGGAGTTTGAATACTCAGATTTCTCTCCCGGCTTGAAGAGAAGTTTTGCATCCATGATCTTCGAGACGATTTCGTCGCGGCCCATGGGTTCGTAATCATCCCCGAACATGTCAGGAAACCCGGCCTTGTGGTCGATGACCTGTTGAAGTGTTATGTCCGCTTTGTCAGGCGGCGCGTTGGGAAAAAAACTCGCCAGCTTGTCGCCAAGTTTAAGTTTTCCCGCAGATTCAAGCTTGACCAGCGCCGCCCGGGTCATCGGCTTCACGATTGAGCCGATGCACATGCCGCTGGAGGTCGTCAGCCTTTTTCCCGATTCGCGATCAGCGTAGCCATAAGCTTTGTGGAGGATGACTTTCCCTTGATGGCTTAACAACACGACACCGCAAAAACCCTTGACCTCCAAGGACGCCAGGTAGCCGTCCACGTCTTTGGCTAACTGCTCAGAGGATTCTGGACGTTTGCTGGGCCATTCGAAGGTCTCCTGCACGGCGGCAGGCGACCCCGATAGGAAAAACTCCAATGCAATGGCTCCAAGTAATGCTCTTTGTTTCCACATCGGAGCATTCACCAATTACTACTCGCCGCCGATCTCCCCGCCGGTTCGTTCGGTGATCGCGTTGAGGATATTGCGTTCCGTGGATTTGTCTCGGCGCAAAGTGCGCCAGATGGTGTTTTGTTCCGTCGTGGTGGCCGCGTCGCGATTAATTGCCGTGTTATCGCCCGGTGTATCCGAACCGCTCCGATCGGAAGCGAACATTCGATGGGCCTGGGTGGTCTGCTCTTGGATAAGGACCTTGCAGAACACCTTGGTCACATCGCCGTCGTTTTGGACGCGAACCTCCACCGTCCGTCGCGCCTTCGGGCGGGTACTGAGGCTCGCCGGGCGAGTCGAATCCAAGCCCGGCTGGGCCTCAATGGGTTGCGTGATGACAACACCCACTACCGGATCACTTCGCTCGATCTTGTAGCCGAGATCGACCAGCGTGGCCTCGGTTGCGTCGAGCGCCGCCTTGCGGTTCAACGGTTGCACATGCCCGACGGTGTAATCCATCGGCGTCGGGGAGGGTGCGGCGCAGGATGTCAGCAACAGGAGCAACACCATAGCGAAATGTCGAGTCCTTCGAGGCTCAGGACAGGCGTCGAATATCGAATGTCGAATGCGGAGGGACCGCGAAGATCGTTCGGGACAAAGATCACTCGCGGTTCCGCAGCTTTTTGTAATTCGTAATTCGTAATTCGTAATTGGCCTCATTCCGGCTCAAGCTGCACGCTGGCTAGGCCCATGGCGACGTTGTCCGCGAAGTCGAAGACCTTATCCAATCCGGTGACGAGGAACAGGCCCCACACGTTTGTATCGATCCCGCAAAGCACCAGTCTGCGCTTGCGAGCGTGCAGTTTCTTGCGGAGTTTGAGCAATTTGGCGATGTTGGAGGAATTGAGGTAATTGACCCCGGCGAGGTTCAGCACCACGTCGACGTCCTTCGCGCCGTCAACCTGGTCGATCACGGACGTGACGTCGTCCGAAAAGGCCGGATCGTCCTGAAGCTCTACGACTAGGATGTCTTCCGACCAGTTCTCAACCGACACCGGCAACGCTCCAGAAACAACTACCGGTTCCACGGTAGCCGTCGATCCGTCGAGTGTCAATAACCATGCCTCGTTGAATTAACGCTGCCGGACGAGGGTTGCGCGGTCGATGCCCCGACGGTCCAATTCCGCGCTCGCGTCGTTGAGCCAACGCCTGGCGTCCGTGTAATACCCGGCGGTCGGTCGTAGCGAAGTCACCTGCCCCGACCAATAGTCGTTGAACACGTGCATGTACAACTCGCGAAGGTACTTGCTGAACACGCTGGCGAGGGCGATGGCAAAGTGACGATCCTCTCCGCCTACGACGAACTCAATGCGGCACACCCGCGATGAATTGGCGAGACGGTAAGCGCTGCGTTCCGGACACTCTTCCAGTATCTGTAACTCAAACTGGGGAAACGCCGTTTGAAGGGCTTCGCGATAGTGTACGCGCCCGCCGAGTCGATCGACGCAAAGCCGGACACGCGGGTCCGGAGTGCAGCGGAGGACGCGGTCAATCACCCGCAGTGCCGTACCCAGCATTGCGACGGCCTTGTTACCCGTCTTGCTCACCAAGTGGTTGTATTGCTCTTCCAGCACCGGTTCGGCGAAAACGCCGACCAACTCGACGCGCTTTTCGATCATGTTCCGCCGGATGGCGTTGGCACGGGTCCCAATGTCACCCACGCCGCCGCTGAGAGGCAGTTCAATGTTCCGGTGGGTGTACCAAGGGTAGCGATCGAGTAAGGCGCTGGCGTCCGGCGCGAGTGCCTCGATGAGCGTTCGCCAATTTCGCGGTCGTTGACCGGCGACGGCGAGCATCACCAGCGCCGGGCGCTCGAGGGCCGAAAAGTCCGCACGGCCTCGGAAAAGTTGCTTGCTGTCCGCGACGGCCAAACGACGGCTGTCGCGGTCGGGAGGGCGTGTACACGTTTCGCTGAGGGTGTCCCACAGGCAACGGTGGGCCTGCGAATCGGGGACGCGGAAGGCTACGCCGGTGACCACCAGCGGCCCGAGCAACGGACCGAACCCGGCCTCATCAATCCCTGCAACAATGGCCAACTCGCGCCTTCCTTAGCGGGACGGTCCGAACGACGCAGAACATCGAATAATGTAAGGCCACTGCACTCCAAGGCAAGACCGTGCAATCGCTATCATTGACGAACATGCCGTCCCAACGTGCATCATTGCCCGCCCTTTATTATCGGGCGTTGCGGTGGCCGTTCCTCGTTTCTGTTACTTCCACGGGCCACATTTCCGGTCTTTTTTTGGCAATATCCTTGCAAGCGTTTCGTTAGGCCGGTAGAATTGCGGCAACGGATCGGGAGAGTGGGCCGCAAACAAGGAGTCGGGGATTGCCTGCAATTGAGGATTTCGACGTTGCCAAACGCCGCGATCCCATAGTGGGCGCGTCGTGGGTCATTCCATTCTAAAACGGAGCGTGTTTATGAAACTGAATCGGTTCCTATTGCTGTTGGCTGCTGCGGGGTGGGTGTTGGTCGGCTCTGCAGATGGGCGCGATGTCCGAGTCAATAAAATCGTCCGAACTTCAACTAGGCCTGTGGTCGTAAACGTCGCCCCGGTGGATGTGATTAACGGGACCGGCGGCGATCCGACCGATCCCACGGATTGCGAACGTCATTGCGCCGAAAACGCGGAGCAAGTGTTCAACGATTGCATGTCGCTCCCGAAGGCGGATGAGAAAGAGTGTACCGCGCGGGCCCGCGGATTCCTGGAGCACTGCCTGGCGGACCAATGCAATCATGAGCCGACTTGCCTCGATCGGTGCCACGCGGCGGCGGGCGAAGCCTTTCGTGCCTGCATCGAAGCCGGCGGCAACGAAGAAACGTGCGGTGGTGAGGCCCGCAAAGTCTTTGAGGACTGTATCGCCGCCAATTGCCCACCGCCTGATCCGCCTACTTGTGAGGAAGGCTGCCAGCGGCATGCGGAAGGTGTCTTCAAGGAGTGCATGTCGCTGGATCCATCGCCGGGTGAAGTAGAGTGTGCCGCGCGGGCTCGTCATGCCTTTGAGACCTGCGTGCAGCAAAACTGCAAGCCGGAGCCGAATTGCGAGGATCGGTGCAAGGACGCCGCTCATCATCTGTTCGAAGAATGCCTCGGTAATCCGGATAACACCGAGGAGGAATGTGCCGCTCGGGCGCGTGAATTCCTCGGGAACTGCCTTCGAAACCAGTGCGGCTTCGAGCCGCCCTGCGAGGAAGTTTGCAAGCATCGTGCCGAGGAACTCTATCACACCTGCGTCAACAACGGGGGTGATCCCGAGCAATGCGCCTTAGAGGCTCGCGGTCTGCTTCACGAGTGTCTGGAGAATAATTGCAACCGCCCGCCGGATTGCGAGGAGCACTGCCGAGAGGCCGCGGAAGGCTTGTTCCACAAGTGCATGGAAGACCCGAACAACACGGAGGAACAGTGTGCTGCTCGCGCTCGCGAGTTGTTGGAGAATTGCTTACGCGATAAGTGCAATCAGGCTCCGCCATGCGATGAGCGCTGCCGCATGGCCGCCGCGGATACTTTCCGTGATTGCCTCACCGGCGGCGGAACGATTGAAGCGTGTGCGGCTGCCGCACTGGAAGCCATGAACGCCTGCATCGCAAACTGCGGAAATCCACCTGATTGCGAGCAGATCTGTAACGCCCGCGCCGCCAAAGTGTTCTCGGATTGTATTTTGGAGCCGGGTTCGACAATCGAAGAATGCGCCGCCGCCGCCGCCGCGGCTCGCGACGAGTGCCTTGCGAACTGCCCGCCTCCGTAAGGTCGGCGCGGGTAGAAAACTGAAATCGGGCAGGGGGCCGACGACCAGTTTCGTCGGCCCCCTTCCCTGTTTTTGGGGGCTGGCCGAGGGGAATATAAGAAGCGCTCGAATCGCCGATAACCTTCGCCATTTCGCGTTGGGGCGGGTTCTACGAAAAACCGAAACGAAGGCGGGGGCTGTTGGGGTGTGCGCGCCGAGTACGATTCGCGTATCGAATTCGACCGCCAACGCCGAAAATCTTTAGGGAAGGGTCAGTTTCGCGGATTACCCGGAGTGTGGGACCGGCCTTACGGTCGGTCGGGATCGGAGCGGATAAAGCATGTTTATTCGAAGAAGGCGTTCATTCGTACTCGCAATTGCGGCGGTAGGATCGGTTCTGATCGCGCCCTCGGCAAGAGCGGGGAAAATCTATTGGGTCCAGAGTTTCGAGGACCGGATCGGGCGGGCCAACCTCGACGGCAGCGCCCCCCAGGTGTTCCCCCTATTCGTCTCCGATCCCATCGCCATCGCCGTCGATCCCGCGGGGGGGAAGTTCTACTTCATCCAAAGCTTCGACGATAAGGTGCTTCGCGCCGATTTGGACGGCACGAATGTAACCCCGGTGCTTGTCCCGCCGCAAGTTTTCGATCCGATTGCCATTGCCGTGGACTCCGTCGGCGGCAAGATCTATTGCGCTCAGAGCTTTGACGACAAGATCATCCGCGCCAACCTCGACGGGACGGCCTCGGAACCGATTGTCGCGCCGCCGGTCTCCCTGGATCCTGTGGCCGTCGCCGTGGATTCGATCGCCGGGAAAATCTACTGGGCCGAAAACCCAGGAAACCGCATTCGCCGCGCGGATTTGAACGGATCCAACGCGGAGACCGTCGTCGACTCCATCTTCGTCGCCGACGCCGTATCCATCGCCGTGGACGGCGGAAACGGAAAGCTCTACTGGGCGGAACGGTCCGGGGACCGCATTCGCCGCGCGGATACCGGCGGGTTCAATCTTAACGTGATGACGCTCCTGGACGCGGTATTCGTCTCCGATCCGGTGTCGATTGCGCTGGACCTGACCAATGCCCGGATTTACTGGGCCGAAGCTGCCAACAGTCGCGTCCGACGCGCCGATTTGACGGGTGCCGGCGTGCTTACGATTCTCCCGCTCTTGATTGACCCGCTGTCCATCTCTGTTGATCCGACGCCCTCGCCGACGCCGTCCCCGGGAGCCGTGGTGTGGAATAGCGATCCCCTAAGCCCCGAACGAACCACTCGGTCCTTGCGCTTCAGGGTACAGACGCCGGTCACGGCGACGGGTACACCCGGCCAGGACGCCATCAAGGTGACGATGATCGACTTGCAGCATCCGATTCCCGCGAACTTGCCGCAGAACCCGCCGCCAAACCTCACGACCTTCGACAGAAGGCTTAACGGCCTGTGCGTCGACGGCAGCCATGCCGGGCATCACTGCGACACAAACGCCGGTTGCAGATTGTGCGCGGGCGGCAGTAATGCCAACCGAGTCTGCACAACCGCCGGGGACTGCCCGGACGGGACTTGTCCGGCGGGGGGCACGTGTTCCAGCTTGGCCGCCTGCACGGCCGCGGGAGAGATGAACGGCTGCGCCCGCTGGGTGGGCAAGCCGGGGACGTTTTACGAGGCCCAAGGCCCGCCCGTGAGCGGACCCTACAAGGCCGCCCGGCTCCAGTGCACGCCCTTCTACCTTAATTGGATCGCGGAAACGGCGAGCGGACCGATCACCGTGGTCGGCGCGGAGATAACTCCCAGCTCGGAATACAGCGTGCAAACCTACGCGGCGTCCTGCAAAGGTGCGGAAGCCGGTTGCACCGACGTGTCCACGGCGGTGACGATGTATACGCGCCGTTCCGGCGATGTGGAAACGCCGTTCAATCCGCCGGCGACTTCGGCTCAGCCCGACGTAACCGACGTCGCGCAGTTGGTCAACAAGTTTAAGAACGTGGCCGGCGCTTTGGGAAAGGCCATCGCCCAACTTCAACCCAACCTGCCGGACCCGAACACGAATATCAACGTGTTGGACATTTTGGCGGTAGTGGACGCGGTGAGGGGGTTTGCATATTCGTTCAGCGGACCGTGTCCGTGTCCGTCGCTAAGTACCTGCGGCAATACACCCTGTGCGAACCCGACGGTGTGCGTCGGTTTACCCTTGGCCAACGGCGGCGGCCAAGGGGCCACCTGCGTCAAGACGTGCAGCGGCGGCGACAATGACGGCGACCCGTGCATCGACAACACGCACTGCCCGGGCGGAACGTGCGGCGCCGGCTTCTGCCGCGACCGTTGCGGCCGTTGCACTCCATAATCAGATTGCCGGGCCGCGTCATCGGGGGAGTTGATCGGCCGTTTGGGGTTGTCGCCGTTCCACCCCGCGCCCGCCGCCATCGCTTTGTTCAGCCTTATACGGTTCCCGATGTTTATCCGCGCGTCGGCAACTTTCGTCCCGGTAGGGACGAAATGAGAATAGCCCAGCATTTCAATGCTGGGAAGCAAGGCGATGACGAAGTCGAAGTGCCGTAGGCACGACTGACGGTTTTGAAGACCCGCGCAGTTATTTCTTGGGAAGCGTATTTGCGCAAAGCCTTTAAGAAAAGGGCCGCCCGAGGCGGGCGGCCCTGATTAATAGTCTCCTACTTTCTGAAGCCTTCGGGGCGGAGCAAACTCCACCGGCGGCGGATGCCTCCGTGCCTTATTGCCTACCGCCTACGGTCTACAGCCTACGGCCTATTGCCTACGGCTTACACCTCACGCAACGATCGCGGCAGAAGCCGCTGCCGCATGTTCCGCTGCCCACGCAGTGCGTGTTGTCGATGCACAGGTCGCCGGTGAGGGATCCAGGACCGGTGCACACTTTCACGCACTTGGATCCGGCGCCGTAAGCATTGATGCACGGCGTGTCACTCGTACAAGCCGTAAGCTCGCACGTCACCAACGACGGACACGCACACGGCCCGCTGAACGCATACTTCACGCCCTTCAACGCATCCACCACCGCCAGAATATCCAACACGTTGATATTGGCGTTCAACTCGGGAAGGTTGGGCTGTATCTGGGAGATCGCCTTCACCGGAGCGCCCGGCAAGTTCTTGAACTTGTTGACCAACTGCGAGACGTCGGTCACGTCGGGCTGACCGGTGGCCGACGGCGGATTGAAGGGCTGTTCCACGTCGCCGGAACGACGTGTGTACATCGTCACTGGAGCGGATACATCGGTACAGGTCCCTTCCACACCTAAGCACGACGCCCCGTAGACTTGCACGCTGTATTCAGAGCTGGGAGCGACATCCGCGCCCACCACGGTAAGGAGCCCTTCCGGCTTCCAGTCCCAGTAGTACGGCGTACACTGGAGACGGGCCGCTTTGTACGGTCCGCTCACCGGCGGGCCTTGGGACTCGTAGAACGTCCCCAGCTTACCCACCCAGCGGGCGCAACCGTTCGAAGGAAGCGTGCAC
>Ga0137429_1000406_pt1 | contig 18016 bp, 16 predicted proteins | sample EasRivERMZT736_2_FD_102304 | JGI IMG/M metagenome (GOLD analysis project Ga0137429, IMG submission 102304) | Soil microbial communities from meander-bound floodplain in the East River, Colorado, USA - East River MetaG ERMZT736_2 | ecosystem: Environmental > Terrestrial > Soil > Floodplain ...
AGCTGTTGCTCGCCATTCTCAAGCGCGATCTCATCAAGGAAGCGCTGGTGTTCACGCGCACCAAGCATCGCGCCAACCGCCTGTGGGAGACGCTCACCAAGAAGGGCATCAACGCGGCGCGCATCCACGGCAACCGGTCACAGGCGCAGCGCACCGACGCCCTGGAGGGATTCAAGGGCGGGCGGTATCGCGTGCTCGTCGCCACGGACATCGCCGCGCGGGGCATCGATGTTGAGGCGCTGGGTCACGTCGTGAACTTCGACGTCCCGCTCGCGCCGGACGACTACATCCATAGAGTGGGCCGCACCGCGCGCGCCGAGCTGACGGGGGAGGCGTTCACGCTGGTGTCGCCGCAGGAGGAGGGCGAGGTCAAGGCGATCGAGCGCGCGATCGGCAAGGCGCTGCCGCGCGTTACGATTCCGGACTTCAACTACTCGGCCAAGCCCGAGGCACGGCTCGAGGTCCCGATCGCCGAGCGGTTGGCGGCGCATCGGGCTCAGCGGTCGGGCGAGCGCGCGCGGCAAAAGGCTAACGAGGCGCGCCGCTCGGAGCACGTCGCGCGACCTGCTTCGGATGATAAAACTTCATCACGCCGGTCGAGCCGCCGTGGCCGGTCCAGGCCGCGATAGTCTGGTTTTCGGCCCGTGCCCGCGCATCAGCATCCAGCGATCGCTTCCGCGACCGCAGGACCGCGCTAGCTGTTGGAGCACCAGCGTCGCGACTACTCCTCGCGCCGTCCCGGCGTCATGCCCACCGGCGTGCGGATCCACTGCAGGATCTCCCTGGCCTTGGGTGGCTTGCCCGTCATGAGAATCCCGATCCGGAAGATCTTGGCCGCCGCCCAGAGCGTGACCACGATCGCGCTAATCAGCAGTAACGTCGTCGTGATGTACTCCATCATCGTGGGCGGACCCGCCGCGCGGTTCATCATCACGAACGGCGTGAACGGCGGGATGTAGGACATCACCTTGGCGAACGTGCCGTTCGGGTCCCGGCCAATCGGGATCATCGCCAGCAGCGGCAGCATGAGCAGCATCATGATCGGGGTCATGAGTGCCTGAGCTTCCTGGATCGTGTTGACGACCGACCCGATGCCGATGAGGATCGCCGAGTACAACAGGTATCCGAGCAGGAAGTAGACGACGAAGCCCGCGATGAACGCCGGGTCGCTCATGATGCCCGAAAAGTCCATGCCCGCCGGTGCGCCCAGCAGGCGCGGGATGAACTTGACCGCGAGGAATGCCGTGAGCACCCATGTCCCGATCATCAGCAACCCGGTGGTCGCCACGCCGACGATCTTGCCGGACATGAGCTGGACGGGTGACACAGAGGAGAGGAGCACTTCAGAGATGCGCGTGGACTTCTCCTCGATGGTGCTGAGCAACAACTGCTGGGTGATCGTGAAGATCGAAATCCAGAGGATGTAGACGAACACCATCGGCGCGTTTTGCCGCAGCCGGTCCTTCATGCCGACGGCGGCTTGCTCGCCGGTCTCCGAAACGGTGCGCTGCGTGAACTTCGTCTCGTTGGTGAGCCACGCGGCGGTCTTCGGGCTGATGCGCTCCTGCTCCAGCCGGCGCTTTCGGACGAGCTCCGTGGCCTGGTTCTCGTACCAGTCCTTCAAATCCTCGTCCGTGAGATTGCGGGAGACGAACGTGAAGCCGCTGTTGTCTTTCACAGGGTCTTTGCCGATCTCGAGATACGCAAACAGTTCCTCGTCCGCGACGCGCTTGTTGAGATCTCCCGTTGCTGGAACCCTGGCGTACTTGGCGCGTGACGGACCGGACGAGACCGAGCGAATCGACCGCGCCGTGGCGGTATCCCACCACGCTTTGTACTCGCCGCGAGCTGCGAGCACGGCGGCCCGGTTCTCGGCGTTCAGCGCCCCGAGGGCCATGGTGTCGCCGAGCGCGAGGGCTCGCGCCGCCGAGTCGAGTTGTGATGGCGGAAGCTTCGCTGCAACTGGCGCAAGCTGACGCAGCACCGGGGGCAACGTCTCCAGGTCCTTCTTCTCCACGGCGCGCTTCTGCGCCTCGAGCAGCAGCCGTCGGGTGTCCGACGCGGCGGCTTCACGCTCGACAGCGGCCGCGAGCCAGCCGGAGGAGTCGCGCACCGCGTACGTGCGCACGCTCTTGGAGCGCTCCAGAAACACGGGGGCGGCGATCGAAAGGGTGATGATCACCGGGAACAGGAAGATGCCGATCCAGAACCCCTTCGTCTTCAGCTGCGCCATGATCTCGCGCTGAGCGATCAGGAGTGATTTACGCATTGGGGGCTCCCTGCTTGATGGTGTCGCCGCCCACCGCGCGGACGAAGATCTCGTGCAACGACGCTTCGCGCGTGTCGAAGCGGCGGACTTTCACTCTCCCCACGATCTGCTTCAGCAAGTCATCGGCATCGGTGCCGGACGCAAGAACAAACTCGCAGTGCTGGCCCGAGTCGTTCACCCGGGTGACACCGGTGAGCGTTTTCAAGAACGCGCCGTTGCCCTCGTAGTCGAGTTGCACCGTCTGTCCGCCTGAGGAGCGCACCTTGGACACCGGCCCGTCGAGGAGGATGTGTCCCTTGTTGATCAGGACCACATGGTCGCAGATCTGCTCGGCCTGCTCCATGACGTGCGTCGAGAAGATCACGGTCTTGTTCTGGCGCTTGAGGTCGAGCATGAGATCGCGAACGACTTCGGTGTTCACCGGGTCGAGCCCGGAAAACGGCTCGTCGAGAATCACGAGCTCGGGGTCGTGCATCAGCGTGGCGAGGATCTGGACCTTCTGGCCCATGCCCTTGGAGAGGGCTTTGCACTTGGCCTCGATCCAGTCGCCGAGCCCGAACTTTCGCAGCAGGTCGTCGCCCTTCGTCCGGGCAACCTTCTTGGACATGCCCTTGAGCCGCCCGAAGTACGCCACGTGCTCGCCGGCCTTCATGTTCTTGTAGAGCCCTTTCTCTTCGGGCAGGTAGCCAATCCGGTCCTTGATCTGCTCCGAGTTGGGCTCACCGAGGATGTTGATGCTGCCGGAGTCCGGATAGAAGATGGACATCATCATGCGGATCGTGGTCGTCTTCCCGGCGCCGTTGGGGCCGAGAAATCCGTAGATGGAGCCGCGCGGCACGCGAAGCGAGATGTCGTTGACGGCGACGAAATCGCCGAAGCTTTTGCGAACTCGGTCGAGAACGATGGCGTCGGACAATGGTAGGTGGTGGGTGGTAGGTGGCAGGTGCTAGCGAGCCGGAACCAATTCGGTGGTCGTAGCTTTGCGCTTGGTGGTCGCGAAGCCCTTCACGTACTTCTGGTTGGCCCTGGAGGTGTACTTCTCGCCGTACGCGGAGTCTACCGCATCGGACAAGTTAGCGCTTCGCACGCGCAGCGCGTGAACCGGGACTTCCGTGTCACCGATCTTGATGGCGCCGCGTGGGTTTTTCAGGAAGGCGCGATACCAGCCGCCGGGCTTGTCGTTCCACGGCCGCACGAGCACGCGTCCGTCCACGACCACCACCCAGATCGGGACGAACCTGTGGTCGTCGCCGGCACGGATGTAGAAGTACTTGATCTTGTCGATCGCGGCGGCACGAGCGGGCGAGAATCGCTTCATATGAATGCGTAGCCAAGGACCAGGACGACGAAACCGTGAATGAGCGCGAGCGTCAAGAGGCGCGCCGGGCCACGCCGTTCTGCCCAGGCGGGCCGGCGCGTCCACCACGCTCCAGCGGCGAGCCCGGCCGCGGAGACGAGCGCGGCGAGCGCAAAGTCGGCGACGATTCGCGCTGATTGGGCGCGACCGGTGGCGCGATCCATCGCCGACAGCAGCCAACCGCCCACCAACCCGCACACGAGCCACGCCAGCGCCAAGCGCTTGCGGCGTGGCGGCGGACGCGCGGCGGCACGCAGCTGGGCCGACGTGAGCAGGAGAACCGCAACGATCCAGACGGCGAAGAGAACCGCGCGCGCCGTCTGACTCGAATTCACACCCGAGTCCAGATGCGCGTCTCGAGCTCCAGCGTGTCGAGAAGCCGCTCTGCCAGCCTCACGACCTCGGCGAGGTCGCCGACCACCAATTCCGGCGACACCTTGCGGCCGAACAGGTGTACCTCGAACCGATCCGCGTCTTGAGGCACGGTCAGGAATACGGAGTTGTCGTGAAATGAGAGCCGGATCTGGACGCCCAGACTCGTCTGCGCCTCCATCACCAGCTCCATCATCTTGGGTGTCAGGAGATAGCGCGCCTCCTGCTGATCGGTGCAGTACACGCTGAACAACTTCTCGAACGCGATATTCTCGAGCCGGGCGATATCCTTGCGGCGTCGCGTCTCCGATTCACCGAAGAGGCCGCCGAGGATCTTGCTCTCGGCATCGGGCACGACGACGGTGTGGCCGCCGAAGTTCTTGTTGAAGTCGAGCCGGACAATGAGTCCCTTGAAGATCGTCACGGTGCGGCGATTCCTTCCTGATCCTTCCGTGCGCGTCGCCTTCGCCTCGAGGATCGAGTAGCCGACCGCGTTCTTCTTGCCGCAGATCTCGTCCTCGGCGTGCCACTTCTCGCACCGTTTCTCGAACAGGTCCATGTCGAGAAAGTCCTGCTTGGTGAAGCGGGAGTGCGGCGAGTACGACAGGCCCTCTCCCAGCGCCGCCACGACGCGCGTGACGACAATGGATTTGTATTTTTTCGACAGCTCGCGATGCTGATACGCGGCATACCCGACGATGATGGCCACCGCGCCGCCGATCGGAAGGCGCGGGTCCCTCATGTTCCGGCGATACAGGTGGGCGTACAGGCCGGCGCCGAGTATCGCGCATCCGATGGCGACCATCAGCACGCGGCTGCGGACTTTCGCGATTTCGGCGTTGATGTAGTTACAGCCGGCCTGGAGCTTCAGCAGCGTCGAATTGTCGAGCTGACTGATCCTGCCGATTTTCGCGCCGCCGGAACCCGCTCCGGCGCTACGGTCTATATCAATCCTCACGCCTTGAACAGTTTCTTCATGTCGACGTCACTCCGCTTGCCTTCCTCGGCGACGAACGTCTGCCGCAGCCCGAAGCTCATGCTGTTGGCGACGAGTGAGCTCGGGAACGTCTGCACGGCGTTGTTGTAGTCGGTGACGGCGGCGTTGTAACTGCGACGGGCCGCGGCCAGCTGCTCCTCGACTTCGTTCAGCGACCGCTGGAGCATCACGAAGGTGTCGCTGGCTTTCAGCTGAGGATAATTCTCCATCGTGACGTTGAGCTGTCCCATCGCGCGCGAGAGCTCGTTGTCGGCGCGGATCTTGTCGTCTTGATCCCGGGCCGCGACCGCCTGCGAGCGCAGCCGGACGATCTCCTCGAGCAGCGACTTTTCGTGCGTCATGTACTGCTTCACCGTCTCGACGAGCTTGGGGATCAGGTCATAGCGCTGTGTGAGCTGCACATCGATCGTGCTGAAGGCCTGGTCCACCATGTTCCGCCGGCGAACCAGGCTGTTGTAGGCGGTGATGCCGAGAATGCCAATGAGGACGATCGCGCCGAGTACGAACAGGCCCATGGTGTCTCCGGTTACGGAACAGGTTGGTCGGTGTGGTCGATGACGCTGGCTTTGTCGCGAATCACCCGCCACAGCGAGGCCGCGCCGAACAGAATCGCGATGGAGCCGAACGTCATGCCCGCGACGCTCGCGAGCTGGGAGTTCGTGATGGCATCCGTCATCCAGAGCACGCCGATGAGCGCGGCGGCGATGAGGGCGCAGAGCAGGGCGACTCGAATCAGGCGCATCCGAGGGGAGGGAATGAGGAGGGTAGCGGAGACGATAACATTCTGCGGCCCCACTCCGCAATCAGACTACTCCGGATACACCAGCTCGAGCGTGTGGCCTGGCGGCAAGGCGCGCCACTGCTCGAACAACTCGGCGCGCCGCTTACGAATCCGCGCGAGATCGTCATCGGTGAGACGCCGCGGCACAGCCCGACCGCCGTTCAAGGCAAAACGCGCCGTGTTCTCGTTGAACTCTTCCGCCGTCCACCGTGAGCCGCTTGCGCGCTCGGTGTCGAGCGTGCCGACGACGTTCTCGACGAAGAGCGCCTCGGGCGGCAGTGCGCCGCGCGCGCTTTTGCCGGTCGTCTCATCGATGGACCAGCCGTCGGCGATCAGTCCATAGAACGCGTCACGAATGTCCAGCTCGCTCTCGACCGCGAAGTGCGTGAGATCGTGGAGGGGGAAAAACGCGCCGTGCTGGCCTTCCTGCTTCTGCCAGGTCTCCGATCCGTCGGCGCGGACACACTTGAGAACCGCACCGCCGTCGGTACGCTTCGTGATGCGGACGATGAGACGCTTCATGGTTCAAGCGATATCGATTCTCGTGGCGTCGTACCTGCGGATGCCTACAAAACTACCATGCGCACACACGCTTTCACGCTGATCGCCTCACTGTTGGCAACGCCGCTGTTGGCGCAGACCACTCGCCATTTCACCGATGCCGTGGATCTGCGCTTCGCCAGGTCGACGCCGGTCATCAACTACACGCTGACCCTGAGCGATCGCGATACGACCGGCTTCGACGTCCGGATGTCGATACGCAACGCGCCGGACACGTTCCGGATCGCGATGGCGCGGCATCCGGAGTATGACGACCGGTTCTTCCGCTACGTCGAGAATCTGAGGGCGGACGCGACCGTCACGATCTCGCAGGAAGATTCGGTGCTGTGGCGCGTGGTGGCACCGCACGGAGAGGTGCTCGTCATCGAGTACCGCATCGCGCTCCCGCGGGAGGCGCTCCCACGCGCGGCGTGGCGTCCGTTTCTCACGCCGCGGGGCGCGCTCACCGGCGGCCCGCACACCTTCATGTACATCGTGGGCGCCGAGCACGCTCCGGCACATGTGGAAATCCGGATGCCGGACGCCTGGACGATCACGACGGGACTGACGCCGACATCGAAGCTGTCGACGTTCTTTGCGCCCAACGCGTACGTCCTCGTGGAATCGCCGATTCTCGTGGGCCGATTGCGCACGTGGGGATTTCAGGTGGACGGTGTGCCGCACACGATCGCGTACGCGCCGTCGCCGACCGGCGTGCGGTTCGACACCGCGGCGTTCATCGACGGCGTCGAGCGGATGACCAGGGAGGCGGTGAAGCTCTTCGGACGCCCGCCGTACCGCGAGTACGTTTTCCAATTCCAGGACGACGCGTGGGGCGGACTCGAGCACCACAACTCGGTGTCGCTCGGCGCGCGCAGCGCGCTGCTGGCCGCGGATCCTCAGGCGGTGCTGCGCGAGACGGCGCACGAGTTCGTTCATACGTGGAACCTGATGCGGATCCGGCCGGCGGAATACATCGGCGTCACGTACAAGCAGATCCGGCCGGTGCCGACGCTCTGGTTCAGCGAAGGGCTCACGATCTTCTACGGCGACCTGCTGACGCGGCGCGCAGGGCTCGTGACTACTCCCACGCGAACGGAGCACCTCGCCGACATCATCACGCGCTATCTGGCGAACCCCGGCCAGTCGCGCCATTCGGCGGAACAGATCAGCAAGGTGGCGTACAATGCGCCGCCGGACGCGCTCGGCGACTACAACGCCAGCTCGCACCTCCAGGGCGAGGTGCTCGGCGCGATGCTCGACCTGATGGTGCGCGACGCGACGAATGGCAAACGCTCCATGGACGACGTCATGCGTCTGCTGCTCGAGCGCACCGCCGGCCCGCGCGGCATGACGGGCGCGGACATCGAGGGCGCCGTCGCCAGCGTCTGCGCCTGCGTAGTGAAGCCCTTCTTCGACGCGCATGTCCGTGGCGCACAGCCCGTCGATTTCAACCGCTACCTTGGCTTGATGGGCTTGCGCGCGGAGATATCGTCCGAGCCCGCAACGCGCGAGGGCCAACCCGTACCCGACCAGCGGCTCTGGGGTTGGAACGCACCCGGCGACACGCTGATGTCGCTGCTGATCAACAATCCCACCACTGTATGGGGCAAGGCCGGGCTGCACAGCGGTGAGCGGGTAATCACAGTGAACGGCAACACGGTGCGCACGTGGCCGGAGTTCCGGCAGGTCCTGGCCAGCGCGCGCATTGGCGACGACGTGCACTTTGTCGTGAAATCGCGTCGTGCGCTCGAGCCGAGAACGGTGACCGTGAAGGTCACCGGCTACGATCGACCCGTGGTGAAGCTCGAAGAGGTCCTGACTGCGACGGAGAAGCAGGCCCGGCTCCGGGAGGCCTGGTTGGCTGGAACGCCGTGAGCCCCATGCGCTAAGGCCGATCGACGCTTCTGAAGAATTCCACGAGCGCCGAGTTGAATCGCTTCGGATCATAGAAGTGCGCGCCGTGGCCAGCGTTTGGCACGACAACTTTCCGCGCGTTGGGAATGCGTCGCACGACCGTGTCGGCGACTACCTGGAATAGCGGCATCTCGTGATCTCCGTGAATCACGAGGGTTGGCGCTCGAATGCCATCGAGTTGATCGACGCGGGCGAGTCGGACGCGTCCCGACGGCGGACGGGGATCGAGCAAATCGCGTCCCTTGTACTTCGCCCACGACGCGTCAAACCGTCGCTTGAACTCCGTCTGCACCTTGGCGTCCGCTGGCAGCCAGACGAGCGGTGAAGCCCAGACGACCTTTCCGAGCGAGTCGAGTCCGTGTTTTTTCGCGACCTCGGCGAAGATCGCGACAGGACCCGGTCCTGGCGGCAAAGGCTGAAATCCTTCGGGCGGCGAGAGCCCGTACAGCACGAGCGCTTCCACCCGACTCGGAAAAGCAACCGCGAAGTTGAGCGCGACGCGAGCGCCGCGCGAAAGTCCCACGACATGCGCGGACCGAATGCCGAGGCTGTCGAGCAGGATGCGAAGATCGTCAGGGTCGGCCGTGATGTCGGCATGGCCCGTGGACTGACCGAAGCCGCGACTGTCGTAGCGAATCACGCGATGCGTGGGCGAGAATCTCTGCACCTGGTCGTCCCAGATGGTCATGTCCTGCGCCCAGCCGTGGATGAAGACGATTGGCTTGCCGCCCCGGTGATCTCGAAACTAATGGCGGCGTCACCGACGTTGATCATCCCTGTCTTGACCTGGCCCGGCGCACTCGCGCTCAGAAGCGTGATGCCCAGGGCTGCCAGTGATACGCGGAATCTCATCGGAGTCGCCCTCCCGTAGGTGCTGTAAAGATGCGTTCGTCCAGGTTCACCGATCGCACGACTGCGGCGAAACGCGCGCTGCCGCGCATGAAATCCAGATGCCGCTCACTAAGTGAAAAGTATGTAGGCCAGATCTCCCCGGCGGCCGTCGCGCGTTCCACGATATCGAACCAGCGCGTGCTGTCACCCAGAGCGGCATGAATGCCGATGTTGAAGTCGATGCGGCCGCTCGACTCGAGCTCGCGAAGTGCGGTGATGGCGCGTTCGCGATCGCCGAGAGCCGCAAACGCCACAGCCGCGGCGCCGTGCCATTGCGGCCAGACGCGCCAGAGGCGTTCAGCGTAGAATCTCGACGAATCGGGCTTGCCAGCGTGGAGGTGAGCCTGGCTGATCATCAACAGGGATGGCGGGTTGGTGGAATCGATTTCCATAGCGCGTCGCAGGTACACCAGCGCCTCCTCGGTGCGTCCGCTCAGCTCGAGCATGTGGCCGACCCAGCTGGAGGCCACGGCCGAATTTGGATCCAGCTGGCGTGCGCGCTCGAAGAAGGGCAGCGCCTCGGTGACGGTGCGGGTGTAGAAGAGAAACCGCCCGTACTGGATGTAGGCGTCGGCATCGGGCGGCTCCGCCGCGGTCGCGCGCCGATACGACTGGTCGGCCTGCGGCCACTGATATCGATGCTGGTAGGCCATGGCGAGCGCCGTGTGCGCTTCGGCAAGGGTGCTGTCGATCGCGAGCGCATGCCGTGCCGCCGGAATCGCGAGCAGCCCGAGCGAGTCCGCCTTGACTCGCTCGAAATAAGGAAGCAGCTCCAGCGCGAGCGCATACGCCGCGTGCGCGCGCGCGAAGTTGCGGTCCTTTGCGATTGCCTGTTCGAGGTTCAGAATCGCCTGCCGCACGCCACGGCCACGGCGCTGGAGGAGGAATCGTCCTCGCAGGTAGAGATCGTAGGCGTCGGGATTGGAGGTGCCGGCATTCGCGGAGGCGGGTAGCTCGGACGATCCAGCTCGCAATTGCCGCGGCAGCGCCGTCGCGACGAGTCGCGTGATCTCGTCCTGCACGGCGAACGCGTCCGTGACTCTACGATCGTAGCTCTCCGACCACACCTCCTCGTTGTCGCTGGCGCTCGTGAGCTGCGCCGACACGCGAAGTTGGTCACCCAGGCGCCGCAGGGATCCGTGCAATACGTGAGTCACGCCCAGCGCCGCGCCGACCGTGCGCGCGTCGAGATCGCGCCGCCCGCGGTACTGATAGCCGAGCGACCGGGACGCGACCTTGATGCCGCTCACCTTGCCGAGTGCGGTCGCGAGGCCATCCGCCATGCCGTCGGCGAGATACTCATCAGCCGAATCCCCGCTGACGTTGAGGAAGGGAATGACTCCGACAGAAGGGACGGACTCGTCGCCCCCGTTACGGCTGCTTGCGATCGCTACAGCCGTCGCAACGATCGCGACGGTCACGGCTGCGAGGGTGGCCGCTCGGCGGCGGGTTGAGACGCGTCGCAGGAATCGCGCGGTGACGCTCGGGGGTGTAGTGGTTCCCTCCAACACCGAAAGGATTTCGCGAGCGGATTGTGGACGGAGCGCAGGGTCTTTCTCGAGGCACTGCATCACCATGTCTGCAAGCTCCACCGGCGTGTCGGGGCTCCTCTCCGCGAGAGGAACGGGTCGCTCGGAGAGATGCGCCGCGAACAACCCCTGAACGCTCGCGGACTGAAAGGGTGGCCTCCCCGAGATGAGCTCGTAGGCGAGACAGCCGAACGAGTACATGTCGGCACGATGATCGATCGACGGATCGGACGAGATTTGCTCCGGCGCCATGTACGCGGGCGTGCCGACCGACGTACCGATCTGGGTTACGGTGCCCTCGGCTCTCGGCTCTCGGCTTTCGGCGCTCCTGGAACTGGCGATCGCCTTCGCAATGCCAAAGTCGGTGACGACAGCGGCCTCGCCGGACAGCAGCACGTTCTCCGGTTTGATGTCGCGATGGACGACGCCCCGTTCGTGCGCGTACGACAAGGCGCGCCCGATGTCGCGCAAGATGCTGATGACCTCGCTCTGCGGGACTCGCTGGTCGCGCTCGAGCCGATCGCGCAGCGACAGCCCTTCCACAAACGGCATGGTGTAGTGCGGAATGCCATCGGTCTCACCGGCAGAGAGGACCGGGACGATATTCGCCTGCTGCAGCGAGGCGGCGAGGCGAATCTCGCGCTCGAAGCGCTTGGCCGACACCTCGGCCGCGAGTTCGCGCGACAAAACCTTGATGACAACTCGGCGGCCGAGTGCGCGTTCGGTGGCCACGAATACGCGCGCCATCCCGCCACCGCCAAGCTCCCGCTCGATCGTGTAGCTGGCGCCGAGACTCGACTCGAGATGACTGCGAAGGTGGTCGGACATCGGAAGGTCAGGCCCGAATGTACGGCGACGTGTGATTAGCCGCATCAAACTCGCCTGCCGCACACTTGAGCGGTACGTTCTCCTCCCCACCGGATCGAGAGACTACCGATGCGCAAATACTCCCGCGGTGAATTCCTCTCCCTGACCGCCATGCTGGCCGGCGCCGCCGCGCTCGCAAAGATCCCGTTCGGCCGCGCGCTGGGACAGACGCCGAGGATGGCGCCAATCCCGCCCGAGTCGCCGGACTTCATTCTGGTGAACGGTCGCGTGCTCACGATCGACACGGCTGCGCCGAGGGCGGAGGCGTTCGCGGTGAAGTACGGACGCTTTGTCGCGGTGGGCTCCAACTCGGACGTGCGCAACCTGGCGACCCGCGCGACTCCCGTCGTGGACGCCGCCGGCATGACCGTGGTGCCCGGGTTCATCGACTGCCACTGCCATCCGCGGGGCGTCAACGAGCTGTACGAGGTGAACGCGAACCTTCGCAGCGTGAAGGAGATCCAGGAGGCGCTGCGGAAGAAGGCTGCCGAGACGCCCGCGGGCTTTTGGGTGAACGGCTACATGTTCGACGACACCAAGCTCACGGATGGCCCGCTCACGAAACAGCACCTGGACCAGGTGTCCACCAATCATCCGATCGGCGTCCACCACAGGGGCGGTCACACGGGCTTCTACAATAGCAAAGCGTTCGAGCTCGCAGGGGTAACACGCGACACGCCCGATCCGAGTGACGGACGCTTTTTCCGCGACGCGAATGGGGAGCACAACGGCCGGGTCGCCGAATTGGCCCGCAACGTCTTCAATCGCGTGGGACAACGGGCGCGCTACACGCCGGAGCAGGACCGTGAACGGTCCCGTCTGGGCATGCAGCACATGTCAAAGTTGTTCGCCGCCGCTGGGCTCACCTCGGTTCATGACGCAGGTGCGACCGAGGACTCGATCCGCGCGTACGAGGACGCGCGCGGCGCGGGCGAGCTGCGTCACCGCGCCTACATGATGATCCGCGGGCCGTACTCGCGACTGCGCGAAGCGGGCGTCTACACGGGATTCGGCGACGAGTGGATCCGCGTCGGCGGGGTGAAACGCACGGCGGATGGCTCGGCGTCGGAGCGCACGATGCGCATGAGCACACCGTATGTCGGCACCAGCGACTACGGCATCCTCACGATGACGCAGAAGGAGATCGACGACATCGTGGAAGAGGCGCACAGGAGCAATTGGCAAATTGGAATCCACGCGAACGGCGATGTGACGATCGACATGGTGCTCAAGGCGTATGAGAACGTTCTGCAGAAATGGCCGCACCCCGATCGCCGGCACCGCATCGAGCATTGCACGCTCATCAACCCCGATCTGCTGCGGCGCATCAAGGCCACGGGAACCATTCCAGCGCCCTTCTGGACGTACGTCTACTATCACGGCGAGAAGTGGTCGCAGTACGGTGACGAGAAGGCGCGCTCCATGTTCGCTCACCGTTCCTTCCTCGACGCGGGCATCAATGTCGTCGGCGCGTCGGATTACGGGCCGGGCCCGTTCGAGCCGCTCATGGCGATCCAGAGCATGGTAACGCGCACGGACTATCGCGGGCGCGTCTGGGGCGCGAACCAGAAGGTCACGGTGGACGAAGCGCTGCGCATCGCGACGACCAACGGCTCGCGCGCGTCCTACGAGGAGAACCTCAAGGGGACGATCACGGCGGGCAAGCTCGCGGACTTCGTGGTGCTCGCCAAGGATCCGCACGACGTTCCGCCGGACGCGATCAAGGATATCAAGATCGCGCGCACGGTGGCGGGCGGACGGACGACGTTCGAGGCGTAACGACGCTCCGGCCGACACTCGCGCGTGCGACGCGATAGCCGGATCTCTAGTGCACCGCGGACGCCATGATCCGGCCGACCAGCGCGCGCCACGCATCAGCCGTGGCCTGCGGCAGACGCCCGCTGCGCACCATGGCGTCCACCTCGTTCAAGAACGCCTCGAGCTGATTGACCGCCGGCGCTGTATTGCGCCGCTCGAGGGACGCGATGGCGGCGCTGAGCTTGGCGCGCAGCGAGCTCTCCTCGATGGTCGCGCGCAGCGCCTCGATCGCCTGGATCGGCGAGATGATCGTCGCCGTCGTCGTGGCGGACGAGGTCAACCCGCGCGAGTCGGTCACCGTGAGGGTGACGGTGAACGTGCCGGCCTGGGTGTACACGTGCGGGACGTCCCGCCCGGTGGCGGTTCCGCCGTCGCCGAAGCTCCAGGCGTAGGTCAGCGCGTCGCCATCGGGATCACTCGAGCCCGCGGCGCTCATCGGGACACTCTCGTGCTGCATCGCGCTGTACGGCCCATCGACCGCGGCTGTCGGGGGCCGAGTCGCGCTCTCGACCGCGATCTCCACCTGGTCGGGCAACAACGCCAGCAGATCGTAGCCGCTATGCGCCTCGACGGCGTCGATCGTGGTCTTATAGATCTCCCAGTTCTCGTTCCTGATGCCGGGGTCGTTCGGCATGATCACCGCAATGACCTCGACGTCGTCATAGCTGTCCACGTTCGCCAGCCCCTGATCGCGCGGCATGATGACCACGACTTTCCACGTGGTCGCCGGGATCGTCATCTTGCCCTCGTTCTTCACCGTCCCTTTGCTGCCTGACGCGCCGGCAATGATGTAGAGCTCCTTGTTCTGCGTGCGCGCGAGATCGCCGACGAAGTTCTCCATGTTCGCCCACGGCCCCTGGTTGTTGTCGGAGGCCTGCGGGATGATGTTCGAGAAGAGGAATGATCTCGCGTTGTCGAGGCTGCCGGACGTGCGGTCGAACGAGCGCGCCAGGTGGCCACGGTCGATGCCATAGCCGTGGAACGCGCCCGCGCCCGTGTAGTCGGCGGTGGTGTAACGCGTGAACGTCTCCGGCAGCAGCGGATCGAAGGTGAAGCAGTCGCAGCGATCCTCGGGGCCAAAGTGCGTCGCCTCGAGGTTGAAGCTGACCCAGTTGGGAATGCCGCGGTTGCGATTGAAGCTCGACGTGAACTCGGTGCGCTCGAGGATGAAGTCATCGCTCGCATCGCCATCCGTGGGCACGCCGAACTCGGTGTGACCGGCGTACACGGCGCCGCCCGCAACAGCGACACGCGTCGGGAGCGAGGTCGTGCTCGTCGTTCCGTTGGCCGCGGTCGCTCGAATGATCGCCGTGCCCGCACCAACCGCGTGCATGACGCCCGTGGTGCCGTCGATAACGGCCAGGGCGGGCGTGTCAGACGACCAGGTGATCGTCGTCGGCTCCGTGTCGCCCGCGCCGTTGATCAACGACCCGAACAGCTGGTCCTCAAATCCGACGGGCAGCGGGGCGTCGCTCGCGGTGCGTCCGGTGATCAGGATGAAGGACGGCGGCGTCGGCGGACGCACATTGCAGGTGCCGAAGCTCGACGTGACCGGTCCGTACCAACCCTCGGCGTCCTTCTGTAGCGAGCGCCCCACTGGCTCGTCGCCATCCTCGTCCACGCCGATGTTGGTGGACGTCTGGCCAGCCGCGGGTCCGTTCGTCGCCGTGAGTGTGCCCTCGTACGAGAGGAACTCGACGACGACCGCTCCGGGCTTCACGAGCGCGAGTCCGTCGGCCGGTCCGTTCTGCATGCCGACGGCGGGGAACTGCAGCGTCCCGCGCCCCGAGCACTGATCCGGGAAGACACCGGAGAGCGCGATTGTGGAGTACTGGACGCCACCCGTCTGGTTGTAGAGCACCACGCTCCATCCGGCGAGGTTCAATCCGGCCGGACCTTCGACCTCGAACGCCTCACCGGCGTCGGCGCCGGTGTTGTCATAGTGGATCTCGACGATGTTGACGGGGCCGGCCGGTGGATCGACCGGCGGCTCGTCCACGTGCAGCGACGCGGCCCCGAAGACGCCGTTCGCGGCGGTCGCGCGAATCTCCGTGTCGCCCGAATTTGCCCCGGTTGCCAGACCTGCCTCGTTCACCGTGGCGGTCGCCTCGACGCTGCTCGTCCACGTGAGGCTGGCGCCGGGAATCGTCTGGTGCGCGTTGTCGTAGGCGGTAGCGGTGAACTGCTGCGTTCCGCCCTCGATGATGGTTGCGCTCGTTGGCGAGACCTCGACGCTGGCGACGACTGCGGGCGGCGCGTCCTCATCGTTGCAGGCGTTGAACGTGCTGGCCGTTGGTGCGCTCCAGACCATGTCGCCGGAGCCGCTGCGCTGCAACGAGAGTCCCAGCGGCTCGCTGCCGTTCTCGAGGCGCCCGATGTCCGTGGACGTCAGGCCATTCGCCGCGCCGCCGACCGCGGTGAACACGCCTTCATATGAAAGGAATTCCTTGACGACGTTCCCAGGGCCGACCAGCGCAATCCCGTCAGGGCTGCCGTTCTGGATGCCGTTCGACGGATACGTCAGCGTGACGACGAAGCGAGCACTGCCGGAGCACGCGGTCTGCGCCAGCCCGGACAACGCGTCGGTGTCGTACACGGCGCCGCCCGAGCCGTTGTACAGCACGATGCTCCATCCGGTGAGACTCGTGCCGTTCGGGAACGAGACCTCGATCGCTTCGCCGGCGTCGGTGCCCGTGTTGTCGTAATGGATTTCGCTGATCCGCTCCGGCGCCAGCAGACTGGCCGTCCCCCCGAGCCGCGTGAAGCTCGCGCCTTTCAGTGTGACCGAACGGTCCGGTGCGCAGGACGCGAGAACGGCGAAGAGGCCAAGGGCCACGCCGGCGGGACGGAGAAAGCGACGCATCTGGAGGCTGGTAGGGGGATAAACCGTTCGTCGTACGTGTCGAGTCTCGTACGTCAGCGCCTGAATTTAGCGCTCGGCGCGCCCCTGCACGATGTGGCTAGCGTCCAAATCTGTGTAGCGCGTACACCACACTCTGCGGAACCCCGTCCTTGTCGGTCCACCGCAACGTCGCGTTCCACTGCGTCGGCGTCTCTCGGGCCCACGTGAAGTGGTTGGTGGCGCCATGATGCGGGGCGAAGTCGACTGCCATCGAGTCGATCCGCGTCGCGACCCACCGCGCCGAGGCGCTTTCGTCGGCCACAGTTCCGCCGCGCAACTGCACCCGCGAGCTGCTCGACGCTTTCGTGAAGGTCGAGTCGGGGAACGCGTGCTTCTCGATTGTCGAATCGTCGAGAAAGCGGTACTGCTCGTAGAAGGTCTTCCCGTCAGACATGAATCCGCGCCAACGGCCATCCAGCCAACGCAGCCGCTGGAAGTCGGCGAGCGTGTACTGCCCCGCGACGACCGCGGTCGTATCGCGCGCGACCGCAGCGGTGTCGACCGGCAGAGGCCTGTCGGCCTTCCCGCACGCGACGACGAGCACCGACGCCAAGACGATGAGCCTACCGGCCGATGTCCTCATGCCACAACTCCGGATGTTGTCGGATGAAATCCTGCATCATGCTGACACAGGTCGGATCGTCGATGATCTCCAACGTGACGCCCCGCGAACGAAGATAATCTTCGGGCCCGCGAAAGGTACGGTTCTCGCCGATGACGATCCGCGGAATTCCATAGAGCAGCGCGGTGCCGCTGCACATGTCGCAGGGCGAGAGCGTGGAGTACAGCGTGGCGCGGTGATACTGCTCTGCCCGCAAGCGGCCGGCGTTCTCGAGACAATCCATTTCGGCGTGCAGAATTGCGCTTACGCGCTGGACGCGGCGGTTATGGCCGCGGCCGACGATCTTGCCGCCGATCACGAGAACGGAGCCGATGGGAATGCCGCCCTCGTTGCGCCCGGCTACCGCTTCCTCGATAGCGGCAGTAAGAAACTCATCGTTCATTTTACCGAGTAACGAGATCTGAGTACTCAGGGCCTCGCAGTTTTCTGTTGTCAGGTATAGAGAGTCGAGGCAGATGTAGAGATGTGAACTGATTACTCAACAGCTGCCTCGGTTCTCTAAACCTGACTACAGAAAACTGGGACGACCTCACCAGCTCAGTTCCGAGAGCTCGGTTTTACGACTATGCGTGCCAACAGCTGCACTTCAGGATCAACCTCCAGTCGCACCACCGGCCGCGATATCGGCAGCTCGATCTTCGTCGTATCCTGCGCCGGTATCCCGACCTCGACGCGGCGCATGGTGCCCGCGGAGTCCGCGAGCGAGAGCCTGAGCGGAAACTCGAACAGCCCGAACCTTCCCGACTGCGCCACGGTGAGCGAGATCGATCGCGCGAGCGAATCGCTGCTCCACGTCACGTCGATCTCCGCGTAGCCTGGCCGCCGCAGCCACTGGTCTACGAAGCCGCCGAGCTTCCTGCCGGATGTGCGTTCCAGAGCGGCCTGCAGGTCCGACGTGAGCGCGTTGCCGTGCTTGAACTTCGCGAAATAGTCGCGCACGCCGGCGAAAAACGCGGTGTCGCCCAGCTCCGACCGCAGCATCTGCAGCACGAAGCCGCCTTTCTCGTAGCTGTTGCGATTCAGCAGCGCCAGCAGATCGGTGGTCGCGGTGTCGATCACCGGGCGCTTCGTGACGGCGTTCGTGTCGTCGAGAATCGCCGTGCGCATGTTGGTCATGTGCGCGTGGAACGCGCTGTCGCCCTGCTCGCGCTGCA
>Ga0137429_1000408_pt1 | contig 17962 bp, 13 predicted proteins | sample EasRivERMZT736_2_FD_102304 | JGI IMG/M metagenome (GOLD analysis project Ga0137429, IMG submission 102304) | Soil microbial communities from meander-bound floodplain in the East River, Colorado, USA - East River MetaG ERMZT736_2 | ecosystem: Environmental > Terrestrial > Soil > Floodplain ...
CGAAGGCCGAGAGCCGAGAGCCGAGAGCCCAAAGCATGGAGTTCCTGAAAAACAGATTACGCATCCTGCGCGAGCGGCTCCGCGAACCGTCTGCGGAGCCGGCCCGCGTGTGGCTGCGCCGAGATTGGTGGAAGGTCTCGATTCTCGGCGGCGCCATTCTGGGGCTGATCGCGCTCAACAGCTGGCTGATGTCCTGCGGCTATGCGGGTTGCCCTTCGCGCTCCGCGGTCGCGGCCTATCGGCCCAATGAAGGCGGGCGCGTGTTCGATCAGAACGGACGGCTCATCGGGCATCTCGCGATCGTCCGGCGCCTCAACGTCCCGCTCGCCCGCGTCCCCAAGCATGTACGCCAGGCGTTCGTGGCCACCGAGGACCGGCGCTTCTTCGACCACGACGGCATCGACTGGCGCGGCTTCGTCCGATCCATCGTTCGCAACGTGGGCTCGATGGGCGTGCGCGAAGGATTCAGCACCATCACCATGCAGGTGGCGCGGAACAGCTTCCTCGAGCGCCGCTACAACGGCCGCTCACTGCGTCGCAAGCTGATCGAGCTGCGTCTCACTCGTCTGCTTGAGAAAGAACTGACGAAAGAACAGCTGCTCGAGCACTACCTGAACGTGATCTACCTCGGCAACGGCGTATACGGCGTCGAGGCCGCGAGCCGCGATCTCTTCGGCAAGAGCGTGAGCCAGGTGTCGCTCGCCGAGGCCGCAACGCTCGCCGCGCTTCCGAAAGCGCCGTCGCTGTATACGCCCCGTGACCACCCGGAGCGCGCGAAAAAGCGGCGCAACCTCGTGCTGTCCCTCATGCACGAGCAGGGGTTCATCGACGCACAGAGCCTGCAACGCTCATCGGCAGCGCCGCTGCGCATTGCGAACACGGAATGGCGTCCGTCGCAGTACGACCAGTTCGGCGCCGTGGACGCGGTGCGCGCTCTGGTGGACTCGGTGTTGCCGGACGCGCTGAAGGAAGGCGACATCCTCATCCACACCACGATCGATTCGCGCGCACAGCAGGCGGCCGACCGCGCCATCGCGCGCCATGCCGTCGCGATTCAGAACGAAGGGTGGTCCAACGGCGAACGGCTGCAGGGAGCCCTCGTCGCGATCGACCCGGCCAGTGGCGACATCCGCGCGATCGTGGGCGGCCGACGCGCCCGCCGCGGCGGCTTCATCCGCGCCACCAACGCCAAGCGGCAACCGGGGTCCGCGTTCAAGCCCTTCGTGTATGCGGCTGCGATCGCCGCCGGAATCTCTCCCGGCACGATCGTGGACGACGAGCCGGTCGAGGTGATGATCGGCAACGAGCCATGGATTCCCGCCAACTACGACGACAACTACCAGGGCCGCACCACGGTGCGCCGCGCGCTCATGTTTTCGGCCAACGCCGCGACGGTGCGCATCAGTCGAGCGATCGGCGAACAAAACGTGATCGCGGCGGCGCGGCGCAACGGAATCACCAGCGAGCTTCAGCCGGTTCCGTCCCTCGCGCTCGGCGCGCTCGAGGTGACGCCGCTCGAGCTGGTCACCGCCTACGCGCCATTCGCGAACGGCGGCATGCGCGTGCGCCCCCGCCTCGTGACGCGCATCGAAGCGCCGGACGGCAAGGTGCTCTGGAGTCAGGAGGTGGAACGCACCGCCGCGATGGACCCCCGCGATGCGTACGAGATCACCTCGATGCTCCGCGGCGCCGTTGACTACGGCACGGGGAAGGTCATACGCGACTATGGCGTCACGGGGCAGGTTGCGGGCAAGACCGGAACGACGAACAACGGCACCGACGTCTGGTTCATCGGCTACACCCCGACGCTCGTCGCCGGCGTCTGGTTCGGCTATGACACCCCGCACCAGATCGCGGACCGCGCCGCCGGAGGACGCTTTGCGGCGCCGGCGTGGGCGGATTTCTACAAGGCCGGGTGGGTGGAACGACCGGGCATGGAGTGGCTGCCGCCCAACGGGATGGTCTCGGCGATCATCGACCCAGAGAGCGGCGAACTGGCGACCGAATGGTGTCCGAGAAAAGTCCGAGAGTTTTTCAAGCCGGGGACCACGCCGCAGACGCAATGCGAGCTCCACACGTATCAGGAGCCCTCGATCATTGCCGATGACGGAAATGTGATGCCAGGTGCCCGGCCGCGCGATGACTGGCTCGAAGACCTCGGAAAGCGCCTCAAGCGCATCCTGAGGTTCTAGGCTGTGCGTAGTCGCTGGGTTTGTAGCGCCAAAGTTTTTGCGCGGACGACGCGGACGACGCGGAACACGCCGCGGACACTGCAAGACCCTGGTTTTGTTCGATGAGGCGCGAGAGTCTCCCGCACCTAGTAACAAACAAAAGCAGTTGCCGTGTAGTCCGCGTGCTCCGCGTGGTCCGCGTAAACACTTTGGCGCTCGGTACCACGCCGACCTAGAGCAGCCCGATCTCCTGGCCCACAAAGCCCGGAAACACCCGATCCAGCGCGCTGGCGCCGAGGTGCTTGCGCACCACTTCGCCGAATACTGAACGAAAATCGGTAGTGAGCGCGAGGTCGCGTCGTTCGTTCAGTTGCTCCGTCTCGAGGCCCGGCCAACGGCCATGGACTTTCCCGCCTTTAACGGATCCGCCGATGACGAACAGGCAGCCGGCGTGTCCGTGATCGGTGCCGCCGCTGCCATTCTGCCGCGCTGTCCGGCCGAATTCGGACATCGTCAGAATCACGACATCCGACATGCGATCACCCAGATCGGTGACCAATGCTTGAATGGCGGTAGCAAAATCGCCGAGTCGGTTCGCGAGCTGGCCAGTTGCACCGCCTTGATTGATGTGGGTGTCCCAACCGCCCACGTCGGCGAACGCGATCTCCAGCCCGACGTCCGACTTGATCAGCTGCGCGATCTGCCGCAGGCGCTGGCCGAACTGTGAGCGCGGATACTCGGCGCCGTTGCGAGGCTGATACTGCGCGGGATTGGCCGCTTTCAGGGCTTTCATCGCCTCGACCATGTCGCCGCCCGCCGCGTGGACAACGTCGGCGCGCCCTGTCGCGTACATCGATTCGATGTTGGCGGCGGCCGGACCGTTGGAGCGAATACCGAACTCCTCGATCGAGTTCATCGCGACCGACGCCTCGGGCCCCATGAGGATCCGCGGCGTCTGTTGAGCAAAGGCTACCGCCCGAAAGAGGCTCTCGGCTCTCGGCTCTCGGCTCTCGGCGGATGGAGCGCATTCGGCGCACGTCCCCTTCGCCGCGAGATAGCGGTTCAGCCAACCGTCTTTCGTGCCTTTGCTGTCCGGCGTCCCGCTCTCCATATAGTCCTGCGCGTCGAAGTGCGACCGCGTGCTGCTGGGGCTGCCCACGGCATGCACCGGCGCGAGGATTCCCTGCGTCCACAGCGGTTTCAAAGGGGCGAGCGCCGGGTGCAATCCGAAAAAGCCGTCCAGGTCGATTGCCGAATTCGCGGTTGCCAGCGTCGGCCGCGGAACGGCGATCGTGGGGCGCATCCGGTAGTACGCCTGTTCGCCATGGGGAACCACGACGTTCAGCGCATCAGCGGCGCCACGCTGAAAGAGACAGATCAGCACTTTGCCACGAGCATTGCCCAGGCTTGCGGCGCCGCGGGCGAGCTCCTGCGCGAAGATCGTCCGGCGCAGAAGGGTCGGGCTCAGCCCCATCGTGACCAGCGCGAGCGCGCCGTTCTTCATGAAAACGCGTCTTTGCACCTGACTATCTCCTCTGAAACTCGGGCGACGACAGCGACGCACCAACCACAGGATCCACCACCCCGACTTTCACGCCCGGCATTCTGCCGGTCGCCAGCTGCAGGCCGAAATTCACGCGATTCACCATCGCGCCGGCGTTCATCCAATCCTCGGCGCGATCGGGCCACCCGTCCGGCGTTTGCCGACCGAAAATCGGCTGCCCCAATCGTGTGATCACCTGCGTGCTCCGCGGCGTCAGGTCCGGCCTGGAATTCGTCGCGCGCAGAGCGCTCGCGACCAGCTCGAACGGCGTTTTTACTTTGCCGCGGTAGGCCGCTTGGGAGAAGAACTCCGGGGACGTGACGACGCAGTGGAGGGTCTGACGAATGTCGCCTCCGCTCGCCGTGAACTCGCCCGCGCAGCGCTCGACGAGCGCCGAAGGTGCCGAATCGCTGACGAATCGGACGACCAGCTTCCGCGTGATGTATCGCGCGGTGGACGGATGCGCCGCCAGTATGTCAAGCACTTGCTCCCCGTCCTCGATACCCCTGAGAGCCGAGAGCCGAGAGCCGAGAACTGTCTTCTCGTCCGCATCGTGTACTGCGGGGCGAAAGATGAAGGCTCCTTGCTGCGGATCGATCGTCCATCCCGTCAGCGCCCTGGCAACCTCGATGACGTCATCCTGTGTGTAACCCCCGTCAACGCCGAGCGTGTGCAGCTCCATCAGCTCTCGCGCGTAGTTCTCATTCAGTCCACGGGCCGCCTGGCCCGGGCCCCGAGCCGGCCGGCGGAATGGCACCAGCGTTCGGCGCCCTGAATCCGCGACGCTCTGCGCGTTATCCAGGTAGAAGAGCATCGCGGGACTCTTCGCCACCGCCCCCAACAGATCGCGGAACTTGCCCATCGCGCGCGGCCGAATGACTTCACGGTCATACGCAGGGATGAACAGCCTCGTGTTCCCTTTACCCGAGAAAACGCTGAAATGATTCTCCCAGAAATCCACCATCTGCTCGTACAACTGTCGTTCGCTCACCACGGCGCGCATCAGCTTCGATGCGGCGGCCTCGCCGAGCGCGAGTTGCAGGTCTCGGCGCGCGTCCATGACTCCCGGCTCCGCAATGGGCCGCACTTCGGGACGACGCAGGCTATCCATCTGCTGCGCGCGGCGTGCCGTGCGCACTTCGCGGTTGGCGGCGACGAGCTCGGATGTTGGTGTTCCGAGCGTGCGATACAGCGAGACAATGGAGTCCGCGACGCGGTCGTTGACGCGCTCGGGCGACAATTGCAGCGCGATCCAGCGCTCGAGACCGATGGAGCTGACGCGTTGGGCGTCGCCAGGTCGGGCGCCGTACGTCAACCGGCTCAGGGCGTGATCGACTTGCCGGTCACGCGTGAGCTCCGATTTGATCGACGCTACGCGGATCGTCGGGTTCGGCGAGGATCGCGTGCCCGGCACGCACGCGGCGCAAACCAATATCCATCCAACAATTAGGCGCTGCATATGTAAGTAGACGGGGGATACCGCTGACCGTTAATCTGCTAGCGCCAGCCCGTTTCCGCTGCTACGGTAAAGGGTTAGCACATCCCTGATCTACCCCTAACTCCTTATCGTGCAGGAACGTCCAACCCGGGCCACTCGCGCGCACCTGGCCACGTCGGCCGCCGAGTTCGGCACCGCCGCCGCGAATGCCGTTGCCGCCGCTGCCGCGGGCGGGGACCCGGCGTCGATGCTGGCCGTTAAGGTGGATGCCAACGGCAGCTCCCCGCTCCCCGAGCCACCGGTCGAAGCGGCGCACTTCGCCGCCCTGCGTGAGCAGATCGTCGAGCTGATTCGGCGCAACCTGCGCGGCAACGACATCGTGGTGAACGCGGCGCCGGACGAGGTGATGGTGCTGCTGCCCGGAGCCGCGCGCCAGGAAGGCAATCACGTCGCGGGACGGATCTGCGCCGCGATTCGAAACCACGCGTTCGCCGGCAGCACGGCGGACCGGCCGAAATCGGGAATCACAGCGTCCGTGGGCGTGGCATCCGCTCCCCATCACGGCTCGAACGTGGGAGTCGTCGAGGGAGCTGCGCGAAGCGCCTGCAAGGCTGTAGCGGCCGGGGGTGGTGACGGATCCGCCATCGCCGGTGCTCGTCCGGGCGATCCCGCGGCGCGCGCATTGGACATTGGCCGGTTTGTCGGTCGAATCGAGGAGCTCGCGTCTCTGCGACGCTGGCTCGACGAGGCGATCGCGGGATCGCCGCGCGCTGTGGCGGTCGTCGGCGAAGCCGGTTCGGGGCGCGGTGCATTGCTGCGGCAGCTGGAGCCCGAGGTCCGGCTCCGCGGCGGTTCGCTCGTGATCGCGCGCGCGCGTTCGGGCACGGTTCGAACGCCATACGGTATTTGGAGCCATGTGCTGCAGGCGCTTCGCCGACTCCCCGATGCGCCCTCGCGAAGCTGGCACGAACTGATGCACCTCGATCCCGGAATCGCGGGAATGGCGGAAGGACGAGCGGGAAGCAAATACCGTCTGCTCGAGGAATTGTCCGAGTACGTCCGCCTAACGGCGCGGCCGCGGCCGCTGGTCGTAATTCTGGACGAGATGCAGTGGGTGGACACCGCCTCATGGGACGTCCTGGACCACCTTCTGACGCAATTCGAGCGCGAGCGCGTCCTCATAGGCCTGACCATCCGCGACGATCCTGGCCAGTCGGACATCGCCGAGCGCCGTCGGTCGCTCCAGCGCATCGACTACTACCACGAAGTGCGACTGTCGCGTCTCACCCGCGACGAAGTAAAGCGCTGGCTCGAATCGGCCATGCATCACCAGGAGGTTGGCCGGGAGCTCCTGGCGTACATCTACCGACACACCGAGGGAAACCCGCTCGCCATCGTGCAGCTCCTGCGCTGCATGGTCGAGGAGAACTCGATCTGGCACAACGGCGAGCGTTGGGAGTGGTCCCCCCCGTCCGAGCTACAGCTGCCGAGCGGCATCGATGCGATGATCGCGCGCCGGGTGGCCCGGTTCTCACCGACCTCGCAGACCGTGCTCACTACCGCCGCGGTCATCGGCCGGGAGTTCGAGATGGAGGTGCTGGACGCGGCCAATGCCGGCAGTACGCAAGAGGTGCGTGCCTCCATCGACGAGGCCATCGGCGCCGATATCGTCCAGCCCCACTACGAGCGGGGCGGTGGGGGCCACGCGTTCGCTCACGCCCACGTGGCGGACGCATTCGTCGCGTCGATTCCGTCCGACCGGCTCGCGAACACGCACGAGCGCGTCGCCCGAGCGCTGCAGGATCGCCCCCGAATGGCGGCCGAGACCGCGGCGCACTTCGACCTGGCCGGCCAGGAGGAAGACGCCTATCGCAATGCGATGGAGGCCGCGACGCACGCGGAGCGCGTGTATTCCTACGAGGCGGCGGAGGAGTTCCTCCAGATCGCGGCGCGCAACGCGACGTCGCCGGGAGCCTTGGCCGAGGTCCGCGTGCGCCTGGCCCATCTGGCGGAAACGCTGGTGCGCTTCGATGAAGCCGAGGAGCTCTGCGACCTGGCGATCGAGTGGTTCGCCGGCCAGGGGGACCGCCAACGGGCGCTCACGCTGCGCCGGATGCGCGAACGCGCGCGGAAGGAGCTCGGCCAGCACGCCAAGGTGACGCTCGACGCGTTGCGAGCCCTCGACGAAGAGGCGGAAGAACTCGGCTTCGTTCGGGAACGCGTGGAAATCCTCACCATGCTTTCGCAGACGCAGGGCCGCCTTGGCGAAAGCAAGAACGCGGAAAGCCTCGCCGCCAAGTGCGTCGAAATGGCCGAACAACTCGGGGACGACTCACTCATCGCGGGCGCGCTGCAGCGGCTGGCGATTACCGTCGAGCAGGAAAACCCGGGCCGCGCCCGGGAGTACTACGAGCGAGCGCTCGGGCTCTTTCAAAGGCTCGGCGACGTTCGAGGCCAGGCCGGGTGCCACAGCAATCTCGGCATCGTGTCGCACTTCGAGGCAAAATTCGACGAGGCGCGGAAGTCCTACACGATGGCGATCTCGCTGGCGCGCGCGGCCGGAATGCCGGATCTGTCGGGGACGGCGTCGCTCAACCTGGCCGTGATGACCCAGCGGCTCGGAGACTTCGAGCGCGCTCGCGAGCTGTTCGGCGAAGCCCTGGCCCTGTTCGCCGGTGTAAAGAACAGCGAGCTGCAGCTCTACGCGCTGTACAACATGGCCAACCTCGACCGCGAGCTGAAGGAATTCTCGTCGGGGGCCGAATTGTACGAAGCCACGGCATCGCTCGCCCAGCGAATTGGACACGCCGACCTCGAGATCGGCGCCATGGCCGGCGAGGGCATCTGTCTCCTGGAGCTCGGGAAGCTCGACGCGGCGAGGGTGCCCTTCGCCGAGATCGAGCAGCGCATGAACACCCGCGAAGGGTGGTTTCAGGGCCGCGAGCTCGTCGAGACGCTCCGCATTCGGATCGCTGCCGCCGAAGGACGTGGGCAGGAGGCCTTGCAGATGTTCGACGACGCCCAGACGCTGGCCGAAATGACTGATCTGTACAGCGCCGCCTGGCTCACCGCAGCCTGCGCGGATGCACTCTACCCGCTGAACCCAGACCGCATTCGCGATACCCTCAAGCGCTATTCGCGCGAGGTGGGAGCGCTTGGAATCGTGGATCTCACCCGGAAGTACGAAGCACTGGAGTCATTGGGGCCGCCGCAGGAAGCGCAGGGTGGCGCACCCAGCGTTCCCTAGAGTTTTACCTGCGCGGGACGAGAACTTACCCGGAACGAGAAGGCCCCGTCATGAGCGGGGCCTTCTTTGCGCAGGGCCTGTTCGTTCAGAAGGACACAGGGGTTGTATCGGAGAGGACACTCGAAACGATACACGTGACGCCGCACGGTGTACGGATAGTTGAAGGTGCACTGACCGAGGTCGGCACGCCTTATGCCTTTCTTGGACATGAGCGCAGCGATGGAGATTCAGCGCGGCGCCATCGAAGGGAACAACTCGAAATCCGGCGTGTTGCACTAGTCAACACGTCGCGAACTCAATTCGACTCGACGGACGCGGGCGAAGACGCTCGCAACGGAGCAACACGACTGTGGCATCGACGCAGCAGACCGAATTCAGGACGGAGCGTTCAGGCTCCATGGACATTCTGGTCATGCTCGAGGAAAACCCCGAGCATTCGCCAGTGCTCGCCCATGTGAACTCCGTCCCGTCGCCGCTCGACATGGAGCGGCCGTCACGCGACATCGTGACCATCTATGGTGCGCCCAGCGCGGAGTCGGTCGCGTTAGCGCTGGCAGCGGCTGTCGAAATCCATCGTACCCCCCGGTCGGGCGAGGAGCCCTTCGCTGTTTCCGCCATCCGTCATCTCGGCGTCTGGCCGGAGCGCGGCGCGCTCGGCGACGCTGCCTGGCGCGATGCGGACACGGGCAAGCTCATGACGCGCGATCTCGAGATTCCGCTCGAGATCCTCCACGTCACCGCGACCCAGCTTCTGACCGAATGTGGGCAGCTGATCCGGCGTCTGGTTGCCGGTCTGTCCATGCCCGATTGGCCCGAAGGCGCGCGTCGCGCCATCAACGTGACGGTCGGCCCGATCGTTGGGCTCACCGCCCCGATGTTTCGGCCGTTGGAATCCGCGCTCGACGCGTGGCGCGAGGCCGATGGCCTCGCCTTCGACTACGAAGGCGACTAGGCCGTTCTCGGCGACTGAATAAAACGTTCTCGGCGCGCCTTCGGCGCGGTGAGCAGCTGTGCACCGCCCGCGCAGCGGGCGCCGAGAACATACCGGCCGCCGTAAGTCAACCTCACGTCGGCCGCCGAGAACGACTCCGCAGCCGCAGCCCCCTTGACGTTCCAAGCCCCCAGCGACAGGCTAAGGCAGCCGGACAACACTCGATGCCGAGACTGACAAACAAGGAAGTGAATACTCGCCCCTCCGGGGGCGAACGCGTCTTCACCGACGCCTTCGGGCGATTGTGGAGCGCCGCGTCTCACAAAGACGACCAGGGCACCACCGTCGTGTTCACCTGCATCAACGATGGCCGGCAATCAGGGCGGGCGATTCTTATCGACCTGACCCAGGAGGTCGGAGATGTGGGAGATGAAATCCTGCGCGCGTGGCTTGAGGCGGCCCCGCGCATCGGCAGACTGACCTGAGCCTCATACGGGAGTAGCCACAGATGAAGGAGTATCGCGGCTCAGAGATCCGAAACATTGCGGTGGTGGGACACGGGGCGAGCGGCAAGACCTCACTGGTCGATGCGCTCGCCTTTGTTTCAGGGGCCAGCAAGCGTCACGGTTCAGTGAAGGATGGCACAGCGCTCACCGACTACTCGGTCGAAGAAGTGGAGCGCGGCTTCTCCATCAACCTCGGCTGCGCCCACGCCGAGTGGCTGGACAACAAGATCAATCTCATCGACACGCCGGGATTTCTTGATTTTCAGGGCGACGCGGTCGCGGGCGTAGCCGCGGCCGACGGCGCGCTCTGCGTCGTCAACGCGAGCTCCGGAGTGGAAGTGGGCACCGAACGCGAATTCCGCGAGGCCGTCCGCCGCAAGGATCCTGTCCTGTTCGTCGTCAGCATGATGGACAAGGAGCACGCGAACTTCGACCGCGCCTACGAGCAGATCAAACAAAAACTCACGAACAAAGTGATCCCGGTGCAGATCCCGGCTGGCCAGGGAGCCGCATTCCAGGGCGTCCTCAACCTGTACTCGAAAAAGGCCCACCTCTACAAGAAAGGATCGAAATCGGGCCAGTACGAAGAGTCCGACATCCCGGCCGAGTATCAGCCAACCTTCGATAAGTACTACCAGGAGCTCATCGAGACCGTAGCGGCGACCGACGACTCGCTGCTGGAGCGCTACCTCGAGGGCGGTCAGATCGGCCGCGACGACGCCGTGCTGGCGATGAAGGAAGCCATGAAGCGGATGGAGCTGTTTCCGCTGTTCTGCGTTTCGAGTGAGCTCAACATGGGCGTCCACGCGGTGCTGAACACCGTCGTCGAGCTCATGCCGAATGCGTACGAGATGGAAGAGCTCCACGGGTTCAAGGGCGCCGAGGGCAGCCACACCGTCGAGATCCACGCCAATGACGACGGCCCATTCGCCGCGCAGGTCTTCAAGACGATATCCGAGCCACACGTGGGTGACGTCAGCTATTTCCGGGTTTATTCGGGCACGGTCGTCAACGGCGCCGAGGTCTACAACGCGACACGGAGCGGCGCCGAGAAGCTCAACCATCTCTGCGTGAGCCAGGGGCGCGAACGCACTGAGGTTCCCAAGCTGCACGCCGGCGACATCGGATGCGTCGCGAAACTCCGCAACACGCACACGAACGACACACTCTCAACGAAGGAGCATCCGGTCCGGCTGCCACAAATCGAGTTCCCCGAGAGCCTGGTGCAGCTTGCGGTGCACGCCTCGAATCGCGCCGATGAAGAGAAGCTGCAGGCTGGGCTCCACAAGGTTCACGATGAAGACCCCACCTTCCAGATGAACTACAACCCGGAGACGCACGAGACGATCGTGTCGGGCCAGGGTGAGCGACACCTCGAGGTGACGATGTCGAAGCTGAAGCGGAAATTCTCGGTGACCGCGGAGCTCACTCGCCCCCGTATCGCCTATCGCGAAACCCTCAAGGCGAAGGCGGATGGACAGGGGCGCCACAAGAAGCAGAGCGGTGGTCGCGGCCAATTCGGAGATTGTTGGGTTCGCTTTGCGCCACTGCCACGCGGAAAAGGCTACGAGTTCGATGATCAGATTGTCGGCGGAGCCATCCCTCGTGGGTTTATTCCTGCCGTAGACCGCGGCATTCAGGAGGCAGCGGTTCGCGGGGTGATTGCGGGCTATCCGCTGGTCGACTTCAAGGCCGAGCTATACGACGGCTCGTATCACACCGTCGACTCGAACGAAATGTCGTTCAAGATGGCCGGCATCCTGGCGTTCAAGGCGGTCGCCTCAAAGTGCAAGCCGGTCTTGCTCGAGCCGCTCGACGAGATTGAAGTGCTTTCACCCGACAGCTATATGGGTGACGTCCTGGGGGATCTGTCCAGCCGGCGCGGGCACATCCTTGGCACCGAAACGGTTGAGGACAACGTGGGCGCGATGACGGGTTACACACGCATCCGCGCGGTGGTGCCGCAGGCCGAGCTCCATCTCTATGCGTCGACGCTCCAGTCGATGACGCAGGGCCGCGCGACGTTCCTTCGAAAATTCCGCGGTTACGAGGAAGCCCCGCACGAGTTCGCGCAAAAAATCATCGCGGAGCACGCGAAGGAGAAGGAGGAGGAGCTGGTGGGCGCCTAGTCCTTCAACGTCTTCACCAGAATGGCGCCCGCCGGATGTACTCCGCCCCAGCGCATGTCGGCGTCGTTTGGGCTCAGGTAGCGAATCAGGCGCACCTGTCCAAGCGGGATGTACTTCAGCGTCTCGGTTACCGAAGGGCAGGTCGTCGAGGTAGATCGCTACCGAGACCGGCGCGAACGCTGGCACCGGCCGGACAGATCGGCGCCTCAGAAACTCAGGACGGAGATGCGTTACCGCCTGATATGCGTCCGTCACGTGCGAAGCGACGATCTCGGCTGCCGTGATCACGTCACGTCCAGCGCTCCGAAACGCGGGGCGGCTATCCGGTTTTACCGCAGCAGCGCAGGCCGTCACTGACAGGCCTACTAGCACGCATGAGATGCGCCGCCACATGGAACCTCCTTACACCGGAATTCACCGGTCCGGCCCGGACCTGATTGTTGTGAAAAAGAACTACCCTCGCTAAGAACGGGAAAGCATTTCCAGTGCCATATTGGGCCAAGCACCCTCTCCATTGGAGGCCCCGTGCCAAGGTTTTCGACCACTGCCGCCCTTGTCGTCGTCGTCGCGACAGTGGCGTGCGCCAGCTCCAGCGGCAGCGCGGAGTCCGGGCAGACAGCGACCCGTTCGGCACGTCGTTCGAACGAGGTGATGACGGAGCAGGAACTGCGGGAGAGCACGGTGCTCAACGCGCTCGACGCAGTGCGGCAGCATCGGCCCGGCTGGCTTCGCAGTCGAGGAGCGACTTCGCGAGGGACGCAGTCGGAGCCAGTCGTCTACTTCAACGATGTTCGCATGGGAGGGGTTGAATCATTGTCGCAATTCAACCTTGGCAGCATCAAGGAACTGCGGTACTACACGGCGACGGAGGCCACGAACCGCTGGGGCACCGGCCATTCCGCCGGTGCCATCGTCGTCGTACCCAGGTAGTGCGCGCCGCCCGGCCCCCGTTCAGGAGCCGGTCTTTCTCCGCTTTTGACGCACGGCCTTCTTCGCGTTGGACCGCGAGGCAACGCGGATCGGAACGACGTCGTCCGCGTCGCATCCGGCCGCTACCGGCTGGCGCGGCTGCTTGTAGACGAACCGTTTGCCTTCGTAGTTCCGGAAGACGACTTCGTCCTCGTTGATCTCTTCCACGTATTCCGGAAGGAGGGGCACCTTACCGCCGCCGCCCGGCGCATCGATCACGAAGTGCGGCACCGCCAGCCCCGACGTCCATCCGCGAAGCGCCTTGATGATCTCGAGCCCCTTCTCGACGGTCGTCCGGAAGTGCTCACCGCCTGCCACCTGATCCGCCATATAGATGTAGTACGGGCGTACGCGGGCCTTCATGAGCTTCTGCATCAGCTCCTTCATGATGCCGGGGTCGTCATTGACGCCCCGCAGCAACACCGTTTGACACCCCAGGGGCACGCCGGCATCGGCCAGCCTTCCTAGAGCGGCGACGGCGGCCGGCGTCAGCTCGCTCGGATGGTCGAAGTGGGTGTTCATGTAGATGGGATGGTACTTCTTCACCATCTCGCAGAACTCCGGTGTGATGCGCTCAGGGAGATGCGACGTGATGCGGCTCCCGATGCGGATGATCTCTACGTGCGGGATCGCCCGCAACTTCTGGAAGATGTACTCGAGCCGCCGGTCCGAGAGCATCATGGGGTCGCCACCGGACAGGATAATGTCCCGAATTTCCGGATGCGACGCGATGTACTCGAACGCCGAGTCGTACTGGTTGAGTGGAATCTTCTCCGGATCCCCCACCTTTCGACGTCTGGTGCAGAACCGGCAGTACGACGCGCAGACCGGACTGACGAGGAAGAGGACGCGGTCGGGGTACCGATGCGTGATGTTCGGGACGGGCGAGTCGCCATCCTCGTCCAGGGAATCGATGACGCCATCCACCACGTCGAGCTCCTGTGTGGTGGGAACGTATTGATTCCAGATCGCGTCGCCCGGTTCCTGGATGAGATCCAGAGCCGCCGGCGTGATCCGCATCTGGAAATTCTCGAACGCCGGCTTCAGAGCCTCCACATCGATCTCGCGCTCGGCGACGTCGGCTCCGAATCGCTCGGTGACGTATGCCTTCAGCTTGTCGAGAGTGTCAACGCTCTGATGAACGGTCTTCTGCCAGTCACTCATACGGGGGTGGTTGATGGACACCAACTCGCTTTGTGAGGACAACCCGATCATCCCCAGGAGCGTAGAAATCACGGAGGCGCGCCGTTTCCTGATAGCCGCGCTTGTGGTAGAAACGCCGCGTGGGCGCGTAATCGTCGCGCGACGAAGTCTCGATGATGACCAATCGGGCGCGCCGCTCCCAAAGGAGCCGTTCGACCTCCGACATCAGCGCCGCGCCTGCTCCGGCGCCCTGGGCATCGGGGTGAACGGCGATCCAATAGAGGTCGTAGGTGCGATCGGTGGATGGCGTCGCGCCGAAACAGACGTAGCCAATCAACTCGTCGCCATCGAAGGCGCCGATGAACTCGTAATCGGCTCTCGGCTCTCGGCCATCGGCCGTCAGCTCGTTCCCGCCGAGAGCCGAGAGCCGAGAGCCGAGAGCTTCATCGAAGAGTTCCACCGCCACTCCGATTTCGTCTTTCGAGAAGACTCCGGTAGCGCGAACGATTTCTTCGATTCGAGAGCGATGGCGGGGCTGCAAGGGACCGACGTGAATCGTCGCTGTCACCGTTGCCCGCCCGAGAAAAGCTCCAGCTCCGGCCCAGCGACGGGCATTCCGGACAGCTGTTGCGCCAGTGCCCAACCATCCGGCACCAGCTGCTGTTCGCGCCGCCTGGCAATGCCAAGCTCGCAGATGGTTCGCACGAGCGTCGAGTATTCGATCCCGGCGACTCCCGCCATCCGCGCGAAACCGGCGTCGGATGCGATGTCCGGATTCGAGTTCACCTCGAGAATCCACGGACGGCCGTCGGAGTCGAGCCGCATATCCACCCGGCCGTATCCGTGTCCTCCCACCAAACGCCAGGCGGCCAGCGCCACGCGACGAACCTCGTTCGCAACCCGGGGAGACAGGTCGGCCGGACAGCGCGGCACCGATCCCAGATCCTCATCGCTTCCGGTGTCCCACTTGGAGCGGTACGTGACGATCGGCCATAACCCCTTTGGCATCGACGCGAAGTCGATTTCCGCGATCGGAAGGGCCGTGTCGCCAAGGATCCCGACGTTCAGCTCGCGTCCTTCCACGTAACGCTGGACGATGAGGTCGTCGAAGCTCACGAGCATGGCTTCGACGCGGGCTTTCAACGCTCGCGCCGTTCGAACGACGGACCGCTGTTCCACACCGATCGATGCGTCCTCCGCGGCCGGCTTGATGATCGCGGGATAGCCGACACTGCGAACACGATCGCCACGGCGAATCGTGATCCAAGGCGGCACCGGGAGTCCCGCATGCGCCAGCAATGCATTCACCACGTGCTTTCGGAGGCACAGCGACGTCGTGTAGCTCGAGCTGCCGCTGTACGGGACGCCAAACAGCTCCAGGACGCCAATCACCGGCGGTTCCAGCTCGGCGACGCCATCGATTCCCTCACACATGTTGAAGGCGACGTCGAAGCGGCCGCGCTTGATCCGGTCGATCCACTTGCCGTCCTGAAGCACGGGGACGCGCACGACCGTGTTGCCCTCGTTGACGAGCGCGGTCTCGATCGTCTCGACGGTTGCGATAATCAGGAGGTCGGGAGACGCCGCCAGCGCGGAGGCGCCGTCAAACAGCACCGCCACTCTCATCGCTTGGTCCGCCAGCCCGGTCGCCGTCCGCGCCCAAGGCGGATGCCCTGTCGCTTCGCCGCGGCCAGCACGCAGCTCTGAATCAGGTCGTCGTACTCGATGCCGGCCGCCGCCGCGGCCTTGGGCAGGCACGAGTTGTCTTCAGGGTTGGGCAGGATTCCGGGAAGCGGGTTGATCTCCACGATGTTCGGGACGCCCGCGCCGTCGAGTCTCACATCGATCCGCGACCAGTCGCGACATCCGAGCGCCTGGTACGCGCGAAGTGTCACCTGCTCGATCGCGATCCGGAGCTGCTCGTCGATCTGCGCAGGGCATTCAAACATGCGCAGCGGCTGCTCCGGCCGGTCCCAGATCCATTTCGCCTCGAATCCGTAGATCGGGAGCGCACCCTCGGGCAGCGCATCGAATCGGATGCCGACGATGGGCAGCACCCGCGCCTCGCGGCCGTTTCCAAGCACCCCACACGTGAACTCGGCGCCGGGGAGGAATTCCTCGAGCAGCACCGGTTGCTCGTACACCTCCAGCAGCTCCGCCACGCAGGCCAGCAACTCGTCGCCGCCGCGAATGTAGTTCCGCTCGGTAATTCCCTTCGAAGAGCCCTCTTGCACCGGCTTGGCGAAGAGGGGATACCGCAGCAGTGCCGCCTTCTTCACCGCTTTGGCCTCCGCCAGCGACTCGACCAGCGCGAACGGCGCCGTGGGGATGCCATAGAACTGGAGCATCTGTTTTGCCCGCGCCTTGTTCAACGCGAGCGACAGCGTCAGCGGGTCGCTCCCCGAGTACGGGATGCCATAGAACTCGCAGATGGCCGGGACGTGCGCTTCGCGGTTTTGACCCGTGAGTCCCTCGGCCATGTTGAAGACGATGTCCGGGCGAGTTTCGCGGAGTCGTTGAGGGAAGTCGGCGCTCGCTTCCAGACGCACTACTTCGCCAAGAACCGACAGCGCACCTTCCACCGCCGCGATCGTCTCAGGGGAATCCCACTCGGCGTACGCATCGTCCGCGCGCGGCACACTCGGTAGTCGCTGCACGTGGGTGGCGACGCCCTCGCGCGTTCCTCCATTGGAGGAGCGCGCGAAATTCGGAGGCTCATCGTCGAAGTCGGCACTCTGATCGGAGGAGACACGACTCTGTCCCTCGGTCTCGATCGAGGCGTCTGGTTTCTTGTTGTATGCGAATCCGATGCGCGTCATCCGGTCCCGGTCACCGGTGTGCTCTCTCGCTCACCACATCAGGGCGGGCAAGAGAGATGCCAAGCGCTTACGACGCGGTCAAGATAGGATTTTGTTTTTTCATTTGCAACAGATTTCTTTGCGATCGACAAAAGTGGAAATGGGAAATAGGAAATAGGAAATGGGCACCGAGCTCTCACTTGGTGCCCATTTCCTATTTCCTATTTCCCATTTCCGCCGTTCAGACCTTGTGATACTCCACTTTCGCCGCTTCGCGACGGTCATCGGCGACGTAGATCACGAAGTCGGAGAAGAAGCCCGGCGCTTCGCCCTGAAGGAGACGCAGTGTGGTGATGGCGAAGCGCCGGATCTCCATCTCGGCGCCTTCCCCGGCGCGCAGCTCCAGCATCGTACGCCAGGCGCGCGCGTTGCCCGTGACCACGATCTTGGTCTCCGTGGCGTTCGGTAAAACGGCGCGAGCGGCTTCGCGCGCCATTTTCCGGCGATGGACGCGGTCGGTCACCCACCCATACCGCTCCATCAGGGCCTCTACCATCGCGACGTAGGTGCGCTGGGCGCCCTCAATCTGCTCTCGCCACCGTTGCTCGAGGGCGTCGTCTCCGATAACCGCCGGCGGAACGACGAAACTGGCGTTGGACTCGTCGACGTATCGCTGTGAGAGCTGGGAATACGCGAAACCGGCGCGGTGCCGAACCAGCTCGTGGGTCAACGAGCGACTCACACCCTCCACCAGCAGCGAGTAGTTCGCGTGCTCGAGCACGCTCCCGTGTCCCTGTTTCTTGATGTTGTCGAGGTACTCGCGCGTGGGTCGCTTCGCCGGATTCGCCTGGCTCATGTAACACAGTCTGCCGGCAAACTCGGCGAGACGCTCGCCGCTGGTTCCCTCGCCGAGCCACGTGACCGGAAGATGACCCGGTTCCGAAAAGTCCGGGCGTGCGAGGAGCGAAATCCTCGGTTCGTAGAAGAGTTCCATGGGGCCGAAACCTACAACAGGTCCAGCCTGAATCGCGCGTAGGCGCGCTCGCGCTCGACAACGTCCAGCGCCTGCTGAGCGCCCGCCGGAAGC
>Ga0137429_1000409_pt1 | contig 17942 bp, 14 predicted proteins | sample EasRivERMZT736_2_FD_102304 | JGI IMG/M metagenome (GOLD analysis project Ga0137429, IMG submission 102304) | Soil microbial communities from meander-bound floodplain in the East River, Colorado, USA - East River MetaG ERMZT736_2 | ecosystem: Environmental > Terrestrial > Soil > Floodplain ...
AGACTTGCTCATGAAAAGATATTTCTTGAATCGCACCCGCGTGATTGTCGCCGCCGGCGCGATGTTGCTGTCCGCCCAGACCGTCGCGGCGCAGCCCGGTGGCGCCCGCGGCACGCCCATCCAGCCCGGGGAGTTCTGTCCCCCCGGCACGACCGAAATCCGCCCGCGCAATTGCATGGGACCCTCGGCACCGGCGCCCAGCATCCTCGACTACCGGCCACGTTCGACCCTTGTCGCTCCGGCAAACCCGAAACAGAAGGCCAAGTATCCGGTGATCGACTTCCATGGCCATCCCCAGGGAATGCTTGGCTCAGTCGAGTCGCTCGCCGGCCTGGGTGCGGCGCTCGACAGCTTGAACATTCGCATGATGGTGTCCGCGGGGAACACGTCGGGGGACGGCCTCAAGCGCACCGTTGCGACGATCACCTCGTCACCGACGATGAAGGATCGCGTTCGCGTGCTCACCGGTATCAGCTTCCAGGGCGCCGGAGCGCCGGGATGGGCCGAGCGCGTGATCGCACAGCTCGAGGCCGACGTCGCGGCCGGGGCAGTCGGTGTCGGCGAAATAGGGAAGGGCTTCGGCCAGACCACGCGGAAGGCGGACGGCTCGCGCCTCGCGGTGGACGATCCCATGCTCGACCCGGTTTGGGATGCGTGCGCTCGCCTCAGGCTTCCCGTATTCATCCACACGGGGGACCCGCAGGAGTTCTACCAGCCGCTCGATTACAATAACGAGCGCTGGCTCGAGATGGCGCTCTTTCCCGGTCGTCAGATTTCGCCGGACCAGCATCCGAATTTCGACGAGCTGATGAAGGAGCGCGACAATCTCTTCCGCAACCACCCGAAGACCACGTTCGTCACGGCGCACATGGGGTGGCATGCCAACGATCTCGGCCGACTCGGCAAGATGCTGACGGAGATGCCCAACCTCTACACGGAGGTCGGTGCGGTGCTCTATGACATCGGCCGGCAGCCGCGCGCCGCCCATGACTTTTTCGTCAGGTTCCAGGACCGTATTCTCTTCGGCAAGGACTCGTTCCAGCCGGAGGAGTATCCCTACTACTGGCGCGTGTTCGAAACGCGCGACGATTACTTCGACTATTACCGCGACTATCACGCGTTCTGGAAGTTGTATGGAATCGATTTGCCGGACGCGGTGCTGAAGAAGGTCTACTTTCAGAATGCGTTGAAGATCACGCCGCGTTTGCCGCAGAGCGGCTGGCCGAAGTGATCAACGCACTCGCGCGCACGCTCTTTCCCGCCCTGTTGCTCGCGCCTCCGACGAGCCCAGCGCTCGATACGGCGTATTTCGCCGGAGGATGTTTCTGGGGCGTCGAGGCCGTGTTCGAGCATGTGAAGGGTGTCATTGACGTCGTGTCCGGGTACTCCGGCGGCAGGGAGGCCGCGCCGTCCTACGAACAGGTCAGCTCCGGTGAAACCGGCCATGCCGAAGCCGTGCGCGTCGTGTTCGATCCGGCTCGGATCACGTACGGGGATCTGTTACGCGTCTTTTTCTCAGTGGTGCACGATCCGACTCAATTGAATCGCCAGGGCCCGGATGTCGGCCCTCAGTATCGCTCGGCCATCTTCTACCGGACGCCCGAGCAGAAGCAGATCGCCGAGGCGTATATCGTGCAGATCACGAAGGCAAAGGCTTTTGCCGAACCGATCGTCACGCAAATGGTTGCGCTTGACCGGTTCTTCCAGGCTGAAGCGTACCACCAGAACTTCGCGGCCAACAATCCGCGACATCCGTACATCGTGTATCACGACGCGCCGAAGGTCGAACGGCTAAAGAAGGAGTTCGCGGTACTGTATGTGGAGCGGTAGCCCACGTCCGCGCATTCCAGTGGCGGAAGGAGCATGACCGCGCAACCCAGGGCGGTCGGCGTTGAAGGTGGCCTGTATCGCCTGCTCGTGGAGAGCGTTCGCGACTACGCCATCTTCGTGCTCGACCCGGAGGGGTATGTCCTGACCTGGAATGAGGGTGCCGAGCGCATCAAGGGCTACACGGCCCACGAGATCCTCGGACAGCACTTCTCCAAGTTCTACCCCGCTTCAGACATCGCAGCAGGCAAGCCGGCAATGGAACTCGTAGTTGCCGCTCGCGACGGTAAAGTGGAGGACGAAGGGTGGCGCCTGCGGAACGACGGCACGCAATTCTGGGCGAACGTCCTCATCACCGCGCTCCGGGACGAGTCGGGCGCGCTGGTCGGCTTCGCCAAAGTCACGCGCGATCTGACTGAGCGCCGCGCAGGGGAAGAGTCTCTGCGGGTGAGCGAAGAACGCTTCCGGCTTCTCGTCCAGAGCGTAAGAGACTACGGGATTTTCATGCTCCACCCCGACGGCCGAGTCGCCAACTGGAACCTTGGCGCGCAGCACATCAAGGGCTACACCGCCGCCGAGATCGTCGGCCAGCACTTTTCCAGGTTCTATCCTCCCGAAGACATTGCTGCCGGCAAGCCGGCGATGGAGCTCGAGGTGGCCGCCCGCGAGGGCAGGTTCGAAGACGAGGGATGGCGTCTGCGAAAGGACGGCAGCCGTTTTTGGGCCAACGTCATCATTACCGCGCTGCGGAACGAGGCAGGGGTGCTCATCGGTTACGCCAAGGTATCGCGCGATCTCACCGAGCGGCGTGCGGCTGAGGAAAAGTCAGTCGAAGACGCACGGCGAATCAGTGAGGTCGAGGTAGCCAACAGGACGAAGGCGGAATTCCTCGCGTCGATGTCGCACGAGCTGCGCACGCCGCTCAACGCCATCGGCGGCTACACCGAGCTCATCGAAGCCGGCGTCGGCGGGCCGGTCAGCGAGCGACAGATGGAATACCTGGCGCGCATCCGCGGCAGCCAACAGCACTTGCTCGGCATCATCTCCGACTTGCTCAATTTCAGCAAGATCGAGGCGGGGCAGGTTACGTACGTTCTTTCTGCGGTGCCCGTGCACGACGCGGTAGGCGCGGTACTTCCGTTGCTCATTCCGCAGGCGACAGCCAAGAAGCTGGAGCTCCGCCACGAGACGTGCGAATCGGGGCTCGTTGCGAAGGCTGATCGCATGAAGACGGAACAGATCATCTTGAACCTGCTGTCCAACGCCGTGAAGTTCACGCCCCCCGGTGGCACCGTCGCCGTCGTCTGTGAGGGATTCGGCGATGCCGTTGCCATCACGGTCAGCGATACCGGACCGGGCGTACCAGCCGAAAAGCGCGAGGCCATCTTCGAGCCCTTTGTGCAGCTCGGTCGCAGCCTCACCAGCCCACACGAGGGAACGGGCCTTGGGCTAGCGATCAGTCGCGACCTGGCGCGCGCCATGGGTGGGGACCTCACCGTGACAAGCGGGACAAAAGGGGGAAGCGAGTTCAGGCTTACGCTGCCCCGAGCGGGCGCCGCCGACTAGGAACCAGGCACCGGCTCTGGCGGCGGTTGGTTGTCACGCGGTATTCTAGCGTCGTCACCAACGTCGCCTCCTATGCCCATACTGATTCCCAGCGTTCGCCGCTTGACGGTCTGCGCCGTCCTCCTCGCCATCCCGCTCGCCGCCGTTCAAGCACAGGACGGCTACCGCAATCCTCCCGACGCGATCACCAAGATCCTCGACTCGCCCGCGCCGCAGGTAGCCGCGGTGAGCAGCGATCGTCGTTGGCTGTTGATCACGACGTCGGATGTGCAGGAGACCACGATCGCGGAGCTCGCCGAGCCGACGCTCTTTCTCGCCGGCCGCCGCTTCCAGACCCTGCCGGTGCATCGCATCGACATGGAAGGAGTGCGCTCGGCGTCGGTCAAGCCCGTGGACGGCGGCGCGGAGATCACGATCCCCGTACCGGACGGCGCGCGCCTGACCTATCCATTATGGAGCAGAGACAACAAGAAGCTGGCGTATTTTGTCATGACGCCGCAGCGGATGACGCTCACGATCTTCGATGTCGCGAGCAAGTCAGGTCGCACGGTGGCGGCGCAGGCGCTCGAGGGACGTCTGGCCGCGAGCGGCGGATGGTCCAGAGACGGCAAGCATTTTCTGTTCAGCTCGACCACGCGCGAAGGTGAAGCGCTCTGGGTAGCCGACGCCGACGCCATGACAGCGCGGCGCCTGACCCCCGCCTCGGTCAACTATGTCGCCGGCGGATGCGCCTGGAGCGCTGGTCGAGCGCCAGCCGTTTGCCTGCTGTTCCCGCAAGGACGCGGCGAGGAGCCGAAACAGCCCGCCGCGCCCGCCGGTCCCCTCGTGCAGCAGTCGTTCGGTCGCGCCGTGCCGACGCGCACCAACACTTATCTATTGAAGGACCAGCATGACGTGTCGCTGTTCGACCACTACTTGACGTCGCAGCTCGCCAGTGTTTCGCTCGATGGGCGTGTCACGCCGTTGGGCGCGCCCGCGGTCCATGCGCCGCCGTCGGTGTCGCCGGACGGGCAGTATCTGCTCGTTCGCACGACGCACAAGCCGTATTCCTTCCAGGTGGGACAGCAGGGCTTCCCGACGAAGACCGAAGTGTGGACGCCCGACGGTCGTGTGGTCCGAGTCGTGAACGATCGGCCCTTGATGGAGTTCCAGCCCAGCGCTCGCGACGCCACGTCTCCCGGGATTCGCGGCATCAGCTGGCGTCCCGACGAGCCGGCGACGCTCGTGCTCGTGGAGGCGCTCGACGACGGCGATCCGCGCAAGACGGTGCCGAAGCGCGATCGAGTCTCGTTCCTCAAGGCGCCGTTCACCGGCGAGCCACAGAAGTTTGTTGAGACCGAGATGCGCTTCGGGGGCATCGAGTGGCTCGGACCCAAGACGGCGATCCTGAGCGACATCAGCCGGCAGCGGACACGCGTGCGTTCGTGGGTGATCGATCCGTCGCTTCCGGACGGCGGCACACCGAGACCGCTCTGGGACTTCAACTTCGAGGACCGCATCGCGACGCCCGGCAACCTGATCTATCAGTACGACCTCACGCTCGATCGCTCCATCCCGCTGCGGAGCCCCGACGGCATGTTCTACCTCGGAGGCCCGGGCGCGTCCAGGGACAGCAAGGACGGCGATCGACCATACCTCGACCGCTTCGACATCACGACCGGCAAGACCGAGCGGTTGTGGCAGTCCGCGCCTCCGTATTTCGAGGCGGTTGTCGCGTTGCTCGATCCTGCAGCGAAGAAAGTCATCGTGCGACGTGAGTCGCCGACCGAGCGGCCGGACTATTACATCCTCGAGGTGGCGTCGAAGAAGATGACGCGCCTGACAACGCTTCCCGATCCGGCGCCGTTCTTCTCGAGCGTCAAGGCGGAGCAGATCACGTACAATCGTCCGGACGGCACCAAGCTTTCCGGCACGCTGTATCTGCCACCGGGCTACAGCAAGGCGCGCGACGGGAAGCTGCCGTTCTTCCTCTGGGCATATCCGCAGGAGTTCATGTCGCAGGACGCGGCGTCGCAGGTGTCGGGTTCGCCGCATCAGTTCCGGCGGCCGAGCCGCGCGGATCACCTGCTGCTGCTCGCCGCGGGGTACGGCGTGTTGGACAATCCGACCATGCCGATCGTCGGCATGGATGGCAAAGAGCCGAACGACATGTACGTCCCGCAACTCATTGCGAGCGCGAAAGCGGCGATCGACAAACTCGAGGAGCTGGGCGTCGGCGACCGTGACCGCGTGGGAGTGGGCGGCCATTCATACGGCGCGTTCATGACGGGGAACCTGCTGGCGCATTCGGACCTGTTCCGCGCCGGCATCGCGCGGAGCGGCGCGTACAACCGGACGCTGACGCCATTCGGATTCCAGGCCGAGCCGCGCACGTACTGGCAGGCGCCGGAGGTGTACGACCAGATGTCACCGTTCCACTACGCGGACAAGATCAAGGAACCAATCCTCTTGATCCACGGCACACACGACAACAATCAGGGCACGTTCCCGGTGCAGTCGGAGCGGTTCTTCGCGGCACTCAAGGGAAACGGCGGCAACGTGCGCTACGTGCAGCTCCCGCTCGAATCGCACGGCTACATCGCGAAGGAGAGCCGGCGTCACGTGGTCTGGGAGATGGTGAACTGGCTCGACACGCACGTGAAGCAGCCGAAGGTGACGCCCTAGGAACTCACGAGCGCAGCACCGATTCGAACAACGCGATCGCTCGAGGGTCGCCGCTCTGCCCAAGCCAGAAAAGAGCCTGGCTGCGGACGCGGCGACTCTTGTTGGAACGGACTACCTCGAGCAATCCCGGAATACTTTCACCCCTCGGAAGCTGCGAGAGCACGAAGACCGCGTGGATCTTGAGGTCCTCTTCCGGGTCGCCGCTTTCGTCGTCTTCGTCGAACGGATCATCCGGATGGCCGGCGAGCGCCCCGCTGGCGAAGCGGGACAGGAACAGCATCGCCTCCTGACGCGTAGAGCGCGTTCGCGTGTCCGTGTCCTTCGCGATCGCCAACAGAGCGGGCCACACGGTGGCGCTGTCGGCGAGCACTGCTGGGAAAATCGCCTTGGCACTCGCCGCGGGGGTGCCTCGCGCCGCGATCGTCATCAGGTAGCGCGCGGCTTCGGTCGCGGACACGACGCCCAGGTCTCGCGCGTTCCGCGAGCGAAGGGGACCGACCCACGTCTGGACGCGACCGACCGCGCCATCGCTCATGGTGAGACGGACCTGTACCGGTCCCACGACACAGGGCGCGTTGGTTCGGCCGTTGGAGAATGCGCCGTAGGAGAATGAGCCGTGATACGAGGACCTGCCAGTTCTGATGTAATGCTCTCCGTCTCCGCACAGGCCGGGTCGCGGCGCAAAATGAAAGGTGATTTCCCCGTCGCCAACCGATGCGACGCGATTGGCCAGCGACTGGGCCCGCAGTGGTGCCGAGAATCCGAGCAGCGTGATGAGCCCGCGACGAACGAGTAAGTGAGCGCGCATGATTACCTCAACACCAGATCGCTGATGAGCTTCACCACACGGGGGTCTTTGTTCTGCGCCAGCCAGAAGAGCGCCTTGCCGCGCATGCGGGTGTCGGCGTCCCTCTGTACTATGCGAATAAGGGCGTTGGTTGCCGCTTCGTCTTTCCGCTGCGAGAGCACGAAGATGGCGTGCTCCCGGAGCGCTTCATCGCGCGCGTCGTCATAGAAGCTCACGAGCGCCGCCGTGCGTGTCGCCTCGCTCTGGCCCGCCCAGAAGATCGCGGTCTTGCGCAGCTTCCGCGTTTCGCGCTCATCGCGCGCCCGCTCGATGAGCCAGCGGGATCCGCGCTCTTCGTCCTGAGTCATGCCGTGGAGGACGGCCTCCTTCAACTCGTCGCCCGGAAGCTGCGCATAGAGACCACGTAGCCACGCGAACTCGGCATCCGGCGTGTCGCCGCCATGCGCGAGCGAGAAGATCGCGGCCGCTCGCATCTTTCTCGTTTCATCTCCGTCTTCGATCACGGCGCGCAGCGCACGTCTGCCGCTGTCATCGCCGAGCATCCCCAGCCACATCATGGCCTGGCGGCGAGTCTCGTCGGCGCGAGCGCCATCCCGAGCCAGCGCAATCAGCGGCGGTATCACCACTCCTTCCTCGGCGAGAACCGCGGGCAGCAGCAGCCGATCCTTGCCGGCCGTCTCGAGTCGCGGGACGAGGGAAAAGAAGAAGGCGGACGCGTCGCTCGACGGCACGACGCCGAAGTCAGTGACGCGGCCGTCAGTGGCGGGCCATGCACCGCCCACCTGCGTGCGCACGCGTGCGACCTGGCCGTCCGCGACGGTGAGCGTGACGCGCAACGGGCCGGGCACGCAGTTCGTGCTGGTCCAGCGCCCGAACGACTGGAAGTTGCGGGCGAACATTGCGTTCCTGAAGCCGACGACGTCAGCGCCGTCGCCGCAGACGCCCATCCGGCTCTCGAACTGCATGCGCACGACTCCGTCGGGCGCCTGGGCCACGCGCGACGCCAATGACTGGGCGCCTCCAGATGCGGACATGACCGCGGTCATAACGGCGGCCATGACTACGGACGTGATGGCGGACGTAACCGCGTTCAAGGAATTCATGGCGATCACGGCTTGGGAATGAGTATGTCGGTGAGAATCTGACGGACGCGCGGATCGTTCTTCTGGCCGAGCCAGAAGAGCGCTTTCTTGCGCATCTCGATATCGCGGTCCTTCTGCGCGATCTCCACGAGCTTGTCGGTCGCGACGCGGTCCCTCGACTCGGACAGCACCCAGATGAGCTTTTCCTTCACCTCCGCGTCCGTCAGTTTGTCGTAGAGCGCGGCGAGGTCGGCCCCAGGGATGCCGGCCTGTCCGGCGGTCCAGAGCGCGTGTCCCCGCACGTCCTCGCTGTTCGACACGTCCGTTGCGACGTTGAGCAGCCAACGGTCGTTGCCGAATCCGCGCATCTGGGACAGCGAGAAGAGAACTTTCTTCCGCACGTCGTCGTTGCGTTCGCTCTTGTCCATCTTGTCGAACAGCGAGCGTAGGAACTCGGCGTTCTCGGCCGATCGGCGCTGACCCAGCCAGAAGATCGCCTGCTCCCGTACTGATTCCGGCGTCTGCGCGCTCTCGGCCAGCCGCCGCAGCAGCGCCGCGGCGCGAGCGGAGCCATGCTCGTGCAACGAGTGCATCGCCTTCGCGCGGAGATCAATGTCTGGCGAGGAAGTGGCGATCTCCTCGAGCGCTGCCGCAGCCTTGTCCGTGCGCACCTGGCCCAACCAGAAAACCCCTTGCTCGCGGACCGATCTGCTGGGGTCGTTCTTGATGATGTCGATCAGTATGTCCTCGGTCTCGGACGTCTGCTTCTGTGAGAGGAGGAACACGGCTTTCTCGCGGAGCGCGACCGAGCACTCGTCGCGCTTCGCCAGAACCTGCTTGATGATGGGCAACGCGCTTTGTGCGTCCATCTGAAGCAGCGCGTTCATGGCGGCGGCGCGGATCTCGTCGTCGTTGCTGTCGCGGACGCACGGACGATTCTGGCCGGCCGCTCGCGACACCGCTTCCGCGGACTGCACGTCGCCTTGCTGCGCGAGCTGGCCGCGAATGCGAATGGCGAGCTCTTTCCCGTCCGCGATCGTGGTCGCCTTGGGGAACGTTGCCTGCTGGGCGTCCAGCGACTTGAGCGCCTCGCGCAGGTCGTCGTCGCGGCCGGCTTTGTAGAGCGCGAATGCGCGCCAATAGGGCGCATCCGCCGCGTATTCGGACCGCGCATGCTTCGCGCTGATCTCGGCGAACAGCGCGGCCGCGCGACGGAAGTCTCCGCGATTGATGGCCTCGCGGCCCAACCGGTAGAGCGAGTCGGCCGGACCTACCTCGCCCCACGGCGCGGGAGGCACCTCGGCGAAACCGGTCCCGCGCTCCGGCGCAAACGCGACGGATCGCGTGCGCGTGTCGTGCGTGGTCGTCGGCCAGGAGAGCGGCAGAAAAACGGTTGGCAGGGCAATGGCGCCGGCGCCAAGTACAAGTCGCATGATCATGGTTCAGTCCTCAGTCGTCTGACGCGGAGCCGGCGACGCCGGCGGGAACCGCGCTTCGGATTCGTGGAAGTAGGTCCCGGTCCTGCAACGCGCGATCGATCAACTCCCGGTCGCCCGCCTCGAGCGGGGCACCGGACAGCTGGATGATCTGCACGAGCACGAGCTCGAGATCGCTGAGCAGTGGGCGGAGCCGTGGGTCGTCCCCGGCCGGCGAATCGAGCAGCAGCCGCGTGCGGCTGAGGACTTCGCGTCCCCAGCTTCCCAACTGTCGCGCCGCCACGGGATTGTTGTCCGCCACCTTGCTCGCGCGATACGCGGTGAGCAGCGCTTCGGCCTGGGTGAGTGTCTGCGCGGCCGCCATCCGGTAGAGACGCGACGGATCGCTCGAGTCCGCCGACGCCAACGGTGCCGACGCAACGGGAGCGGGTGGGGCATCGACCTGTCGCAGCACGACGCGATCGATCGCCACGCCGAGCAGCAACGCGGCCGCGATCACCGACATCAGACGCCAGTGGCCGCGACGTAGCGGAGTCACACCGGGGACTCGGCCGGCTTGCGCCTCGGACGCCGTCTTCTGCGCCGCCTGAATCGCGTCCCACATCTTGGCGCGCGGCGCGGCATTCGGCGCATTCAGCGTCGGCGCCACCTTCTCGATCCACGCATCGAACTGTGGATCGCTCGGCGGCACGACGTCGGCGTCCTCGCCGAAATCGTAATCGGCTCTCGGCCCTCGGCTCTCGGCTTTCGGCTTCATGTTTTCATCGTTCATGGTTTCCATTCCTCTGCGAATTCGGCCAGCGCGATACGAAGCTTTCCGCGAGCCCGCGCGAGCTGAGCTTTCGACGTTCCTTCCGTCACTCCGAGCGCTGCCGCGATTTCCTGGTGCGTCAGCCCCTCCGAGTCGTGCATCATGAACACAGCCCGGCATCCCTCCGGCAGATCGTTCACCGCCTTCATCAGTTTCTCGCGCAACAGCGGGTCGGAGTACGGCGCCGACTGTGTCACCGTCAGCGCGTCTTCCAGTGGTGCGTTCCGAGCCCCCTCGCGCTTGCGTCGCTTCAGTTCGTTCAACGTCACCGACACGGCGATCGTGTGCAGCCAGGTCCCGAACGCCGAGTCTCCCCGAAATCCATCGATCGCGCCAAAGGCGCGAACGAAGGTGTCCTGCGTCAGCTCACGCGCGAGGTGCTCGACTCCGGTCAGCCGGAAGGTGAGCCGGTAGATTCGCTCCACGTGCGTGTCGTACAGCGCACGGTGGGCGGATGCGTCACCCCGGCGCGCGCGCTCGATGAGCGCGTGCTGGTCCGCGAGCTGGTGGGCTCGCTCCAGGGAAAGGGTACTCTCCGTCTCCATGCGTGCCACTGGGACAACGAGATGCGAAAAACGGTTGATCGGAGCGGGTTACCCCGGTCTAGCGCGGCTTTGGGCGGAGCGCCCCGACCGCGTGGTCGGGAAAGTCACTGAAAACGCCATCGACGCCGAGCCCCGCGAACTGACGATACTCGGCGCCAGGATCGCCTGCGTACTGCGCCGCAAGGAAAGGGGCATCGGACCGGAAGGTCCAGACGTGCACGAGGAGGCCGGCGGCGTGCGCATCCGCCACGATGCTCGTCTGTGGCAACGTCGCCCCGTTACGGGCGACCGGCAGAATCAGACGCTTTTCCACGCCGACGCCACGCGCGTAGCGCGCGATTTCGCGCAACCCAGCTGGCGTCGCCATCGTTGCGTAAGTCGTGGTGCCTCCGGCGTCCGGCGGTCCACCCTGGGCAGCGAGGAGCTGAATCAGGCGCACCGGAGCCATCGCGCGAAGGCGCTCGAGATTCCCGACCTCGAACGACTGGACGAAGACGGGCGCGCTGCCCAGATCCGGCCAATGGCGCTGAAGCGCCGCGATCAACTTCTCTTCGAGCGGCAGCCCGATGCTCCTGAAGTAGCTCGGCGACTTCGTCTCTGGATAAACCCCAATCACCCGGCCGGTCTCGCGGCTCATGCGCACCGCCAGCTCCAGCACGTCATCGAGTGTCGGTATGCCGAACTGGCCGTCGTACTCGTGGGATCGCGACGCGAGCCGCTCACGCGCTCGAAGCTGCTTGACCTGGGCGAGCGTCAGATCCTCGACGAACCAGCCGGAGACCGTGTCGTTCCCCACCCGCTTGGCGTTGCGCAGCGCGGGCAACTTCTGCGCGACGTCGGTCGTTTCGTCGAGACGGTGCTCGTGGCGGACGACGAGAGCGCCGTCCTTCGTGATGACGACGTCGGGCTCGATGAAATCCGCGCCCTGTCGGATCGCGAGCTCGTAGGCGGCGAGGGTGTGCTCGGGCCGATACCCGCTCGCGCCGCGATGGGCGATGACGATCGGCGTCGCCGGGTCTGCACCGCTGTCCAACCTCGGCGGCGCACAGCTCGCGAGGGTTAGTGCGACAACAACTACTCCTCGCTTTCCCATCGCTTGGAGCGGCCCAGCGCCTTGACCCAGCCCGCGGCAATCTGCTTTCTCGCGGGCGTTTTCATCCCTGGCTTGAAGCGCTTGTCCACCTGCCACTGCTGGGCGATATCCGCCTGGTCTGTCCAGTATCCCACCGCGAGCCCGGCCAGATAGGCTGCGCCCAGCGCCGTCGTCTCAGCGACCTTGGGGCGTACGACCGGAACATTGAGCAGGTCGGCTTGCAATTGCATGAGGAGATCGTTGGCGCTGGCGCCACCGTCCACGCGGAGCTCCTTCAGCTTGATGCCTGAGTCTGCCTCCATCGCCTTGAGCACGTCCATCACCTGCAAGGCGATGCCCTCGAGCGCGGCGCGCGCCAGGTGCGCTTTCGTCGAGCCGCGAGTCAAGCCGACGATCGTTCCGCGCGCATACTGATCCCAGTGCGGCGCTCCGAGTCCGGCGAAGGCGGGCACGAGGTAGACGCCCCCGGTGTTCGGGACGCTCGCGGCGAGTGCCTCGACCTCCGGCGCCGAGCGAATCAGCTCGAGGCCATCACGCAGCCACTGCACGACGGCGCCGGCGATGAAGATGCTGCCCTCGAGTGCATACTCGGTACGACTGCCGATGCGCCACGCCACCGTGGTGAGCAGGTTGTTCTTCGAGGCGATCGGCTTGGTGCCGGTGTTCATCAGCATGAAGCAGCCGGTACCGTATGTGTTCTTGACCATGCCCGGCTTCGTGCACACCTGGCCGAAGAGGGCAGCCTGCTGATCGCCGGCAATGCCGGCGATCGGAATGGACCCGCCGAGGAGCGTCGTGTGGCCGTAGATCTCGCTGGACGAGCGCACGTCGGGAAGCATCGAGCGTGGCACGCCGAAGATCTTGAGCAACTCGTCGTCCCAGGTACCCTTCGCGATGTTGTAGAGCATCGTTCGAGACGCGTTGCTGGCATCGGTAACGTGAACTTTGCCGCCGGTAAGGTTCCAGATGAGCCACGTGTCCACAGTGCCGAAGGCAAGGTCGCCCGCCTTTGCTTTGGCGCGCGCGCCTTTGACGTTCTCCAGGATCCACTGGACCTTGGTCGCGGAGAAATACGCGTCGATCACGAGCCCGGTCTTCTTCCGGATGGCACGATCCAGCTTCCTCGCCTTGAGCCGGTCGCAGATGGATGCGGTGCGCCGGTCCTGCCAGACGATGGCGTTGCAGATTGGCTGCCCGTTCGCGCGGTCCCACACGACGGTGGTCTCGCGCTGATTCGTGATACCGATGGCGGCGACGTCGGTGGCCTTGAGGCTTGCCTTCGTGAGGACCTCTGCCGCCACACCAGCCTGCGTCGACCAGATATCGCGCGGGTCGTGCTCCACCCAACCCGGCTTTGGAAAGATCTGAGGGAATTCCTTCTGCGCGACGCCGACGATGCTGCCAGCGTGATCGAAGAGAATCGCGCGTGAGCTGGTGGTACCCTGGTCGAGCGCGAGAATGTGTTTCATCAGGTCGCCCAAATGATCTTGAAGAAGTATTCGTAGAAGTACGCGCCGAGGACACCGCCGATCACCGGGCCCGCGACGGGAATCCACGCGTAACCCCAGTCGGAGCTCCCCTTGCCGGGGATGGGCAGGAGAGCGTGTGCGATGCGAGGACCGAGGTCGCGTGCGGGGTTGATCGCGTACCCGGTGGGCCCGCCCAGCGAAAGCCCGATGGCCCACACAATGACGCCGACCAGCGCCGGACTGAAGCCCTTGGCCAGGTCGGATCCGGGGACAAAGTTTCCTGGCGAGAGCACCGCCGACAACGCGAGGACGAGGGCAAAAGTCCCGATGACTTCAGTGATCAGGTTCGGGATCGGTTGCCTGATCGCCGGTCCCGTACAGAACACGGCGAGCTTTGCGGTCGGATCCGGCGTGACGCTCCAGTGCGGCAGGTACACCAGCCACACGGCGACGCCGCCGATGATTCCGCCGGCCAGCTGGGCCGCGATGTACATGGGGACCTTCGCCCATTCGAATGCTCCGATGGACGCCAACCCGAGGGTCACGGCGGGATTGAGATGCGCGCCGCTGATGCTGCCGACGCAATAGACGGCGATCGTTACGGCGAAGGCCCAGCCCGCCGTGATCACGATCCAACCGGAGTTGTGCCCCTTGGTTTGTTGCAGCACCACGTTGGCGACGACGCCGTCGCCCAGCACGATCAGAATGGCGGTGCCGATGAATTCCGCGAGGATGGGGGACATGGCGTGTGGTGGGTTACCGGGCGGGCTCGCGCTGGAACGCCGGCTTGTTCCGCTGCAGGAACCAGACGGCCACCGCGGCGAGCACGAGAGAGAACATCATCATGACCATGGTGAAGGTCGTGCCATCGAATCCGGATTGTTGCGGTAAGCGATCGGGCCGCAGCGTCGTTTCGAATTCGCGCATGCGTGCTCGCGCATTCGGCGAGAGTGCCATGTAGGCCGCGTGTGCCGCGCCCAGTGCGAACCATCCCAGCGTGAGGAGGCGTGCACGCTCATGAAGCTTCAGCAGTCCCCAGCCGAGATACGCCGCGATTGCGCCAAAGCCGAGATACACCAGTCGCGCACTCCAGCCCTGAAGAACGACACCGGCGAGGAACGCCGGCATTCCCGTGAGCGCAGAACCCAGCGAGACGATGCCACCGATCAGGTTCATCCAACCGATGATCGAGACGCTGAGCGGACGAGTTGAATGCCAGGGCCCGGACTGTCCAGCGAAGGCGTCCTTGGTTGTCTGCTGGTTGAAGAGCACGAGCCACCACACGCCAATCAGGAACGGCACGGCATACACGGCGACCAATACCCACCGCATAGTGGCTGCCGTGCCCGGCGGCAATTCTGGTGGGGCGGGAATAGGCGCGAATGTCAGCACGAGGCCGGACAGGAGGCTCATGGCGGCCATGATGCCGGCGAACACAAGAATTGAGATCCGAGCCCAGCCTTTGAGACGGAACAGCCCGATGGCAGTCCAGATGCCCAGCCCGGAAAGCGCTGCGGCGACGACTGCAGCGCCAATGGCGAAGCCGCGGACCTGAGGCTCTTGTGGCACCTGCGTCTTCGTCAGGAATACGGCAGATACCAACAGTCCGGCCATCACCAACGTGAATGCGCTGCCGATGAGGCTGACGACAGCGCTCGCGGTGACGCCGCCGGGTCTGGTCATGCGTGGATGATGCGCGCGCCGCGCTGCGGGCGGAAGGCCGTGTGGGCGCGAATCTCGCGGTAAATGTGAACCAGCGGATCATTGGGCACGACGAGGGGCGATCGTCGATGGAGGTGACGTCAAGGGCCCATTGATCCTCCGCGTTGCCGCGGCCGCGCCCTCACTGCGCTCGCCGCGTTCTCTCGCGATCACCTCGTCAACATCGTGACGGCTTACCGCTCGGACGTACCACGACCCTACGATCCGCGGTCCAACGCGGGGCTCATCGACGGAATTGTGGCCGCTGTGCGCCGACACCTGGGCTAGGCGGACGAAGCGCCCGAGGGCGGCGGCATCGGGAAGCGTGCTTGCGCTTGATGCCGCGCGCCTTACGGCACACTTTCCCTCTCATGACTCGCCGCTGCATAGCCCTCGTCGGGCCGCTGGAAGAACGGCGGTCCGTACATACCAGCGGCTATCCGATGGATCCCGAGGAGATGTTGCCGTCGCCCGACGTCGTTCTCCTCATCGACGAGGGACGGGGCGGCTGCATGCTCTTCCGGTATACCGCGCACGGCGAGCTGGCCGGCGATACACCGCACGCAACCGCCGACGAGGCGGAGGCGCAGGCGTTGGAAGAGTATGGCGAGGCCCTGCTACTCCCGTGGGTGGAAGTACCTAGTGACATCGTGGACGCCCACGTTTTCGCCGTGCGGTACGCGGCCGATCAGTTGAACGAGAGGGGATGACCGCCAGCGCCGTCGTCGCGAAGGAAAGCCTGTCGGGGCTGGACGCCTGGCGACGTGAGGAGCTCCCACAACCGCCGCTTCCGAAAGGTCTCGGCTGGCTCGGCGTCGTTGGACCCGGCGTCATCGTGCTTGGCCTCTCGATCGGGAGTGGCGAGTTCCTCCTCGGGCCAGCCGCATTCGTCAAGCACGGGCTCTCCCTCCTGTGGGTCACGCTGGTCGCAATCTTTTTCCAGACGATGTTCAATCTGGAATTGATGCGGTACACGATCGCGACCGGCGAGCCCGTGTTTACCGGGTTCATGCGCACGCGCCCGTCGTCGAGACTTTGGGCCGTGTTCTACGCCGCGCTGTTTTTCCTCCAGGTCGGGTGGCCGGCGTGGGCCGCGACCGCCGCCGGCGCGATCTTCTTCCTGTTCGAGAAGCGCTTGGCCGCTCCCGGTGACGCGTCCGTTGTCTACTACATCGGCTGCGCCTCATTCCTGTTCTGCGTGTTCGCGCTTCTATTCGGGCGACGCATCGAGCGCACGCTGGAGCTGCTGAACTGGGTGCTTGTGACTTGCGTACTCGGCGCTCTCCTCGTGCTCGCGCTGGTGTTCGTCCCCGCGCCAACGTGGGGGTCCGTCGCGGCCGGGTTCGTCGGGTACGACACGACGCTTTCCGAATTCAACTTTCTTCCTGCTGGGGTCGACTTCATTCTGCTGGCGGCGCTCGTCGCCTACTCGGGCGCCGGTGGCGTCTCGAACATCACCCTGGCCAATTGGGCGCGCGACAAAGGGTATGGCATGGGCGAGCGCGCAGGCTACATACCGGCCGCCGTTGGTGGAAAGCGCGTGAACCTCGCGCATACCGGTTTCATCTTCACGCCGAACGAAGAAGGGATGCGGCGTTGGCGGGGCTGGTGGCGCATCGTCAAAGCGGACCAATGGGGAGTGTTCTTTACGGGCGCGGTGCTGGGAATGGCGCTGCCGGCGCTCCTCTATGTGACGTTCCTTCCCCGCGGCACCGATATCAGGGGACTCGGGATCGCCGCGGCGCTGGCGCAGAGCATGGGCGAGCACTCGGGGCCATTGCTCGCGGGAGCAATCGCCTTTCTTGGCGCCTGGCTGCTGCTCAAGACGCAGCTTGACCAGGTCGAGTCAATGACCCGAGCCGTGACCGACATTCTCTGGACCGGCAGTGAGAAAGTTCGCGCCTGGCGTGGAGGCGACGTGCGTGCCGTGTACTACACGGTGCTCGCCGCTGTCGCGGTGTGGGGGATGATCGCTCTGCGACTCGCGCAGCCGATCGTGCTGCTGCAGCTCGGAGCCAACATTGCCGGCGCCGTCTTCATCATCGCGTCGCTTCACCTGCTGTACATCAATACGACGCTGCTCCCCGTGGAGCTGCGACCGTCCTACGGGCGGCGCGTGACTCTCGTCGGTATGGCGCTGTTCTATGGATTCTTTACGACGCTTTCGTTGAGCAGACTCTTTGGTTCATGAACGCTCTGATTACGCTCGACGATTATGAGCGGGCGGCGAGAGCGTGTATTCCCGCCCCAGCCTGGGAGTACATCCACAGCGGCGCCGCCGACGAGCACACGCTGCGATGGAATCGCGAGGCGTACTCACAGATCCGGCTGAGCCCGCGCGTGCTGGTCAACGTGAGCCAGGTCGATACGCGCGTGACGCTGCTCGACTACGAGCTCGCACACCCGATTCTGCTGGCGCCCGTTGCCGCGCAGAGCATCGCACACTCGGACGGCGAAGTGGCGGTGGCCAGGGGGGCGCGCGACGCGCACGCGGGAATGATCCTGAGCAGTTACACGACAAAAACCGTCGAGGACGTGGCGGCCGTCGGCCCCACGCCGCTTTGGTTTCAGCTCTACATGCAGGAGCGGGCGCCGACACAGGAGCTGATGTCACGCGTCGTCGCTGCCGGCTGCACCGCGATCTGCATGACCGTCGACACACCGACGCTCGGCGCGCGCGATCGCATGCTCCGTTCCGGATTCGAGTATCCAGAGCTGCCGTACCGCCACACACAGCCCGGGGACAACGGGTGCACGTGGGACGACGTTGCCTGGGCGCGCGAAGTCGTCGACGTCCCCGTCCTGCTGAAAGGCATCCTGCACCCCGACGACGCCGAGCTGGCGATCCAGGCCGGTGCGGCCGGGATCGTTGTGTCGAACCACGGCGGGCGAAACCTGGACACGATCCCTGCTGCCATCGACGTGCTGCCGCGGGTGGCG
>Ga0137429_1000410_pt1 | contig 17915 bp, 28 predicted proteins | sample EasRivERMZT736_2_FD_102304 | JGI IMG/M metagenome (GOLD analysis project Ga0137429, IMG submission 102304) | Soil microbial communities from meander-bound floodplain in the East River, Colorado, USA - East River MetaG ERMZT736_2 | ecosystem: Environmental > Terrestrial > Soil > Floodplain ...
ATTCCGTCCTCCCCCACAACAGCCAATTTCTGTTTGTTGAGCAAAACCTCGAACCGCGGCCCATTCGCGCCATCCGCCGCATAACGACCGACGACGGCATCCGCAATTTCCTTTGATGGCACCGTCGAGCCATCATCCGCGCCGCCCAAGTTCTCCAGGTAATCCCGAACCGCCGCGGCTCGTTCACCGCCGACACGGGCATGGTGCAAGAGTGTCAGGCCGTGAGGACCGCCCATCTTGCGAAGCTGGGGCTGCGAATCGAGAACAACCTTCACTATATTCAACTCGCCAAGCATCGCATAGGTGAAAACCGTCGGCCGCGCGCCGTGCTCCATCAAAAAAAGGGCGATCTCCCGCTGGCCTGTGTGCGACGCGGCGTCAATCGGTGCTTCCCAGTCCCCGAAACCCCAATCCCACGACGATTTGGCCAACTCGGGGTACGCGGTGACCAGTTCGCGCACTCTCTCTAAACGCGCATGAGACGCGCCCACGGTTTCCTGAACCAGCTTTGGCGATTGGCGCGGAAAAGCATCAAGACCTGGCACGCTCGTTCGTTCCGCATCTATCGCCCCCACCTGCGCATGTGCGGGCGATTCAAGCGATGATAATAGCCCCGCGACCATCGTCGCCCCCACGCCTGTCGTCAAAAAATCACGGCGGTCCAACGCTAGTGTCGACATCGCAGATCTCCAAGAAAACCGACGTCCACAAATGGATCGGGAGCCCAACACTTCTCCGTCCGAACTCGAAACATTATACGACCCTGTAATATCATCCGGTCACAGAAGAAAGCGTCGGAAAGTGTATGTTTGTGTCGGATAATTGTACGAGACCACATGCGGCTGAGAGGAGTCGAACCTCCACGTCCTTTCGGACACTGGATCCTAAATCCAGCGCGTATGCCAATTCCGCCACAGCCGCCGAAAGACCCGTTCCCATCGGATTATAGAGATCGAGCGGCGGACATGTAACTACTATACGCCGCATGGACTTCACCAAACGTGTCACCTGCGAACTTCTCCAGAAACGCGCGGGCCACCTCAAAGGCGACTACGTTTTCGACGACGACGCTTGCCGCAGGAGCGGAACAAACGTCACTGCGTTCATAGTCGGAGCGCTCCCTTTGCTTTGTGACCAAGTTCACACTGTCCATTCCCTGAAGCAACGTACTGATCGGTTTCATCGCTGCCCGTAGGACGATCGGTTGACCGCTGGTCATTCCGCCTTCTAGCCCACCCGCGTTGTTCGATCCTCGCGTAAAGCCCAACGTGGACGTCGCCCGTTGCTTGGCGTCGTAGTCGATTGCGTCATGGACCTCACTCCCCCGCCGCGATGCCGTTGCAAAGCCCAGACCAATCTCAACGGCTTTGATCGCTTGGACCGAACCGACGGCCTGCATGAGCCGACCATCGAGTTTATCCTGCCAGCGCATGCAACTTCCAAAACCTGGTGGATGGCCACGGACTTGGACCTCCACAATCCCGCCGAGGGTGTCTTTATCGACCATCGCTTGGCGGATTGCGTCGATCATCCTCGCCGCAGCGACCGGGTCGGGACAATAGGCCTCGTTGTCGTCCCGTATGAATCGAAGCTCGTTCAACTCCAAGTCGCGATGAACGATTGCCATTACGTCATGGATTTGCACGACGTAACCGAACGCGTCGATGCCAAACTCGCGGAGCAGGCATCGTGAAAGCGCCCCCGCCGCAACGCGGGCGGCCGTTTCCCGCGCGGACGCGCGTTCGAGCGTTTCTCGACAATCGGTCGTCAGCCATTTCAAGCTGCCGGATAGATCGGCGTGACCGGGCCGGGGACGGTGGATCGGCGGGGCTTCATCAATGCGGAAGTCGCGGTTGTTAATCTGAATGGTGATGGGTGAGCCGATGGTGACGCCTCTGCGAAGGCCGGAGAGAACGACCGCCTCGTCGCGTTCGATCTTCATCCGCCCGCCACGACCGTAGCCCCCCTGCCGCCGGGTCAGTTCAGCGTTGATGAAAGCGATATCGATGGGTACACCGGCGGGCATTCCCTCGATCAGGGCGATCAACGCCCGGCCGTGGGATTCGCCGGCCGTTCTGTAGTCGAGGTTGGGCATTGGTGATTATGCTACGACCGCAAATAGGAATGCGAAAGAGACCCGCTTTGAACAACCGTAGGGCTGGGGTTAATCTTGCGGTAATGGCTGTAGAAACACATGAGTTTGAGATCGAAACCCAAGGCGATAGCCATGTCTTGAACCTTTCGGATCATGTCGTTCAACACGTGAATGCCGGGCGGATCAGCGAGGGTCTGGTCACGGTCTTCGTCATCGGTTCGACGGCCGGAATAACGACGACCGAATTCGAGTCAGGATTGGTTGACCAAGATCTCAAAGCCGCCTTCGAAAACCTCGCTCCGCAAGAGGCTCGATACCGGCACGAGGAGACTTGGCACGACGATAACGGACATTCCCACGTGCGAGCGTCCATGTTGGGGCCGAGCTTGACCGTGCCTCTGGTCAACCGCAAGCTGCAACTTGGCACGTGGCAGCAAATCGTCCTGATCGACTTCGACACGCGACCCCGCACGCGGCGGATCATCGTGCAGGTAATCGGAAAGTAGCCTGTTCACTCCAACCGAGGGCGGCTGTTCTACGCTGCAATTACGACGCATGGTGGGCCAAAGCGGCTTGGTACGCGGCGGCAAGCTGGGAGGCACGCCCTTCGGGATACTTTCCGGCTTTCCAGCGGTAACCCAACTGGTCGTCTTTCCTACGTGGGATGATATGGAAGTGGATGTGGGGTACGGCCTGGCCGGCGACGGCGCCTTGGTTGAGCAACACGTTGAAGCCTTCGGACTTCGTCACTTCAAGTACGGCGCGGCCGAGAAACGGAAGCACCGAAGCCATCTGAGCGCAACGCTCCGGCGGAACATCGGTCAATCGGGTGTAATGCTCAAGGGGTATGACCAGCAGGTGACCGTCTGCGAGCGGACCGATGTCCAAGAAGGCGAGAATCGAATCGTCCTCGTAGACCACGGCTGCGGGGACTTCGGCGGCAATGATCTTGCAAAATATACAATTAGAATCGCGCGCCACGATTCGACCATCCAAAACCGATTAGAACACGAGGCGCAACCCCGGTGACCTCGCGGGCCCAGTTCGCAGGCTTGTGCCTGAGTGTCGGATCGGACCTCGTCAGGTTGATTGCCCGGCGTCCGCTTCAGCGACGGCGCGACCCTTCCCAGTCCAGCCCTTCGCCACCTTGACGGCCATGGCGTATCGTGCGTCGGTCCGGCGACGGCGGGCGGACTTGAGCGGCTTGGTCAACGATCCCGGCGCTTGCTCATTACCCACCAGTTGAAGAATCGCCAACCGCGAGGCATCCCCGACACGAGTGTCGGAAAGACGAATGATCCGGGTATAGCCGCCGGCGCGACCCATGTAGCGCGGGGCAATTTTCTCGATCAGACGACGGGTCACGGAATCGGCGGTAAAGGCGAGTCGACCTTTGGGTTCGCCGGCGCGATAGCGTCGACCGCTGACCATGCGGATGGACTTGGCACGCGCGGCGTCGGACATCCCGTCGTAGGCGGCACGATGCTCCCCCGGAATGATCACCCGATCGGTCAACAGCGAATCAATGGCTCGACGCGCCGCCAGCGCCCCGATCCGGTCGCCGGCGTCGTTCAGTCGACGAACGCGGACGGCGAATGTGACCAGCTTTTCCGCAAACGGGCGAAGGTCCTTCGCCTTGGGAAGCGTGGTCGTAATCTGACCATGTTCGAACAAGCTCTGGGCCATGTTGCGGCGCAGCGCCTCACGGTGCTCCGCAGTGCGATTGAGCTTGCGGTGATGAACCCGGTGTCTCATGTTGTCACAATACAAACCGGTGGAACGCACGGAGCTTCCGCGCGGTTCCCGGCTAGTCCCCCATGGTAAAAACTTCCATTGGACCGCTGCCGCCGCGGCCCATCGAACCTTTCGACCCGCCAGACAGATCGGAACCTCGCGCCGCGGGGTGCCCGAAACGCGATGCGACATCGGCAACATCGGCCTCGCCGCGCTCGCCGGAAGCATCGTCGTCAACCACTTCTTCTCCGAATTTCATTCCCAGCGACAGACCGACGGCGGTGAGCTTGCGCTGCACCTCATGCAACGATGTCTTGCCGAAGCTGCGGAAACGAAGGAGGTCGGATTCAGTTTTGGTCACCAAATCCCGAAGCGTCAAGACCCTGCCCGCCTCCAGGCAGTTGCTCGCCCGAACGGAAAGCTCCAGCGTCGCCACCGGCTTAGCCAGTAACTCGGCCATCGCGGAACCCTCGGAAGGTTCGGATTCACGCACCGGACGAGTGGCCGTCACCACCTGGTCGCCTAATTCGTGGTACATCACAAAAGGATTGAGGTGCTTACGAAGGATCAGCCCGGCCTCCACCAGGGCGTCCTCGGGCCGAACCGTACCTTTCGTCCAGACTTCCATGATGAGACGGTCGAAATTGGTCCGTTGGCCGACGCGCATATGCTCGATACGGTAGCGAACACGAACGACGGGTGAAAAAATGGAGTCAATCGGTATGACGCCCAGCTCTTGCTCTGGTGATCGGTTGTCATTGACCGTGGCGTAGCCTCGGCCGGTATGCACGGCCATCTCCACTCGAAACGGGACCGCGGACGTCAACGTGGCGATCTTGTGGTTGGGATTGGCGATGGTGATCGCCGGATCGGTTACGATGTCACCGGCGCGCACCTCGCCGGCCTTTTCCCGAGAAACCACCATCGTCTTGTACTCGGCGCCGGTGAGCTTGAGCACGATGCCTTTGATGTTCAAGATGATGTCAGTGACATCCTCGAGTACGCCGTCGATGCTGCGGAATTCGTGGGAAACTCCGGCGATCTTGACACTCGTCACCGCCGCCCCTTCCAGGCTGGAGAGGAGGACGCGGCGCAGCGAATTCCCGATGGTCGTACCGAATCCCTGCTCGAACGGTTCAATGATGAACCGGGCGTACGAGTCGTTGCTGACGACCTCGTCCCGCACGACACGGCTCGGTAACTCCAATCCTCGCCATTTGACACGCATCGGGATGACCTCCAAGAAGGTTCATTTGTGGCCGGGATCAACACGATCGCGGCCCAGGGACAACCACACGGGCTTGATCCCCTAGCGACTACACATCTCGATGATCAGTTGCTCTTCCACCGGAATCTGAACATCCTCGCGCGTCGGCAGCGCGGCCACCGTCGCCTCCAGGCGCTGTGCGTCCAACTGCAACCAGGGCTGGACGGGCGGCGCCCCCTCGCCGAGTGATTGACGTACGAACTTTTGACTTCGTTCGGAGGGTTTCACGGCAATTCGATCGCCTTGCTGGACGAGATAACTGGGACGATTAAGTCTTCGACCGTTGAGGTGGATATGCCCATGCGCGATCGCCACTCGGGCGGCCTTGTGCGAGGCGGCGAAGCCGAGCTTCCACACCACGTTGTCCAAGCGTCTCTCCAACAAACTAAGCAGGGTCTCGCCGGTGTTGCCCTTGCTGCGCTCGGCCATGGTGAAGTAGATCATGAACTGGCGTTCGAAGACGCCGTAATAGCGTTTCACCTTTTGCTTTTCGCGCAAGCGGATGCCGTAGTCGCCGGCCTTACGGCGGCGCCAAGCGTGCATTCCAGGCGGAGCGCTAGCCCACTTTCGCTCCATGGCGCACTTCGCCGTTTCGCAACGCGCGCCTTTGAGCATGAGCTTCAACCCTTCACGACGGCAAAGGCGACAAACTGGACCGATGTAACGTCCCATGAATCTCGTCCGATCGACCTCGTTAAACCCGTCGCCTCTTCGCAGGGCGACATCCGTTATGCGGCAGCGGAGTCACATCCTCGATGGAGTGAATCCGCAATCCGGAGGCCTGAAGCGCCGTAATCGCGGCATCGCGACCCGTCCCCGGACCCTTGACTCGCACCTCCACCTCCTGAACGCCGAAACGCCTGGCTACGTGGGCAGCTTGCTCGACGGCACGCTGGGCGGCAAAAGGCGTGCTCTTACGAGTACCCTTAAAGCCCACTGTCCCAGCCGATCCACGGGCGAGCACCTCGCCGTTCATGTCCGTAATGGTGACGAGCGTGTTGTTGAACGTGGCCTTGATATGGGCTACTCCCCTGGCAACGTTCCGTCGCACCGCCCGCTTACCGCCTCGCTTAGCCACGCGTCAGCTCCTTCACGCCCTTCTTCCCCGCGACTGTTTTCCGGGGGCCCTTCCGTGTACGTGCGTTCGTCCGCGTCCGCTGGCCTCGAACCGGAAGATGCGCCCGATGACGCATCCCGCGATAGCAGCGGATGTCCTTGAGTCGAGCGATGTTCGACTGCACGGTGCGTCGAAGCTGGCCCTCGACCTGGTAGGTCCGCTCAATCACACCGCCGATCCGGGCGACCTCCTCTTCGGTAAGGTCTTTGGCCTTCGCCCCAACGTCGATCTCCGCTTCTTTCAAGATATCGAGCGCAAGCTTGGGGCCGATCCCGTGGATGTAGCGTAACGAGAACTCAATCCGCTTATTGGGCGGTATGTCCACACCGGAAATACGCGGCACCTAGATTCCTCCCTATCCCTGACGTTGTTTATGCCGGGGGTTGGTGCAGATCACACGCACGACGCCTCTTCGCTTGACGATCTTGCAGTTCTCGCAGATTCGCCGAACGCTCGTTCGAACCTTCATGGTTTCATACCTTGCCTAACCGCGAGGGCTTCACCTCGTCGCTCGTCAACCTCACCGCCCGTCCGTCAACACTTCCACGCCGCTATCGGTGACGGCGATGGTATGCTCAAAGTGAGCGGCGCTTTTCCGGTCCTTGGTTACCACAACCCACCGGTTGCTGTCGGCGTAGTCCACCGCGTAGCCGCCGAGATTGACCATCGGCTCCACCGCAAGCACCATCTTGGGGAGGAGCTTGAAGTCCATTCGCTTCTGGCTGTCATTCCAGAAGTTGGGAACTTTGGGCTCTTCGTGCATTTCACGTCCGATGCCGTGGCCGACGAATTCGCGCACCACGGACAGCTTCTCGCCCTCGACAAACGCCTGCATCCGCGAGGCGACTTCACTCCACATGCGACCGGGACGAATCAACTCGATCGCCAACTCCAACGTACGACGCGTCACCTCGAGCAGATGTTCCGTCGCGGGCGACACCTTGCCGATTGCAATCGTCGTCGCAGAGTCGCCGCAGTAGCCGTCCAGACGCACGCCGCAATCGACGCTCACGATATCACCCTCACACAAGGTTCGAGCGCTCGGAATTCCGTGCACCAATTCCTCATTGACGCTCGTACACAACGCCGCCGGGAACGGAAACTTCGCCTGCGGGTTCTTTACGCCCTTGAACAGCGGCGTCCCGCCTTCATTGGCGATCATTTCCTCGGCCGCGGCGTTCAATTCAGCGGTAGTCACACCCGGGCCGGCTAACTCGTCCATCCTCCGCAGGACTCGATAAACAACCCGCCCCGCTCGCCGAATCAACTCGATCTCGCGGCGGCTCTTCAGGATGATGCCCCGGCCGTACGTCAATCGAGATACCTTCGGCAATCACCCTCGGCACGGCACTCGCAGCATTTCGATGCCGTTCAACCTTTACCCCAACCCTAGTTTCGCGAGCCCTTAATCGGACCTTCGGCGCCGAGGAACCCTTTGTAATTACGCATAATCAAATTGGCCTCAATGCGCTGAACGAGATCCAGGGTAACACTTACCGTGATTAACAAACCGGTCCCGCCCAGGAACGCGGAGACCAGGTACGGTATCTGTAGCGACTGGGCGACCAAACTCGGAATGATCGCGATGATCGCCAAGAAGGCGGCGCCGACGTAGGTAATCCGCCCCATCACTTTCTCCAGGTAATCCGCAGTCCGTTTGCCAGGGCGAAGTCCGGGGATGAAGCTGCCGTAATCGCGAAGGTTGTTGGCCATTTCCTTGGGACGAAACTGCACCGTCGTCCAAAAGTATGCGAAAAAGTAAATCGCCGCGACCTCGGAAAGAGTGTACACATAGTCGCCCCTCATGAACGACTCACGAAGAAAACTGAAGAAGGCATTGGGCCATAGGTTATGCAGAAAACCGAAGATGACTCCTGGGAAAATCAGCATGGAACTAGCGAAGATAATCGGCATGACGCCGCCATGATTAACGCGTAGCGGGAGATAATGGCGCTGGCCTCCGTAGACTCGACGACCCCTTGTTTGCTTCGCTTGTTGAATGGGAATTCGCCGCTGACCTTGCGTGATGAGAATCGCTCCGGCGACAACGGCAACGAACATGACTGCCAGAAAGAGAATTTTGGGTAAATCCATCGCCGCGCGATCAGCCGTACCTTGCATTCTAAGATTTTGAAACACATAAATGGCGGCATGGGGAATCCTCGCCACGATACCGGCCATGATGATCAACGACACGCCGCTGCCAATGCCGTATTCGTCGATCTGTTCCCCGAGCCACATCAGGAACAGGGTGCCCGTCGTCAAAATGGCAATTGACATAACCATGTAAGTGAAAGACATTCCCATCCACAAGCCGGTAAACTGCGGGAAAATGAAGCCTTGATCCCCCAGATATCTCATCCATACCACGGCGTTGATGATGCACAGGCCCACGGTTGCATAGCGGGTGTATTCCTGGATCTTTTTGCGACCGCTCTCCCCTTCCTGTTGGAGTCTTTCTAGGGAGGGAATGACGGTCACCAGGAGCTGAAAAATAATGGACGCTGAAATATACGGCATGATCCCTAGGCCGAAGATCGTGCTCTGCGTGAGGTTCCCTCCGGTGAACAACTCGAAAGTGCTGATGAGATCGCCCCAACCGCCCCCGCCCTGGGGCACGCCAGCACCCATCGCCTTCTGGTCGATGCCGGGCACGGCCACGACGAACCCAATACGGTACGTCGCCAACATCCCCAGCGTGAACAGAATCTTGTTCCGCAGTTCAGGAATCTTAAAGATGTTCAAAAAGGTCGCGAGCATAGGTATCTACGGTCGAGCCGCCGGACTGGCCGGTTACGGGCACACTCTGGCTTCGCCTCCCGCTTGTTGGATTTTTTCCATGGCCGCGCGGCTGAACTTTGCCGCGTCAACGGTCAGCTTCTTCGTCAACGAGCCGTCACCTAGGACCTTCACGGGCAAGCGCAAGTTGCGAATCAACCCTGACTCACGCAACGCTTGCGGTGTCACATGGGTATTGGCCGGGAACGCCTCTTCCAAGGCCGCGACGTTCACCACGCTATACCGAACCTCAAACTGCGCGTTGCTGAATCCTCGCTTGGGCATACGCCGGAAAGCGGGCATTTGCCCGCCCTCCTGCAATCCGCGCTGCTTCCAACCCGACCGCGCGCCGGCCCCCTTGGTGCCGCGACCGGAGGTCTTGCCGGACCCGGAGCCTTCCCCGCGCCCCACTCGTTTGGGACGCCGGTCTGCTCCAGCCAGCTTGGTAATTTCCGCAATGTGCATGGCGACCTCTTCTAACCCGCGAGCTTGACGCCGCGCAAACGCTCGATGTCCTCACGGGTGACCAGCGATGTCAGACCTCGCAGGACCGCGCGGACCACATTCTTCGGGCTGTTGGAGCCGTAACTTTTCGTCAGCAAATCATGCACGCCGGCGAGTTCCAACACCGCCCGCGCGCTTGCACCGGCGATGACGCCCGTACCGGGGCTTGCCGGCACCATCACCACGTGGCTCGACCCGTACCGTCCGATGACCTGATGAGGAATCGTCCCCCTCACCACTTTGACCGAAACCATGTTCCGCATGGCGATTTTCTTGCCTTTTTCAACCGCCGCGGGGACCTCGGCCGATTTTCCATAACCGATGCCGACCTTTCCCCTACGGTCCCCGACGACCACCAGTGCGCCGAAGCTGAACCGCCTGCCTCCCTTGACCACGGTGGCACAGCGGCAAATCTTGACCACGATCTCGTCAACACCGCCCTCGCCGGACGGAGGCGCCTGCACCAACGGAATAGTCGTTCCAAGCTCGGTCATATCATGTCACGTCCACCCGCGCTGGCTAACGCCCGCGTCGAGGGCCCGTTTGCCTTCCTAAAACTTCAATCCCGCCTCACGCGCCGCGTCGGCGAGGGCCTTCACGCGACCGTGATAACGGTATCCATTGCGATCGAAGCAGACCTTGTCGATACTCTTCGCCTTGGCCCGCTCAGCCAGCGACACGCCCACCGTCTTGGCGGCGGCGATGTTCCCGCCGCTGGAGATCCCCTTTTGAAGGTCCTTGCTTCGGCTGCTCGCTTCGCACAGCGTCACGCCCTTTTCGTCGTCGATGATCTGGGCATAAAGGTTTTTAAGGCTTCGGAAGATCGTGAGTCGAGGTCGCTCGCTCGTCCCCACCACCCGATCGCGGATCACGTGCTTTCGCCGCATTCGCCGCATTGTCTTGAGTTCGTTTGACTTCATCGTCCGTCGCCCCTTCGAGGTAGCTAGCTGCTCGTGGTGACTGCCTTGCCCTGCTTCTTCTTGATCACTTCACCGTGGTAACGGATGCCCTTGCCCTTGTAAGGCTCGGTCTTGCGCAGCGCTCGGATCTCCGCCGCGAACTCGCCTACGCACTGCTTGTCGCAGCCGCGGATTACGAGTTGGGCGGGTTCGTTGTCGCCACGAGCCGCATCCTTCTCCACCGTCACCTCTACCCCTACGGGAACGGGAATCTCAAACTGGGCCCCCACCCCGCGCCGCCGACCGGAGTACCCTATGTTCAGGTGCAGCGCTTTGCCGATGAGCTTGCAGTTGTAGCCCGTGCCGTAGATCTCTAATCGCCTCTCGAAACCCTGCGCAGCGCCCTTGACCATGTTGGCGATCAACGCTCGGGTAAGACCGTGGTTGGCACGCGCCTGTTTGCTATCATTCTGCCGCGTCACCTTCACAAGCTTGGAGCCTTGGTCGCAAGCGACGTCGACCCCCGCCGGACAGAGGTACGAAGTGGTTCCCTTCGGACCGCTGACAATCACCTCCCGGCCGGTGAGCTTGAAGCTCACCCCGGAGGGCAACACAACAGGTTGTTTTCCAACTCGCGACATCGCTCAATCTCTACTACATGCTGTGCAATCCACAACGGCCCAGTACCGTTCACCGCCTATTGCACCGTACAAAGCAACTCCCCGCTAACGTTCATTTCGCGGCAACCTCGATCGCTCAAGACGCCCTTGGGTGTGGAAACGATGGAGATTCCAAGTCCGTCCAACACCCGCGGCAGATTGCCCACCTTTCTGTAAAGCCGACATCCCGCCTTCGATTCTCGGCGTATGCGATGAATAATTTCCTCGCCCCGCGGACCGTATTTTAAGTCGATCCGCAACTGGCCTTGCTTCGTATCCGCGACCACGTCGAAGCCGGAAATATATCCCTCCTCTAATAGCACGCGGGCAATCCCCACCTTCAGCTTGGACGACGGAATCGTCACCTGCTTGCGTCGCACGCGTACCGCGTTGCGGATTCGAGTGAGCATGTCTGCTATCGGATCAGACCACATCTTTCAAACCATCCCGTTTACGACGATCAACCATTGGTCACATGTTCCTACCAACTCGCCTTGCGGATCCCGGGAATCATTCCTTCATGGGCGAGATTGCGGAAGCAAATACGACACACCTGGAATTTCTGATAAACGGCCCGCGACCGCCCGCACAATTGGCACCGCCGCACGCGCCGGGTCATAAACTTCGGCTTCGCGTTCGCTTTGTTCACCCACGCCTTGGTGGCCATTAGTTCACCAGTTCCTCGGTCTTACGCAGCGGCATCCCCAGTCCGATCAACAGCGCCTTCGCGTCCGCATCGCTCTTCGCGCTGGTTACAAAAGTAATGTGCATACCCTGATTGAACGTGATTTTGGCGAGGTCGATTTCCGAGAAAATCGACTGGTCAGGCACGCCCATCGTGTAGTTGCCGCGACCGTCGAAACTCTTGGGATTCAATCCGCGAAAGTCACGCATACGCGGGATCGCCGCGTTGATCAGCCGGTCCACGAACTCGAACATCCGTTTGCCCCGTAGCGTGACCCGACAACCGATCTCCATATCGCGGCGCGTCTTGAAGTTCGACACCGCACGCTGCGCCCGCCGGACCTGGGGCTTTTGCCCCGTGATCTTGGCCATGTCTTCCACGGCGGCGGCCAAACGGTTCTTGTCCTGCATCGGCGAGCCGGTGCCCATTGCTACGACGACCTTCCGCAGTCGCGGAACGGCCATGGGGTTCTCTATCCCCAAAGCCGCCTGCAATTGGCCGCTAATCTCCGCTTTGTAACGATCCAGTAACCGAGCCATAGCTAATTCTTCGCTAGATGTTCCCCTCGCGTCAGAATATGGAGCGTCGTTCCAGCCTTGCTCACCCGTCGCTTCGTCGCCGCTTTACCGCCGCCGCCCGGGTCCACGACGAAACGCACTCGCTGCGCCTTGCCCACGCTCGAATCGAATGGCAACACGTTGGAGATGTGAATGGCGGCTTCCTTTTGCACGCGACCGCCTTGCGGATTACGCCGCGTCGGCCGCACATGGCGATAGACCACGTTCACGCCCTCCACCACGACTTTGCCCTTCTTCGGATCGACGTGGAGCACCTTCCCCCGCGCCCCTCGATGGTCGCCGCAGATGATCTCAACTAGATCGTTTTTTCGCAAATGCAAAGCCATTGTTCGACCCGTAGTCGTCCTCGTTAGACAACTTCCTCCGCCAGGGAGACGATCTTCATAAAATTCTTTTCACGAAGTTCCCGCGCTACGGCCCCGAAGATGCGCGTGCCGCGAGGCTCGTTCTTCTCATCCAACAACACAACGGCATTACTGTCGAAACGGACGTAGCTGCCGTCGGGACGGCGTGTGGGCATCCGCATGCGGACCACCACGGCCTTCGCCTTGCGGCGCTTCGACCGGTCCTTCCGATCGACGCCGCCGGAAAAATCGCTATTGGGCAGGGCTTTCTTGACCGTGACCATCACGATGTCCCCGATCTTCGCCGTCTTCAGACGATACTTGCCGGGACGGGCCGTGCTGCCCTTGTAGACGTTGAACACCATGGCCTGCTTGGCCCCGGTGTTGTCGCACACGTCTACCATGGTGAACATCTGAATCATGTCACGAATCCAGCCTCAAGAGGGCGACGCTTCCAATCCATCGGCGCCCAGTTCCAAGTGGGAGCCGTGCTCCAAAACCCGTATCAGCCGCCAACACTTCGTCTTTGACAGGCGACGGCAGGCAACAACCTCTACCAAGTCGCCTTTGCGAGCCTCGTTCTTTTCGTCGTGCGTCGCCAGCGTCGTGGAGCGTCGGAGGTACTTGCCGTATTTCGCGTGCTTGACCAGAAAGTCAAAGCGCACGCGGATCGTCTTGTCGCCTTTATCCGAGACGACGGTCCCGGTCCGCCGATCACGCTGACCTCGCTTGTCCGAAATTGTCATGGATGCCGCCACGTTGGTCATCACTTCACGTCAACCGTTGGTCCATCGTCGCCCACAAGGTCCTTTGCTCATCCGTCTCTTGCCTGACCGCTCTAGCGGTGCGTGGCGAGCGACTCCAAATGGTATTGTTTCTCTTCGATGCCCGTCTCTCCACGCTCTCCAAGGATCGTCAGAATCCGAGCGACGTCTTTCCGCACCACTTGGAGTTGGTGAGGGTTCTCCAGTTTCTCCGTCACTGCTTGAGCGCGAAGATCGAACAGGTGACGGCGGATGCGGTCCAGCTCCGCATGCAAATCCGGCGTCTTTAATTCTCGTAGTTCGGCGACCTTCACGATATCTTCATCCAGCCTGATCTAACCAACGACTACAAACCATGACGCCGTTTCACAAACCGGCAGCGATACGGCATCTTATGGGCCACACGCGAGAGCGCGTCCCGTGCCACCGTTTCCTCCACGCCCGCCACCTCAAAGAGCATCGTCCCAGGGCGAACACAGGCCACCCAGAACTCCGGCTCACCTTTGCCCTTGCCCATGCGCGTTTCCAACGGCTTGGACGACACGGGCTTGTGCGGGAACATCCGCACGTACACCTTGCCCTCGCGATGGAGGTAATGCGTTGCCGCCACGCGGCCCGCCTCTATTTGTCGCGCCGTAAGCCACCCGCTGCCCATGCACTGCAAGCCGAAATCGCCGAAGGCGACGGTGTTGCCCTTCCCGGCCACCCCGCGGACCTTGCCGCGTTGGCTCTTGCGCCACTTCACTCTCTTGGGCATCATCGCCATAAATCGTCATCCACCCGAACGGCGTTAGCCGCGCTTTCCCCGCCGACCTTCGCGACCGCGACCCTGCGGCGCGCCGTCGACCATGACTGCCTCCTCGCCGTAGCGTCCGAGATAGAGCCAAACTTTTATGCCGATCGCCCCGTATTTCGTGCGGCAGGTCGCGACGCCATAGTCCACATGGGCCTGGAGAGTGTGCAACGGAATCGAGCCGCGAAGTTGCGTCTCCCGCCTCGCCATTTCCGCCCCGCCCAGCCGACCGGAGAGCATGATCTTGCACCCCTTGGCCCCGGATGCCATCGCTGAGTCAATCCTCATCTTCATCACCCGACGAAAACCCGCCCGTTTCTTGAGCTGCTCGGAAACGGATTCGGCGATCAACTTGGCGTTCCCATCTGGGGCCTTGATCTCCTGAATGTTCAAATTGATATTGCGGTCGATCAGGTTTTCCAACGCTTCCTTGAGCTTGTCGATTTCGGCGCCCTTGGGGCCGATGACCAAACCCGGACGAGCTGTATGCAGTACAACCTTGACCTCATTACGCGTCCGTTCGATCTCCACCTTGGCGACCGCGGCGTAGGGGGGCTGTTGGTTCAGGCGGTCTTCGACGAAGTTGCGAATCTTCTGGTCCTCAACCAAAAACTCGGCAAAAGCCGCCTTAGGGGCGAACCAGCGCGAGCGCCAGTCCTCCGTGATGCCCACGCGAAACCCAACAGGATTGACCTTTTGACCCACCTACGACTCCCTTAAGACGAACCCAACCCGCGATCTACGAATGCCCGTCCTCAACCTTCCGCCACGGTCACTACGATGTGGCTTGTTCTCTTCGTAATTGGATGCGCCCGACCGCGATCCTTGGGCCGCCACCTTCCGTAGGTCGGCCCGCCGTCCACCCGTGCTTCCTTGACGAACAGGATGCGCATGTTTGCTTCCTGCTCGTCAGCGTTCACCATCGCCGATTTCAAGACACTCTCGACCATCCGGGCGCTGCGCTGCGGGCTGAACCGCAATTGGTCCATTGCCTCGCCGCATTTTCGACCTCGAATGAGATCAACGAGCAACTTCGCCTTGCGCGGCGAAATGCGCGCGAAGCGATGCGTTGCCGACCACAGCCGCTGCTCATTCGTTGCCGTTGCCATGTTACTCCGGCACTTTAAACCACTGCTGCCTACGCCGCCGCAGGAGCGCCCGCCGCCGCCTTCTTCTTACCGCCGCTGTGTCCGCGGAACGTTCGCGTAGGACTGAATTCGCCTAGTTTGTGCCCCACCATATCCTCGCTCACGTACACGGCGTGGAAGACCTTCCCGTTATGCACTTCAAAGCGCACCCCGACGAACTCCGGCACGATCGTGCATCGTCGCGACCAAGTTCGGATCGGCGCGCTCACTCCCGTGCCCTTCGCGTTCATCGCCTTGCGGAAGAGCTTTTCGTCGACAAACGCACCTTTTTTTTGTGATCGGGACATCAACCGCCTCTATTCGTTATCTACTCTTCGGTTTAGGAAGCTGCCCGTACCGTCTGCTCTTGCGCCGCCGCAGGATGCGCTGGTTGGAGGTTTTTCTCGGTGACCGCGTCCGTCCACCCTTGGCGAGCACGCCCGTAGGGCTGCACGGATGTCGCCCCCCGCCGCTTCGACCCTCGCCTCCGCCAAGCGGATGGGCGACGGGATTCTGAGCAGTGCCGCGCACGTACGGCCGCCGACCCATGTTCCGAATCCGACCGGCCTTACCCCAGCGTAAGTTTTGGTGCTCAACGTTTCCCAACTGCCCAATCGTCGCCCGACACTCCACCCGTACCTCGCGCATTTCACCTGAAGGAAGAACCAAGATTGCCCAGCTTTCGTTTCGCGAAAGTAGACGAGCGGCCCCTCCTGCGCTGCGCACAAGCTTACCGCCCTGACCTAGGTTCATTTCCACATTATGCACTGCGAGGCCTGGCGGAATGTTCTTGAGGGGCATCGCGTTTCCGACTTTTGGTTCCACCGTCGGCCCGCTCGCCACGGTATCGCCTGCGGTTACTCCCACGGGCGCCAAGATGTATCGTTTTTCACCGTCGGCGTAGTCGATCAACGCGATGTGACAGCTTCGGTTGGGATCGTATTCGATCGACCGCACCGTGCCGACGACGTCGTCCTTGTCGCGCTTAAAGTCGATCAGGCGATACATGCGCCGCATGCCGCCGCCGCGATGCCGAGAGGTGATCCGACCGTGATGGTTACGACCGCCATGCTTGGTAAGTCGCTCGCATAGGGATTTTTCCGGGCGACGATACTCGGTCAATTCAGCAAAATCGTTGACCGTCGAATTCCGACGGCCGGGCGATGTTGGGTTGTAGGTAGTAATGCCCATTGAAATCCCTGCTTACGTCATCCGAGCCGACCGCGACACGAATCGCGCGACCGACACAAAACCTCCACTAGAACAAATCAATATGGTGATCGGCCCTAAGGACGACTACCGCTTTTTTCCAATCCGAAGTCTTTCCCATCTTAAAGCGCACCCGGCGAGGCTTACCCTTGCGAATCGACGTGCGCACTGACTGCACCTTCACGTTGTAAATCTTTTCCACCGCCTGTTTGATCGCTGCCTTGGAGGCGCCGGAATGCACCTCGAAGGCGTAGGAACCGCCTCGCGCGGGCATCGTCCGTGTCGCGCCGTGCGACTGCTGGGCCTGGTGGGTACCTTTTTCCGTCACCAGCGGGCGCTTCACAATGTGATAGATGTCCATGGGCGTCGCCCGTCCTTATTCCTTCGCCGCAGCGCTTGCCGCGATCCGCGAAAAAGCCGCTTTGGTAAAGATCACCCGAGGTCGGCGAAGAACGTCGTACGCGTGAAGGTCATCAACGACACGGATATCCGTTTGAGGAATGTTCCGTCCGGACTTATAGGCGTTTGAATCGGCTTCGTGCATCGCCACCAAACATCCTCGTTCAATTCCCAGTGCAGAAAGCATCGAAGCGAAAACCTTCGTCTTGGGCTGCGGGCAGCGCAAATCTTCGAGGATCATCACCTCGTTCGCCTGTATTTTCGCCAAAATGGCGTTGTCACGGGCCAAACGACGCATCTTCTTTGGGAATTCCTTGGTCGAAGTCGGAATACGCTTGGCGAAAGTGCGACCGCCGCCCTTCCGTACGGGCGTGCGGATCATGCCCGCGCGGGCGTTGCCTGTGCCCTTTTGCCGGTACAACTTACGGGTGGAGCCTTGAACCTCGGCACGCCCCTTGGTGCGCGCACTCTTTTGCCATTGATGGTCCAAGTAGGCGACGACGGCCTGCTTAATGAGCTGCGGACGCACATGCCCGCCGAGGCAGGCCGGGTCGACTTCGAGCTCCCCCGTACGCTTACCTTTCATGTTGAACACGGGAACCGCTAGCATCGGCCTTAGCCTCTCTTCTTCGATCGTCGGATGAACAACAACGCACCGACCGGGCCGGGCACGCTGCCTCGGATCAACAACAGGTGGTTCACCGAATCGACCTTCATCAATCGCAGCGCGCTAGTCGTACAGCGGACCTGGCCCATGTGACCGGCCATGCGCTTGCCCTTCTTGACCGAACGACCCGTACCACGAGGAGCGCTGGCCCCGATACCGCCGGGTGAACGGTGTTTCCGCTCCGTCCCGTGCGAGCCGGGCATCCCGCCGAATCCGTGCCGCTTCATGACGCCCTGAAAACCCTTGCCCTTCGTGGTCCCGACGACATCGACGTACTTAGCCGCGTCGCCCGCAAA
>Ga0137429_1000411_pt1 | contig 17905 bp, 16 predicted proteins | sample EasRivERMZT736_2_FD_102304 | JGI IMG/M metagenome (GOLD analysis project Ga0137429, IMG submission 102304) | Soil microbial communities from meander-bound floodplain in the East River, Colorado, USA - East River MetaG ERMZT736_2 | ecosystem: Environmental > Terrestrial > Soil > Floodplain ...
AGCCCAGATCTTGTAATACGAGCAGGAGGAGAAATGCGTCTTTCTAACTTTGTATTATGGCAAGCCGCTTACGCTGAGTTATATTTTTCACCAAAGCTTTGGCCGGAATTTTCAGAGCAAGACTTAAGTTTAGCTATTGATGAGTTTGACAGGCGCCAAAGAAGATTTGGCAAATAAATTTATACTAAAAAAAACCGCCTCTAAGGTTTTTCATGGGGAAGCCTGAGAAAATAACTAACAATTAGCAATGCCGAGTCCGCGATAAATTCAAGGGCTTGTTTTATTACACTATCATATAAGTGAACAATAATTTGACAATACCCCCAGTGGGGTATTACAATAGAATTATGAAAAACGCTATTGTGAGAAACAATGTAAATGTTATACGTCGCCTAAAACTCATTGAGGGTCAGGTTCGTGGTCTTCAAAAAATGGTTGGAAATAGCACCTATTGCATTGACGTGATTACACAAACCTCTGCCGTAAAGCAGGGTCTCTCAAATATTGAAGACTTATTATTAGAAAATCATTTAGGCAGCTGTATTATCAGCCAAATAAAATTAGGCCAAACCGATAAAGCCAGGGAAGAGATTTTGAAAGTCTATAAGCTAAAAAGAAAGTAGTATGCATACACAAATATACAATATAAAAGGAATGCATTGCGCCTCTTGTTCTTCTTTGATTGAAAAAACCTTAAAAAAAGTTGAGGGGGTAGAATCAGTAGAGGCTAATCTTGGCACTGAAACAGCCAAGATCTCTTTTGATGAATCAAAAACTACTATCCAAGCGCTTTCTAAAAAAATAGAGCCACTGGGGTACTCTTTTATCAATAATGTTTCTGCTCCTATGAATCATGCCGGACACGGAGAACATTCAATGCCTGCCCGCCATAGATCTGGCGATGGAGGGCCAACGACTGACGCGATGGGCGGGTCAGCTGAAGAACACGCTGCCCATACTGGCATAGGCCAGTCAAAGGAGCAGAAATTAGCCGAAGTAAGGGATTTACGCAATAAGATTTTTTCGGCATTGCCCTTGGCAGCTTTCAGCGCCTTCTTGATGGCCTCCGATATTCTAGTAAAGTTTTCTATCATTTCTCCGATGCCTTACTTTTGGGAAGAATTTTTCCATCATTTATTGCCCATATTCGCCACTTATATTCTTTTTGTAGTAGGAAAACCATACCTTTTAGGCTTCTGGCGCTTTTTGCGATACGGAAAAGCCAATATGGACAGCCTTATTGGCATTGGGACATCTGCCGCTTTTCTTTATAGTTTTGCAGTTACCGCTTTTGAGGAGCCCCTTAGGCCTTTTTTGAATGCTGAAAACACTTATTACGATGTGACTATTGTGGTAATAGCTTTCATTACCCTTGGCAAATACCTTGAAGCCAAGGCCAAGATAAAAACGGGGGACGCAATAGCAAAACTGCTTAACCTTCAAGCTAAGACCGCCATTGTGGTTAAAAACGGCAAGGAGAATGAAGTCCCAATTTCACAAGTAGTGCACGGAGACGAAATTATAGTAAAACCGGGAGCTCGTATTCCAGTAGATGGCATTGTGACTGACGGCGCCTCGTTTGTTGACGAATCAATGGTTACGGGAGAGCCAATGCCAATAGAAAAGAAAATGGGGGAAGCCGTTGTGGCGGGAACTATTAACACAACGGGCTCTTTTAATTTTAAAGCCACAAAAGTGGGGTCAGAAACCTTGCTTTCTCATATAATTAAAATGGTGCAGGAAGCCCAGGCAAGCAGGGCTCCCATTCAGGCGTTAGCCGACAAGGTTTCAGCAGTATTTGTTCCTATTGTGATTGTTTTGTCGTTTTTATCTCTTGCCGCGTGGCTCTTGATTGGCATTCCTTATTTCGGCCTGTCTCAAGCAATTTCTTTTGGTTTGGTATCGTTTGTAGGAATTTTAGTCATTGCCTGCCCTTGCGCCCTGGGGCTTGCCACACCCACGGCAATCATTGTTGGGGTTGGCAAGGGAGCAAAAGAAGGGATCTTAATAAAAGATGCTGCCACACTTGAAAAGTTACACAAGGTAAACATGGTGGTGGTAGACAAAACAGGAACCATTACCAAGGGCAAACCAGAGTTAGTCGGACATGAAAATATATCCAATCTTCCGCACGAAAGAATAATTGCGCTTTTTGCTACGCTTGAAAGCAAATCCGAGCATCCAATAGCAAGCGCAATTTTGCAGCATGCCAAAAATCAAGAAATTTCTCTTCTGGCAATGGAAAGATTTGAAGTCATCAAAGGAAAAGGCTTGAAGGGAACTATAGAAAAAAAGGAATACTTTGTTGGAAATCTAAAACTAATTAAAGATTTAGGGTTAAACCTTGATACCCAAAAAATTGAAGAGGAAACCGCAAGGGGAAAAACACCGGTTATTTTGGCTACCAGAGACGAAGTATTAGGAATTGTGATGGTGGCTGATGCAGTAAAGCCGGAAGCCATGCAGGCGGTGGAAAATTTGCACAAGCTCGGAATTAAAGTTGCAATGCTTACGGGAGACCATAAAAACACTGCTCTTGCCATTGCCAAAGAAGTTGGAATTGACGAAGTGTTTGCCGAAGTCCTGCCAGATGAAAAACTGATTAAAATAAAAGAACTGCAGCAAAAAGGCAATTCAGTTGCTATGGCTGGCGACGGCATCAATGACGCCCCGGCTTTGGCCCAGGCTGATGTTGGCATTGCCATGGGAACTGGAACAGACGTAGCCATTGAAACAGCGGGAATTATATTGTTGCACGGAGACATTTCAAAGCTGGTGAAAGCCATTAAACTTTCAAGGCTGACTATGCGGGGCATCAAGCAAAATCTTTTTTGGGCATTTATTTACAATATTGTCGGAATTCCTTTGGCCGGAGGGTTGTTTTATCCCGTTTTTGGCTGGATGCTAAGCCCAGTGTTTGCTGGATTGGCAATGGCTTTTTCCAGCGTATCGGTTGTATCAAACTCACTAAGGATTAAAACTAAGAAAATTTAATATAAGACCTATTGCGTATTAATGATTTACGCTGCAACTGGTAATTTTTGTCAAAAAACCATAAAAATTTGTCAGATTACTCTCTGAGTAGCCTTCCAAATTTTTCTGATTTTTTCCTTAAAAATTACTGCGTTTCGCATATAATCTTAATACGCAATAGGTCTAATGAATAAAACTTATAAATTCCACGTTAATGGCATGCATTGCGCCGCTTGCGTAGTGCTGACAGAGAATGAGCTTGGCGAATTGCCGGAAGTTACAAAAGCAAAAGCTTCTCTTAATCACTTAAATGTTGAGGTAACCGGCGACTTCGGCGACAAAGCGCCAGAGCATATTGCCAGGGATTTGAGCGAGGTGTTAAAACCACATGGCTACATGCTAACATTAGAAAAATCAAGGCATTCTGCCAAGTGGGCTGACTTTGTCTTAGCAGTTCCCATTGCAACTGGTTTTATTTTACTTTTTGTCATTTTGCAAAAACTTGGCGTCGTAAATCTTATTACCACTTCAAAAGTCGGATATGGCACAGCATTTGTTATTGGGCTCGTGGCTTCCGTTTCCACTTGCATGGCGGTGGTTGGAGGTTTGGTGCTTTCCATGTCTAGCACGCTTGCCAGGGAAGGGGATAAGGTAAAGCCGGAAATATATTTCCATATTGGCCGCTTAATTTCATTTTTTACGCTTGGCGGAGTTATCGGCGCCTTTGGAGCCGTGTTTCAATTTGGAACAACAAGTATGTTTTTGCTTAACATCATAATAGCTTTAGTGCTTTTCATTCTTGGGGTAAACTTATTAAACGTGTTTCCCTGGGCAAAAAAATTACAGCCAACCATGCCAGGTTTCATTGGCAAAAGGGTGCATAATCTCAAAAATTTAAACCACACATTAACACCATTTTTGGTTGGTATTGCCACATTCTTCTTGCCGTGCGGGTTCACACAGTCTATGCAACTTTACACGCTGACCACCGGCAACTTTCTTACCGGGGCTTTGATTATGTTTTCTTTTGCCCTTGGTACACTTCCGATATTGGCTTTATTGAGCTTTAGCTCATTGGGAATCCACACAAAAGGCCAATCAAGCATATTTTTTAAAACAGCCGGCTTAATTGTGATATTCTTTGGAATATATAACATAATTAATGCTCTAGCAGCGGCCGGTATTATAGCACCGCTGTTTACCTTCTAAAAAAATATGGAAATATACATACAAAAGAAAACGGTTTACATAATATTAGCGGTGTTGGCAATTGCGGCAACGGGAGCCATTATTGTTTTTAATGGCAACAAGTCTAGCACAACAAACGACTCAAACGAACCGATCAACAATGTAACCATTGTTAATGGTAAACAAGTCATTACCATCAATGCCAAAGGAGGGTATTATCCAAGAGTTACCACGGCAAAAGCTGATATGCCAACTATAATAAAAATGAATACTCAAAATACGTTTGATTGTTCTTCGTCTCTTACTATTCCAATGTTGGGTTATAGGACTAACTTAGAACCGTCAGGCGAAACTACTATTGATGTGCTTCCGCAGAAGGCCGGTACTTCACTGCGCGGACTTTGTGGTATGGGCATGTACAGCTTTACGATAAATTTTACTGATGCGTAAACCTTATTATGCGACAACACAGGCGTTACTAGCCAAAATTTATAAATCAATTAAAACTGGTGATTGATTTTTTAATTTTTGGTATAATGATGTAAGTGTATGTCTAAAAAGATAATAATTATTCTGAGCATCGGCGCTATAGTTATTTTAGGTGCTGGGTTTGCATTTTTAATGCAAGGGGGAAGTATTTTTGGATTATCTCAAAATAAATGCCCAAGATTTTTTGAGCCAGTCATGGCTGCAGAGCCATACTACGAAAGTTCTCTTTTTGATGCTCACTTGCATCTGCCCACAAAGTTAAAAGCAGTTAGCGATGTTTCCCGCCAAATGGGGCTTCCAACTCCTCTTTGGGATGATCAACTATCTTTGGATTATTTAAAATGTCTATTTGATAAAGAGGGCACTTATAGCGCCTATGGCTTTCATCTATTTACTAAATATTCAGTGACTTCGGAAGTGAATGTAGTAAAAGAAATGGATAAAAAATATCCGGGAATGATTACCCATTTTATAATGCCAACTATGGTCAGTCCAACAGTTAACCCAGAAATTAGCGCCATTGAGAAGGTTCTTAGAGAAAATCCCAAGCTGTTTTCTGGCATAGGAGAGCTTAAGATGTATGATGGCAAAAGCGCTGATGACCCGTATGTCCTTAAGCTCCTTGATCTTGCTCGAGAGTACCGTCTCGTGGTTATGATGCATCCATTTGTTAACCACAAAGCTGCGGTAGAAAAAATTGTAAAATTGTATCCAGATGTGAACTTTCTTTTTCATGGACTTCTAGGGGACGAAGGTCCAGCCGGATTTAGCCGCCATCTTACGTGGCTGGAAAAATTAATTAAAAACAATAAAAATGTGTATTATTCAATTGATGCCGGCCTCGCCATTTATGGGTGGTTGCCTCAACACGAGGGAGTTGAGTTGTCTGCCAAAGAACTCATGCCGTATTTAAAATCCCATTTTGCATCACAATTGGAAAGCGACGTGTCATCGTATAAAGCTATTATTGAACGGTATCCTGACCGTTTTCTTCGAGGAACTGATAAATGGTATGGGTCACACTTTGACAAGGAGGTAAGCTCGCTACTTGAAGAGTACACCAGGGCATTTATTGGACGTCTTGATTTGGATGCCCAAGAAAGTTTTGCCCACAAAAACGCCAAAAGTCTAATAAACAAGTAATAATATAATTAAACAAAACAATGAAAAAAATAACAATTATCGTCGCAATTATTATTGTTGCGGCCCTATTTCTCTACGGTGTATGGTATGTTTACAATCAGGTTGCAACATCAATTATAGAAAGAGAAATCAGGGAGGCCGGGCTCAATCCAGAAGATTATAATTTGCGTTGGGTAATGCCCTGGAATGTACGAGAATTTGTTACAAGAAAGGAAATTGAAAAAGCTGGGCTTAACCCAGATGACTACACTATTAAGGGAGAACTTACTGCTGATGAAGTTCGCTTAGAAGTTATCCGCCAAGAGATTACTCGCCAATTAGCGGAATACGACCTTACAATTAATGATATAGACTTGACTGGCATTGATCTATTAAAATTAACACCAGAAGAATTAAGTAAGTTGATATACGACAAAGCATACCAGAAAGTAATGGAAAAAAATCAAAATTGAAGTTCATACGCAAGACCGCCTTTCAATATTGGCGGCATGCGAAGACCCGACAACCGTTGCCACGTTTAACTATGCGGGAGAGAAGTGGCCCCTGCCTCAAACGGGGCAGATGTGGCTTGAGTACGAGCTTTTAAAAAATCCAGATGTTCCCGGATTTTTTGTATTGTCTGACGGAGCACGATTTTAACGGCTTGGAAAAAAATAGCCTGCTTCTGGATAAAGCAGGCTTTGACGAATCAATCGGTAATGCGTCTTGTGTATTACGCGACTTCGTAGGCGTCATAGTCGTCGTAGCGTGACACATAACCAGGCTGGCGAGAGAGTTCCACTTCTCTATTATAGTCTTTCAGCACGGCTGCCTGAATGACTTCACGACAGGCGGAGTTAATGGGGTGGGCGACATCGGCGTGCAGCTTGGCCCTGCCGTTAGCGTCGCGAGTGGCGCGGTCCTCGGTGAGTTTGCTCCCGCACTTGTTGCATATGCGAGCTCGCAGGTGATTCTTACAGCTGCAATGCGGACAGCTGTCGGTTAGTCTGCGGCTGGGCATGGCGACGAATAAGCCATTGGTGCCTTCGATGACCTTTAAGTCACGGACGACAAATGCATCGTCGAATGTGATTGAGACAAAGGCTCTCAAGCGCTCTGGGTTGTCGCCATTCATGAGCTTGGTGCGGACTTCAGTGACCACCATGGTGCCTCCTTGGGCTTTAAAAGCCCGGTCAAGATGTGGAACAGGGAACGAACTAATTATCACAATATTAATCTAAAAAATAAAAAGTTTCAACTAAAAAACCCTAAGGTTAATTCTTCAAATTTCTGCCTCCATGAAATTGACGGTGGATGTCGCGGAGGCGTTTGTTAGTGACGTGGGTGTAAATTTGGGTGGTGGCAATATTTTTGTGACCCAGGAATTCTTGAATAGTGCGGAGATCAACGCCTTGAGTTAATAAATCTGTTGCGTATGAGTGCCTAAGCGTGTGCGGAGTAGTAAATACGGGAACTCCAGCCATGATGGCGTATTTTTTTACAATTCTTTCAATTGTTCTTGCGGTTAATCTCTTGCCGGATTTGTCTTTTGCCCTAAAGTTTAAAAATAGAGCTTTTTCTTTTGAATCGCGTATAGACAAGTATTTCTTAATCCATTCTAAGGCTCTATTTGAGAAGTAGACAGTTCGTGGATTTCCACCCTTGCCAATAATTCCAATTTCAAAATCTTTCTTGTCTCTTATATTTGCAAACTGTTCAGCATTCAGTGAAACTAATTCCACTATTCTTAGCTCAGTTGAAAACAAACTCTCTAAAATAGTTCTGTCTCTAATAGTAGATGCATTTTTTGGTTCAGCTGCGCTTAAAAGCTTCTCTATCTGCTCTAAATTTAGGAATTTGACGGTTTTGTCGCTTTTATTGCCCTTGGGAAGGGTTATTTTGTCTGGGGGCAACGAAACTATGTCTTTTGCCACAAAATAGCCTAAAAAGGCCCTTAAAGCGATTAAGTAGTAGTTTTGGGTGCTCTTTTGAAGGGCTTGTCCAGTATAGGGGCTTTGGCCCCTAGAAAGATATAATCGGTACTTCCATATATGATCAGATTCAAGTTGATGGGGGAGTAGTCCCTCAAATCTTTCGGATTTTAACCATCCCACGAATTTATTTAAATATCTCTGGTAATTTTTTTGCGTGTTGTCGCGCAAACCCTTTTCTACCTCGCAATAATCCAAAAAATCAGGAATATGTTTTATTATTGGTTTGTCTGAATTATCCATAATATTCAAATTAAGTGGATTATACCCATTCTACCTTTTTTACTCGGGTCACTGCGACTACCATATAGAATGTCGCTTTACCTACATTTTACGACGTATACTATATATAAGGCAAGGGCCTTTATCCACAGGCCCCAAGCTTAATGCACACTACTCTACTTTCGTTCCGAAAACTTTTGAAAACTTTCCTGCAAAATAATTTTTTACATTTTCCCAAATTATTTTTACCGCATTATCCTTCTGGGTGACTACCTCCTGTTTTAAGGGCTCTCCCCTCTTTTTTGCCTCTTGGGTGACCCTTGGGTATATGGTGGCTGCAAACCACTCTTTTCCATTACTTGCAAAAGGTTCCATTTTTGAGCCCGTAAAATTAAATACTTTTTGCGCCACAGGCCTCGCAAATGGCTGTTGGCTCAAAAAAACCACTATGAGTATAGCTAGTATGACTGCAATGTACTTAATAGCTCCCCCACTATTCTTTTCGTTATTCATAATTAAAGTTTTATAATTTAATTTTATCAAAAAAATTTGAAACAAAAAAGCCCCACGGTTGCGTTGTGCTGCAACCGTGGGGCCTCAATACCAAGATAATCTAGCTAGACGGATTTTCGCTTTGCTATTTCCTCTCGGATGATTCGCATTGCCTCCATGCACATGGCTTCGAAGTTGCCATTTCCTGCCTTGGTCATTCGTCTCCGCACAGGATCTTGTAGGCGTCGACCCTCAGACGTCCGGTACTCTCATGTGCAAGTCCCAATTCGACTGCTTTAAGTCGAGTTGACCCCGTGAGCGCATCGCCGCCCTCATAAGGGCCAGTAGCGGCTTTCTCTAGCCTACTCCGTTCTACCGGAGTTAGTTTTGAGAGAGCAAGGGCAATTTCGTCTGACCGGGGGATAGCACCCAACTCCATGATGGTTCTCCTTAATGAACCAAGATTTTTCCAAAGACGAAGAACGTTCTCCGCCCATTGTGACAATAATATATTATGAACATAATATAGTCAACATTAAAAGCATGTAAAAAACCGCTCCATGTCGGCGGTTTTACTTAGCTTTTTGCTTGCTGAATTCTGTCTAAAGTTTTTTCTTTGCCTAAAATTTCTGCTATTTCAAAGGGACCGGGGCTTGCTTTCTTCCCAGATAATGCCACCCTTAACGGCCAAAGCAGGTATCCCCTATTTTCTACCGGATATCCCTTTTCTTTGTTAAATTTTTCAGCGTCTTTTACAAATACTTTTTCCAAACTTTTGATACCCCACTCTTTTAAGTTTCGCAATGCTTTGTCGCACAATAAAAGTGCATCTTTTATATCAGTGTCATTCATTTCTTTCCATTTCAATAAATTCTTGTCGTACTCTAATTTGTCTTTGAAAAAGAAATCAGTCAACTCAACAACATCAGAAAGTTTTTTCATTCTCGGCCTTGCTGTTTCAATTATTTTTTCTAAAGTTTTTTGCGAAAATTTCTGCAGAGCGCTTTCTGGCAAATATTCTTTGCACAATTTTAGTAAACTGGCAGAAGTTTTTTCTCTAATGTAAACTCCATTAATATAATCTAATCTTTGAATATTAAACACTGCCCCGCCCTTTTGTGCTTTTTCTAGCGAAAATTCTTTTATAAGTTCTTTCATTGAAAATATTTCTTTTTCTGTTCCAGGATTCCAGCCCAACAAAGCTATAAAGTTAATTACCGCTTCTGATAGGTAGCCCGCTCTATGGTAGTCGGAAACCGCTACGTCTCCTCCCCTCTTAGACATTTTGGACTTATCTGGGTTAAGAATTAAGGGGATATGTCCATACACTGGTTGCGGAAATCCCAAGGCCTCCTGAATCAATATTTGCCTTGGAGTATTTGATAAATGTTCCTCTGCTCTGATAACATGGGATATTTCCATTGCAAAATCATCCACTACGACGGCGAAATGATATAATGGACTTTTTATATTTTTAGCAATAATAATATCTCCTAATAATCCAGCATCAATTTCAATATTACCCCGAACAAGGTCTTGGAATTTTACTTTTTTACTTTCAATTTTGAAACGGATAACTCCTGAAGTATTATTTTTATCTCTGCACTTGCCATCATATTTTGGAGCCAATCCCCTACTCTGCTGGTCTTGGCGTTTGGCTTCTAATTCCTCGCTCGTGCAATTACAATAATAGGCCTTCTTTTCTTCTAAAAGTTTATCTAAATATTTTTTATAAATGTCTAATCTTTGAGATTGCTTGTATGGGCCAAATTTTCCATCAATATCCGGGCCTTCATCCCACTCAATTCCAAGCCACTTTAGTTCATCAATTATTTCTTGTACCCATTTTAATTCTGATCGTTCTTTATCGGTATCCTCAATGCGCAAAACAAAATCACCCTTGTGCTGCTTGGCAAACAGGTAGTTGAATAAAGCGGTACGGGCTCCTCCTACATGCAAAGCACCCGTCGGAGACGGTGAAAATCTTAAGCGAACCTTTCTGGCAATGTCCTTAGATTTTTTGATAGGCATTTAAATAGTTTAAAATTTCTTTTGCAATTTCTGCTGCGGCTTCCGGTTTTGCAAATTTCAACGCTGACTTTACCATATTTTCTTTTTTTGATAATACATTTTCTATTTCTCCCATGAAATAACTTGGCGATAAACTTTCCTGCTCAATAACAATGGCGGCTCCAGATTTTGCATATTGATAGGCGTTTTTTGACTGGTGGTCATTTGCTGACCCGGGCAATGGAATCAATATGGATGGCTTTCCCATGGTTGCCAATTCAAAAATACTGCCGGCTCCAGCCCTTGAAATGGCGATGCTAGCAGAAGCATAGGCATTTTTTAATTCTACTTCATTTAAAAATTCATACAAATGGTATTGCTGCCAAAGGTTCTTGTCAGAAAGCATAGCCTCTGATCCTAGCAAAACTTTTTTGTAGGTATTCCTTCCGGTAACATGTATTACTTCATACTTTGCCAAAAGATTATTTAAAATGGATAAAATAAGTTCATTAATGGCTTGTGCCCCCTGAGATCCTCCTAAAATTAAAACAACTGGCTTGTTTGAGGTTAGATTCATCATTCCCCCCTTGCTCACTTTTCTGTCGCCTTGCAATAATTCTTTTCGTATAGGGTTTCCCAAAACAACGACATTTTGTGGCTTAAAAAACTCAGTTTTTTGAAACGAAGTAAAAGTTTTCTTTGCCCACTTTGAAGTTATCCTGTTTGAAAGCCCCGGGCAAACATCTGACTCGTGCAAAAAAACAGGGACTCGCAAAATTCTAGCTGAAAAAGTTACTGGCAAAGATGATGTGCCCCCTTTTGAAAAAACTAATTTTGGCCTAATTAATAAGAGCAAAAAAAATGCTTGCAAAAAACTAAAAGGTATTTTAAATGGTAGGTCTATAAAGTTTCGCCAATCAAAATATCGCCTCATTTTTCCGGATGCAATGGCATGGTTTGTAAAACTTTCTTTTGTTAAGGCTTCAAAGTCCGTTTTTGGACCAATATAATGCAATTGTAAGCTTGGAGATTGTATTCTTAATTCCCTGCCAATAGCAATAATGGGCATGATGTGGCCGCCCGTTCCCCCACCGGTAAATAAAACTTTCATAATTTATAATTTAAGATTTATGATTCGAAATTTTCTTTGCTCCACTAGTCATTAACTTTTCATCTATATTTTCATATGCAGTGTCATTATGACTTTTTGCACGACTTAATTTTAATTACAGTTGTACTACAAATATACAACGTTGTATGAATGTAGTACACAGTGCAGTTACATTTCTACCTACCAAAGTGCATCTATGTTCTGCATTATCCATTTTTTGAGATGTTCAACAATATGCCAATTCCAACTAATTCCGCAATAAGGTGCGTCCCTCCATAGCTAAAGAACGGCAAAGGAATGCCGGTTAATGGGAAAAGGCCGATGGTTGATGCAATATTCATAAAAGATTGTATAACAAGCCAAGTCATTATTCCGGTGGCAGCCATTTTGGAAAATCTATTATTGGCTTCCTTTGCAATGCGAATTCCATGCCAGAAGAAAAAAACAAACAGAGAAACCAAAATTACGCATCCAATTATACCGGTCTCTTCTCCTAAGATTGCAAACATGGAATCAGTCATTGCTTGAGGTAAAGATCCAAACTTTTGCACAGAAAGCCCCCATCCCTTTCCAAAGATACCGCCAGACCCGATTGCCAGCAAAGATTGCCTTAGCTGAAAACCTATGCCCAATGGATCAGCCTCCGGGTTTAAAAATACAATAAGACGTTGCATTCTATATGGTTCTATTTTGATGAAAACCAATGCCCCAAGTATTCCTGTGACAACTAGCAGAATAGTGTGCCACAAAGGAGTTCCGGCAACAAAATACACTGCCAGCAATGCAGTAACGACTATTCCTAAAGTTCCCAAATCTTTTTGAAATAACAGAATAGCAGATATTATTGCTAGAAAAAATAAAATAGGTAAAAAAATACTTACAAAATTACTGTATCCGTCTTTAGCTTTCTTAAAAAATCCCTTCACCTGTTTTTCCGAAACCCTGTTAGATAGCCATGCCGATAAAAAAAGAACAGAAGTTATTTTAAGAAGTTCTGATGGCTGAAGTGAAAATCCTCCAATATTTATCCATCTGCTGGCTCCCCAATGTTCCACTCCAATTACTGGGAAAAATAAAGCAATTAAAAGAAGTATATTAATGCCTAAAATAAATGGTATTACCTTTTTAACGAACTGTAGGGGTATCTTATAGGCTACAAGTGCTAATACTAGGCCAACACAAAGCGCAAAGAGCTGTTTAAATAAGTAGTAGTTAGTATTGCCAGAGACTCGCAGTGATGCTGGGGCTGAGAGATTGGCTAGAAAAAGTATGCCGAGTGAAATTAGTAAGATGGATGCGGCTAAAAAATAGTAATTAATCTTTTTGTGCATTACTTAGAAAACTTTTTTACATACTTTTTAAATTGATCTCCTTTTTCTTCAAAACTTTTCCATAAGGAATAGCTTGGCGAGGCGCATGACAGCAGACATACACCCCCCCTCTTGGTATTTTTATAAGCAAATTTTATGGCATCATCCATTTTGCGTGTTTTTAGAATATTAAACCCGCTCTTTTGTCTGATAATCTTACTGCCACTATCAGGAAAAAGCACTATATTCCTTATTTTATATTTTTTAACTGTTTTTTCCAACTGTGAAAAATTGTATCCTCTGTTCTCTCCGCCCAATAGAATAGTATCAATATCATTTATTGATTTTATAGCCATTATGGTTGAATCTGGGTTTGTGGAAATTGCGTCGTCGTAAAACTTAATTCCCTTGAATTCCCCAATAAATTCCATTCTATGGGGCAACCCCTTGAAGTTTTTGACTGCCTTTAATATATCTTTTTTGCTTATACCCAGTATTTTAGCGGCGGAAATAGCAGCTCTTATATTTTCCTTGTTATGTTCTCCGATAAGCTTTGTCTCAAATTTGCTCTCACTATCAAACGGGACAGCTTTTCCCATATAGTTTTTAGTCCACTCTTTGGACTCGCTGCTTTTTGGGTTATAAACGAGGAAGCTACTCTTATCTTGAAAATTTATGATATTCTTCTTTGCATTAAAGTAACTTTTTATACTTCCATGGTAATCCATGTGCTCGGGAAACAAGCTTGTCACAACGGCAATATCTGGTGAAAACTTTATGTCATCTAACTGATAACTTGAAAGCTCTAATACAAAAATAGTGCTACTAGCAAGGGGTTTTAACAGCGCTTCAAGCATTGGATTACCAATATTACCCAGGAGCTCCACCCTTTTTCCAGAGGTTTTTAATATTTCATATATTAATGAACTAGTGGTACTCTTGCCCTTACTTCCGGTAATGCCAATAATAGTATTCTTCCCACTTACTCTAGAAAAAAATATATTAGTGGCTGTAGTATGGGGAATTTCTACCAGTTCCTTTTTAATGCCCGGCGTTTTTATTGCAATATCAAAATCCCCCTGTTTTTTTAAATAGTCTTTTCCTTGTTTTTCGTCAGCTATGCCAATTTTTATCTTCGGATAATATTTTCTAATGTACTTTCTGGTAATCTGACCCTCTCTGCCGTATCCTAAAATTAAGGCACTATCCATGCCCGAAAAATTAAATTGTTCAGGGACCGAGGACTCTTTTTGGGTTAAAAAAACTTCCGGATGGAATTTTATCTTGTTTGACAGTTCTTTGACCATAAAACTATCCTTAAAGTGCTTTTTTACTAAAAACATTGCGCTTTGAGCTTCCTCAAACGTGCCAACACAGTCAAAGGGCTTTAAATCTCCCAATCCAAGGATATCTTTAAATAAAGGCAGTAAATTCTTGTCTTCATACAGGTTTTTGCCGAATATACCAACTACTTCTTTTTTGCCTAAGTGCGCAGAAAGCAAAATAAAGGTAAAGATACACTTCGGGCAATGGCAGCACCACAAACTTTCTTTACCTTCCCTGATTTTAAAATTACTATTACAGCTTGAAAAATGTGAAAAATACTCGGGATATTTCGAAAATAGTTTTGCAATTCTTATTTCATAAAAAGGCCTCATGAGTGAAAAGTAAGAAACATTGACAATGTTCCTTAGGTATCCCTGGAAGAGTTTTTCAAATTCAAATGATTTTGACCATTGATGATTAATCTCTTCTCCCATATAGGTTGTGTTGCCAAAGTTACTGCTATACTCGTTACTCACAATAAAATACGAAAAACCATATAAAGCTGCCGTAAAAGTTCCAATGAACGCATATATTGCCGAAATTGGTATATGACCTGCATATTGGTGATTACCAAAAACTTTCTTATCTAATAATCGTGTAACTTTTAAGTTTGGCTTTCCAATAAGGCTTGCAATGTTTTTAACTAAAGCAGACTCTTTATTTGTTTCAATAAAAAAAGTTTCGAAATCAAAAGGCCCTTCTTTTAGGAGTTCAGCTGAAACTATTGAGTCCTTCCCTCCCCCGATGGCGACCAAGGATTTAGGATTTAGGACACAGGATATAGGTTTAGAAACATAGTTTTTTTTATATGCAAACTTTGGAGAAATGCTGGGGTCTAAGTTGTTTCTGTAAAAAAACTCTCCTAGTCCCTTTTTATAGATAGTATTCCAAAAATCAGCTTCCTTTTTAGTAAGTTCATACGAGATTTTTACCTTTGTCGCACAATATAGTTTGTAATAGCTTATTCCTAAAATAATGTGCAGGTCCTGAAGTAATTTCTCAATAAGTCCAGCGGGGATATTTTTTAAGTCCGGAATTTTTGGAAGAACTACAGACTCCGTAAAGTGCAGAGGATTCTCATCTGTAAATTCAGTTTTATAATTAAAAATAACCCTTTTTTCAAGAGGTTCAAATTTGTATGAGGTAAATTCAAAAACAGTTGCCTTTGAGTGCATATTATGGGTACATTATACAATAAAAAACGCCCTTTTCAAAGGGCGTTTTTTATTGTCTATGTATTGGATGAGAGTCTTCTAAAAACGATTACAAACAAAATAATAAGCACGATTGCCAATATAATCCAGACATACCACTTTTTTATAAGATTTAAGAATGGATTTTCTGATTTGGTGGCTGTTTCAGATATTGCTGCAGAAGAGGCGCAGTACTTAATGTAGTCTGCGGAGTCGGCTGCACAAGTTGATCCGTCGCACTTTAACTCATTGCTACATCTTCCATCGCCGCAGGTATCAAATGTACACTGGTTGTCGTCAGAACAAGTTTGGAACAAGCTTTGAACTTCATCTTTTGAGTCATACCAGTAAATATCATTGCTATTGCACTTTGTTACATAATGTAATGCGTAAGCTGGTGCTTGGGTTGGCGCGGGAGCAGGAGTTGGAGTTATCGTATAAATTGATCCCACACATGATCCATTCTGGCAGGTTTGGCCTGTTAAACCGCAGTTTTGGTATATGTCTTGCTGGTTTCCTAATGAATCATACCAATAAGAAACATTATTTACGCATCCTTTAAAAATGTGAGATATGTAGGTTGGCTGTGTTGGATATGTGTAACTGTCTACACAAGCATTCCCGGAACAAGATTGATTGTAAGCGCATGACTGATACAAATCCTGTCTAGAATTATTTGAGTCGTACCAATAAATTGAACTCCCGTAGCACTGGGTATAAGAGTGGCTGTTATATGTGGATCCTGAATCAGAACCAGATCCTGGAGTTGACGATCCCTCATTATCTTCGCCTACGCACGAAGCGCTATTAAAGTAATTTTGTGTACAGATTTGGCTTGATGCGCATGAATCAATTAAACGATCGGTTCTTGATTCAGTGCAAGTTCCCACAGATGTGTCAGAAGGCTGAAAACAAGATCTGTCAACATATACCCCATACACGTCATTATCCTCACAGAATTGTCTTTCCCAATAATCTTGTCCGCAATCAGAATCTTTCATGCACCAAGCAGCGTTAGCGCTAAATGGCACAGCTACTAAAAAGGTCAAAACTAGAACCGCGGAGCACAAAACAACTCCACCAATAACTAACCCGTTAGTTTTACTTAGTTTGTTTATCATATATGCGTTTAAATGCATTTAGCTTATATATGCGTTCATAGTATCACTTTAGAAATGCGTTGTCAACCCATTCGGGTAATATAACGTATTGGCCAGAAAAGTAATAAAAAACACCTCCCGGGGGAGGTGTTTTGGGTGGGATATTCTAAACTTTGCACGAAACCATTTTGAGGGAAACTGACCCGCCTCCGCTCGGGCGGGGAAGAAAAAATTCGGTGCGCGCAAATCCGAAAAGCAAGGAACATTTTTCTTTGGTGTCGCCGAGTGAAGCGAGGCGGTGGTGGGGCGATTCATCGAGCGTACGATTTAATTTAGAGTCACCACGCGCTTTGCGCGTGCATCATTCGGGGTTCTCTGCTGGAATTGTGGACCTACGGAGAGTCGAACTCCGACTTCATCCATGCCATGGATGCGTCATACCGCTAGACCATAGGCCCCAAACCTAATCTATACTAATGTTTTTTTAAAAATTTATCAATTCCCAGCATTTGCATGCCAATAAAAATAAAAAAAGCAGCCCCCGGAGTAAGTGGTGTTATAAGAGCAATTAGTCCAATAAAAACTGCCAATAATCCCAGCAACCTTTTTCGGTTTGTTGTTTTATAAAACTTCATAACTATATTCTACCAAAAAATCGTCATAATGGCGATTTTTTGGTGTTTCATGTGGCGCCTCTTACTGGACATATTCAGAACGCTTGATTGGAATAAAATAAAGCAAGAAATGAATAGTTTAAGTTTTATTTGAAATAAAAAACCGCTGGGCGAACCATGCGGTAACAGAGACAAAATTCTAATGAGCCTACATGGATTTTCCGTAGTAGGCTTCTATGAACTCCCTAAACAGTTGAGTAGTCTGGGTTCGCAGTTCCCCAGATTCTGGAGAGTCTGTAATCCCTGACATGAAGGCGTTGTCAATTTTCAGCATTATGTCAAACGCCTTCAAAGGTCCTGTATCATCAAAATCTCCTTTTTTGATGTGCCCTTGCAGACGATTGAAGAGATACCGTATCTCTTCCGCCATTTTTTCGCCTTTGTATCGCTTTTGACTTCCGTCAGACCTCTTCGTTCCGAGGATTTCTTTTCCAATGAGGGAATCGTAGAGGTACTGAATCTTTACCTCAACCCGACACATTGCCGCACCATCAGAATCCGAACCAATTGCAATGTAAATCATTGACATTTTGCAAGCCTTTCGTAAAGAAGAAAAGAGCAACAACTAAAAGCACTATATCATAAATATGATATAGTGTAAATAGTTTGTGCCCCCACCAGGACTCGAACCTGGAACCAATTGCTTAAAAGGCAACTGCTCTGCCATTGAGCTATAGGGGCTCGGCCACACTTTATCACATAAA
>Ga0137429_1000412_pt1 | contig 17889 bp, 14 predicted proteins | sample EasRivERMZT736_2_FD_102304 | JGI IMG/M metagenome (GOLD analysis project Ga0137429, IMG submission 102304) | Soil microbial communities from meander-bound floodplain in the East River, Colorado, USA - East River MetaG ERMZT736_2 | ecosystem: Environmental > Terrestrial > Soil > Floodplain ...
CTTACCAGCAGTCTCATCTAGGACGATCGGCTGTCTTCCATGTTTTGGTTCGGCCATGGTGATCTTCCGTAGCAGACGACTCCTTCGAGGCGGAATTATGTCGCTTCCAGATTGCGCACAAACTCTGCGATGACCCAGTCGGGCGTGGAGGCCCCGGCGGTGACGCCGGCGACATTTTTCCCCGCGGCCATGCGAGGCTCGAACTGCTCCCAGGTCTCGATGTGATAGGTATCGGTGCCGGCTTCACGGCAAAGTCGGGCCATTTCGCGGGTGTTAGCGGAATGCAGACCGCCGAGGACGAACATGACATCGACCTCGCCGCACAAGGCGATGGCCGCCTCCTGACGCCGGGTGACCTCTAGGCAGAGCGTGTTGACGATCTTCACCTCGCGGTAGGGACGCTTGAGAATCTCAGCGATCATCCCGGCCACGTGCTCGGGCGAATGGGTCGTCTGAGCGACGACCCCCAGGCGTTCCTTATAGGGCAGCGCGGCCTCCAGGTCGCTGCCGGTGTCCACCACCGTAACGTCGGGGGCGTAACCGATGACGCCCTGGACCTCTGGATGCTCCGGGTCGCCGATCATTACCACGTGGTACCCCTCCTCGTGAAGCTGCTTAACGACGTTTTGTGCCCGTTTGACGAGGACACAAGTGGCGTCAACGACTTGAAGCCCGCGGTCCTTGGCGCGCTGCAAAGTCTGCGGCGAAGCGCCATGCGAACGGATTAACACGGCGTCGGCCGGGTCGATGGTTTCGATATCGCCGGACTGGTTTAGTCCGGCCTGTTCGAGCTTGCTGACGACCTGCTTGTTGTGGATGACCGGTCCCAACGCAACGACCTTGCCCGCCCCATGCGTCGCCACGGCGGCCTCGGCGATTTCGATGGCGTCCTCCACGCCGAAGCAAAAGCCGCGCGATGTGGCCATTTTTACTTGCATAATTACAGAACCTCGATGCTATCATTCTTAGGTCGAGTCAACTATATGATACGGTCGAGGATGCCGGAACGCCACAATCTGCGTTCAGTGAGGGGCAGGCGTGTCGCGCGTTGGAGAACCCATCTACGCCGCGGCGAGGGTTGCTTCGCGGGCCGACTTGTGGTATCATTTGCTTGTGTAGTCCATCTGCTTATCTGCTTTTCCGCAGGAGGTTTGAATCATGTTCAAGAAAACGCTGTTCTTAGCCGCACTCGCCGTCTTCGCGGGACCAACGGACCCGGCTCAGGCCGGAGGGAAAAACGTCGCCGTCATCGACAACGGTGATGGCGCTGGTCCAGCTTGGTGCCAATTCCTCACTGAGCACGGGCACACATGCACCGGTTTTCCCAAGGAAGGCCCCACCGCCCCGCTCGATCCCTTCGACGTGGTGATCGACTTGTCCCACGATTGGTCCGACCCCACCGGGACGCTCGCGGACTGCATGCGCGCGGGGAAAACGATCATCACGTGGGACAGCGCGCCGGCAGCGCTGGGTATTGACACCAACGCGACGGTTCAGGCGTGGATCGGGGCGAATGGCTTTATAAGCCCGGTCGATCGCCTGTTTACAACGGCCCTCGATCCCATCCTCGGGAATACCCCCGTGGGAACGCAAATAGCTAATTGTGCCGACGGACCCTGCTCAGGGCTGACCGACGCGTCGGGGCATCCTTTCGCCAAAGTTCTTGCGCGCTTTACCGATTATCCTTTTCCCCCTCCCCCTATTGGGATCATGCGCAACTACTGGGAAGGCGGCGTTTCCGTGTATCTAACTTATGTCATAAGCCCTGTCTGGGATCCTTCGACTAGCTGGATCATCCTTAACGCCGTGGAAGCGCGGAACATCATCCCGACGGTGAGCACGTGGGGACTGCTGGCTCTTGTCCTGGGCTTGGGTGTCTCGGGCACCATCGTGCTACGGCGTCGCAGATTGCTGCCCCGTTCGCCCTCGATGCTACCCGCATTTTTCATCGGGTGCCTGGTCGCCTTCTCGGCTGCCGCCCAAGCTGACGTGACCACGACTCAGGACAACGGAGTCACACGTTTGCAACTCGGTGACGGAGAGCCTTTCCGCAGCACGAACAATACCGTCGTAAACCTTCGGTCGATAGCGATTCCCAATTCGGGCGGCGTCGCCGTCCTTTGGGAGGAGATCGACGCCAACGGGCAGCGCGAACCGTTTTACGCCGTCAGTATGAATGGGACCAAGGTCGACGAGGTCCGCGCCACGTCGTACGATCTTCAGCTTCGCTACGCGCGGTTCGACCCGACCACCGCGTCGCCCGCCGTCACGGAAACCCTGGAGGCGGACGCTGTCGGTGAGCTTTACATCGTGCAGTTCGTAACGCAACCCTTGGACGAGTTCACGGCGGCCGTCGAGGCCCAGGGCGCGACAATCTACAGTTTCCTTCCCAACCACGCCTATGTCATGGGGGCGCCACCGCAGGCGCGGGAAGCAATCGAAGCTCTGCCCTTCGTGCGCGCCGTCGTGCCCTATCATCCCGCCTATCGGCTCGAGCCGTTTCTTCGTGGCAACCTGGATCGGGGCGAGCAGCTCTTTCCACTCCAGCGCTACAACATCCGGGTATTCACACCGGCGCACAAGGCCGCGGTCGCACGCCGGATCGCTGAAACTGGGGGGCTTGTGGATTCGGCGGACGCGGGGAAGCGACTGCTTGCGGCTACGCTGACCCCGGATCAATTGTTACAAGTCATCCGTTGGGATGAAGTGCTCTTCGTCGACCGCTGGGGTCCCATGGAACCGGACATGAACAACGTCCGCATCATCGGCGGGGCCAATTATATCGAGCAGACCCCGGGGGACTATCGCGGGAGCGGCGTGCGCGGCGAAGTCCTCGACGAGGGTTTCTTCACCTGTCACCCCGATTTCGCCTCTCGCCCGCTCATCGAACACGGGGGTGCGGTGAGTGGGCACTCACACGGAACGTCTACTGCGGGAATCATCTTCGGCGACGGCACGCACGATCCGCAGGGGGAGGCCCGCGGACTTCTGCCCCTCGGGCAAGGCATCGTCGCGGATTGGGGCTACCTGAACATTAACGACCCCCCTCCACTACCGCCAGCCCACTCGAGCCGGTACACGCATACGGGTGAACTGGTAAATGCGAGCCTTCCTTACAAAGCCGTCTTCCAATCGACCAGCGGAGGAACCATCGAACACACTATAGATTACACTTCGTTCTCGCAGGATACTGATGCTATAGCTTTCGACTTCGATATCGCCCTTTGTCAGTCCCAAGGCAATCTAGGCGGTGGGGCGGATCCGCGCTTGTCGAGGCAGCAGGCTTGGTCCAAGAACACGATTTCGGTCGGTGGGGTCAAGCATGAGAACAACTCAGACAGCTTCTCCACTAATTTGGACGACCCTTCAGACGACCACTGGTGCGGAACAACGCTTTGTGACGCCCGCCCGAACTGCGCAAGCATCGGTCCCGCCGCAGACGGGCGGGTCAAACCCGACCTGGTGGGTTTCTTCGATTGCATCCGCACGACTAGCTCTTGTATCTTCCCTTCAGCTTATTATAGTAACCTTTTCTGGGGCACGAGCGCCGCCACGCCCATAGTCTGCGGGCACGTGGGATTGCTCATGGAGATGTGGGCCGACGACGCCGACGCCAACGGAAGGAACATCTTCCGCGTACCGGTCCCGTCCTGTAATCCCGCGACCGAGAACTGTGTGTTCAAGCGTCGCCCGCACGCCAGCACGGCCAAGGCCATGCTGATCAACACGGCCATGCAATATGACTGGGTTGCGCATCCCTACCCGCATCCCAACAGCGACATCGACCGCAACAAACAGGGCTGGGGATTCCCCAGCGTGAACAGCATCTACGACTTCAGGAACAACGTGCTGATCATCAATGAGAATGAGTCGGACGTGCTTACTATTTTCGCGACGCGCTCGTACAACTTCGCCGTAGAGGCAGGGGACCCGGTCTTGAAGGCGACGTTGGACTACGCCGACCCGCCGGGCAATCCATCGTCTAGTGTCGCTACCGTGAACAACCTTGGGCTGAAAGTCGTTTCACCCGGAGGTCAAGTGTATTGGGGCAATTACGGGCTCAGCAGCGGAATCTGGTCAGTCGCCGACCCCACCCCGTTCACGCCGGACAAGGACGCGAAGAATACCGTCGAGAACGTGTTTGTGCAGAACCCGACGCCGGGAACGTGGACGGTGACGGTCAGGGCGGATGCGATCAATCAAGATGGGCACGTTGAGACCCCCGGTACGGACGCGGATTTCGCCCTCGTGGTTTATTCAGGAACCGGCGCCCGCGGACAATGCTGTTTCGAGGATCCTTCCACCTGTGCGCGCAGCGTTACTTGCGCGTCGCAGACGGCGTGCACCGGTCTGGGGTACACCTGGTCTTCCGACAAGACCTGCGCGGAGGTGTGTGTATGGCCCGGTGAGTATTTGTGCTGTATTCCGAGCACAGGCTACTGTGGCCTCGCAAGTCCGGGTTGCTGTTCCGGCAACGGCGGCTACGTGGTCACAGGATGCCAAATTTGCCCCGACCCCTATTGACCCGTAATGCAGTAGCCGATCACGGGCGCGACAAACAGCGGCAAAGAATTGGCGACGTCGGAAAACGGCGTCGCTGTGCACGTCACGCCGCGCCGGCGGTGACTCCCGCAGAGTGCCGCATGCTCGATCGCGAGAAGTTCACGGCGCCCTGCGAAGACTTCGGCACGGACAGGCCGCGGAGGCGATGGAGGTATTCGCTCAGTTGGTCCGCCGCAAACTCGGCGAGGAAGGCCGAATTGACCGCGGGATTGATCCGCATGATTTCCAAAATGGTGTCACTCTTTGTCATCATAATGCGTCGCTCCGTTCCTTGCCGGGTTGTACCGTCGCCGAACCGCGCCGGCGAATGCCATGAAGGTTGTATCGACCGCACGTTTCTTCGCCCTTGAGGCGTTGACAGGTCGCATCCATGCGGCTGCGGAACGCCACTTCGCGCATTCTTTGCGCACGCTTGGGCGAGAGTTGCGCGGCTTGAATTATCAACACAGCGAACCACGCATGGCGCGCCGTATCAACATCGCCTCATCGGTCGATTTCGCCCCAGTGTTGGGAGAAGGCTTGGTCGACCGGTGGTTGACGATCCTTACCGCAGCGCAATAGGATGCGTAAGATGGCGATTCGATTCCAATGCGGGGCGTGTTCTCAGCCCATCGAAGTGGACGACGAGTGGGCGCAGCGGGCGGTGGCCTGCCCCTACTGCCGAAAAACGATCACGGCCCCTTCCGAATCCACGCTGGGTGATCTGTCGCGGATTCCGATGGCCACGCCGCTCATGGACGTTGGAAGCGCCGTCGCCCTCCCGATGTCGGCGACCAATGCGTACGCCAAGCCGAATGCCAACGCCAACCCAATGGCCGTCGCCGCCTTCATCCTCGCCGCTGCGATGATCATCCTGTTGTTGTCGGGAGCGATGATCGTCACTTCCCACGCTTTGGAACTCGAACAGCTTCAAAAGGAGCTACAACCCATGCCCGGCGTCGATTCCGGCTCGCAACTCCGAGCCGTCATGGAGTACATCGACGCCCACGGTGGGCAGTTTCCAGGCTGGCTGGTCGCGGTGGGGGTGCTGCAGATCTCGTCGATGGCCGCCTGTGCGGCGGCGATCGTTTGTGGCTTGCTGGCTTTGCGACGGACCGCACGTCGAGCACTCGCCGTCATTGCCCTGGTGAGCAGCGGGTGCGTGGTTCTGCTGTTCTGCCTGAACTTCGCGGCCGCGTTCGCGGGAACGGGACTGCACCGATAGCTCGCCGTCCGGTCGAAGCTTCTTGCTCGGTCACATTGGGACGCTGAGCCGGGGACTTGTGAAGTTGCGACACGATCACTTTCGCGCCGCAACCGCTGCAGCGAAGGCGATCACGCCGACTCGCGGCGGCGGCGGGCCTTGCCGGGAACCAAAGACTCGGTTCCGTAGACGACGGCGGGGGTGACTATCTTCTTGCCGGTGTCGGCATTGTCCGGCAGGTCGTACATCGGCCCGAGCATCAGTTCTTCCATGACCGCACGCAGTGCGCGAGCGCCCGTCTCCCGCTCCAACGCCTTTTGGGCGATGGCCCGAAGGGCGTCGGGCTCGAATTCGAGCGGGCAGCTCTCGTAATCAAAAAGCTTTTGATATTGCTTGATAAGGGCGTTTTTCGGCTCGGTAAGGATGCGCATGAGAGTTTCCACGTCGAGCGGTACGAGCGTAGCCACTACCGGCAGCCGGCCCACCAACTCCGGGATCATGCCGAACTCTACGAGGTCCTCCGGCATCACCTGGGCGAGCACTTCGCCCTCCTCCTTGGTTACGTCCCTCGGCGTTCCCTCGTTGCTGAAGCCGATCGCACTCTGCCCCAGCCGGCGACGGATGATGTCGGAGAGGCCCACGAACGTGCCGCCGCAGATGAACAGAATGTGCGTCGTGTCCATCTGGATGTATTGCTGCTCGGGGTGCTTGCGTCCGCCCTGCGGCGGGATGTTGGAGACCGTCCCTTCGAGCATTTTCAGCAGGCTTTGCTGCACGCCCTCGCCGGAGACATCACGGGTGATGCTGACGTTGTGCGACGTCCGTCCGATCTTGTCGATCTCGTCAATGTAGACGATGCCGCGTTGGGCGAGCTCCAGGTCGAACTCGGCGTTCTGCAACAGACGAAGGAGAATGTTCTCCACGTCCTCGCCCACGTAACCCGCTTCCGTAAGCGTGGTGGCGTCGCCGATGGCGAAGGGGACGTTGAGCATCCGGGCCAAGGTTTTGGCGAGGAGGGTCTTGCCGCATCCCGTCGGCCCCAGGACCAAGACATTGGACTTATCAATCTCCACGTCGTCGACGCCGCCGGCGTCAACGTGCTGGAGCCGTTTGTAGTGATTGTGCACGGCCACGGAGAGGATTCGTTTGGCCCGCTCCTGGCCGATGCAGTATTGGTCGAGGAACGAATGAATCTCGCGCGGTTTGGGAATCTCTCGGACCACCGCCCGCGAGGTCGCCGCCCGCTTGGTCTCTTGCTTGATGATGTTGTGGCAAAGCTCGACGCAGGCCTTGCAAATGAAGACGTCGCGCGGGCCTTCGACCATCGGCCCCGCTTCGCGCTGTCCCTTGCCGCAGAAGCTGCACGTGCTGGCCCGGCGCACCCGGCCGCCGCCGTCTCCGCCATTTCCGCTGCCTGAGCCGCCACGAATCGTCGGCATACCCTAGCTCCTACGTGCGTCCTTGCGTTCGCCTGTGCATCTTTTGGGGACACCGGATTGGACCGGTGTTGCCCGCGCTCCTATCGTCCTGATCGACGCGGGCACTGAAACAGATTCTAACCATCTCCCACTCCCAGGGGAAATCATCCCGTTTGCAAGGGACATTCCACGGCACTGACTTTGTCGCCGATGGATCGTAGGCGCGAGCGCATCCTCATTCCACCTACGATTAGGTCAGCAGGATTGGCGACAGGAATTGACATGCCGGAAAACAACGAAGCGACGATGCCGCGAAGCGACGGAGCGGCGAAGAAAAAACATGGGGGCATCCGCCGCGGCGAACAGGTGCCGGCGCACAGCCGATCATTGGCTTGCGGCGGCTCTGCTTGGCTATCGGTGGCTTTCCGGTTCGGCGTGTAATCTCATAACTTCGTCTCCCATAAGCACTTATGGATTTTGCGGTGGGTTCGATTGGTTTGCGTCAAGTGAGAAGCTGGGGAGAGGAATGCAACGAAGCGCGTTGGGGTGCTCGGCGTGCTGATGACCGGTCCCCTTGGCATCGTCGGTGCTCGACCGCTATCGCTCGTACGTGCCGACCCACTCTGCTTGAGCGACGACGTGACCCTCCAACGCGGCGAGAAGGGTCTTTTTGTCCGCTCCGGCGGCAACGGCCAAGACCGTATCCAAGGCGTAGAGCTTGAAGTGATAATGATGGACGCCGTGGCCGCGCGGTGGGGCCGGTCCGCGATAGCCGATCTCGCTCCACGAGTTGACGCCCTGCAGCGCCCCCACCGGCTCCGAGAGCGACCCGGTCGTGGGAATCCGCTCATGGAGTCCCGAAGCCGTCGCAGGGACTTTGTAGATCATCCAATGCACCCACGGCTGGGGGGTGGGTGCGTCCGGGTCGTCGCAGATCAGGGCCAGTTCCTTTGCTGTGGCTGGAACGCCCGACCAAGACAGCTCCGGCGAGAGGTCCTCGCCGTCTCCCGTGAAGCGCTTGGGGATCCTTGCCTGGTTTGCGAAAGCCGAACTTCGGATCGTCAGTGCCATGATTGTGTCTCCTACTATCGCATCGACGGGATCGGATGTCGGTCGTTTCTGCCCGGGTCCCGCCGACGGCTCGCACGCCGAAACGAGAAGCGCTGCGCACGCGATCAGTGGAACCTGCATCCTATGTCCTTGCAGCGCCATGACGAGATTCCAAATGACGAATCGTGCTCCTCGGCACCGGTTTGCACAAGTGGCGACGCACACCATCGTCGGCCCCAACGGCTCCAACACCCGTGAGCGTTGGAGCGAAGGTTCCTCGCGCACAGCGGGTGCGACCAAGGCGGGGGCACCGAGACCGCTTACGCTTATCGTACATCGCGCCCCCGTCCAGGCAACCGGTCGAAGAGCAACGCCGGCACGCCGTACAATGCGAGCGCCGAGGTTGCGGCGGCGTTAAAACCCCAGGTCATACCGATGGCGATGGCCATCGGCGGCGCCAGCACCGAGGCAAAACCGTTAACCGCCCAGGCCCACGGAACCAGCGCCGGCGCACTCGCATCCAACCGGGCCAACCCCGCGGGCATGGGGAGGCCCATGAGGAATGCGAGCGGCGCGATCGCCGCAACCGCCGCCGAACACCGCGCGGTGTACGCAAGCCCGCCCACGACCGCCGTCAGACCCGGCCCGGCGAGAATCTCGATCAAGCCCAAGACGATCAACGCGGCGACGACTCGCCGCAAGACGAGTCCCGCACTTGCACCGACCTTCGCCCGTTGGGCGAACAAGCTTCCCAACCCGGAGAAAAACAAAAACGCGGAGATCGTCACCGTGGCCGCGTTCACCGGATCGCCAATCCAATGGGTCATCCGCGAAAGAAACACCAATTCCAACACGAGGTATCCCAAACCGATCGCGGAGAAGTAGCCCGCCGTCACCATGCGTCCCCCCGACTCCGCAGACCGGTGCGACCACGCCAACGGGAGTACGGTTAGGGCCGCGCCGACGATTCCCACGATGACCATGGCCGCGAGGACGAACAGGAATCCCAGTTCGGTCCGCGTCAGCCAAAGATCGCCGAACGCTCGTTTGAGTTCCGGGATTGACCGCAACTTGCAGAAGTCAAGGAAGAAAGGACTTTGGTCGGTCGGCGGGTGGATGTAAAACGGCCATTGGTCCAGAATCGCGCTCCGGGGTTTGTTGAAAAGCTCGACCGCCGCGTAGTGGTACCAATCACCCGGCGAATCCGGCGGACCTTGCAGTTCGTCGGGTCGGTTCAACTCCTCCGTTCGGATGCCGGGAAACCAGACCGGGGTCAGCCCGCGCTTCCCACAGGCGTTGCGCACTCGCTCGACCTGTTCCATCGTCCAAGGCGACGCTTTCACGATCGTACACACGGCGAGAAAGTCCCGCACGATGACGACGTGGGCCGCGGGCGAAACGACACCCATTCCGCGTAAGGCGGCCGCAAGCGTCGCGAACAACTTCAGATTGTCCCGAGGCGGTGTTTGGATTCCCCGGGTGACGCTGAGCACGCCGTCCTTCTTCAAACGCGCGATGCAGGCCGCCAAACCTTCAACGGTGGTGAGATGATCCTGTCCTAACCCGCCGATTCCCCCCGATCCCGCCGCTGAGGATTCGATGGCTACCAGTTGGATGAGATCGAAGCGATCCGTGACGTGGTCCACGAAGTGACGAGGCTCGGCAGCGACGGCGCGAACGTAGGGGAGATCCATCACCAAGCCGCCTTGCTCCCGCAACGGCCCGCGAAGGACTGCCGTCACGTGGGCATCCGGTTGTACGACAGTGATTTGTGCGGCTTCGTACCGCGCTGCCAACCACACGTTCGCCCCGCCTGCTTCACCCAAAAGCAAAACGTTCGGACGCCGCGACACTACGGCGTACGGGAAAGCCGTCACCGTGTTCTCCATCGCCGCGGCTTGCCCAGACTCGGAAACATTCAAGACCGATCCGACCCAATGCCCGTCCGAGAGCAAGACTGTCATCTGCGGAGGCGGAGTCGAACCTGATAAGAACGGCAAATCGTGGAACATCTCACCGCCGTAGGCCTCAACCACGGCACGCGGACTGTAGGCAATCGCGAGTCGTTTCGCCGAGCCTTGGTCCGCGAGCCGCTGTGCGTACGCCCCATACTTGTACGGATCGAGACGAATGTGCGGCGGGTCCACCAGAAGGTATGCCGTAATTGCCGCGGCAGAGGTTACCATCGCCGCAAATCGCGCCGTCCCTGACCACGGCCGCAATCCTAGCGCCCCCGCCCCCAGCAAGCCACCGGAAAGCAAGGCCAGCCATTCGGGCGCGACGAAACTCATCGCCACCGTAATCAGTACGGACCCAACCGCGCTGCCGATCAGATTCGCCGCGTAAACCCGTGCGACGCCCTGTCGTGCCAGCATCAACGCAAGACCAAGCGCCGCAGCGCCGACGATGAAAGGCACGCCCAGCAACGCCCAGTAGAGAATCCAAGCGCCGATTTGCCGCCACATCAACGCCGGGAGCAACCTCGCCTCAGTGGCAACGTGCTGCGTCATTCCACACACGAGCGGCATAGCCGAACCGCCGACGATCATCAGCACGAACAGGGCGCGTTCGCCCATCGCTACGAGTTTGCCTCGAAGTAGTAACAACGCCGTCCCCGAAGCCCCGAAGCCCAGTAACACAACGCTGATGACCAGAAAGGCGAAGTGATGCCAGCTTGCCACCAGCAGGACGCGCATCAAGGCGAGTTCGAACGCCAATAGACCCGCCGAAGTGAAAAAGGCGGCCCACGCAAGCCGCGTCGATCCGGGGCTGGTCCCCGCCGTGGTCACGGACGCTCGCTCCCCTTCCCTCCCGCTTTGTCGCCGGCCCCGAGGTCGCCGGTCATGGGCACAAAGCTTACCGATGTGACTGTCTTTGACTGCCGCTGTCCGTCCGGCGTCTTGGTGACGACGACCAGTCGTTGCACTTCAAAGGGCCCGCCGATCGGTATGACTATACGCCCGCCCGGCTTGAGCTGTTCCCATAGCGGAGGTGGAAGGTGTCCGGCCGCACAAGTGACGATGATCGCATCGAACGGCGCCTCTTCCTTCCAGCCGAAATACCCGTCGCCCTGGCGGAAGCGCACCTCCGAGTAACCTTGGTCGCGCAACGTGCGCCCCGCCCGCTCCGCCAGCGGCATAATGATCTCGATCGAATAAACACTCGGCGTTAGGTGGGCGAGGACTGCCGCCTGGTAGCCCGAACCGGTACCGATCTCCAACACCTTGGATTGCGGCGTCAGTTCCAGCAGTTCGGTCATTAAGGCCACGATGTAGGGCTGGGAGATTGTTTGACCGTGGCCGATGGGCAACGGGGAATCGGCATACGCCCGCGGTCGCTGATCGTCGGGAACGAACGCGTGCCGCGGCACCGCTCGCATCGCGTCCAAGACCCCCGAATGCGCGACCCGACTCCGCCCGTCCGAAGGGACTTCGATCGTTTCCCGGACCATCCTCTCCCGCTCGGCCACCAACTCTCCCGCCGCAGGGGAGCCCTTAAGCCACGGCGGGTTGGTTTTCTCGGGTGGCCGGATCGGCATCTCCCGCACTACTTCGGGCTGATCCGCTAGGGCAGCAGCCCACAAGCCGCCACACAACACCAAGCCCCAGCCATTCAGCCGCGGGCGGACTAGGACTGTCCTTCGTGAAGCGCAGGCCGGCGTCATGGGCAACACGTCGCTACGGTTCTTAGGATGAGGAAACGGGTCCATTTCGGGTTCCTCTTGCGCGTCGCTTTCAAGTGCCACCATCGGTCACTTTATCGGGCAGCACCAACGCCCTTAAGCGTTGGTACGAAGGTGATCACTGTAAGCCGGGGCCTTGTCGGTCGCCCTATTCTCTGTTGTCCGGCGCCAACTCGCAAGCTCGCTTCCTCGATCCAGCAAACAACGATTCCCGCGGCGCCGGGCCTAGGATTGACGAACTCCGGCAGGGTGGGCACCATCTTCAGCGCATGGCCCAGCCAGGTTGTTGTATCGTCATCGCTGAGCCCTTCGACGCCACCGCGGTGGAAAGGCTTCGCGCGGCCGGTGAGGTCGTGGTTCTCGACGCGTGCGATGAAGCTCACCTCAAGGAGGCCGTCGCCGATTGCGACGCGCTGCTGGTCCGCACACGTGCTGCCGTCACCCGCGCCGTGATCGAATCCGCCAGGCGGCTTCGCGTGATCGGACGGGGCGGCGTGGGTCTGGAGAACATCGACTTGGATGCCGCACGGGAACGGGGCATCGCCGTGGTCCACACGCCACACGCCTCAACGGACGCGGTCGCCGATCTCACCGTTGGCATGATGATCGCCTTACTGCGCAACGTCAGGGGTTGCGACGCGATGGTACGCAAGGGACAGTTTTGGAAAGCGCGCGAAGGGTCCATTTCACGGGAGATCTGCGAGCTGACCTTGGGGATCGTGGGAATGGGTCGGATCGGGCAGGCCGTCGCAAGACGTTGCCGCAACGGATTCGGTATGACCGTCATCTACAACGACATCATCTCTCCCGGTTGGCTTGATTTCGTGGCCACACCCGTCACAAAAGATCAATTGTATGCCCAGGCCGATGTCGTCACTCTGCACGTCCTCTTGACAGAGATTACGCAAAACCTGATCGACGCTGTAGCTTTGAAGAAGTTCAAGAAAGGCGCCTTCCTAATCAACACCTCGCGCGGGGGTGTCGTCGATTCCCTTGCCTTGGCCAACGCCCTTGCGGTTGGAATACCGGCCGGTGCGGCGTTGGACGTATTTGACCCGGAACCCCTACCCTCCGACCATCCTCTCATGCAAGCCCCCAGCACCCTATTCACCCCCCATATCGGAGCACGCAGCGTTGCAGCCCTTGCACGGATGAACGACGTGGTTGATGACGTAGTCCGTGTACTTCAAGATCGTTTACCGCTCTACCCAGCTTGGTTGGACAAGGATGGCCTCATTCCACCCTAGTTTCACGAATAAACGCCCCTTGTGTACGCGGACGACAACTAAAGACTTGCCTTTTGGCTTGACGATCGTAAAACAACCTGGGGGCCGACGGGCGCGGCGGTAATGGGATTGTAATTCGGGTCGGAAAAAACGGCCAACCCGTTAGCGGTCGGGCGTGTCTAGTTGGTCGGGTACTCCAGGTTCGTGACGAGAGACATCCGCCTCGTTTTGAGGCGGAATGGGTCGATGATGGACTGGTCAATTCATCCTTGGATGTGGACTCTGGGCAGCGCTATCGTGATCGCCCTGATCCTGGGCGGATTGCTCATCTATTCCGCCCTCGTCCTGCGGCGTTATGTCCGGATCATGATCAACATTCTCGATGACGTTGCCCCGACCCCGGAGAACGGCTGCAACGACAACCAATGGCGGAACGGAGAGGAGGTCAGCTTTCGCGCTGTAGACGGCCATCGGCTGGAAGGCACCATCTTGACCCACCTCGACGCCGACCGCCTACCCTTGGGTATGGTGGTGTTCGCTCATGAGTTCGGCACTGATCGGGCCTCTTGCCTTCGATACTGCCGCCCGTTGCTCGACGCCGGGTACGATGTTTTTTCCTTCGATTTCCGCGGCCACGGCGCCTCGGCCCCGGAAGAAGGCTACCGTCCGCGGCAGTGGCCCAGTGATCGCGAACGGGATGACATGCTCGGCGCGATCGCCTTCATCAGTTCCTATCTGGAGCAAGAAGATCGACGGTGCGACATCGGAGTGCTCGGAGTCTCCCGCGGCGGCGGAGCAGCGATCTTGGCGGCAGCAGCGGTCGATAACGTCCGTGCCATTGTAACCGACGGGGCGTTCAGCAGCGATACGACCCTTGAGTATCTGATGCGGCGTTTCGCCACCATCTTTGCCCGCATCCGTGTCGTGGCTGAGAATCATCCTCCTGCTTTCTGGCGATTCCTTCGTTGGCTCCTGTTTCGGGAGTGTGCCCGCCGGTTCAATTGCCGTTTTCCGTCGGTGCGAAAAGCGGTCGTGCGAATGGGGCCCAAGCCGATCCTGCTCATTCACGGCGAAAAAGACAGCTACATCCCCATCGCTCAGTCCCAGGCCCTCTACCGCCTCGCGACCGGACCGAAATCAATGTGGATCGTGGCCGGCGCAGGGCACAACAAGAGCGTCCAAGTCGCCCCGAAGGTCTATGCCGACCGGGTGTTGCGTTTCTTCGACGAGAATCTTGCGATTCCGCGCCGGTCGCACCGACCGATTCCCGTCCGGCCGTCGCGCCGCGAGAAGCTCTTGGCTGCTGCGGCGTCGCCGTCATCGCCCTTTGAACCCACTCTTGCCGGGGCACATGCTGAGCCGGCGACAACCCGCGTTTAGGCGCTCGGGCGCCTTTCAAGTAAACTCGGCGCCATGCCCGATGACCCGTCGGCAATCCCCGCACCGTCCGCCCATCGCGGCCCGCACGACGATTCCGTTACGCCCAAGGATTTGAAGGTCAAGATCGCCGACCAACGTCTGCTCATCAAATGGAAAGACGGAAAGCACAGCGAGTTCGCCCTGCCCCAGCTTCGTCGCGTCTGCCCCTGCGCCACCTGCCGCACGGAGCGCGAACAACAAACGGACAATCCCCTGAGAATCCTCAAGGCTGATCCCACCGGCGTGCGTGTAGTCACCGCCCGCCTGGTCGGCACGTACGCCATCCAGTTCGATTGGTCCGACGGCCACAACACCGGCATCTTCGATTTCCGGTTCCTTCGTTCCCTCGGCGCCCACTAGGCTCTTTCCGAAGTCCTCGATTTTCCCTCAGAAAGCAAGGTACTCCTACCCGGCGTCGCGCCCAAGCAGCCAAGAACGGGCGCGCGGGACGACTCATGGCCGTGGACGTAGAATGCAATCCGATGTCCAACAGCGAACACTCGCTCGCTCCGTATGCCGTGCGCTCCGACGGTTCGCGTGGCCGCGTGCACGCCGAACCCGAGGACCCGTTGCGCGGACCGTTCGAACTCGACCGCCATCGGATCATCGAAAGCACGGCCTTCCGTCGGCTCGAACACAAGACGCAGGTGTTCGCGCCGACGCTGCACGATCACTTCCGGACGCGACTGACGCACACGCTGGAAGCAGCCCAGATCGCGCGCTGCCTTGCCGTCGCGTTACGCGCCAATGAAGCCCTCGTAGAGTCGATCACGCTCGCCCACGATTTGGGCCACCCGCCCTTCGGCCATGCCGGCGAGACCGCCCTCCACGAAGCGATGGCCCACCACGGCGGATTCAACCACAACTCCCATTCGGTGCGCGTCGTCGAATATCTTGAACACCCCTTTCCCGCATTCCGCGGGCTGAATCTCACTCTCGAAGTCCTCGCCGGCCTCCGCACGCACGCCACTCGATACGACACCGCACAAAGGACGCACGACAGTCCGTCCGTGGAGTCGCGAATTGTCTCACTGGCCGATCGCATTGCTTACAACTGCCACGATCTGGAAGACGCCATTGGTGCGGGCTTCGTGGACTTGCCCGAGTTGAGCGAGCTTGCCTTGTGGCGAGGAGCGTTTGATGAGTCCGTGAAAGGCGACGGCGTGGAGAATATCCATTCGGTCCGTCGCGTAGTGCTCGATGCCTTGCTGAACTCATTGATCGCGGACATCGTGCAGGCGTCGCGCCCGATGCTCGCCCCGATCCGTTCGCCCGACCAGGTGCGAGCCATGCCCATGCCGTCGATTGCAATGTCAGAGTCCACCGACAGACAGCTCACCGAACTGGAACAATTCCTGTATCAACTGGTCTACCGCCACCCCGAAGTCGTGCGAACCGATGCCGACGGGCAAACCAAGATCCATGCTTTGTTCAACAGTTATCGCCGCGATCCGGCTACCTTGCCTCCGAGATTCGCCGCACGAATTGCGGAGCAGGGCTTGGAACGGGTGATATGCGACTACATCGCCGGAATGACCGACCGGTTCTGCATGACCGAACATTCCAGACTTATTTGCTGACATCAAAGCCGTCCGCCGTAGGCTGATGAGCAAGCGAACGATTGGGGGGCCGCTACGTCAATGACACCGGATCGACATCGACGATGATCGAGTCGGCCTTGGTCCGCAAAGCGCCGTCCGTTTCTAACCGTGCGGTCAGCCTCCGCATGTCACTCGCGTTCGGCGTTCGCACAAGAACATCATACCGATATCGCCCCCGCAGTCGTGAAAGCGTACACGGGTAGGGGCCGATGATGTCCGTGTCGGCGAGCTTCAACGACTCGATCGTCGAGTGAATGCGAACCACAAGGGCTTCGGCCTCGCGCAGCGCCGTTTCCTCGCGTGGGTGCGCCAACACCACCCTCGCCAGGCGTCGAAACGGCGGGAAACCAACCTGCTGCCGTATCTTCAATTCCGCCTCGGCGAAAGCTGGATAGTCATGCCGCAGTGCGAACGACAGAGCCGGCATCTCCGGCATCATGGTCTGCACGACGACTTGACCCGGGGCATCGGCCCGCCCCGCACGACCCGCGACTTGGGTGATTAGTTGGAAAAGCCGTTCGTGGGCGCGAAAGTCTGTGGCCAGCGCCGCGGAGTCCGCGTGGACGACGCCCACAAACGATACGAAAGGAAAATCCAGCCCTTTGGCGATCATCTGCGTTCCCACCAAAATGTCGATCTTGCGGGCCTCGAAATCATCGATGATGCGCTGATAATGCGTCCGGTGACTCATCGTGTCGCTGTCCACCCGCCGGATGCGGGCCTTGGGGAAATGCTCGGCCAGGATCGCTTCGACCCGTTGCGTTCCCAATCCGACCTGCACAAGTTTTTCACCACAGGTGACATTGGGGCAAACGGTGGGCGTGACCACGCGGCAGCGACAATAATGACAGATCGACTGCCCGATGGCCGTGTGAACGACAAGCCCGATGTTGCAGTTGGGGCAAGTCAATCGCACCCGGCAGGCCGGACAGTACAGGCGATGGGCGAACCCCCGGCGATTCATCAGAATCAGTGCCTGTTCGCCGCGAGAGAGCGTCTCACCGAGTAACCGCTCCATCGTCCGCGACAGAACGACGGGCTTTTTCAATTCGGCATATTCATTTTCCATGTCCACGATATGGACTTTGGGCATGGGAAGGTCTTTGACGCGACGGGAGATGACGATTCGCCGATAGTCCGCGCGGTGCCCGCTCTTGTACCACGTCTCCAAGGACGGCGTCGCGGAGCCAAGTACGATGGGGATGTTGCGTTGCTTGCCGCGCATGATGGCCACGTCGCGCACGTGGAACCGCGGAGCTTGCAGGTTCTTGAAACTGGCTTCTTGTTCTTCGTCGACGCAGATCAATCTGAGATTCGGGCACGGTGCAAAGACCGCGCTGCGCGTCCCGATGACGACCTGCTTCTCACCGGCCGCGATCCGCCGCCACTGCAACGACCGCTCGGCCTCCGTCAGTCCGCTATGGTTGACCGCCACGTGTGGAAAGCGGGCGGCCAGCCGCCCGACAAGCTGTGTGGTGAGGACGATCTCGGGCACCAGGAGAATCGCCTGTTGCCCGCGTTCCAGCGCCCGACGCATCGCACGGATGTAGACCTCCGTCTTGCCGCAGCCGCTTACTCCAAACAGCAGCGTCACCGAGAACCGGTTGGCCTCGATCGCAGCGTTGATCTTGCCAAGCTTGTAGAAAGTCTTGCCCTCCTCGAGGTGCGCGCGCATGGATTCCAGGACCAGCCGCCGCACGTGCAGCGACTTCAGATCCTCGCGGTTGACACCGGGCACCGTGCGCTC
>Ga0137429_1000416_pt1 | contig 17832 bp, 10 predicted proteins | sample EasRivERMZT736_2_FD_102304 | JGI IMG/M metagenome (GOLD analysis project Ga0137429, IMG submission 102304) | Soil microbial communities from meander-bound floodplain in the East River, Colorado, USA - East River MetaG ERMZT736_2 | ecosystem: Environmental > Terrestrial > Soil > Floodplain ...
ATCGGCAGTGCGATTGTTGGTGAGGCCGCCACAGCCCTCAACGTGCCGGGCGACTTCACCACCATTCAGGCGTGCATCGACGCGGCGGTCAGCGGGGTCGATGAATGCGTCGTGGCCCCAGGGACGTACCACGAAACGATCAACTTTCTGGGCAAGGCGATCACAGTGCGCAGTTCCGGAGGCGCGGAAGTGACCACGATCGACGCCACGGGTATCGGCGGCAGCGTGGTGACGTGCGCCAGCGGTGAAGGCCCGGACACCGTGCTCGATGGTTTCACCATGACCGGCGGAACGGGAACTGAGAATATATTCTATGCCAAGGACGGTGGTGGGATGTACAACTACGATAGCAGCCCCACAATAACCAATTGCACGTTCAGCGGGAACAAAGCCATCGGCTCTGAAGGGTTGGGCGCGGGCGGCGGGATGTACAACTATAACAGCAGCCCGACGGTGACCAACTGCACCTTTGGCGGAAACTCGGCCTACGCGGGCGGCGGGATGTGCAACAGCTACAGTAGTCCGAGCGTAAGCAACTGCTCGTTTGGCGGCAACGCAAGTGAGTTTGGTGGCGGGCTGCTCAACTCCCAAAGTAGCCCGACAGTGACCAACTGCACGTTCAGCGGGAACTCGGTATTATGGGGAGCCGGTGGTGCGATGTACAACGGTGCCGGTAGTCCGACAGTGACCAACTGCACATTTAGCATGAACGTGGCCATTTTTGGCATTGGCGGCGGGATGTACAACGAATCGAGCAACCCGATGGTGACCAACTGCACCTTCAGCGGGAATACGGCAAATGGGTCGTTCGAAGGAGGCGGCGGCGGGATGTACAACTACGCCAGCAGCCCGACGTTGACCAATTGCATTCTTTGGGACGACAGCCCGGATGAAATTGCGAGTAGTGAACAAGCTACACCCGCTTTCCACTTCAGCGACATGCAGGGCGGGTTGCCGGTTGGGGCAATTGACGGCGGAGGGAATATCGACCTGGATCCGATGTTCATGCGCCCGCCGGACCCTGGGCCGGACGGGATTTGGGACGGCGTGGATGACGATTACGGCGACCTGCGGCTGCAAGCCGGCTCGCCGTGCATCAACGCGGGCGATCCGGCGTCTGTTCCTCAGCCCGGAGAGACCGATCTCGAAGGACACGCGCGGGTGCTGTGTGAGCGGGTGGACATGGGAGCGTACGAGTTCGGCATCGGGGATTATGACTGCGATCAAACCGTGAACCTGGAGGATTTCGCGGGGTGGTCATTGTGCATGAACGGTCCGCAGAGCGGACCCTACGTTTCCGGTTGCGAAGCGTTCGACTTTGACGGCGACGGGGACGTGGACTTTCTCGACTTTGCGTGGTTTCAGAGAATCATGGGGCCGTGATTCTTCCATACCCCACCCCTTGCCGAGCAAGGGATGGGGCACCTTCTCAAATCAGGCAAGAGGCAGTAGGCAGACGGCAATAGGCGATTTGAGATTAAAGATTTGAGAGGGACGGTTGGCGGCAAACTCCCATTGCTGACATATCGGTGGCACATGTACCAATAGTCGATTTCCGATTGTCGATAGTTGAATGGAATTACGCGGCGGGCGGAGGAACTCGATCGACTCTGTCGCTTCTACGGGGCTTCTTTTGTTTTTTCTGTGAACCCACGGCTCACGCCGTGGGCATCTAAGGTGCCGCCGCCAGCGCGACTGAACGACTTCCGAAACGTGTCGCCGCCGCCGCGGCTGAAGGTCTGGACTTACCCAGGCCGGACCCATATGGGTAACCTGCTTGCGGGGCTGGTCGAAAAGTGCGACTTTATCCACAGGTCTAGCCAGGAAACCCGCTGCCCAGTAGGATACCGAGGGACACCGCCGCGAGGGCCGTCATCGTACTGAGTCGTTGCGGTTCATACTTCGGATCGAACGGATCCGCTCGCTTCCGCTCGCGGCTCTGATGGTTTCGGGCGACCAGGGTCTTAGTTTTTGACGGAGCACCAGGCTGGACGTGAATAACACCTTTCCCCTTGCGGGGAGAGGGTCTTTGGCGGACACGATTTCATGTCATTGTGTCTCACGAATTTGGATTTTTCGGCCTACGACGGCGGCAAGCTGGATCCGTCGCGCTCGGGCGAGGTTCGAGAGCATCTGTCGTCGTGCGACAACTGCCGCAACTCGTACGAGCGGTTCCGCAACCAGGCGGCGCAAACCATCGAGGCCCCGTCATCGCACCCGCGCAAATTCGTGGGATCGGCAACTCCGCCGCAGTTTGAGGAATCGGCGGGCCCACCGGCGGGGCTACGTATCGAAGACGACGATCCCGCCCGCCACTATCCCAAGATCGAGGGCTATCGCATTCTGAGCCTGCTGGGGCAGGGCGGCATGGGGATCGTCTATCGTGCGGTGCAGGCGAAACTCAACCGCACCGTCGCCCTGAAGGTGTTGCCCGCGATCATGGGGGCGGGCAATCCCAACGCCGTGGCGCGATTCCGCCGCGAGGCGATGGCGGCGGCGCGGTTGCATCACACGCACATCATTCCCATCCACGATTTCGGCGAGTCGCGCGACGCCTATTACTACGCGATGGACCTGGTCGTCGGCCAGCCGCTCAACACCATCATCCGACGACTCGCCGACCAGCACGCGGCATCGGCGTCTCCCACGCGGCTGGCGGAGATGCTGGTGGAGGGGAGCCGGGAAATTTCGCCGATCGATCGGGAGGAGCTTTCCACACGATCGACGTCGGACGAATCGTCAACGAGCATCGGGTCGAGCTCGACCGGACGGGGGCGGGCCTATTATCAGCAGGTCGCGCGCTGGATGGCGGACGCGGCCGACGCCCTGCACTATGCCCACGGGCAGGGCATTATTCACCGCGACATCAAGCCGGCCAACCTCATCCTCTCCCACGACGGGCGGATCATGGTCGCGGACTTCGGGCTGGCCAAGACCGTGGATGAATCGTCGGTCACCATGACCGGGGCGCTACTGGGGAGCCTGCGATACGTCAGCCCTGAGCAGGCGATGGCCGGGCGCGTGCGCCTCGATCATCGCACGGACATCTACTCGCTCGGGGCGACGCTGTATGAGCTTTTGTGCTTTCAGCCGGCTTTCCCGGGGAGCGACGAAAAGGAAATCCTCGGGGCCATCATCGCCCGCGACCCCGCCGCGCCGCGGAAAATCGCCCCGACGGTCCCGTCGGAGCTCGACACCATCTGCATGAAGACGTTGGAGAAGTCGCCGGACGCGCGCTACGCAACGGCGAAGGAGCTGGGCGAAGACCTGCGGCGGTACATCCAGGACCTTCCCATATCGGCCAAGCGTCCTGGAATCGCCAAGCGCGTGGGCAAGTTCGTCAGGCGACATAAGGCCCCGGTGATCGCGGTGACGGCGGCGGTGCTCTTGGTGACATCGAGCGTAATCACGGTCCACCAGCGAGAAGCGCGGCGACTAGCGGACATCGCGCGGCAACAAGCGGACCGTCACCAACTGGCGGCGAATATCGCGGCACTGCGCGAGAGTGGGATGTATTTCGCAAACAACAAGAAATGGGACAAAGCCGAAGGCGAGTTTCAGAAAGTCCTGGAATTGGCTCCGAATGAGGTCCACACGCTGTTGTCGTTGGCCTGGCTGAGACTGGAGCAGAATCAAGATCGTCCCGAAGAAGCGGGCGACGATGCATTGAACGAAGCGGAACTCTTCGCTAGCAGGGTGGTGCAGTTGGCCCCGAACAACATGGAGACATCCGTAAAGGCGTTGGGGTTCCAGGGGGTGGCATTGCGGCGGTTGAAAAGATTTCCCGAAGCCATTGAGGCGACGAAACGGGCGCTGGAACTCGACCCCAGTGTATATCATAACTGGTCGAACCTCGGAGTGTTGTATGCCGTGATGAAGGACATGGCCGAAGCCGGACGGTGCCTCCGAGAGGGGGCAACGCGGGCGGGGTCCGAGAGGGATAAATGGCACGCGGCGGTATGGAGGAACTTGGCGACGTTTGAACTCTTCCAGCAGAAGAGTGAAGCCCAGGAGCACATCCGCAATGCCCTCGAGGCGTATGATGAGGACGTGCTGGCGTGGGTCGTTCAGACGCGAATACGGCTGGAACTCAAGGACCATCTGAACGTCCGCAAGGCCCTCGACGACGCCAAATACGCGGATCGCAAGGGCAAGTCTCGCGATCCCAAAGCCAAACGAGTGCTGGCGCTGGCCCATCTGCGTAGCAACGAGTTCGACGAGGCCGTCATCGAGGCCCGGGCGGCGATCGTCCTGAAAGACATGCCCACCGCCAATCATCTCGTCATCGCCGCCGCGGAAGCGAAACGCGGACAAGCCATTGCGGCCAAGGAGGCACGGGCGGCCGCGGACGCCGCTTGGCCGGAGCAACTCAAAAAGCCTGGGGAATACATCGCCTCCGCCGAGACCGGCGACCTGTGGATCGAATCCGCTGACGGGCTGATTCAACTCCAAACCGAGGCCGACGCGGCGATCGTCGCCGCGTCCGGATCCAAGCCGTAGGCCCCGCTGCGACCTACACTTAACAGACTCCCTCTATACGCTGTAGGCCGTAGGCTATAGGCCGTAGGCAAAAGGCATTAGGCATCAGGGTTCGAGTTCGGCTATTGCCTGATACCCTGTGCCTCGTCGGTCAGAAGGTCCGTTCGACGAAACCGGTGTCGATGGTCGCTTCGACGAAATCGGGATGGGCCATCATTCTGCGCAAGAGGGGCAAGGTCGTCTTGACGGGTTCGATGATGAATTCGTTAAGGCAGCGTTGCATACAGCGGATGGCCTCCGGGCGAGTCGGTTGGTGGACGATCACTTTGGCAAGCAGCGAGTCGTAGCGCGGTGAAATGCGGCAGCCGTCGTGCCCGTAGGTGTCCACGCGGACACCCAAACCGCCGGGAGGGCGGAATTTTTCGATGACCCCCGCGCAGGGCCGGAATTTTTCCTCGGGATCTTCGGCGTTGACGCGGCATTCGATGGCGTGGCCGCGAGGCTTCACGGCCTTTTGATCGAAATCCAGTTTCTCACCGGCCGCAACCCGGATTTGCGACTTGATCAAATCAAGACCCGTGGTCATTTCGGTGACGGGATGCTCGACCTGAATTCGTGTGTTGACCTCGATGAAATAATACCGCTTCTTGGCGTCCACCAGGAATTCGACGGTGCCGGCACTAAAGTACTTGGCGGCCTTGCAGATTTTGACGGCACAGGCACAGAGATCGGTGCGCGTCCGGGCGTCGATCGCGGGAGAGGGTGATTCCTCGACGAGCTTTTGATGGCGGCGTTGGAGAGTGCAGTCGCGTTCAAAGAGATGCACGACTTTGCCGTGGGTGTCGGCGATGACCTGCACCTCCACGTGGCGAGGGCGGTCAATGTAGCGCTCGATGTAGACATCGCGGCTGTTGAAGGCGCCGTCGGCTTCCTGCTTGGCTTGCTTGATGGCCGCGAGCAAGTCGACTTTGTCGTGGACGATGCGCATGCCGCGTCCGCCGCCGCCGGCGGAGGCTTTGATAATCACGGGGAACCCCACGCGGTCGGCGATGCGGAGGGTCTCGTTGTCGTCCTCCAAGATGCCGTCGCTTCCCGGAACGGTGGGGACTTTGATTCGCTTGGCAAGGGCCCGAGCATTGGCCTTGTCGCCCAAGAGCTTCATGGCGTCGACACTGGGTCCGATGAACTCGATGTTGCAGGCCCGGCACTTCTCGGCGAACTGGGCGTTCTCGGCGAGGAACCCGTAGCCGGGGTGGATGGCGTCGGCGCCGCAGACCTCCGCCGCGGCGATCAAGCGATCGCTCTTGAGGTAGCTGTCGCGGGGAGCCGGGCCGCCGACGCAGATGGCGCGATCGGCCAGCTCCAAGTATTCCGCCCCGCGGTCCTCCTCGGAGAAGACACAGACGGTTTCGACGTTGAGTTCGCGGCAAGCGCGGATGATCCGTAGGGCGATTTCACCTCGGTTAGCGATGAGGATGCGTCGAAACATGGTGTTCTGTTCGATCCTTCGCTTACGGAAAAGGAAGCGCTCGCCCAGATGACGCCGCACTAGCCGGCATGGGGTCGGGCAAGTGAATCAATGGGGACGGACCAAAAACAAGGGCTGACCATATTCGACGGCCTCGCCGTCCCGCACGAGGATCCGTTCGACCGTTCCGGAGGTTTCGGCCTTGATCTCGCTGAAAACCTTCATGGCCTCCAAGACGCAAACCACCGTGGAGGGCCCGACACTACTTCCAACCTGAACGAACGGCGGAGAGTCGGGGTCGGGTGAAGCATAAAACGTGCCCACCATGGGCGAACGAATCTCGTGAAACTCGACGCCGACAACTTCACCGGGCAGTTTAGCCTCCGGAGAGATCGGCGGAGCGTGGTGCGCCGGGTGAACGGGAGCGTGAACGGCGTGCAGAATGGGTGAGTCATTCGAGTTGGGATTGGGACGGCGTAGATTGACTTCGACGTCGCCGTCGCGCAAGGACAACTCGATCAAGTCGTTGGCGATCATCATTTCGACGAGCTGTTGAATGCGATCAATTTCGAGCAACTTCTGCGACCTCTGGCCAACCGATGCCGTTAGATAACCGCGCCTCTTAGCGTTTTGTCCAACTTCGTGAGGATGCGCCCGCCGGTGGGCGTCACCAGGATGTCATCCTCGATCCGCACACCCCCGACACCGGGCAGGTAAATGCCCGGTTCGACGGTAACGATCATCCCCGCCTCCAACTGCTCCTTGGAGCGAAAGCTAAGGGACGGCGGCTCATGCACATCAAGCCCTAAACCGTGCCCCAGGCCATGCGTGAAATAGTCGCCGTAACCGGCGTCGGCGATTACTTTCCGCGCCGCGGCGTCGACGTCGCACATCCGCCGGCCGGGTTTCACGGCCGCGATCCCGGCGAGCTGCGCTTCCAACACGATGCGATAGACCTCGCCGAGCTTGGAAGGGATGCTACCGACAAAGACCACGCGGGTCAAATCGCTGCAATAACGGCCAACTTTCGCGCCCCAGTCGAAAAGAACGGCGCTGCCGCGTTTTACCCTGCGAAGGCCGGGGCAAGCGTGGGGGACGGCGGCGTTGGGGCCTTCGGCGCAAATGGTGGGGAAGGCCGGAGAAGACGCGCCGCGGCGTTTCATTTCGTATTCCAGCCGCGCGGCCATTTCCAATTCCGTCTCGCCGACGCGGATCGTGGCCAACATCGCGTTGTAGCCGTCCTCGGCAACGCGGATCGCCTTGCGCATGGCCGCGACTTCGCCGTCGTCCTTGAGTCGACGCATCGTGCCGACGATGGGTGCGGCGCTAATGAGTCGCGTAGCCTTGTTGCGTTTCTTCAGTTCCGCATGGTCGCCGACGGTGATGCAGCCGGATTGGATGGCAAGTCTCTTGATCTTGAGTTCCTTGCACGCCTTGACGATTTCGTCGTTGAGGAACCCGCGGCGCAACCAACTCCGCGCCCAGGGGACTTCGGCCTTGATCTCCTCGGTGAAACGCCCGTCGGTGATGAGGTGCACCTCGCGCGGTGTAATCATGACGGCCGACTCTTCGCCGGTAAATCCGGTCAGATAGAAATAGTCGTTTTGATTGGAGATGAGGAAAGCGCCCGCGCCACAGGCTTTGATCTTTCGTCTACAGCGGGCCAGGCGTTGGGCAATCATCGCCGAAAGGCCGCGTCCGTTTCGTTTGCTCATGTCCGCCTCGCTTTGGGTCTGTCGTCCGCGAGCCGCGCGCTTCGCGGACGGAAGGGAAAGATGATGAGGGGGCCGCGGCATTCTGTCAAAAGACGCCCCTGCTTTGTTTTGTCCAATACGGCTGTCAAATGGGTTCGTTTTGCAAGTACAGTTTTTTTCTGAGTGTCATGGTGTGGCACCTGTGAAAACGCGGAAAACAGAAACGCAGAAACCGGAGGGATGAGGGCACGGAGGGAATAGGCACAAGACTCGAAAGTGCGAGGGGGAACCATCGGCTTCGAATCGGGTTCGTTTTGAAATCGCCATTGTGACACAAGTCCATTCTTGGCAAATCCTTACGCGAACCCCAATCGGCTTCGTTTGGTAATGGCGCTTTTTCACACCATCCGCTCCATTCCTGTTGCGGCTCCGATAGCGGCGCGGGGAGCTGGCGCAGTTTGGAGTTTCACACACCCCTAATAACTTCACAGGCGCTCGGTCGGGGAAGGGTCTTGGAGCGATCAGAACACAAACGTCAAAACGTCGAAAAATCAAAACGTCAAAAACCGAGATTGAGTAACGGTCGGCATGGGCAGGGATGTCGGGCCAATGATGCGAGGTACGTGTCTGAACATGGCTACGCAAGCGTGGTCCATGCCACGCCCCCCCCACGAGCTTTATGGCGAATCTGGCGAGAGTACCAGCACGAACCGGGCGAAATCAAGCAGGTCGACGTCTTCGTCACCGTCGAAGTCGAAGGCCGAACAGTCGGGGAATGGCGCGATTAAGAATGGTCCGCCCATGCACACGGACCACTCGGAGAAATCGGTCATGTCAAGGTCGCGGTCGCAGTCCACATCCCCCGCTAGGCCGGACTCATACGCCCCCATGTCCACCAAGGCGCACAAGACCCGCGGTTTTCCGTCCAAGTCGAGGTTGGGCGGCGGCGGGTACCAAGGTCCCCAGTCGATAATCTTCGTCAAGCCCGCGTTGATGCACGGGGATTCCGGGCGCAAGTGGAAGTCCGGCTCTCCCGGTCCGTAAAGACCGTCGGGGTCGAGTGGAGTGACGAAGGAAGGGTTGAGTCCGGTGTTACCTTCCCCGCCGTATGTACCCGACCAGCCCTGCACATCGCTGTGATCGATCACAGCGAACTCAATGCCCTCGAATTGAACATTTTCGTCCCTCCATGCGGCGCCTTCGGGATCAACGACATTCCCCCATACGATGGAGTTCGTTACAGTCGTGTCGTGCCCCGCGATCAGGCCGGCGCCGAGCGCCCCGGCCGTGTTGTTGGCAACCGTGCAATTAGCCAGGAGTAGCGTCCCCGCGCCAGCGGCTATCCCGCCTCCGTAGGCGCTCGCCGAGTTTTCGGCAAAGAGGCTATTCGTCACGCCCGTGTCGGCATATTCGCCAAGTATGGATAAGCCTGCGCCAATCGTCGCGTCGTTATAAGTAAACTCGCAGCGATCAGAAAGGAAGTCCGCTTCTCCTAGGGCTGCGACGCCTCCGCCGGTATACGCACTGTTGTAAGTGAGCCGACAGCGTTCAAAACGGGCACCGTAACGGTAATCAGGCCACGCGAATACTCCACCGCCGGTCGTCGCGCGGTTTCGTTCGAACGTCGAGTCAATGACGGTCAAATCGCTCTCGTAATCACGCAGGCCCCCACCCTCCCGTGCAGAATTCTCCGTGAAGCTACACCCGATCAACAACGTTTTCCCACGCTGCGATGCAAGTCCGCCACCGTAACCAGCGCGGTTGTCCGTAAAAAAGCTATGCTCGACAAGCAGTGCTCCGTACTCGGAAAACAGACCTCCGCCCGATCCGGCCAAGTTGTCCACAAAGATGCAGTCGATCACCTCAGCCGGGTCCCAGCCGAAGAGATACAGTCCGCCCCCTTGTCCGCTATGGCCGTCGTTGTCGAGGAACTGACATTGTCGCACGGTCGCAACCGAGCCGTAGACGAGTGACGCCCCGCCGCCCCAATCGCTCCGATTGCCATCGAACACGCTGTCAACCAACTCGACCTTGTCAGCAACGTAAATCGAAACTGCCCCTCCTTCGTCGGACTCCGCTGAATTATCAACAAAGACCGAATTGTAAATGGTCACGGCACGGCTGTAGCGCCAATCAATTGCCCCTCCGGATCGCGCGGTGTTGCTTTTGAAACGACATTGGTCGATCAACAAATCGGCGCCGTAGAAATAGGTAGCGATAGCGCCGCCTGATCCCGTCGACGAATTATACGAAAAGGTGCAGGAGCGAAAGGTATACTCACTCCCTAGATACGCACTAATCGCTCCAAGCCCATGGTTAAACTCGAAGGAACATTCCGAAAAGACGACGCTTCTCGCCGAGTCGGATCCGTAGATAAAGACCGCCCCGCCGTCGCCGGAGCTATGGTTGTACACAAAACGCGACCGCGAGACAGTTAACGGCGGCCGACTAGGGTCTTCGTTTGGCTGACGCAGGAACAGGGCCGCGCCGCCTACGCCTGACCAAGCGACATTCGACTCCGGGTACTCCGCCAAGTTGAGGCTGAAGGTGCAGTTGCGGATTTCGGGGTACGCGTTCTCAAGGTGCATCCCTCCGCCGTACCCCCCAAGGGACCCGGGGCCCGGGGCGTGGCCGCCCGTGACTGTTAGACCGTCGAAGATGATGGAATTCTCGATGTCGATCGCCAGAACGACGTGATAGGCGTTTTCGTCATAGTTAACGAAGTCGGGCTCGTCGTCGCCGTTGAAGTCGCCGGAGAGGATCGTTGGGTTGGCATCAATGTCGCGCTCGTCGATGGATGCCTCGGTTCCGGCGAAGCCGCCGTAAAGCGAGACGCCGTCGAGGAGTTGGAACGTGGCCGATCGGGGATCGTCGGGGTCGGTTCGTTTGGAAGGTCTGTAAGTACCCGCCGCAACCCAGATTCCCTGGATCGAGCCGCCTGAAGCCTCTGCTGCATCCAGCGCCGCCTGCAAATCGGTAAACGCATCCGCCCAGCTACTCCCGTCGTGCGCGCCGGTTGCGCCGGCATCGACGTAGATAACGGGTTGGGCCACGGCTGTGGTCAAGGAAGGCAACCCAGGACTGACGCTAAGGACCCAGACCGCTAAGGCGGTTCTCGTACTATTGGAGCGGCTACCACCCCCCATGATCCCCCCTCGGGAAGAGGGGAGGGTTCTACAACCGGCAGGTGAGAAGGGGGCTGGAAATGACACTGAACCCCTGGGCGTTGCTTTGAAGAAAAGACTCATGGGAATGGACCTCCTTTGCAAGACGGACGTGCCATGGGCGCGCCAAACCGGCGCGGCCGACGGTCCCGCGTGCAACGCACGCGCGTACGTCTTTCCGGTTCGCAAGGGCGATTGAGTCGGGAGTGATGGTCAGAGAAGGATGCGGAAAACCTCGGAGCGATTGCCGCCCCGTGTGGATGATCCCCTTACGGATGAATGAATAATGGCTTTGGCCGCCGCGTCTCCTGGCATCAACCGCCGATCAAACCTGTTACGTCCATTAAACATTATTCCCGTTCTTCGAGGCGAGTCAAGCCTAATTCTCATTTTCTCAATTCTGAGAAGGATTCATTGTCTGACGGCGTGCCGAAGTCCTTGGACTTCGTGGTGACGCTAGATTCCACCTCCGCCACGGCGGGTAAGCGATGATCGCGAAGTTCTGCAAATCCTCCGCCCCCTTCGGGGCGGGGATTGGGACGAGGCGACGCAACCAGGGGTTCCGCTCCGCTCCACCCCTGGCTACATTCCGTCGCCCCTGTGGGGCGAGGGCGGGCGAACGTGGACCGGGCAACACAACATCCTACATTCCGTCGCCCCGATGGGGCGAGAATCACTAAGCACGTTCCTCCCAACAGGGGGGGGTTGCCGAAGAAGCTAGGACACGCCTAGCTGCGACCTTTGGAGCTTCAGCCGCCGCCGCGACGCTTCAGGATGAAGACGATCGCCAGGGCCGCCAAAAAACTGATGCCCATCAATTCCCAGTTCATCGTCGATCACTCCGTTCCGGTGGATACGCGCCGGATGCTTGGGGCCTATCGTACCGTTTCACTCGGAGGAAGAATACCACTGCTCGCAGAGCAGTGGCACACCGGCGCGATGGCTGGGAACTTGGAACGTCCCGTTCTTTGACCCTTTCAGGGTCAAGATCCGGAAACGTGCTTCACCGTGGGCGTCGTCCGCCGACGGCGGACTTGCCCACGGCTATGATCGAGCAGCCTTTCAGGCTGCAGAACTACGAGCGCACTCGAATACGCCTATTCCACGCGCAGAATGACGCGCGCCCCGTTTCGGAGCCGATAACGCAACGGCGGCGGCGCGTGTTAGGAGAATGAGATTTCCTATCTCCCGTACGGAAGCGGATCGTACGATAAGCCAAGGGATACGCTATTCCGCGATGGGTCCAATAACGGGGTACAATTGATGAATGCGCTGAAAATCGGGAATGTGATTCGTGTGGAGAATGGCCGGGTCCAAGTTCTCATCACGGTGAAGGACCTCAACTTTCTCCACGAGGATCGGACCTATCGCATCGGCCAACTCGGCTCGTATGTCACGATCCCCATGGACAACAGAACGCTGATCGGCTTCGTCATGGGCACGGGGCGGCAGGATGTCACCGTGGTCGACGTGGAGCCGCAACTCCTCATGGACGTGCAATTGGTCGGGGAGATTCAGGCGGGACGGTTCTGCCGCGGCGTCACGGAGTATCCCATCGTCGGCGACGACGTGTGGGTGGCCATCCGCAATGACTTTGAGTCCATCTTCGGCAGCTTCGACCAGCTCCTGGCGGGATCAAAGCACCCGCGGAGCTTCGCCCTGGGACGGTTCGCCCTCAACTCGGAGTTCGAGGTGAAGGTGCTGGGAAGCGAACTCTTTTCCAAGCACGTCGCCGTCTTGGGTAATAGCGGAAGCGGCAAGAGTTGCACGACGGCCAAGATCGTGCAGGAGGTCCTGGACCTCAATCAATCGCAGGTCGTCCTTTTCGACATGCACGGTGAATACCGGGCGGCGTTCAGTGACGATCAAGGACAAATGAACGCCAACGTGACGTATCTGGGCACCGACGACCTCGTATTGCCGTACTGGCTGCTCAAGTATGAGGAGTTGGAGGCGCTTTTCCTGGACCGCTCCAACCCGCTGCACGTGAGCACGCAGATTTCCTTCCTGCGGACGGCGCTGCTGGAGTTCAAGCAGGACGCAGCCCAGGAGTTAGGGTTGACCAAGTCTCTGACGCTGGACACGCCCATTTATTTCTCGCTGGACAAGCTCAAAACCTACGCGGAAAACCTCAACGAGGCCCGCTACGTGCTCAACGACGATCACTTGGCCTTCAGCCAGCTTGCCCTGCGTTCGCTGGCTTGCGGGGAACAACAGAAGCTGATGCGCGAAAGGCGATGTCAGTTTAATCGCGGCAATCCCGAAGGCGAAACGCCGCACCCGCTTTACTTCGGGAAGCTCATCGGGTTGATCGATCAGATCGACGTCAAGTACCACGACCGACGCTATCAATTCCTGCTCAATCCCATTGAACACGGATTGAAGTCGGCGTATTTCCACGATCACCTCGCGCAGATCGGACAGCATGAACGAACGTCGAGCCTGATGTCGCATCTGATCCGGTTGCTGACCGGGAGGGTGGAGCCGCGAAGCAACCTGACGATCATCGATCTATCGGGGATTCCGTTCGAGATCGTGGACATCACCGTAGCGGTGCTGACGCGCTTGATGTTCGATCTGAATTTCTGGACGCCGGCCAACCAACGACACCCGAGTTTGTTGGTCTTCGAGGAAGCCCACAACTACATTCCGCGTATTGAGCAGGGAAAGCACTTTGCCAAAACCGCGGTGGAGCGGGTGGCCAAGGAAGGGCGGAAATACGGCGTGGCGGCCATGGTTGTTTCCCAGCGTCCGTCGGAACTTTCGGAGACCGTACTGGCGCAATGCAACAGCTTCGTGGTCATGCGATTGAGCAACCCGGAGGACCAGAAGTACGTCGCCAAAGTGGTGGGCGATCATTTCGCGGGCGTGATTCAGATGCTCCCCGCCATGCGCCCGGGCGAGGCCTTCGTCATCGGCGACAGCGTCATCATGCCCATGCGGACGCTCGTGGAAATGCCCCACCCTGCTCCGCAAAGCGCTAACCTGGACTTCTTCAAGTTCTGGGCCGCGCCGAGCGTGGACAACAATCTTGATCAAATCATCGATCACTGGCGGCGGCAGGATCGCCAGGCGATCAACCGACGGAATGACGCGATCGCCGCTGAACCGCCCCAGGTTGCTTCGCCCGCAGCGCCAGCTACGGCAGTGAATAATCCACGGCAGCCAGGGTCCGGTCAGGCGGGTCAGCCTCCGCGCGGACCTGTTCCCGCTCTCCAAAGACCCGTTCCCCCGCGTCCGCCTGTAGCGGCAAGACCCGGCCCCACGAAGTGGTTGGCGAAAAACCCGACTTAGTACCCGCTGGGACGCCAACTCGTCGCGTTGGGTCTCGTGGTCAGCGCCGCCAATCGACAATCGCCAATCGACAAGCTACAATCTCGCGTCATCCGGTGGAGTGGGCGAAGGCGATCGCCCGAAGGGCGCCATTGGCGGTTTAGCCGCCAGGGCCAACTTTCGGGAGGAAAGTCCGAACTGGGCAGGGCACGGTGGTTGGTAACGCCAACCCGGCGTGAGCCGAGGGAAAGTGCCACAGAAAAGAAACCGCCGGGGAAACGTCAAAAAGTCAAAAAGCCAAAAATGGGACCACCTGGTGACTGACGGTCCGCAGGTTTGCGATTTTTTCTGATGGTTTGATTTTTTGACGTTTTGACGTTTCCCCGGTAAGGGTGAAATGGTGCGGTAAGAGCGCACCGCGCGGTTGGTGACAACCGCGGCATGGTAAACCCCACCGCCAGCAAGCCCAAATAAGCAGCGAGAGGCGGCCCGCCTCGAGGAATGCTGGATGCGGAATGCTGAATGTTGAATGATTCGTCATTCGCCATTCTCAATTCGTCATTCGACATTTGTAAGCTGCGGGTAGGGTGCACGAGCCGATCGGCGACGACCGGCCTAGATACATGATCGCCCGCGACAGAATTCGGCTTACCCGCCCACTCCGCCGGATTGTCGTTTGACGATTTGCGCCTGTCGATTCGTTTGCAATCGCCACGACATCCTCGACAATATCCTGTCCAGAATCGGGTGATGGTTTGAGAGGAAACACGATGGATTTTCCCCACGCACAACCGGTGAAGTCGTTCGGCTTCAAGAACATCATTTACACCAAGGCGGGCCAGCGGGCGACGGTGACGATGAACCGGCCTGGGATGCTCAACTGCCTCGACTTTCCCACGCTACGCGAGCTGCACCGCGCTTTCGAGGATGTGTCGTGGGACGATCAGATTCGCGTGATGGTCCTGACTGGGGCGGGCGACCGGGCGTTCTGCACGGGGGCCGACCTGAAGGAGCAGGCCGAGGAGTGCCTTGACAAGCCGAATGCGTATTGGAAATGGATGGGGGCGTTCATAGAGGTACACGAGAAGCTCCGCAACATCGGGAAGGTGACGGTCGCGCGGCTCAATGGGATGGTGGTCGGCGGGGGAAACGAAATGAATATGTCGTGCGATCTGGCGATCGCGGCGGACGACATCATCATTCGCCAGGTCGGGACGGCTCGCGGGAGCGTTCCCGCGGGAGGTGCTACACAGTGGCTGCCGCTGATCATCGGCGATCGCCGTGCCCGCGAGATGTTGTTCCTGTGCGATGAAATCCCGGCAACCAAAGCCCTCGAATGGGGGCTGGTCAATCAGGTTGTGCCTCGATCGCAACTTGACTCCGCCGTCGACGCGATGTGCGAAAAGCTCGTCAACAAGCTGCCCGAGTGCACCCGCTACACGAAGCAACAACTCAACTTCTGGCGGGACCTTTCCTGGTCACTCACCGTGGGCCACGCCCGCGACTGGCTGGCTTTGCACAACCTGTCGCCGGAAGTCCATGAGGGGATCAAGGCGTTTGTCGAAAAACGGCCCGTGGATTACACGCGAGTGCGGAACCAACAGTCATAGGCTAGGGACACATGGTTGGCGATAGTCTCAGCCGCCGCGACGGCGGGTGGCGCGGAGTCGTCGTCCGTTGCGACCGTTGAGCGGTTCGATGCGCGTGATGTGAATCAGGGCGCAATGGGCCAAGCGATCGTACATCCAAGGCTGCCTTGCGTCCGGAATAACGACATACAGGGCCGAACGACCGATCAAGCACATATCTTGGTGCCGCACGTCGAAGGTCGCCCCGTCCGACATGTAGATGCGGAACGGTTGGAATGGTTGCTTGATAACATGCTCACGAACGTCTTCAGGGCGCATGGTTCGTCTCCACCGTAATTGCCACTGAATTGTACCATGCTTGGGAGGACGCAATCAAGCAACCCCTCGGGCGCGCAAACCTGGGGTCTTGCCGTACGGTCCCGCCTCTGCACAATGGCGGGCATGAGCGAGTTTATTCTCACCCGAACCGAGGATCACGTCGGCGTTTGCACGTTGAACCGTCCCGAGGTGCTCAACGCGCTTTCGGTGGAGTTAATGGATCAACTCGTTGCGGCGTTGGAGAAGTTCGACGCCGATCCGAACATTCACGTGATGGTCCTAACGGGGAGCGAGAAGGTCTTCGCCGCCGGGGCGGACATCGGGGACATGGCCGAGGCGTCGGTGGTGGAGATGATGGAGCGGAACAACCTCGCCCGTTGGCTGCGGATCAAGGCCGTCCGCAAGCCGATCATCGCCGCGGTGAGCGGCTACGCGCTGGGCGGCGGGTGCGAGCTGGCCATGCACTGCGACATCATCATCGCCTCGGAGTCGGCGAAGTTCGGCCAACCGGAGATCAACATCGGCGTCATGCCCGGGGCGGGCGGCACTCAGCGGCTCACCCGCGCCATCGGGAAGTTCAAGGCCATGGAAGTGATCCTCAACGGGCGATTTCTATCGGCTCAAGAGGCATTCGAGGCCGGCTTGGTCACGCGGGTCGTAGCTAAGGAACAATTCCTCACCGAAGCCATGCGCCTGGCCCATCAAATCGCCCAACGCCCGCCGATCGCACTGAAGCTCGCCAAGGAGGCCGTCCTCAAGGCCGATGAGATGTCTCTTTCCGAAGGCCTGGAGTACGAGCGCAAACTGTTTTACTCCCTCTTCGCCACAGAGGACCAGAAAGAGGGGATGCGGGCGTTCCTAGAGAAGCGCAAGGCTGTTTACAAAGGGAAGTAGAAGCACTCGGTTGGAGCGGCCCCGGCGGAACTTTGCGGGCACCGCGATGCGGGCCTCCAAGAATGCGCGAAGTGGGCCTTACCAGACGTTCACGACCCATTCATTACGCCGTGCCCGGCGCAAAACAAGAGGGGCGGGCCGCTTGGCCCGCCCCCGTTCATCCGCAATCACTCAAGACAGTGAACGAACACGAGTCCTTATTCGATGTTGCCCGATCGGGCGGGATTCACGTTCACCGGGACCGGGGCGGTCGGAATGCTGCCGCTGATCGATCCGGCGCTGTAATCCTTCGCCGGGGCCGCCGCCGCGGAACCGCCGCACAGCGGGGCACACGTAAGACCACAGCATGAATTGGAGCATGCTTCGCCCGCAGCGCAATTGGCGTCGGTTGCACATGGCGCGCCAGCGCAGCCGGAGAGGTCGTTCGCAAAGCACCTCGTGTTTCCCGCCGCCGTGAAGAAGCAGTTGCACACGTCGTTCGTGCAATTGGACTCAAACGAGCACACAGCTTCCTTAAAGCACTCGTCGACGGGAGCGGGCTCACAGAATGTCGAAGGCTCGAGACATACGTTGCGGCCGCAGCAAGTTCCCACGGCGCACACTGAACCGCTGACCAGACAGTCGGCGCCTGTTGTGCAGTCAAGCTGGCCTTTACAAGGCGTTGTCCCTTCCAAGCACACGCCGCCCTGGTCGCTCGTCACGCACACTGGATCAGAGCAGCCGCTTGTGGGGTTGCACGGAGTAAAGGATCCGCACGTAGCTCCCGTGCATTCCGGATTCCTGACACACTTGCAGTCGATGCAAACGGCGGGCGCGGTGCAATCCGCATCACTCTCGCACTCCTCCGGCGAATCCACCACGCCGTCGCCGCAGAGCGGACAAACCGGATTCGGAATGTTCCGAGCGTCGCGGGGTATCAGGCTGCGGATGCCACCGACATCCGTCGAGTTGAC
>Ga0137429_1000417_pt1 | contig 17777 bp, 13 predicted proteins | sample EasRivERMZT736_2_FD_102304 | JGI IMG/M metagenome (GOLD analysis project Ga0137429, IMG submission 102304) | Soil microbial communities from meander-bound floodplain in the East River, Colorado, USA - East River MetaG ERMZT736_2 | ecosystem: Environmental > Terrestrial > Soil > Floodplain ...
GCTCCGACCCGTTCGGCGCAGATTTTCCCATAACCGTGAACATGCAGCCCGGTCCGATGGATACCCTGATCCAACGATCAAGCCGCATGGTATGCCCGCTGCCGCCGCCCGCGCCGTGCGATCCGATCGAGGTTGAAATCGTGGCGCTAGACCTCGTGTCCGTTAATCCGATTACGGTGACCGGAACGGGACCAGATACGATGTGGGACGTGGCCGTAGGGCTGTCGGTACAACCCCAGCCCGAGCCTCCGGGACCAATGCAGGCTACCAAGACGCACCCCAACGGCGGTGTCTTTAACGCGGAGATTCGGGTCCTTCCGAGACTCACGTTCACGGAAGTGGGCAATCCGGGCAACGTAAGAACCATCGACTACGGTCTGCCTGCCAGACCGCCCATTAGGATCAATTTCAACAATGTGCCTTGGGTCATCAACCTGGCTCCGCACCTTGTCGGGACGATCGTCGCTCCCAGTGACGGCAACTTCGTGCCTGGCGTGCAGGAGCCTCCGCCGTGGCCTAATCCGAATGGGCAAGTAGTGGTTACGGCCTTCGGGCTCAGCAAGGGCGGCGGCGTGAATCACCCGGTCGATCCGGTACCGCTGTGTCCACTTCCAGGGCCAGCGCCTGATCCTTGTGCTCCTTTCCAGGCCAGGGATTGTGCGCAGTTAACGGCAGGAGACATCTGTGTTCCGACCGTCATCCTATGGATTCAGGGGACGCCGCCTCAGGTGTTGGCGTGCGGATGCCGCGGGACCAACGAATGCCATGTCGGCTCTGGTGCGGCAGGTCCAAATTGCGTAAACGTCTGCCCCGATCCGACTCTGGCGTGTACGTTACTCGGCACGGACACCGACGGGGACGGAGTCGATGACCAGTTCTCTTGCAATTGCGACCCGCCGCCGGTGTGCGAACCAAACACGACGGGCACGGATTGCACCCCGGTGACCTGTCCGGATACGGGTACCGGCGTGATCGACACGTGCAAGAAGAAGTGCGCGATCCTCGATTCGCTGACGGGGGATGTTACGCTCTCGGATTGCGACTGTGCGGGTCCTAACGAGTGTCACATGGAGATTGCAACGCCCACGGCTGGCGGACCCGTCGCGGGTGTTCCGCCGTCATCAGGTAATTGCGTGGCGGTCGACGACGGCACCGGTACGGTGAAGTTGCCGCCGGATGGCTGTCCGTACCTTAGTCCGGACGAGTTCCATAAGCTCTACAACGGCCTCCCGCCCGGAGTCACGATCGAAATCGGGGCGATCCACAAAAACTTCATTTGCAACCGGCAATCGGATTTCTGTTCGTTCCCCATCCCACCGGGCGTGGACTGCGACGACACAACGCCAAATTCTCCCACCGATGGGGCCAAAGAATGTCACGACTCTACGCTCGAACTGAAATTGCGCGGAGACATGGCGGGCAACGCGGCCGGTCCATCGACGTATTCGAGGGACCTACTTCTGCCCGTTAGTTTCGAGACGCATACAGGCCCGCGAACGCCGGGAATGCCGGTGCAGTCCTTTGACACGGATATGTTCCGTCTCCAGGGAGAGATAATCGGCGATCCGGACTTCGACCTACTGCGGATCAGGGCAGGCACCGATTTCGGCATGCCCAGCCCGGGCCACACTACATTGACGAAGTTGCCTGGCGGCCCCAATTGGGCCGTGGACAGCTTCTTCGACGTGTTTTACGAGATCGAATTCCGTGGTACTCCGGGCGGTCCGTTCAGCGGGATGTCCGGCAGTACGACGGGCACGATCCGCATGCAGACCAATGCCTACAAGTGCGTGGGCGACTGCCCGCCGGACACGGACTGCGTGGAGACGCAAACGCCGGATCCGCTTGATCCAACTAAGATCAAGGTCTGCTGCGAGTGTAAACCCCAGCCGCCGCAGGTATGCCAACCTCTGCCCGATCGCTCAGGTTGCACGGATACCAATTGCCCGTGCTTCGGGGAGTGCATCGACGGTGCCTACTGCGATGACATCGACTGTTGCCTCGATTCCACCAACCCGCCCACCAGCTGCCTGTGCTACGCCAAACATGCACAGGAGTCGATCAAGTTGTGTCCGGCTGGTGGTTGCTTCGGGCAGTGCTTGGGCGGCTCTTACTGCGATGATCCGACGGATTCTTCGGATTGTTGGGCCGGTGGTTTTCCTGTGTGCTATGCGCCGAACCACCACTACTCGATCTATCTGTGCGGCGGTTGCTTCGGCAGTTGTCAGGACGGCTGGTACTGCGATCACCCGAATCCGAATTGCTGCCTGGATTCGGGCAATTGTCAGTGCTACCCCCCGACGCACCCCAATTCGATCAAATTGTGCGGCGGTTTGGACAAGTGCAAACCGAAGTGCGTGAAGTACAACCAGCTCACCGGCCAGGTGACGGTCGAGCAGTGCGATTGCGTGGGCGAAGAATGCTACGTGAAATTCGGAACGCCCGCGGTGACCGCGGGACCGGGCTCGCCCTGTGAGGTTGTAGACAACGGCAGCGGTTCGGTCGATCTACCGCCCGCGGGCTGCGAGTATCTAACCGCGGACGAGGTCCATAAGATCATCGATGGGTTGCCGGCGGGGACTGAAATCCACCTCGCCCCGATCCATAAGGACTTTATCTGTCACGAGGGTCAGCAGGCCGGCGTCTGCTCGTTCCCGACGGGCGTCGATTGTAGGGAGGACGGCGGCGACTTGGGTGGCGAGAAGGAATGTTCCGACTCCACTCTCGAGTTCCAACTGACCGGGACCGGTACGCTCGCGGGCTGGAATCGAATCGTGACCATTCCCAATACGAGCTTCGAAACCCACATTGGGAAGAAGAAGCCGTTCGAGCCGGTGCAGTCCTTCCCGACGCAAATGCACCGCTTGTTTGGGCAGATCACGAACCCGGGTTCCGGGGATCCGGACTTCGACCTTTTGCGGATTGTCGCGGGCAACGATTTTGGTATGCCCAGCCCGGGCCACACGACGTTGACGAAGCTTCCGATCGGTCCGAACTGGGCGGTTGATAGCTTCTTCGACATCGAATACCGGATCGACTTCGTCGGAAAGCCGGGCGGTATGCTGAGCGGGCGCTCCGGATCCACGACGGCGACGATACGGATGGCGACGCCGACGAAGTTTAAGTGTTCGACCAACTGCCCGGCCGGCCAAACGTGCGTGCAGACAACGACGCAGCTTCGCTCGTGCTCACTCTCCGGCGCGCCCTGCGACGATACCCCTTTAGGCATATGCCCAGTGGGGGATACGTGCGTCCCGAACGGGTCGATGACCGTTTGCTGCGACTGCGTGGATACTCAAATTTGTCAGCCGAAACCGGATAAGAAGTCGTGCACGAACAATACGTGCCCGCCGGGCGTGATTTGCAAGCCCAAGTCGATCCGGTGCTATCCGCCGCCGCGTGGGTGTGAGATCGAAGAGTGCGAATGTCTGGATGGCGATCCCTGCCATCCGGAAATGCCGACGGGGACGGCGACTGTGCCGGTTTGTACTGGCGGCTGTCCCGCGCCTGCCCCGCCGAATAAGTGTGTGCGTAAGAAGCAGCCTGTACCTGGCCAAAACGGTGTGTTTGATTACTCGTGCCGTTGCGTGCCGGTACACCCGAAACCGATCGCGGCGGATACGAGCGTGCCGGGCAAGAACCGTCACTTGTCCGTGGCCTACGACGGTACTCCGGCGAACACCGCCGGACCGGGGGTCCTGCTGGCCATGCGTTTGCGGTTGACGGACCTAATGAATCCGAATCCGCCCAACTTGCCGGCGAACCCGCCGCCGGACTTCACCGCTTATGAAGAAGCGACTTGTACGGCCCCCGACGAAGCGGGGAGCTGTGAGCGATGGGCCGGTACTCCGCACACGTTCCTAGAGTCCCAGGACCTACCGGACCGGGGAACCTACCGAGCGTCGAGGTTGCAGTGCACGCCGGCGTTCTTCGACTGGAGCATGGAAACCAACGTGAACGTGACCGGAGCGGAAGTCGTTCCCAGCTCGCTCTACGCCGCGCAGTTCGTGGACATCCTATGCGCGGACACGCTGGATGAGGATTGTTTCTCGGAAGTGTTGGTACTTGGGACGTCGCGTTCCGGAGACGTTACCTTCGACTTTAATCCGCCGGCGCCTACGGCGCAGCCGGATGTGCTCGATGTGGCTCAATTGGTAAACAAGTTTAAGAGCCTTATCGGAGCCCCGTCGAAGTCAGTGTGCCAGTTGCAGCCCAACGCACTTGAGCCGCAGACGGACGTAAACGTGCTTGACATCCTGGCGGTGGTGGACGCGCTGAAGCAGAAGGCGTATGCGTTCGCAGGCCCGTGTCCGTGCCCGTCGCTGATGACCTGCGGCACTACGGCGTGCTCATCCGACGCGGTGTGCAGCGCCTTGCCCCCGGCTAGCGGCGGGGGCCAAGGAGCCAAGTGCGTGAAAACGTGCGTCGGCGGCGGCAACGCCGGCGAACCGTGCCTCAATGATACGCACGGCCACTGTCCGGGCGGGGTCTGCGGCAATGGCGGCATGACTCCAGGATTCTGCCGCGATCGTTGCGCACGTTGTAAGCCGTAGCCTACGGGGGCAAGTCTCCCGGTGGTACGACCCTACGACGGGGGTGGGCGCTTTTGCCCACCCCCGTCTTTTCTTGCGCGATCCAAGTTACAGGGCGCAATTCGTCGAGGTTCCATTCCCGCGCCGGCCCGCGCGGTTGACCGGCCCGTTCTTACGGCGTACCGTGAAAGTCGTCTGGTGCAGGCTGAATCCCTTTGGGAGTTTGCGATGGGTGCGGTGGAAATAGAACTCAAGGACGTGCGGAAGGTCTATCACAAGGACCGGATCGAGATCCCCGTACTCGAGGGTTTGAACCTGACGGTGAACGCCGGCGAGTTTGTGGTGCTCATGGGGCCCAGTGGGTCGGGGAAATCGACGCTGCTGCACCTGATCGGCGGTTTGGACTCGCCGACGTCCGGGAGTGTTCGGGTGGGTGACGCCCATTTGGAGCGCATGACGGAGCGCGAGCTTACCTCGTGGCGAAGTCGTCACGTGGGGTTCATCTTCCAGATGTATCACTTGGTGCCGGTTCTAACGGCCGCACAAAACGTCGAGTTGCCGTTGTTGCTTTTTCGCATGTCGGCGGCCGAGCGCCGCAAGCGGGTGGCGACGGCCCTGGACGTCGTAGGATTGACCGATCGGATGGATCACCGTCCCAACCAACTTTCCGGCGGACAGGAGCAGCGCGTGGCCATCGCCCGCGCGATCGTCACCGATCCCCAGCTCATCCTCGCGGACGAGCCGACCGGCGATCTGGACGCGGAGACCTCCGAAGAAATTCTCAACTTGCTCAACGTGTTGAATTCGCCGAAGTTCGGCAAGACGATCCTGATGGTGACGCACGATCCACGAGCGGCCTCTCACGGGAAACGCCAGCTTCACCTGGACAAGGGTTCGCTGTACAGCGATGTGGCCGTTGGGCCGCGCATTCCCGCCGTGGCGGCGTCCTTCAACTGAGCGCACCTCATGACCATCACCTATGTGCTGATGCAGAATCTGAAACGCAACCCGTTGCGGTCGATGTTGACGGCAGCGGCGTTCGCGTTGCCCATGGCGGTGTTCGTGGCGGCGATCTCGCTGGTCGTCGTGTTGGTGAAAGTTGCTGCACACAACGAACAGGAACTTCGTCTCGGGGTGCGCCAGAAAACCTCATTGACCAACCTTCTGCCGGAGGGCATGCGTCGAAAAATTGAAGCCCTCGATCCCGATCGCAGGCATCTGAGGGCGGTATGCGGGATGCGTTGGTTCGGCGGTCGCGTGCCGGATACGCAGAACACGCTGACGAGCTTGGCTGCGGACGCAGATACGTTTCCGGTCGTCTACAGTGACGTCGGGATGACACCCGAGGACGCGGCGAAGTGGTCGGCGGACCGCACGGCGTGCGTGGTGGGGACCGGGCCGGCGGAGCTTTACGGGTGGAAGGCCGGGGACCGCGTGACCCTGGAAAGCACCGTGCCGCCGTATCTTGCACTCGAGTTTCGCATCGTCAAGATCATGACCAACACCGAGCGCAGCAACGTTTTCTATTTCCGCCGCGACTATTTGGAGGAGTCCTATCAGGCGATGGGTTTCGCCAGTTCGCGATGCAACATCTTCTGGGTCAAGTGTTCAACGGCGGAGGGACTTCGGACGATGCAAACGCAGATTGACCAGGCCTTCGCCAACAGTCCGGAGGAGACGAAGTCGGAGGACGAAAACGCCTTTGCGGCGAGCTTCATGCAGGCGGGGGGAGACATTCCCGGCCTGATGCGGACGATGGCCATCGTGGTGGTTTGCATTATTGCGTTGGTCGCGGGCAATACCATGATGATGAGCTTCCGCGAACGGATTCGAGAGCTGGCGGTGTTTAAGGCTATCGGGTTTCAATCGGGGAGGATCTTTACCATCGTGCTGGCGGAGAGTGCCATACTGGCGTTGATCGGATCGCTTGCCGGGGTATTGCCGACCGCGGCGCTGCTTACGTTGATTCCGCTCCGCGGGCTGCGCATGGGGCCCATCAGCACTGTGGAGGTCTCCCCGGTGGCGGTCGTGGTGTCAATCGTGATTGCCCTAATGGTGGGCTTGGCGGCGGGGGTTTGGCCGGCATACCAAGCCATGCGACTCCGTAGCGTCGATGCCCTCCGAAAGATTGCCTAGTCGCGAGGACAGGACGCTCGAATAGGTTTTCCAATGGCCTTACCCCTGTCTTACCACTGGCGGCACTTGTTCGTCCGCAAGACCACAACGCTGTTAACGGTCCTGGTGATCGCCGCGGTCGTGGGTGTGTTCACGTGGATGATGGGGTTCGCAGCGGCGTTGGACAACTCTCTATCGCAGGCACGTGATGAAGGGAAAATTCTGGTCCTCAAGCGTGGGGCCACCGCGGAAACCAACAGCGCCATCCCGGTGGACGAATACAACAAACTGACCCAACTGGCTGATGTCGCCCGCGATCCAACAACGAACGATCCCCTTATCAGTCCGGAGATGATGGTGCAGGTATCGAGGCCGCGAGTGCGGGACCACGGTAAGACGTGGGGGAATATCGCGCTGCGCGGCGTCACCCCAATGGCCTTCAAGGTGCACAGCAATGTGAAATACACCGGACCCGAATTCCCCTCCGGGGCGCAGGAAGTCATCGTCGGAATGTCGGCCCACAAGCAGTTCGACGGCTTGACCATCGACGACACGGTCGACCTTGGCTATGGAGGCAACCGCAGCTTCCGAGTGGTCGGCTACTTCACCGCCGACGGCGGACCCGCGGAGAGCGAGGTGTGGGGGTACCTTCCCTCGCTCATGAACGCTTATAATCGAACGATGTACTCCGCGGCGTCCCTACGACTGAAGGAAGGCGCCGATCCCAGTAGTGTGATCGAACAGATCGAAGGCCCGGCGATTCAACTTACCGCCCAAACGGAGGCGGAGTATTGGAAATCGCAATCTTCGAGTATTAACACGTATCTGCTCATCATGAAGGTGTTGGTGGTGGTGATGTGCCTCGCGGCGGTATTCTCCATCGCCAACACCATGTTCTCGATGGTAGCCGGTCGAACGCGGGAAATCGCCATGCTCCGGACGATCGGGTTTTCCAAGAGGCAGATTCTTGCCGGGTTTGTCATCGAGTCCGTGTGTCTGTCTCTGTTGGGCGGGGCAGTGGGGTGTTTGGCGTGCGTCGGCTGGCTTCAGCTGGTGGGGAAGACCAAAGACATGTTCGGGGCCACCACGTTTACGACGCTCGCTTTTGAAATCCGAATGACGCCAATGACTGTCGCATGGGCTTTGGTATCGGTCGTTGTGGTTGGGGTGATCGGGGCATGGGTACCGGCCATGCGGGCGTCGCGGGTCGGCGTAGTCGCGGCCTTGCGGGAAGCGTGATGGTCATGCTTCGCCGCGCGCAGAATGACAAGTCGCTGCGCTCAGAATGACACGTTTCCATGTTGCGATTCATCTATCTCTATCGAAACCTCACTCGCAATAGTCTGCGAACGCTTATGACCTGCGCGGCGGTGGCCTTGCCGATCATCGTTTATGTCCTTTCCACGGCAGTCATCGACGGTTTGAGCCAATTCTTAGACAACTCCGCAAAGCAGTTACGGCTCGTCACTATGCACAAAACGTCATTCATCAATCCCCTTCCGGTAGGGTATCGTGCGAAGATTGAGTCGCTTGACCCCACCAAGAAGCGAATCACCTCGGTATGCGGAATGCGCTGGATCGGAGGGAAGATCGAGGATTTTCCCATGCCGCTTTCGACGCTCGCGGTGGATATGGACACGTTTTCAGCGACATTTCCCGACGAGAATCTTTCCGAAGACGAAATCGCGGCGTGGAATCGTGATCGACGGGCCCTCGTGGTCGGGCCCGCGACGGCCCGACAGCTCGGTTGGAAGGTCGGCGATCGCGTTACCATCAATCCCTCCGTTCTGCCGTACAACCCCATCGAGTTCAACGTCATCTCGACGGCGCCTCTGGCAAAGGACGTGGTGACCAATTTCTTTCGGATGGACTATCTGGAGGAGGAGTTGAAAAAAGTCACCGGGCCGGAAGGATGGACGCTGGATGGATGGGTGAGCTTCTTTTTCGTGAAGTGTGCAACGCACGCGGACATGGACTACTACCGCGTGGCCATCGACGAAGTGTTCGCTCGGTCGCCCGATGAAACCAAGACTCAGGACGAAAAGTCGTTTATGACCGAGTTCATTACTCAGTTCTTCGATCTTCCGACCAACCTGACGATTCTAGCGGCGGTGACCATCTTTGTAGCGGTCATGGCGGCGGCCAACACGATGAGCATGAACATCCGCGACCGGCTCAATGAGATTGCCACGCTGAAGTCCCTCGGATTCGGGCCCTCGACCGTTTTCGTATTGATCCAGTTTGAAAGCTTAACTCTGTGCACGATCGGCGGATTCATCGGCGCCGCCCTGCCTTACATCAGCTTCAACCACACGCCGCTGCGTAACTTCACGGTTCCGCTGATCCAGACGCTCGATGTGCGGATGATCGTGTGCCTGGAATCCTTGGTGATCGCCGCGGCGATCGGCGTGCTGGCGGCCGCTTGGCCGGCCTGGACGGGGATAAGATTGAAAGTCGTTTCGGCCCTGCGCAACTTGGAGTAGATCCTGGTGCGCGGGCTTGATGATTGAGTGATTCCATGGCGCTTCCGTTGTATTACAACTGGCGCAACCTGCTCAGGCGCCGACTGAGCGCTACGCTGACCTTCTTCCTGGTTGGTGTGGTGGTCTTCGTTCTAACAGCGCTCCTTTCCTTCGCTGCGGGAATACGGGCTTCGCTATCGGCGACAGGATCAGCGCGCAATGTGATCATCCTCAAGCCCGGTTCTACCGCGGAAAGCACAAGCATCCTCTTGCCCGCCGAGGCGGCCCGCATCGTTCAGGCGCCGAACATCGCACGCGGATCGACGGGGCAATTGCTGATCAGTCCTGAATTGTGTGTGCAGACTAACATTCCAAGACGCGGTCCCGTGGGCACCCCCGCGAGCGTCGCCATCCGCGGCGTGGACGATATCACCTATGAACTACACTCGGAGTTGAAGATCATGGAAGGGCGCCATGCGCGACAAGGGATGATGGAGATCATCGTCGGTAAGGCGGCGCGGGAGCGCTATGCGAATCTCGAACTTGGCGGGCGTCTCGAAATGGGCCGGCTTGCCAACCGTGTTTTTACCGTTGTCGGCGTGTTCGAAGCGGGCGGCGGGGCGATGGAGAGCGAAATTTGGGCGCCGCGAACCATGCTGGAAGACGCGTTCAATCGCAGGTTTCTCTCCAGCGTAGTCGTACGCCTTGAGGATCTGGCTCGGGCGCAGACGACGATCGACTATTTGAACGGCCCCGCTGTGGAGCTCGATGCCCAGTTAGAGACCAGGTACTACGAAGAGCTTTCCACGAAAACTAGGGAGATCGTTTTTCTCACTACCGTTCTGATTGGCATCATGGCGATTGGGGCCATCTTCGCGGTAGCCAACACCATGTACGCGGCGGTTGACGGACGAAAGCGCGAGATCGCCATGCTGCGGACGATCGGCTTCGCGCGAAGCTCGATCATGCTCTCGTTTGTGATCGAATCACTGCTGATTTCCACCTCGGCATGTGCCGCCGGCCTCGGGGCGAGTTTGTTCCTCAACGGTTCGCGGAAAGACTTCTTATCGGACACCACCTGGACGGTTTTGGCCTATGAATTGCGTATTACTCCCGGGATCTTGTTGTCAGCGTTTGGCCTGGCGACGCTGGTCGGCGTCAGTGGGGCCCTCGCTCCGGCCTTGAAGGCATCGCGGATGAGGGTCATCGAGGCCCTGCGTAAAGCGTAGTCAATGGCTATAATCACATACCAATGAACTCTCCTCACGACGTGCAAGCTCAGTTGCGGTCTTTGTCGATACCGAAGGACCAGCGACCTCACGCCGGATCAACGGCGCGCGGTTTCAAGGGACTGATGGTGGTCGTCGTGGTGTTAGGAGTTGCGGTTGGCTCGGCCTATTTTCTCCGTCTGGATTGGGGCGCAAAGCTCGGCGCGGCGGTCAGCGGTTCGCCTGAGGCGCCGCCGGTGCGGCTCATGCAAGTGTCCCTCGGGAGCGAGCCTAAGCCTCAGCCGGTACTAACCGCAACCGGGAAGATCGTTTCGGACCATCGGGTCGCGGTGGCGACGAAGGTGTCCGGACAGATCATTGCTTTGTACTTCGAGCAGGGTGACCGCGTGGAAAAGGGGCAGCTCTTGGCGCGGGTCGAAGATGTGCTGTACCGCGCCCGTCGGGATGAGGCCGCCGCCCGTCTGGCGCGATCAACCGCGGCCCTGGCGTTCCAGAGAGTCAATTTTGCGCGTGTGGCTGGTTTGGTAAAGAGCGAGAGCGCGCCCGATATTGAGTATGCCGATGCCAAACGTGCCCTTGACGAGTCCCAAGCCATGTTTGCCGCGGACCGCGCCACGCTCGATTTTGCCCAGAAATCGCTGAGTGATTGCGAGGTGTCGGCGCCGATTGCGGGCGTGGTGCTGACGCGAAACGTCGAGGTGGGCGACTTTGTAGCGGCCGAGGGTGGTCGAGGGGCCAATGCCAATGCCCAGTTTGCCATCATCGCAGACATGACCATGCTGCGCGTCGAGGTGGACATCAGTGAAATGGACATCATCCGTATCCGCAAGGACATGCCCTGTACGATCATTCCGGATGCCTACAAAGATCGTCAATACCGTGGATATGTCATGTGGCTCGACCCCGGGGCGAACTATTCCAAGGCCACCGTGCAGGCGAAGGTCCGTATTGAGGGGCCGGATGACTACCTCCGAGTCGAGGGATCAGCCCAAGTTGCATTCCTGCCGGAGCCGCCGAAGGAGGAGGCGTCACATGCGGCTACGGCCATGTGGATTCCCACTTCCGCGTGCCTCGTTGACGCCCCCGGCAATACCGGGACCGTCTTCCTCGCCGAGAATGGGCGACTGCGGCGAACCACCATCCAACTAGGCCGGCGTCATGCCGATCAACTTGAAGTGACCGGCGGTCTAAATGCCGGACAATCCATTGCCATCGCCGGTCTTGAAAAACTAACAGAAGGTCAGGTTGTCACCCGCTGATCCTTCCACAACCGCCGACGCAAGCTCTGCTTTGTAGTTGATAGTAACTCTGTCATTCAGTTTTTGAATCATAGCTGTCGCGCGAGCCGCCGGTATTCCTCAAGCTGAAGCTGCCATACCTGTTGTTGGCTGAAATGTTCACTTACCCAATGACGACCTGCTCGGCCCATGGTCTCGCGAAGCGCCGGATCGCGGAGCAATCGGGCGACCGCCTCGCGCAACCCTTCCGAGTCGCCGACGCGGACTGTCAAGCCGGTTACGCCGTTCAACACAGCATCGCATGCTCCTGTGGCGTCGGTCGTCACGATGGGGATTCCCAGGGCAGCCGCCTCCAGCAGCACCGTCGGGAATCCCTCCCGGTAGGTGGGCAGCACAAGCACGTCCATGGCGGCCATGAACGAAACCGCGTCCGTTTGCCAGCCTACATGTCGCACGCTTGGATTTGTCGAGAGGAATTCGACAGTGGAGTCTGCGGGTCGATCTCGATGTTCATAGTCCCCCACCAACAGCAGCCTGGCCTTGGGATATTCTGCGGAAAGTGCGCGAAAAGCTCCGGCCAACTCGTCGATTCCTTTATCGCGAGTCATCCGCCCCACGAAGCCAATCACCAGGCCGTCCGGTGAGATGTCATGCTTGTGCCGCAGTTCAGCGCCCGAGGCGCGCCGTTGCGGCGCGAATCGCACAAGGTCCACGCCGTTAGCGCTTCCTGCCGCGAGAACACAAATGCGTGCCGGGTCCGCAATCCCGTCCCTGCACGCCTCATCACGGGCCGACTGAGACACGGATATGGTCACATCGCTCAGCGTACACGGGATACGTGTTGATGCGCGTAGGAACCAGCCGAGCAGACCGCGTTTCCCCTGATACGCAAGCCCGTGCAACACGTGCACCATCGGCCGCGATCGCGCCAGCCGCCCAGCAACTGACCCGAGCAGCGCTGCCTTGGGAGTTGAAACCTCAACCAGGTCGAACTGCTCTCGTCGAAGTAACCGATACAAACGGAATAGCGCTCGCAGGTCTTGCAGGGGCGTAATCGCGCGGGTGAATGGGACGGTGAACAATCGGACGCCGCGGGCGCGGATCGCATCGTCCAATTCCGACGACGCACAAACCACCGTCACGTCGAACCCGTTAGCCGCGAAGTACTCAAGCCGTCCGGCGTACAGCACTTGAATGGACTTGCCGATAGTCGCGATGATGCAAAGCCGTATCATGGGAAGCGCGTCCGCTGCGGTCGGCGCCGCCGCGCCGTCCGCAACGGACGAGTTCCCAGTTTGCTCGGGTTGCATTCGAACCGTATAGTGTTTCGGATCGCGCGGGTGTCAAGCGGACCTCGGGAGAACTGCTTATCGTGCGGCCGGTTACGTCGGTATGCCCATGCAGGTTCTGGTCGCTCTCGAATCCCGTTTCGATCGCACACCCGATGGGCACGTGTGGTCCAGAGGCTGGGCCGGCTACGAGTTTTTTCGGCGGTATCTGGACATCTTCGACGAGGTCTACGCCGTCGCCAGGATGCGGGCGGTGGATCGGTCGCCACCGAATGCCCGCCGCGCAGACGGCCCGTCCGTCTCGTTCGCATCCTTGCCGCACTATGTCGGGCCGTGGCAGTTCGCAAGATCCTATCGGGCATTGCGCCGTGCCGTGCATATTGCGGCGTTGCCGCCCGCCGCGGTCGTTCTCCGCGTTCCCGGTCCGATCGGCACGCTTGTGGAGAGGGAGATGCGTGCCTCGGACAGACCCTTTGCCGTTGAAGTCGTGGGTGATCCGCAGGAAGTCTTCAGCCCCGGGGGAGTGCGAACGCGCCTGCGACCGTTGTTACGATGGTGGATGCCTCGCCTTCTGCGCCGCCAATGCTCGGGAGCCTGTGCTGCGGCCTATGTGACCGCCAGGAGGTTACAGGAACGATACCCACCCGCGCCTGGTGTCTATTCAAGCGGCTGTTCCGATATCGACCTCGATGATGACGCTTTTGTGTCGTGTCCCCGTTCGTATGGTATAGCCTCCGAACCGTGGAAAGTCGTTTTGGTTGGTTCACTCGAACAGCTCTACAAAGGGCCGGACGTGTTGATCGAGGCAGCGGCACTGTGTGCCGGGTTTGGGCACCATTTCCGAATCACGATTGTCGGCGACGGAAAACACCGAGCGGAACTCGAATCGCTCGCCCACGCCCGCGGCCAAGCCGACGGGGTTCATTTTGCGGGAGAGCTACCGCCGGGAAACGCGGTCCGAGCGGAACTCGACCGAGCCGATCTCTTCGTCCTGCCCTCGCGCACCGAAGGACTCCCGCGGTCGTTGATCGAGGCGATGGCCCGCGGACTGCCGTGCATCGCCAGCGCCGTCGGCGGCGTCCCGGAGCTATTGGCCCCTTCCGAACTCGTGACGCCCGGCGACAAGTCCGCGTTGGCGTGCAAGCTGCGCGACGTTTTGACTGATCCACAGCGACTCTCACGGCTATCCGCGGAGAATCTCGACAAAGCTCGCGAGTTTCATTGCAGCGTGCTCCAGGAGCGGCGGAGCGCGTTTTACCGTGCCGTCCGCGATGCGACGGAGGTATGGCAGCAACGTCGCGGTTTGGGGTTATAGGCAATCCGCGGAAGCGGGCGAATCCCGACGAACAGGCTTATGGCCCATTCTCAACTCGTCAGCGTTCATAAAGGCTGGGATTCTCGAAGAATGCGACGCCCAAGGCGCCAGTAGAGCGACGATTCCGTCACGATATCAACCGCGCACCCGAGGAGCTCTTGAAGCTCCATCATCAGCGCCCCGATGTCCAGTAGGCTGCGCCCCGGCTCCATGTCCTCGAGCATGTTGAGGTCGCTTCCGGGACAAGCGTCCCCACGCGCGACCGACCCAAAGACGCGGACAGTCCGGGCCCATTTCTGGCCGCTAGGCGAAGGATATCGGCTCGTCTTTGCCGTAGCGATTGTTGAGTCATCGTGACCTCAACTCTTTGCACCTTTACTGCCCACTTTGAGTCGTAACGGTGACGTCAAAATCTAGGATCGCGTTGGAGTGGTCGAAGGTGAATACGATCGTATCTCCGCAACCGAATTCGTCACCGTCGCGGAGCACGTCGGTATTAGCTTCCGGCCCCACATCGCCGACAATCTGGAGGCTGGCATTGTCAATGATGATGGCCTGAAGGTCGTCGCAATTCACGGAAAAGGACGATCGACCACCTGCGGCGAGTGTAAAGGCGCGCTCGGTGCCCGTCTCGACGAGGATTTCTTCGATCGTGTCCTGGTCATTGTCGTAAAAAAGCGTACCCTCCACCGGGAAGTCGCCGTTGTTGACCAGCTCGACGGTGACCAGATTGGGCTGCAAATTTCCTAACAGTGCCGTAAGTGCATCGCATCCGGCAACCAAGAACAACAAAGACCCGATAATAATAAACTGTTTCCGCGCCATTTCGTCACTCTCCAAAATAATACCAGCCTTCTTCTAGGATTCTAAAGCCACCGGAGACCGCGCGGTTCCCAAAGATGGCCCAGACATCTCAAAATCATTCGACCCGCGCTTCCTTCGGCCGCTTGAAGTTCGTGGTCTCAAGCGTCCCATCCGCCCTTTGCTGAAGCTGCTGGATTTTCATCTCGGCCTTGGAGAGGATGTCGCGGCACTGTTTTACCAGGGCCATGCCTTCTTCGTATCTGTCGATGGACTCCTCCAACCCGATCGTACCCCGTTCGATCTGCTCGGCGATCGTTTCGAGCTGCTTAAGCGCTTCCTCGAACGTTAGCTTCTTCCTGGTCATAGGCTGTTTATCCGATCCGAACCGGGAGCGCAAGCGACCGGCCAAGACCCCGCGCTGGCGCTTGGGGTTCCGTTGGGACATTTCACTCAAACAAGTCCATCTGTTCGATGTTCCTCGCCTCTGATTCAAACTCTCCGTCAGACACCTGCGTCACCAACCGCTGACGGTCCGTTAACTCCGCCACCGAGCGCACAATCTTACGCCCTTTCTTGAGCCGTGTAATGGAGAACCCTCGCGCCAGGACGTTCTGATGGCTCACGGCCGCCAGCAGGGCTTCCTGCGAGGAAAGGCGTTGGTTCAACAACGTCATCCGCTGGGTTAGGGCCGCAGGGAGAGACGCTCCCAGCCTCGCGACTTGTTCCGCAAGGCGTTGGACTCGATTGGCCGGGGACACTCGATCGAGCCGGCCATGATGATCCGCTACCAACGTCTTATATCCGGTTAGACGCCGTGAAATCGCCCATCGTAGGGCGTGGTCGGCATCACCAAGAAGGACGCCGGTACGCAGCAAATACGCATGGGGAGCGATCCGCCGGACGACCGGTTCGACCGCGTCGAGCACCCTGCGGGCGGCATGGAAGCGCCTAGCGAGCGACTGATGGGCGCGGCTGTTCCATTCGTCAACAAGTTGCTCCCGCCGTCGTACAAGGGCCATTCCGTCCCGCAGCGGTTCGCGCTTCAGGACGCCGTTGATTCGCGTGCCGCCAAGCTCGACTTTCGCGCGGACCGCCCGCCAAACGCGAAGCTCCTCGGAGCGCAACCGATCGAGGACCTCATCCATGACGGGCACGGCCAGTTCCGCCGCCGCCGTCGGGGTGGCCGCTCGAACATCGGCAACCAGGTCCGCGATAGTGACATCGACTTCGTGCCCGACCGCGCTGATGATGGGAATGCGGCTTGCGAAGATCGCGCGGGCGACGGTTTCCTCGTTGAAAGCCCACAAATCTTCGAGTGAACCGCCGCCTCGACCCACGATCATCACGTCGATCCCGCCAAGTTGCTCCGCGTTTGCGTTGACGGTCCGAATGGCGGCCGCAATCTCCGCCGCCGCGCCGTCGCCTTGCACGCGTACGGGATACACGAGCACGTGAACGCAAGGATATCGTCGCTCGATGGTCCGCAAGATGTCCGCGAGCGCCGCGCCCGTCGGACTGGTTACGAGCACGATTCGTTGCGGAAACGTCGGTAGCGGCTTTTTGTGTCGAGGGTCGAAATACCCTTCTTTTTGCAGCTTTTCGCGGAGTTGTCGAAATGCCAAATCGAGCGCACCGACTCCGCGAGGCTCCAACTTGCGAATGTACAACTGATAGCGACCGGTCCGTTCGAAAACTTCCACCGTACCCGATGCGACCACTTCGAGTCCGTCGTTCGGTGCGAACTTGAGCTTCGCCGCTTCGCTACGCCACATCACACCTGCAAGCTCGCTGGTTTGGTCCTTGAGCGTCAGATAGATGTGCCCGCTGCTGTGTCGTTTGAAGTTGCTGATCTCGCCGACGACATGCACCGCCGCGGGGAATGCCGACTGAATCGCGTGTTTGATCCGCGCCGTCAGTTGCGAAACCGTCAGGATGCCGCTCGCCGCCGACGCGGATCCGTTCTTGGGCGAGTTGGACAATTCAACCTTGGTGTTTTCGGGTTTCATCTGCGGCAACGGAGTGAATAGCAAAAATTGCGCGGCTTGGGAACCGTTCATTGCTTCGAGCGTGCTTCGCGACCTGGCGCTAGAATGTCACGTGCTTGTCACCGTTTTCGCGCGTAAACCTGTCGTCTTGGGGGGTATGGAGGATGGGTACGAGAACAGCTCCGATTTGCCCCGGAGAGGCCTCTGAAAAACTGCAACGTGACATGTTTTTGGATAATTTTCTGTAAACTGTCGATTTATGCGTCCTATAATATATCTGTGCGTTTATGCTAAAGGCATGGTGTTGAAGAGACAAAAGAATAATTGTTCGCCATAGGACATTGCTTGCAATACTTGGGAGAAACATTGCAATAACGTGGAAAATTTTGTTGACGCGGAGATGGGGAAAATGGTAATATCGGCCCCGTTGGATGTAGAGGAAAAGACGTGCATCGGGGAAAGGGGACGTGTCGCGTCACAATTGCGTAAAGGGCTGTGAATGCTAGCGCTGGCGAGGGGCTGTTGAGCGCCGGGTTTTCCGTGAGGAGGTGCGATGCTACACAGAAGGCAAGCATGTTGGGGTGCGATCATTTCTGTTTCGCGCACCACGCTCATCATCGCGCATCCAGAATCAAGCGTTCGGGTCGGGGGTTGGGGGTCGGTATAAGTTAATGCAGGAATCAGCCGCCGCTTTGGAGTGCGCGGTTTTTGGTGGGAAGTTCTTGGGTGGGATTGTTGGGGGCGAGGATCGTCTCCAGCACATGGATGGAGATAAAGAGCTATGAACGTCGTACGAAAAGTGAGTGGA
>Ga0137429_1000418_pt1 | contig 17689 bp, 8 predicted proteins | sample EasRivERMZT736_2_FD_102304 | JGI IMG/M metagenome (GOLD analysis project Ga0137429, IMG submission 102304) | Soil microbial communities from meander-bound floodplain in the East River, Colorado, USA - East River MetaG ERMZT736_2 | ecosystem: Environmental > Terrestrial > Soil > Floodplain ...
TGGCCAGGATCGGCGTGCCCTCCGACGAGTCCTCAAGCACCACGAGGGCCATGTCCGCACCGTAGTCCACGGTGAGGAGTTTTTGCAGCTTCTCATGCGGCATGGTCTTGATGATTTGGAAGAAGCGGTAGTGAATCGAATCCGCCGACATCTTGTAAAACAAATCCTTGACTAGCTGTTCATCGGTGAGCTTAAGCGGCCGCATGAAGGCACGCGATCCGTCTTTTAGCTCGATCCACTGTTCCAAGTCATCAGGATACACGGGAGTCTGGATGGGCATCTCGATTTGATCGGCATAAACCAGGTGTCGTGCCTTGGCTTCGGCGAACAGCCACGGGCGAAACTTGGGATGGGCGATCTGGATGAGGGCCAGCGCCCGTTCGCGGATGGTTTTCCCGTGCAGATAGGCTGCTCCGTATTCGGTTACGATGTAGTGCACATCGCCACGGCTGGTCACCACGCCGGCCCCGGGCTTGAGCTGGGGTACGATGCGGGAGATCGTTTCGTTCTCCGCCGTTGACGGTAGGGCGATGATGGGTTTTCCGCTCTTGGATCGCGCCGCGCCGCGAGTGAAGTCCACCTGCCCGCCAATGCCGCTGTAGAAAAGCGTCCCCAGCGAATCCGCGCAGACCTGCCCGGTGACGTCCACCTCGATCGCCGCATTGATGGAGATCATCTTGTCGTTCTGGGCAATGATGAACGGGTCATTGACGTATTCCGTCGGATGGAATTCAACGAGGGGGTTGTTGTCCACAAAGTCATACAGCTTCCGCGAGCCCATGATGAACGTCGCCACAATCTTGCCGCGATGCAGCGTCTTCTCCGAGTTGGTCACCACGCCCTTTTCGATGAGCGGGATGAGGCCGTCGCTGAACATCTCCGTATGGATGCCCAAGTTCTTGAATTCGCTCAAGTAGGGAAGCACGGCGTCCGGAATGGTGCCGATGCCGAGTTGCAACGTGGCACCATCCTCGATCAGATTGGCGATGTGCCGCGCGATGCGACGGGCTAGCTCATCCGGCTCACCATGCTGGGTTTCGAGGATGGGTCGATCGCTAGGGACCAGGAAGTCGATTTCCCGCACATGAATGAAGCAGTCGCCCAGCGCTCGAGGCATTTGAGCATTGACCTCGGCGATGACGACATGGGCCGACTCTGCTGCTGCTTTGACGATGTCCGTGGATACGCCGTAGCTGCAATAGCCATGCTCGTCCGGCGGGCTGACGGCGATTAGCGCCGCGTCGATGACCACCCTCCCGGTACGAAAAAGAGCGGGAATCTCCGACAGAAAGATGGGAGTATAATCCGCGCGTCCCTCGGCGATGGCCTGCCGCACGTTTGGCCCGATGAAGTAGGCGTTGTGACGAAAGCGATCGCCGAACCGCGGCTCGGCGTACGTGGCGACGCCGAGCGTCAGAATGTGCACGATCTCCGTATCATTCAAATCGGTTCGGGAGGAGAGGGCTTCCAGGAGCGACTGCGGCTCGCCTGCGCCCGAGCCCAAGAACACGCGCTGTCCGTGCCGCACCCCAGACACGGCGCGTTCGGCTGTGGTGACCTTATCGGCGTAACGCTGCTGCCAGGGTTCTGGGGCTTTCTCCATCCGGCTGTCCTCGGATCGGGGCGATTATCAGATTACGAACTCTTGCGAATTCAGGTCGTCGCATGATGGACCGCCACGTTAGAACGGTCAACGACGGTTCCCGATTTCTTCGCACCGCTTCTCTTGCCGTTGCCGCGCTCGCTCCGGTGGCACAGATATCGTCCCAGCGAGCGGATCGCCTGATCGCACGATGGGAAAACCGGCACGCCGCCGCGGCGGATGGCGCGAGCCAATGCGTCGTAGGGCGGACCAGCGTCTATCACCACGATCATAGGCTTGTCGAACTCGCCCAGAAGCGCGGGCAGCCGCTCCGTAAGGGAACCGACCGGCGACGCCGCGATCTCCTCCGGCGTGGTGCGCAATCGTGGTGTGAACGGCACCACGGATATGACCACCGCGTCCAGGCCGTCATCCTCCATCATGGCGCGGATACATGCCTCGTACACGTCCTCATCCGCCATGGGGTTGAGATCGAGAGGGTTCCGGATGTTCACCAGTGAACCGAGGTTTGCCGTAGCGAGGGCGTCCGCGATTCGCTGCGTCGCCTCCACGGACAGATTCGGCATCTCCAATTCGTACCGAGCGCCTAGGATTGCGTCAGCCATGCCCACAGCCTCAAACCCAGCGTTGCTGATCACCCCGATCCGCCGGCCTCCCACCGATCGGTCGTGGAACCGCGTGGCGATCTCCAGCACCTGCTCGAACTCCTTGAAAGTGTCGGTGACGATGGCCCCAGCGCTGGTGAGCGCGGTCTGGCACACCTCGTGGTCGCCGGCAATGGAGGCCGTGTGACCCGCGGTTGCGGACCGCCCAGGCGCCGTCTTGCCGGCCTTGTAAAACACTATTGACTTCCCGGCCGCGACGGCGTCCTCTACCGCACGAACGAACGCCAGTCCGTCAAGGTCCCTAAAGCCCTCGACGTACACGCCGATGACGTCAATGTCTTCCCGCCGACCGACCGCCTGCACAAGGTCGGAAACCGTCAGATCGATCTGATTGCCGATGGTGATGGCAAACGTAGGATTCAAGGATTCCAGATTGCTGACGCGGGTGATCGCAAAAGCGCCGCTTTGCGTAATCAGGGCCGTCCGACTCGTCGGTTCGCCGCGTCGGGGATCCAGCTTTTCGCTGGGGACGAAGAACGTGTCGTACCGGCCCGGTCGCGAGCGCATTCCCAGACAATTGCCGCCCAACACGATGGGCCCGCGGTCTTCCCGAGCGCGCGAGGCGGTGATGATCATACGCAACTGCTCCTGCAGCGGTTTGCTATTCTGCGTTTCTCCGAGTGCTCCGGGAATCAGAATGACAGTAGATATTCGGCCGCTGTCCACGATCTGACCCATCAGTTCCGACAGCCCTTTGGAAGCCGCCACGACCATCAAATCGATCGGTTCGGGGAATTGTTCGATCCGAGGTACACAGCGAATAGCGTCCATCTCCTCCATTCCCGCTTTGAGGACGTAGAGATGGTCGGCTGGGAAACCGCAATCACGGGTGTTTTCCAGGATGATCCGCCCGAAGTTCTCGCGTTTACCGGACACGCCTACGATGGCGATGGAACGCGGTTCGAGCATTGCGGGGATCTTTAACGTGGGGCGTAACGGCTGCGGACGAGTGATCTCCCCGATGCTTCCCCGCCCGTCCAAGGGGACCATCCGCTGGCGGCGGAACGCGAAGGGGTTGACCTCGAGCTCTGCGATGGACTGCCCTTGGTCCGCGCGAAAAATGCAGAACCGCCGGGCGAGGGCCAGGAACGCTCTAAAACAGCGCATCAATTCGCCGTCGGTGACCACTCGTCGATGTCCACGTGCCCTCCCCGAGAGGATTTCGTATGCCGCCGTCTCCCGGAAAAGTTCAAAAAACTGTTCGGGCGACGTTTCACTAACCAGCGCCTTGGCCACCGCGACTCCGGGCTTCATCTTGAGAGCAAGGTACTCCGTATCCACTCCGCCCAGACCGGCGGCGATGATCGCGCCGAACTCGCGCGATGCGCGAATCCCGATGAACAGCTCCTGACCGAAACCCGCCTCGCTCCGCTCCACGAATTCTACCAGCAGCGCGCCATCCACCTGTGCGCCGGACTCGCTTTGGCGAGCGAGGAGCCGGTCGATTTCGCGACGGACGGTTTCAAGCTCCTTGCGCACGAACACCACCGCGCCGGCGTCCGACTTGTGCACAATGTCCCGGGACACGATTTTGAGCACCACTTTCTCGCCGGGAATCGTTTGGAGCAGTTCGGGCGTCACCGACTCTCCGACGGACACGAATTGGTGGTGCGGTGGGGAGATGGCTCCCACAAGCTCAACCAGATGGTATACCTCATGTTCATAGAGTTGAGCGCGGCCCTCGGAGTGAGCTTTCTCAAGGACCTGCGCAGCCGCTTTCGCCTCGGCCTCGGTCAAGGAATCCCTTATGAGTTCACCGGCGAGGAGCGCCACGTCGGGCCGCTTGATGTCCGAGAGCTGATTCGCCGAGACCGTGGCCGTCCACTCGCGAACGGCTCGCGGTGACACTCCCCGCTGGATCGCGTCGCGATACACCGCCGCCGCCGCGCGTCCGAACCGAAACGCCCGTCGATTCGCCTCCACCACACGCGGACCCTTGCGGCCGAAGTGTTCGCACAGCGCTTCCTCCCATTCATTTCCCTCGCCATCGAACTGGAGCGAGGCCGCTCCAAGCAGCACGGAATTCCCCGCGAGCCCCGACCCGGCCGCCTTCGCCAGCCGATCGGCGTCGAGCAGCACATGTTCCTGCCTCTCGCTGATTTGACCGAGAACGCTCTCGATCGGCGGATAATTGGTGATGTTGACGAGCGCGGTGGTGTTGGAGAGGATGCAGCCGGACTCGCGAAGGTAGGGCACGTACCGCAACGCCTCCAGCGGCTCCATCGCCAGGATCAGATCGCATTCGCCAATTGAGATAAGATCACTGTGGATTTCATGGTCCGCCAAACGCAAGTGCGAGTAGACCGCGCCCCCACGCTGAGACATTCCGTGAACCTCTGCCTGCTTGACTGTCCAGCCGCGGCGCATGGCCGCTAGAGAAATAGCTTGTGCGATGGTCAAAATTCCCTGTCCACCGACCCCCGCCAGAATGATGTTGTGTTCCATGGATTTCCACTCCTGTTCAGCAGGTGCCCGCGCACGTGGGTTCGGCCTCCACCCCAGTTGTTTCCGCCGAACCGGCTTGCGCCGTCCGTCGTTTCAGATGGATGCACGGACGGCACGCGATCACCACGGAAAGCCCGCGATGGTTGATCTCCTTCTTCAGCAATTCGACGTTGCGAGCGTGCTCCTTCGCAATCGGATCAATCTGGACAATATGTCGTGCATCGACGCCCAGTCCGCGTAACAAACGAATGAACGCCTCACCGGTTACCAACACGTCCTGACAACCCGTCATGGCCACTGCGGCGTTGTCCAGCAGGATCAGGGTCATGTTGGCATCATCGTGAGCGGCACCGAGGAGTGGTGCCATGCCGGAGTGGGTAAACGTCGAATCGCCGATGGTGCATAGGACCGGGTGAGCGCCCGCTTTTGCCGCTCCATGGGCCATGCCGATCGACGCCCCCATATCCACACAAGTGTGTACGGCGTTGTACGGGGGGTAGGCGCCCAGCGTGTAACAACCGATGTCGCTAAAGAGGATGGGTTGATCCTTCGGGTCGAGGGCATCGACCAACACCTGAAAGGTGTCGCCGTGAGGGCAACCTTGGCACAACGACGGCGGGCGAAGTGGAATCGGTTTGGCCATCGGCTGCGCATCGCGCGGTTCCATCCCCAGGGCCTTCCGCACTATATCCGCGCTCAACTCACCGTCCGGTGGAAGAGCCCCGTTGCACTTGCCTTCGATGACCTTTCCGGGGACGCCTAGCAACCCGGTCAATTTCGCTTCGACCAGCGGGTACCCTTCCTCGACCACTAGGGTTTCCTCGCAGTGATCGACGAATTCTCGAACGAGCCCGACGGGAACCGGGTACGTACCGATCTTGAGCACTGAGTACGATGACGCTTCGCCGATTGCCTCACGCACGTAATTGTATGCGATGCCGCAGGCCAGGATGCCCTTGTGTCCACCGAGAGTAAGCTGGTTGAACGCCGATTGCTCGGAGTGCCGAAGCAACGTGCCCTGAAGTTTGATAAGCCTGCGGTTTCGCCGACGAGCATTCGGGGGTAATAGTGTCCAGTCGTTCGGGTCGCCGCGGCGCTCACACGGTGTTTGCAGCTGAACCGGTTGACGTCGCCTTACCGTTGCGCGACTGTGTGAAAGTCGTGTGACGAGTCGAACGAGCACGGGCAACCCCAACTGGTCGGAAAGTTCGAAGGCCTCGCGCGTCATGTCGTAAGCCTCTTGCTGGTCCGAGGGCTCGAACAACGGAAGGCGCGCGAAATCGGCATAGAAGCGACTATCTTGTTCGTTCTGCGAAGAGTGCATCCCCGGATCGTCGGCGACGGCGAGCACGAGCGCCCCCACAGTGCCGGTGAGCGCCGAACTCATGAACGGGTCGGATGCTACGTTGAGCCCCACGTGTTTCATGGCCACGAGCGACCGCCCGCCGACGAACGACATCCCCAACGCTTCTTCGTAGGCGGCTTTTTCATTGGCGGACCATCGAGCCACGACGCTTCCGTCCCGGCCCGCGCGATCACGCACACATTCGAAAATCTCAGTTGCCGGCGTTCCGGGATACGAAAAGACCCCCCTGATTCCCGCATCAATTGCGGCCACACCTACCGCTTCATCACCCAGCAATAGCTCCACAATCCTGCTCCCTTTTTATTGGCTTCAACCGCAACTGCATGCCGAGCGACTTAACGCTCCCCCGCACCAACTTTCGACTTTGCCGGCGTTTCCGCCCCAGATCGAACCATAGAAGTCCGCCTATCCAGTTAGCAAGCCATGTTCCGGAAACAGTCGCACGTTGATGGAATACCAATGAACTGAGAATTCCATGCGCTACCAGCGCATAAATTACACCCAAACTGTTCCGAGAAGCCGCCGGGTGAATATGTCGACCTTGGATTGGGCTCGCGGCGCCGGTTCGACCGACCATCGACTTTTACTCGTTCCCGCGCGTCGCCTTCGCGATTCTGACAGGCGGGCCTATAACCCAACATCACATTCCATCCGGTTTGCGGCACACGGATTGCAACCTCTCGCTGCCGAAGCACGGTCGACGTATGGAGAGCGGCATTATGTCGGTTAGACACACAACACCCAATGGAACCAAGAAGGCCCGAACGCCGCGACCACCGGAGCATACGAAGCGTTATCGCGCCGCTGCCCGAACAACACAGGCGTCTCATCGAGATTCTGCCTCAGGTGTCGCGACCAATGAGCTGTTGGTCGATCCCCACCGCCCCTATAATCCAAATGTGGAGTACACCACTTTCGAAGAAATGAAATGTTACGTAGGCTTTAACGAGGCCGACGCCCACAATGTCGGTTCGCTGGCTCAATACGTTCGTCCATTTATTCCGCAGATTGTAGAGCACTTTTACGAGGTCCTATTTCGCAGCCCAAGCGCCAAGGCCGTCTTCACCGGTGGCGAAGCGCAGCTCGCCCGCCAGCGGCAGATGCTCACCACTTGGTTGACGGAGCTCTTCTACGGGAAATATGAAAGCGAATACTACGAACGGCTCCTTCGCATCGGCACTGCGCACGTCCGAGTGGGCCTCCCTCAGCAATTCATGTGCCTAGGCATGGAGATTATCTGGCAGGCAGTCCGCCGTATTGTCCAGGACTCAAAACTCCGCGCAACCGACGACAAGCTCGACTCGCTCCATAAGCTCCTTACGCTCGAACTCGCCACGATGCTGGAGACCTACAAGGAAGCGTACTCGGAGAAGATACGTATCGACGAGCGCAGCGCCGTCGAGGAGCGCCTCACTCAAGCTGAGCACCTCGCGGAGATCGGGCAGCTCGCGGCCTCGCTGGCCCATGAGATCAAGAACCCCTTGGCGGGCATCAGCGGCGCCATTCAAGTTTTTCGCGACGATCTGGCCCCCGACGATCCGCGCCAGTCGACCATCACGGAGATCCTCGGCCAGATTCATCGCCTTGACGCCGCCGTGAAAGACCTGTTGCTTTATGCCCGACCCACTCCGCCACGTGCCGCGGACATCTCGTTGGCAGATACGATCCGCCGGGTGCTCAATGTCCTTGCCGAGGAGCCCGCCCTTCAACACGTGGAGGTGGAATTCGACCACCACGCGAAGGATATTCACATTCACGCGGATCGCGGACAGATTGAGCAATTGCTAATCAACCTCTTCATCAACGCTGCCCACGCTTCCCACAACGGCGGGGCCATTTGCGTCAACGTAACCCATTTACCCGATCGAATCCGGTTGGTCGTCGCTGATAGCGGCAAGGGCATGAGTCCCGAGGTTCAGAGCCGCGCGTTCGAGCCGTTCTTCACGACCAAGGCGAAGGGGACAGGCCTGGGGCTTTCCATCTGCCGTAGAATCGTCGAGACGCACGGAGGGCGAGTCTTTCTGGAGAGCGCGGTCGGCCGGGGAACGACCGTCGTTGTCGATTTCCCCCAGCCACCCGCAGTTCCCTTGGCAAAAGCCTCTTTATGACCATCCGCGTACTAATCATCGAGGATGAGAAGCTCATCCGCTGGTCGTTGCGCCAGAAATTCGAGGCCCGCGGCTACGAGGTCACCGAATCCGAAAATGGTCGCATCGCTCTGGAAGCTCTCGAAAACGACTCTTTCGATCTCATCATGCTCGATTACAAGCTTCCAGACATGACCGGGCTGGATGTGCTGCGAAAACTCCGTGAAACCGATGCGGACGTTGTCGTCATCATGATGACCGCTTACTCCAGCATTCAGAGCGCCGTCGATGCCATCAAGCTCGGAGCGTATGACTACATTGCCAAACCATTCGACATGGACGAGCTGCTCCGAAAGGCCGACAAAGCCCTGGAGACCACCAAGCTGCGCCGCGAGGTTCGCGAACTCCGCAAACACCTCCAACACGAGTACGGCATGGAGCGCATCATCGGGCAGCATCCCTGTATGCTTCAGCTTTTCGACATCATCCGGCGGGTCGCGGCGAGCGGCGCGTCCACGGTTTTTCTGCGGGGGGATTCGGGGACCGGCAAGGACTTGGTCGCTCGCGTGATTCACTACAACTCGGATCGCGCTCCGTGGCCCTTCATGAACATTACCTGCACCGCACTGTCAGAAACCCTGTTGGAAAGTGAGTTGTTCGGCCACGAGAAGGGCGCCTACACCGATGCCAAGGCCTCGAAGAAGGGACTATTTGAGCTTGCCGATGGCGGCACCATCTTCCTCGATGAAGTCGGCGACATGCCCGCGGGCCTGCAGGCCAAGCTGCTCCGTTTCCTCGAGGAACGTACCTTCCGGCGGGTCGGAGGGACGACCGAAATCTCGGTCGACGTCCGCATCATCGCCGCCACGAACAGAGATATTGATAAGGCCGTCTTGGACGGCGTCTTCCGCAGCGATCTCATGTTCCGCCTAAACGTCATTCCCATTTACTTGCCCCCCCTCCGCGAACGCGGCGACGACGTCAAGCTCCTCGCTCAGCACTTCGTCGCTCACTTCGCCAAAGAGTTTCGTAAGCCCATCAACGGCATTGATGAGAAAGCCTATGCCAAGCTCGTCGGCTATGCGTGGCCCGGAAGCGTCCGTGAGCTGCGCAATGTTGCCGAACGCGCCGTGCTCCTTTCCAATGCCGACACGATCGGATCGGACGATATCGTTCTTGGCCGAATGGATCAGCCGCAATCCCCGAGCGGCGATGGACTCTTCCTCCCGCCCAACGGCGTCAACCTGCACGAACTCGAGAGCAGCCTCGTTCTCCAGGCCCTGAAACGCACCAACAACAATCAAACTCACGCCGCCAAACTTCTTGGTCTCAGTCGCGATGCGCTCCATTACCGCATGGATAAGCTTGGCCTTCTGAAAAACTGATTCCGGTTTGTCGAACGGTAACCTCCGCTCCTCCGCCCTACGCATGTTTGGCAAGAATCGCCGCCCGAAACGGCGCTCCCGGCGGCTGGGAGCCCACGGCCAGAATGATGCTTTCCATCCGGTCGGGGCCCTGAATAACAGCGCTTGAATGTTCGGATCGTGGTGGGCATACTACCACGCTTTGGAAATCGAAAAGTCAGGAGGACATAACCATGCCCGCAGTCGCCGAATCGGTAAAGTCATCGAAGAGTTCACCTAGGACCGCGAAGGTCTCACGGACCGGTAAGCCCGAGAGCATGACCGTCCGCGAGTGGCAATTGCAGCTTCGTCGGCAATTCGGCCGTGAACAAGAGAAAGAATTCGATATCCGCAACCTCGGCCGGGAGCCGGTGTTTTCGGAGTTCGTGGTGACCAATCCCGCCACAAAGCGGACCTATCGGACGGCGATCCGTGGACTCGAAGCGGGCATGAACTACTGCTCCTGTCCGGACTACGCCGTGAATACCCTGGGGACCTGCAAGCACGTCGAGGCTGTCTTGGCCAGCCTCGAGTCGCGGCATGCGGACGCCCTCCGCCGCGGTTACGCGCCGCCCTTTGCGGAAGTCTACATACGCTACGGAGCGCTCCGGGCGATCGTCTTCTCACCGGGCGACGGATGCCCCGCGAAACTACGGAAGCTGGCCAGTCGTTACTTCCACCGCGGGGGAGATATTAAGACGGATGCCATCACCGGCTTCGACCGCTTCGTACAAGTGGCGAGGAAGATCGAGTATGAGTTACGCGTGTATGACGATGCCGCGACGCTGATCGCCGAGGCCCGCGATCGCCAGGCCCGACGCGCTCGGCTGCACAAGCGCTACGGCGGAGCAAAGCAAAATGCGACCTGGAGCAGGCTCTTGAAGGTCGCGCTCTACCCGTATCAACGTGAAGGCGCGTTGTTCGCGTCATTGGCGGGGCGGGCCATCATCGCCGACGAGATGGGGTTGGGTAAGACGATCCAAGCGATCGCTGCGGCGGAAATCCTCGCAAGGGACGGCGGCGTGGAGCGTGTACTGATCGTCTGCCCGTCTTCGCTGAAAAGCCAGTGGCATCACGAGATCGAGCACTTCTCCGCGCGCCCGGCATTGGTGATCGACGGTCCGATCCACCGCCGCAGGAACTTATTCGAGCAGGACCCTTCGTTCTTCAAAATCATCAACTACGACGTAATCCACGCCGACGCGGGTGCGATAGCCGCTTGGTCGCCCGATCTCGTTATCCTCGATGAGGCCCAGCGCATCAAAAACTGGCAGACCCGGACGGCGAAGTCCGTCAAGCAGATCGACTCACGCTATGCCGTCGTACTCACCGGGACGCCGCTTGAGAACCGCCTGGAGGAACTGCATTCCATCGTCGAGTTCGTGGATCGCCACCGGCTCGGCCCATTGTTCGCCTTCAAGGCCGCACACGAGGTCGTCGAAGAAGGCTCGACCAAGATCGTCGGCTATCGTGAGCTGGGGCGGATCAACAAGACCCTTTCGCCGATCCTCATCCGCCGCACCAAGAAGGAAGTGTTGAGCCAATTGCCGCCGCGCATGGACAAGAACTTTTTCGTCCCCATGACCGATCCGCAGTGGGAACCGCATCGTGAGAATCAGGACCAGGTCGCCCGTTTAGTGGCCAAATGGCGACGCCATAACTTCCTCACCGAGGTGGACCAGCTCCGTCTGCGGATCGCGTTGCAGAACATGCGCATGGTCTGCGACAGCACGTATCTGATCGACCATGAGACGAAGCACGGTCACAAAGTGGAGGAGCTCGAAGAACTGTTGGGCGAAATCTTCGAGGATCGGGCGTCGAAAGTCGTCATCTTCAGCCAGTGGGTGCGTATGAACGAATTGGTCATGGAGATGCTCGAACGGCGGCGCTGGGGGCACGTCCACCTCCACGGGGGCGTTCCAAGCCGGAAACGCGGTGATCTGACGCAGGCCCTGCGCGAGGACGAGGCGTGCCGGGTCTTTCTCTCGACGGATGCGGGCGGGGTCGGACTCAACCTTCAGACCGCTTCGACGGTGATCAATATGGACCTTCCCTGGAACCCCGCCGTTCTCGAGCAGCGGATCGGACGGGTCCATCGGCTCGGGCAACGAAACCCGGTACGAGTGGTGAACTTCATCGCCGAGGGTGCGATCGAGCACGGCATGTTGTCGCTGCTCAGCTTCAAGCGATCCATGTTCACGGGTATTTTCGAGGGGACGACGGACAAGGTCTTCATGGGTGACAGCGCCCTGAACCGATTCATGAAAACGGTCGAGACCGCCGCGTCGTCCGTGCCCTCCGTTGTGGCCACTCCGGCGGGCACGGGGACTACATATGCGAACAGTTCGTTGGGACCCTCCGGTCAGTTGGCAGCACAGGCGTCCACCAACGAAGTTCGCACCGCGGACGTTCAAGCGATGGGCGACCTTCTCAAACGGGGCGCCGCCTTCCTCGATGCCCTGGGCCGTAGTCTTGGTGCGCCCGCGTCAGCCGAACCGCCCTTGAGCAGTTCGGCGACGTTTTCAACGCGCTCAGCCAACGGTCATGGGCACGATTCCACTCCGGCCATCGGAACGAACCCCGACACGGGACGTCGGGAACTGCACATCCCCCTTCCCGATGAGCTTGTCATGCGTCAATGGATCGAGCTGATTGGAGGAGTGTTGGGCGGCTGGAAGCCGCAGCCGCTCACGACATGGAATACCGAGCGGTGAAAGGGTTCGCGTCGGGCGAGAGTTTGATTTCGTGATCGGGGTTGGCCGCGGCGTGGTCGAGGACGTGCAGGATCGTCTCGGCAGAGTCGGGTTCGCCAATTCCCGCGGCGATTGCTTCGACCGTGAAGGCATTGCCGCGGTGGGCGCGGAGGTAGAGTAACGCCCTCCGCTGTAATTCGAGTACAGGGCCGGCGGCCTTTTTGCAGGCTTCGATACCCGGTTGGTCATAGGCATTCACATCAATCAGTTCCGCATACAGTCCAACCGCACGCTCAAACAACGCGATCAACACGCCGACCGAACGTGCGTCGAGTTCGTTTAGGATCATGGTGATCGATTGTCGACCGTTCTTGTAGAGCGCCTCTCGAGTGCTGTAAAGGAAACCGTGTAGATAATCGCCGGCGGATACGCTGTCTTCGACCATCATTGATTTTTCCTGCCGGTCGCGGAGCACTTCAATGAACGTGACGAAGAAATCGTTGACGCCGTCGCGGAGCTGCTGCACAAAGGCATGTTGGTCGGTGCTGCCCTTGTTGCCGTAAACGGCCAAACCCTGGTGGACGATCTGACCCGTGCGGCTTCGTTCTTTCCCTATGGACTCCATGACGAGTTGCTGGAGGTATCGACTGAATAGGGACAGACGATCGCGGTAGGGGAGGATCACCATATTGCGTTTGTCGCATGACTCGCGGGCAAAATGCCACATTGCGGCCAGTAATGCGGCGGGGTTTTCTAGCATGTGCGGATTTCGTGTCACAACGTCGCAGTCGCGGGCACCGGATAGCAACGCAAAGATATTAATACCCTGAAGAGCCGTGGGGAGAAGTCCGACTGCTGACAGCACGGAAGTTCGCCCGCCGACCCAATCCCACACCGGAAACGTAGCCAGCCAATGTTCTGCAACTGCCCTCTGGTGCAGGGAACTCCCGTCCAGGCTGATCGCGATCGCATGTTTGGCGAAGTTCAGTCCCGCGCGACGGTAGGCAGCGGCGATCTCCAGCATCCCATTGCGGGTTTCCTTGGTGTCGCCGGATTTGGAAATGACGATGGTCAGTGTCTGGTCGAGAGATTCATCCAATTCCTCAAGGATGCGATCGATGCCGTCGGGGTCGGTGTTGTCGATGAAGCGCACCACCATGGGGTCGTCGCCGCGGCCTAAGGCATCACATACGAACTGGGCCCCTAGCGCCGATCCGCCGATGCCGATGACCAGCACGACAAAGAACCCGTCGCTTCGCTCTGGAACCATTTTGTGTTCGTGAATGTTCTTGGTAAACTGCTTCACCGAGGCGATGGTCTGCTCGATGTCGGCGCGGATGTCAGGGTTCGGTGCAAGCTCCGGCGTGCGGAGCCAATAATGGCCGACCCTGCGGTGCTCATCGACGTTTGCTTCCGCGCCGCGCTCCAATTCCGTCATCGCCGAGAACGCACGAGACATTCGCTCGCCAAGGGTGTCGAGAAAGTCGTCTGGGAAAAGCATCCTGCTAATGTCGACTTGCAGACCGATCGTCGGGCAGATGCAGAGATACTTCTGATAACGCCGCCAAAGATCAAGCTCGTTCATCGGGTTTCCTCTCCAGTTCAGGCGTAGGGGCAAGGGCCTTCACTGCGGCGTAAATTTTAGCGGTAGCCGCCCGAACGGCGTCACGGTTTCTGTCTTCGCGCTCAAACTCCGACAAATCGACGGGCGGGCCAAACCGAACCCGGGCGCGATGCCGAATGAGCAAGCCCCATACAATATTACTTTGGTAGGATACCCCGCTGATGTAGGCCGGGATTACGGGCGCTCCCGTCCGTAGAGCCAGCATCGCAACGCCATCCCTGGGACGAGCAACTTCACCGGGGGGTACGATTCCGCCTTCGATGAAGATGCCCACGGCCTTCCCGTCACGCAAATGACGAATCGCCTGCTTCGTGGCCCCGGAGTCACGATTGTCGCGTCGCACCGGTATACAGTCCACCAGCCCTAAGAAGAACTTCACAATAGGCCAATTCGAGTATTCCGCGGCCACCAGGAAAGAGATCGGTCGATAGGAGGCCGCGGCGCTCAAAAAAAGCGGATCAGCCGAGCACGTATGGTTGGCCGTCACCAATACGGGACCGGTCCGAGGCACGGTCGACGGTCCCACACGCCTGAACCGCCACCAAAACTTCGCCAGGAATTCGTTGAGGTTCTCCGCGAAGGTGAGTGACTTCCCGAACACCCCTCGCCGGAGCCTGATCGACAGGGTTACCAGTCCGGCGATGAACATCATCACCGCGACGCCCAATAGGATATACCCCACCCAGCGATCCACTCGCGTCCAACCGGGCACGCCCAGCAGGCCGGTTGCGGTGAGTATCGCGATTGTGGTGCAGACGTCCTGAACTCCGAAAACCCGACCGCGAAACCGATCGGAAACGGTTCGTTGGAGAAGCGAGGAAAAGCTGGCCATCACACCGACGGCAAACATCCCCGCGAGTATGACTCCGACCGCGCCGATCGCCGCGAGCTTGTCGGGATGGATGGGTAAGAAAACCGAAGTAGCAAAGATCGCGATCGAGAAGGAGATCCCAAACAACCCCCAGGTAATGGCGATTCCGCCGCGCAGAGCGCCGCCGAGGAGGGTCATTAGGATGGCGCCGACGACGAATCCTATACCAAGAAAGGCGCGGTAATTACTCATGTCACTAAAGGTGCCGTGGTACACGTCCCGCACCACGGCCGGAATCACGCTGTTGACTAAGGGGCCGCAGAACCACACGAGCGCGGCGACCCCAAGAAGCTCCATCACGTGTCGGTGGCTGCGGACGTAGCGAAACCCGCTGCGCAGTCCGCTCCAGATCGACGGTTGGGCTGACGGCGTGTGCCGCGACTCGATATGGGCGCGGCGGGGCGGCCAGAGGAGGAGTAGCAATACGGCGCTTGCCAGAAACGTCGCCGCGTCGATGCGGAACGCTACAATCGGATCGTATCGGTCGGCGAGGATGCCGCCGACCTTCGCCGCCGCCATCGTAGCGATGATGCCCAACCCGCTGAGCATCGCATTCGCCCGGACCAACTGGTCTGGTCGAATCAGCGTGGGGAGCAAAGCGGACCGCGCCGGTGAGAAGACCGCGGCGAACAGTCCGACCACCAGAAGAGGTGCAAACGGCCCCCATGTTCCCCAAGGTGAGGTCCAAGCGATCATCGCCGCCATCGCCATCATGGCGCCCCCTCGGACTAGGTCGGCTGTGACCATCAGCCCACGTCGAGAGATACGATCCGCTAATGCTCCGGTCAGCGGAGCCAGAAGGAAGGGCACGAAGAATACAAACGTGATCCGCGCGGTAAGGGTGGTCACATCCACGACCGAGCTTAGGGCGTTTTGGGTTTTGAGGAGGGCCATTTCCGACAGATGATCGCCCAAGGCGCTGATCCCGTAGGCCGACCAAAGCAGGACAAAGTTTCGGTTGCGCAACAAGCCGGTGGTGGCGGGGGGAGCCGTGCGATCAGCGGTGGTCATTGGGGCCAGGGCATCCTGTCCGGTTCAGTTTTCGACCAGCAAGCCTGGGCGGCGAACGACGTCGCCATCGTACACGAGGTTACGGACGGCAAATAGCCTCCAGTCCACTTGCCTGGACCGCCGCCACCCGCTAATCTTCGCGGTTCGTTTCAAAGCCGTCGAGCCGCGGCCCGTGGAGGCCGGAAGTCGGTGTCGTCGGCGGGGACACTGTTGCATTAGAAAGGATAGGAAATGACCCGTTTACTGACTTCGACCACGTTCTTGCTGGCCGGACTAACCACGATCGCCGACGCGACGCAGAATCCCGGCGAGCCCAAGTCCGCTGCTGCCGCCGGACTACACCCGCGTGTGAAAATGGAAACCAGCCTCGGCGATATCGTACTGGAACTGGACGGCGAGAAGGCCCCCATCTCCACCCTTAATTTCATCCGTTATGCTGAAGACAAGTTCTACGACGGCACGATCTTCCACCGAGTCATGAAGACCTTCATGATCCAAGGCGGGGGCTTCACGCCGGAGGTTGATCAAAAGCAAGCGGGGATTCGTCCGGGTATCAAAAACGAATGGAAAAACGGGTTGAAGAACTCCAAGGGCACGATCTCCATGGCTCGCCTCGGCGGTCAACCCGACTCGGGCAGCGCCCAGTTCTTCATTAATGTTGTCGATAATGCCCAACTCGACCGGCCGCAAGGGGACGGCGCCGCCTATGCCGTGTTCGGTAAGGTGGTCGAGGGGATGGATACCGTGGACAAGATCAAGGATACGCCGGTGAAGGCTCACCCCAAGTACCCCGGTGGTGAAGTAGTTCCGGTTGAGGCAGTGGTCATCAAATCGGTCAAAGTGATGGGAGAGTTTGATCGGGCCAAGGTGGAAGCGAGCGTCGCGGCGAGTGAAAGTGCGGCCAAGGAAGAGGCAGCCAAGGCCAAGGAGGCGGAAGCCAAGGCGACTTCCGAGCGCGAGGGGAAGCTCGTCGATGTCATCAAGAAGGCCGAGGAAGAGAGCAAATCGAAAGTTGTCAAGACCGACTCCGGACTCATGTACGTCGATTTGAAGGTCGGCGAGGGTGAGACGCCCAAGGCGACGGACAAGGTCGACGTTCACTACACCGGTACGCTCGTCGACGGGACCAAATTCGACAGCTCGGTCGACCGTGGCACGCCCTTTACGTTCAGTCTTTCCGGCGGGGTCATCAAGGGGTGGCTGGAGGGGGTTGCGACCATGAAGGTCGGCGGCAAGAGGCGACTCATCATCCCGCCGGATCTCGGCTACGGCAAGCGCGGATCACCGCCGAAGATTCCAGCGGATGCGACGTTGCTGTTCGATGTCGAGCTTTTAAGCATTAAGAAGTAGTTGTCAACAGTTATGAAACACCGTTCCTTCATCACCATGTTGGCGGTCGCGGTGACTCTCGCGATCTCGGGTTGCAACCCCCGCAAGACGACCGAGCCGCCTGACTCGCACCCCGGCGGCCCGGCGACGCTCCGGCCAACGGTGAAAATCAAGACCACGCTCGGCGACATCGTGGTCGCACTCGACGCCGAAAAAGCGCCGGGAACAGTCGTGAATTTTCTGGACTACGTCGCCGACGGGTATTACGAAGGCACGGTTTTCCATCGCGTGGTCCCGCGATCGTTGATTCAGAGCGGTGCATACACTGCGGACATGACGGAGAAAAAGGTCGGCCTACGACCGCCGATCGCCGACGAATCGTACAACGGACTGAAGAATGATCGCTGGACCATCGCCATGTTCCGCGTACCGGGAGACTTAAAGTCGGCCCGGACGCAGTTCTTCATCAACGTCGTCGATCATCCGTCCCTTGACAAACTGCGCGATGGCGCAGGGTACACGGTATTTGGACGGGTCGTCGAGGGGATCGATACGGTTGAGCGAATTCGCGACACGCGGGTCGGGACGCACA
>Ga0137429_1000422_pt1 | contig 17517 bp, 10 predicted proteins | sample EasRivERMZT736_2_FD_102304 | JGI IMG/M metagenome (GOLD analysis project Ga0137429, IMG submission 102304) | Soil microbial communities from meander-bound floodplain in the East River, Colorado, USA - East River MetaG ERMZT736_2 | ecosystem: Environmental > Terrestrial > Soil > Floodplain ...
GGCGGTGCCCGCTGCCGTTGTCCGGGTGAGTGTGTTTGGTCATCTGGTCGCGGGCGTTGTACTCGAATTGCTCGGTGATATTGCTGAGGGAGTGGATGCGATTGGTAAGATTGCCGCGCGCGTCGTACTGCATGAGTTCGAAGTTCCGCCGGCCATCGGTGCGTTTGGTGACGAAGTTAAAGCCGCAGGAGCCGCAGCCAAAATCGTTGTCGTATTCCATTTCTTCGGTGATGGCGGCCTGGTCGCCGACGGGTTGATGCGATCCGGGGAGATGGCGTACGGCGCGGAGATTGCCGCGCATGCGAGGCCCGGCGGAGGGGTTCACTTCGGATTCATAGATCTCCTCCGTGATGTTGCCGTTGGGGTGCATGGTGCGGATGCGCTTCCACTCCGCGTTGTATTCGTAGCGGGTCTCGAAGTAATCCGGGTCATCCGGGCGGAGTTTGCCGGTAGGGCGATTGGCGATGTCGGTCGTGGGCTGTGTAGGGTCGGCGCGGCCGGTGAACTCGCGGAAGAGCACAAGGCGGTTGCCGGTATCGAAAAAGCTTTCAGTGACGTTGCCTTCGCGGTCATTGATAATCACCTTGCGCACTGGCGTGCCGATGGGAGCGGAATAGTTCTCGCGGTAAAACACATAGGTGAAGTCGATGATGTCGCCCCCACGCACCTGCCGCACGACATGGTCGAACGTGGGATCGCGCGGGCTGGTGGCTGTGGAGTAGACGTTCGACAAATACGTGTTTCCGCGTCCATCGGTGATGGTGAGGAGATTGTGGTTGAGCCGGTCGTCGCTGAAACCGCGCGAGTAGGTGTAGATGTTGGTCTTGCCGCCTGGAAAATCGTTGCCGTTGAGTGTGCCGATGACAGAGGGAGTGGCGACAGACTTGAGGTCGCCGAAGCTGCCGCCGGGTTCGTTGTTGCCATAGTAAGAGTAGCGAACGGACCGCCCGGCGAAGTCAGTCACGGATTCGATGAAGCCGTCTGAATTGTAGGCAATGGAGCTGTCGCGGTCGAGCGTGTCGCGCACACGGTTCAGGCGGCCTTGTGCGTCGTAGAAGAAACGCAGGGTATTGCCGTTGCGATCGGAGAAGCTGCTGACCTTGCCGGATGTAGGCGAAGTATCACACGGGTTGAAGTGGAGAGTCTTTTGATCACTCATGACCAGCGAGCACGTGCCATCTGGATTCTGGCGCAGTTCATCAAAGAAGCCGGCGCGGCAGAACACGTTGGAGCGGCCAGGAATCGGGCGATACAGCTCATCTCGCAGAGCGCCATTGCAAAGGCGAACGCCGCTGCCCGAGGGACGCACAAACAGGTTGTAGGAAGAATCCCAGTTGTTGCCTTGCGGGGTGCGCAGTTCGGTTCGAGACCCGTACGTTCGCGCCCACACGAAGTCCAACCCCACTCCCTTGATTCTCAGATCGACAACTGATTCCTGCTTCTCGCCCGAGTAGGGCAGCACGGGATTGGAACCACCAGGAGGCGGAGGTGGCGGAGGTGGCGAGCAGCAAGCAGTGGCGGGATTACACTTTTTTTCAGGACTAACGTTACGACAGGAATCGTCATCCGGTGGCGGAGGTGGATCAGGACAGTCCGGACAGGATGTGCAGTCGCCACAAACACCATGCCAGCCGGGGGCCAGGATGCCGACTCCAGCATCAGTGCAAACCGTGCGCCCGTCCTCGGACACGGTCATGGAACCAACAATTTCCCAGCGGCCCGAATCGTGGTTGTAGCTGAACAAGGCAGCTTTGGCTCCAGGGGGCAGCGGCGGTTCGCCGGTGAGCGCGTTGGTCACGTTTGGGAAGCAAACGGGGACGGGTTCGCTAAAATTGCTCGGACCATCGGTTTGAACCGTAATCACAAGCGGGAGGTTTAATCCTGGCGGTAGCGGCCCAGGCAGCCGATTCGGCGCCACTGGCGCGATCCCGACCATGCCCCCACGCGTACCATTGTCGCTAAAGAGCGCGTTGGGCGGGACCGTAACCGTAACCCCTTGCAGTTCGGGGTGCTCGGCAAGCACATTTGTGGGGAAGGTGATGATCGTTTCGTTGGTGGAACTGACGGGATGTAGAGTACCGGCCGTAATCAAAGGCAGGAAGACTTCGCCGATATTTGTCTCGCCGCCCGGAATCGATTCCCATTCTTTGCCGACGAAAGGGTAGTACTTCAAATCGGGCCAGCGAATGCCTTCATTTAGATTCGTAACTGTGCGTCCGTCGATGTGGACGAAGAACTGCCCCCCCGGGGCGTTGGTGAGCCGAAAATTGCCAAACTGATCGGTGACGGCGCGGACGGACTCCTCAAGGCCATCGGCTGTAATGGTGACCCCGCCCAGCGGAACGTTGATCGAGATGTTCGTGGAACCATTAGTTCGCACGGCCAGTTCGGAAGCGAAGACGCGGCCGCAGACGATGGTGCCGGTGAGCGGGGTGAGACTGAGGGTGTCGAAGTCGATGATGGCAACGCCGCCGGGTTGCCCGTCGCCATCGGCGTCGATGGGCCGGCCTGCGAAGTCGCGGAAGGGGTTTCCATTGAAGGTGACGCGGACGCGGGCGCTGCCCGGCAGGTTGTTCGTCATCACGCCGCCGCCGGGAAGATTTTCAAGATAGAACAAGGTGACTTTGCGGCGATCCGAAGAGAGATCCACGCGCGAGAGGAGCTTTCGTCCAGCGAACGTGGCGTAAAGATTTGTGGTCGTGATCAGAGTGTCGTCAGAAAGGGGCTGTGTGAAACGGATGATTGTTTCACGCGTAACCGCTACGCCAGTCTCGCCGTTTGCCGGAGAAGTATCGAGGATTCGAGCAAGCGGAAATGCCGGCAGGTCGGCCAGGCCAAGAATGGCATCGACAACCATGTCAACGTCGAGATTGTTGACGGTGCCGTCTTGATTCACATCCGCAAAAACAGCCATTTCGTTCGACAAGCGGGGCACACTGTTGATGTGGTTGATGATCGCGACGACATCGAGAATGCTTGGTGAGTTGTCTCCGTCCATGTCGCCAAGCATTTGCGGGAGGGCTGCCGACAAGCTTTGCGCGCAAAACAGGCAGGCGAAAAGGATTAGCAAATACAGGCTGCTAGCGTTTCCACGTGGCCACCACGCGCGCGCCGGTTTCATTTGTGGGGATTGCTTTCGTTCGCAAGCGAAACAGGTTCGCAGAGGTTCGTCAATTCCAACTGTCGGGAGTTTCCACCGGCCTGCTGCATGGGTACAACAGAGGAAATTGGCGAAACCTTGATTGACCTTCTCCCTGGCCGCTCGTCGTTGGCTATTGCAACGTTCTGGAATATGTTCATGAGAGTCTCGATCTCTTACTGAAAGACATTTGCCGAAAAGTCACAAAGAATTTGCGCAAATCCTTATGGCTTTCTGTGACGAAGACGCTCAGGGCGAGACGGCTCGATAGAAGCGAGTGTCGTGGATGGTCGCTGCGTCTTCAAAAACAAAAGGTGCGCTGTTTGTGACGACGGGAGTCCAATGAAGGAAGTCGATCGAAGCCTCCAACACATAACTACTACCGATCGTGCCGGTCACGGTGATTTGCATGCGGCCATCGGGAAGGCGCTGCGGCGTGCTTAGCAAGGCGCGCGCGGGAAGCGGGCGAAGGAAAGTTTGGAAGACGTACTCTCCCAAATGGTGACCGGCCTCAAGTCCGTCCAGATCGGCAGATAGGAAATGAATGCCTCCATAGATTCGACTCAAGCCGATCTCCTCAGCCGCTGCCGCAAAGCTATCATACGTTCGGAAAACGCCGGGTACGGCATCCGAGCCAACAGTAAACGTAATGTGGTCGCTTCCGTAAAATTCAGCCAGGATCGTTGCAGCGGACGAACTGAATGTGCTGTGGCCGGAAGTATATTCGGGGAACGGTGGAGTATTTAAGAGCGGTATCCACTCTGAGTCAGGCTCGGTGTCCGGGTTGTCATCCGTGTCGGCTTCCTGAATGGCGGTGACGGGCCGCCAGAAGTCATAAAAGTATTTCGCATCCCACGCGACAATGGCTGCATCGGCCATGGCGATGTTAAGCAGTGCGAAGAGCCGGGCGTTTTCGGCCAATGTGTTCGTTCGATTTGTAACGACGTTTTGAGCGATCTGATTCCAATGGCCGGGAGGCGTCACGGTATAACTGAAATCTGACCAGAATCGCGCAATCAGCGTTTGTTCCTGTGTGCGATTGGTGCTGTTGACCCCGCCTAAGTCTTTTACTTGATTGAAGTCGGCTGTGTACTGAGTGCTGGTCAAGGATGGCGGCCCCCCGGGACGAAACTGCGCCCCATTAGTCATCGCGAATGGAGTCACGTAAGGCCATTGAGGCAATTCCGGCGGGCGGAAAAAAGGAGGCGTGCGCCGCCAGTCACCGGGCTGGTTGCCGGGAATGTACGGGACCGTGGTGCTGGCCCCGTCGTCGCTGCGCCAGTCCAGGATCAAGAGAGCAACGGCGTATCCCAGCATCATGCCATCATCCCGGCTTTCAGTCGCGGCCGTGTTGGTAAGATACCGATTCAGCGCTGCATCAAAGGAAGCAATCTGACTCGGATACAGGTTGGCAAGACACTCGTAAGCAGCGCTCACTGCTGCCGCCTCCGACGATGCCTGCGGTGAAGTTGAAAGCAAGACGAAGTAAGCTTCGTGGCTCTGTTTGATGGAATTTACTGCGTCATAAATGGACGAATGAAGAATCGCCAGATTGCGCGCTGCTAAGGGCGGAGACGTTGATTCATTGCGAATGGCGTCCAGCGCGAGGGTGTTCCATTCGATTATGACATCCGCAACTACCGATGAACCGCTCAGCACGAGAGCTATACACGAACAGGCAAGGCTGAACGGTTTCATTGGGTTGCTGATTTCTAGCAGGTTGCTGGCACAAACGCAAATGCTCGTGCACTCCACAAACTCCCTTCCTGCTCTAGTGCGACGGCCAGCGAGCATCAAGAACAACGGCCTGTTAAGGGGTCCACCCACACACATTGCGTGCGAGTGGAGTAATTTGGGTGATAATAGTGAAACTGAAATGCCATTCTTAATATCCCCTCACGCGCGAAACGGACTAGTTTGGTCACCAGAGGTAAATACTTTCCCCCGGTAAAAGGTTCCCTATAAGGGGGTTAGGGTTCGCAAACGAGGTGTGGCGGGGGCGGGCCACGATTTGGCTTGTGGCGTCGCTTTGACGATGCGTTTACCGGAAAGGATTCGGATCTGACTTGTAGATCTCCGCCCAGCGTGCGCGGGCTTTGATGAGGGCTCGCTTGCAAATCTGCTCGGCGCGAGCGCGCGACACCCCAATGATTCTTGCAATCTCTCCGAATGAAAGTCCCCCGTCAGACTTTTCGTATGAGCGTCGGCGTGGCTTTTTTGCCGGCATTTCGACCATCTTGCCACAAATCTCCGCAGGTCGAAAACGATGGCAGCCGAAGCGGTCATGCTGCTACCTCGTCGATCGGACCGGCAGCCGGTGGCGGTGGCAACGTGGGAGGTTCAAAGTGATTGCGGCCAGAGCCACACCGCGCGCAACAATTCCCGCCCCTGCCATCGTCGCGCAAATCACAAACGCGCTCGCAGGCCTCGCAGAACCAGAAGCCATCCGTGGCCATCGTCAAAATGCTGACTGCCATAAGTTGCTCAACTCGATTCGCGGTCATCGATCACATGCGAGGCGAAGCCGAGCGCCGATCCGGTAAGCCGTCCCTCCATTCGCTCGCTCAGCGCCCGTGCTAGTGTCATCTGGCACCTTCCCGGGTCCGCGCGAATGCGATTCACCCAAAACGGTCGGAAGTCGCGCCCCTTGTCAAAGAAAGAACCTCCACCAATCCCTTGCGCCAGGCTCAACAGCTTTGACATTTGCTCCTTGGTCCAGGGCGGTCCTAGTTCCAGGAGCGCCGCTTTGATCTCGCGATCCTCCCTGATAGCTTTAAGAGCTTTATGGCTCTGATCCTGTACAGCTATAGCTCTCGGCTTGTGTCTGACACAATTTGCGGTCGCCGAACCCTCGGCAGGAGCCACATCTTTCGACTCTGAATTGTGTCTGGCACTTTCGCCTTCGCCGGGGAAGGTCTGGTCGTCCACGGGGAATTGTGTCTGACACAATTTCTCTTGGGCTGCCTGTGCCTTCGGCTCGGTTGGCTTCGCCGGCGGCAGTGGGTGCGGCGTGAAAGGAACGTCCAGCAGCGCCGGATGGGGCCGCAGTGCTGCGCAACGCATCCCCCTCTCAATGATGCGCTTTGTCTTCTCCGGGTCGGCGTTCCATTTAACCAGCCAGTAGCACCAGTGCGCCATCTCCAATGACCATGCATCGGCCTCTTTGTCTTCCTTCCAGACCAGGACCCGTTTTCCTCGGCGCGGGGTCTCGTCTTTGAGCTTGGTCTTTCTAATCTTTCCGTCCTCGCCGATGACGTTCGTTCGAACTTTGTAGGTATCCGGACCCAGAGCATTCAGGAGAGCCCGCAGATTTCCTGTGTCCATAGGCTCATCAGGCTTTTTGCACATGAACTCGGCGAGATCCTTGAGCGATTCAAAGAAAGCGGGGTTGCGGCCTTGCTTCCGTATCGCATGATGAGCCTTTAACACGACGAACCGTTCAGCATCGCCAAAGTCACAATCAATAATCAGGTCCAGATAGACATCTTCCAGCTTCAGTTGCTCCAGCCCGGGATGCGGCAGGATAGCCGCGATTTGATCGACCAAAGGGCCTTGGCTTTTCCCCCATTCATCCCATTTTGGATCAAGCCCGTGCTCGCAAGCTTGTTGCTTCGGCTCGCAATCTTGATGCTTCGGATCGTCCTGTGGTGTTATGTTCGGCGCGGTTGACATTCGATCTACCGGCTTTGCCTGAGGGGCCGGTTTTTTGTTCCCTCCGGCCCCTTCAAAAAAATGGAATCACGCCGCCTGCGGGGTTCGCTTCTCCAGGCTGCGGAGATATCCCATCAAACTTTCGAGCACGATGAGACGACACCCCTTTTTGTTCTTGTAGGTGTTTGGGATCACGATGCTCTTTACTGGCGGCTCGGGGATGATCGCCTCTTTACACTTCGGACACTTCTCGCCGACCGTCACACCCTTCATCAGTTGGCAGATCGGGCAATGCGGAAGGATCAGGTGATTGATCTTGGCGCGACTCAACGACGACCAAGCGCAAAGTTCATCATCGGCGGGCAGACGGATGTATCGAGGCGTGCCGGGCGGGCGCGACGCTACCGTTCCGCCTTTGGGCAGTGCGATGAGTGTCACGGGCTTCTTCGCTTTCGTGTTGGCCTTCGGTGCCATCGCCAACACGACTAACACGGTTAACGTGCAGGAGTGAATAGGCGTCTATTCCTGCACGCCTGCCGGCCATGCTGCGAAAAGCGTCCTTCAGGCGACTTCGGAAATAAGAGACAGAAGCACCACGATCCAGTTTGCTTTTGGCGCGGAGAATCTTCGATAGGAATCCGTCCCTTAGTGGGTTCGGATTCCGAGCCAAATACATATCTGCCGCCAACGTCGCCCAATCATCGCAAGTATTTTTACCAAAGGCTGCCAAGCCCGATGCCCGTTTGTAAAAGACGCGTGCCGGGTAATCGAGGGTGTAGACAGCGCCGAAAACTTTTTTGCGGGTGGGCAAGTCCTCCTCTACTCTTAAGGGCAGGCCCGCCTGTGCGCTCTCCCGCATCTCGCTGACAAAGTCAAAAAGACTATGGGCAAATGCGCCGAAGCCTTTTGTCTGATCACCATGAAGGAATTCCGCTCGACAACCTAGCTGCCCAGTCAGTGCTTTATCGTGTCTGGAATAATCCAAATATCGGTTCGCATGACGCACAACGGGCCAAGCCGAGGATTCCGAGACGCACTCCCAGTAAAATTCCGGATTCCTCTTGCGCATCGAGTGAAGGAACTCCGCAATGTGGATCGCGTGTTCTCGTAGCGATTCTACCGCAGAGCGATTCCCCGATGCGGCTAGAACTTTCAGAAAGAACCATCGCCGGCCAACGAAGCCTATTTCCTCATCAGCAAGAATCTCGATGGTCGTCCGCCGCATTTTCTTGAAGAGCTTCATCGCACGACGAGGATCCGACAGACACAACTCCAGGCAGGTCCGGATAAATCTGTCTAAAGCTGTGCGGCTGTCTGTATCTACGGGGCGGGACTTTAGCCGTCGGAGCAACTCTCTTCCTTTCTTTGGATTCGATTTGCTGTATGACCGGAGGTTAACCCAGACCCAAACATCACGTCTCTTGTGCATCATGAGAGAATCCTAATGGCAGTTGCTCGGTGACATCGGGCATGGCATCAATTGCCTTCCGCTTCGTGGCGGAATCAATGTGCGTATAGCGCCGGCTGACGGCTTTGCTTTCGTGGCCGATGATGTCGCGGAGGATTACGTCACTCACGCCAGCGTTGCCCAGAAGGCTGCTCGCGGTGTGGCGCAATGCGTGAAATGAAATCTCGTTGAGGTCGCGCCTTTTGCTCCGCCCCTTTTTCTTGCGCTGATGATCCTTAGGTGAAACGAGGCCGGAGGCTGCCATCAAATCGTAAAACTGATTCGAAAGCCAACTGCTGCCCTTGCCTGCGAGGTTCGGACACAAGTCGGCCTTTGGATCATCCCCGGCCGGTAATTTGGAAATGTGTCGGAGAAGAGCCCGGGAGAGGGGGAGCACAACAGGTCGGCCAGTCTTCGAGCTGACCAGCGTCAACTCGCTGCGAGCCATGTCGAGGTTCTCCCAGGTGATATTGGCGAGGTCTTGCAGCCGTTGGCCGGTGTACAGGCCAAAGAGGATCATCGTCTGCCATTCCTGGGAGGCGACCTCCATTAACTTTTTCAGTTCCTGGAGGCTGAAGGCGCGGCGCTCGTGTTCTTTGTGGGCCAGGCGGTCGCAGCCAGCGTCTGCTATGGGCCAGCACCAGCGCCAAGAATCCTGCCTATTCAGACGTGAAGTATGTGGAGCCGCTCATCGGACCAGAGATCATCAATACCGTTCCTCTAGAGACGCTCCACGCCTTTCGGGACCATGGTGATCCGAAGGCGCGGTTGGATGAAGGCGCTGAAGAAGCTCGCGCCACCCTGGCTCTCCTGCACGAACTCACCATCGACTTGGATCAGGTGACTCAGGAACTGGAAGATGAGGCGTCGAGAAATTTAACAAATCATTTGATCGTTTGATGGAAGCGCTCGCAAAGGCGCGGGCCAAAGTATTAGCGGAAACTTCAGCCGGGCTGGGATGTTGTCACCCCAGTCCTGGATGAATGGAAGCCGCATCGGCCGGTCTCGTTTTCCGAACTAGTCCGGTATGAAGGCCAATCGAATCGGACGAATTGCTGACGTGTGACGGTCACGAGTGGAGGCCAATTGATTGAAAATTTTAGTCATCGATATCGGCGGCACTCACGTCAAGTTGATTGCAACGGGACGCCTTGGAAATCAAGTGGGGATTCACTACGGCCAAGCTGTTTCCCTCGGAGAACCAAAGGTGGCGCTGGGAAACTCGTATGAACCATTTTAGAGATTCGTTCAGGCAAGTTTGAGAGCGCAGACTTTCAGGTTGATCGACATAGAGTAATGCATGAGTACTTCCTGCGTACTCAACGACTAGTAACGGAGTAGTTGGTGCCGGTGGTCGGACTCGGACCAAAAAAACGGCAACTACGACCGAAAAATACATTTCCTGTGAGGTTAGTCAACTACTAGTCAGCCACTAGGCATTCAGTAGGTCGGGACTAGCCTTTTGTGCACAGTTTTGTGCACACCCAATGAGTCAAGAGCCGCGATTTCGAAGCAGCCGAAGAAAGTGATCAGGGAAATCTGCCAAAGGCAGGACTCGTAGGTGTCACAGTTGATTAGAATTGATGTCCAATTGTCTTTACCAGCATTTACATCAGCACTGGACTCGATCAGAAGCTTAGCCAAGCGAACACTTCCAACCGGCGAGAAGGGGTTCGCTCGGCAAATAGCCTCTTTTGGGTGCCAACCACGTTCAAGAAGGCTCTGTACTTTCCGGTGAGCCCCTCGTATTAAAGCATCCCTAATTTCCTTTTGGTGTTTGCGGGTCCGCTTTCTAGCCATCATAGAACAGCCTTATTGTATTGCTGTCGAGGGCTGCTGTTCGGAGCCACACCGATCACTAAAGAGTCAGGGCCTTGTGGTCTCAACATTGGCTTGCACTTGCTTCCAAAGTCCATCAATCACGTGCGAGTGGAATAAAGCTTCATCCTCCATCCCATCCGCTACCTCTGACATTCCCAGCTTATAAAATACATGGGGCGAGCTCGAGCGCGATCCTGTAGGAATCGCGATTACCATGTAGTCGGCACGTTCGATCACGTCCGGGTTCGCGACTAAAAGGCTCGCACCTTTCTCATTCGCTGAAATAAAGCTTTCTGGTAAGAAAATTCGTTGCTCATAGAAAAATGCGTAAAAATCTCCCCACTCCTCATCGGTGAGGACATTCATCTTCTTTCCATTCTTGCAGACAACTGCCACCGATCCTGAGAAGTCGTCGTTCCAGGCAGTGACTGCAGTGGTGTTCAGCACTTGAGATAGTTCCGCTGCGAGCAAGAGTCCGACCAGCATGTCACATTGCTGAATCCAATGGACGGTTTGAATAATGATTGACCAGTCGCAGCCGTGACTCTTTACCACAAACACGTGTCGCTTATCGCTTTCGGATTCAATTTCGGCGGTCATCGTCAGCTTCGCGGGTTTCACGTTGTCCGTGTAAGTGAGAACGCCCCTTCGATGCCTCAATACACTCGCGACCTTTTCAACGGGTGTATAGATGGCAGTGAAACTCCATCCTTGCTGGTTATAGACAAAACTCTCGATTCCGTACTCCATCAATGTCCGGAAGCTAGTATCGTCCACAACACCCGGTTTTCCTTTGACGGTTTTGCCGGTAAGCTTGCCCCGCTGAATCAACTTTGGGATTACCTCTTTCTTTACGTTCTGAAAAAAGGCAGCCTTCTTGCCAATCTTGGCAGCCTCGGGAATTGCGAAGGTTTTCATTGTCGATTTCACGCTTTGCACGTCTATGCTGCTCAGTCAATCGCCTAGTTTTTACGGCTTTCGTTTCTGCCCGCTATTGGTTCAGGATTGCGCAGCCTGTTCGAGAAGTTTAATATTGTCGAGCATCTTACGCTCTTTGGCGAGGCTGATCGCAGAATCTCCTTTCTCACTCTTCAGACGGGGGTTGCAACCGGCGTGCAAGAGTCGCAATAGAATGTCCTTTTGCGGGCGTATGGCAGCCTCCATCAGAGCTGTGCATCCATAAATATCTCGGGCGTCTACTTTCGCACCAGCATGCAACAAGATATCTACCAAGGATTTGTTTTCGTTGCAGACAGCGATGATGAGAGGAGTTCGTCCTCCTGAATGGGCGTCCAGTTTCGCTCCTGCGGCGATGATCGTCCGTGCGACATCTGCGTGATCTGCTTGGACTGCAACTCCGAGGAGACTATTTGCCCATCGATCAGTAACATTGACGTCCGCTCCAGCATCAAGCAGTTCGTGCACAATATCCAACCGACCGCTTTTGACTGGCTCAAAGAGGTCAAGACCGGTTGCTCTCCCACCCGCCTGTATGATATCGCGAACAATGTTGATATCTCCAGACGACGACGCCGCAGAGAGTGCATTGAGTCCGCGGCTACTCGGCTGGTTCACATCAGCGCCCGCAGCGATAAGAGCCCAGACCAGTTTACGATGCCCACCCGCTGCCGCGATGCATAGCGCGGAACCCGCATAGGTCAATACGCCTCTTTTCGGTCGGGCATTAACATTCACCCCCTTTTTGAGCAACAAGTTCACAACCCTTTCAAATCCGTTCTTTGTAGCAAGCATAATGGGAGTAGTACCAGTGGAGTCAGGCTTATCTGGCTCCGCGCCAACCTCCAATAGCAACGTGGCAATGCCTTCGTCACCTTCCTTCGCCTTGCTAGTTCCATAGAGGGCACGATTGAGAGCTGGTGTGCCGTGCTCATCGGCAGCATTGGGCGACGCACCAGCTTCCAGAAGCGTTTGAGCAAGTTTGAAATCCCGGAGTTCTATTGCCCTAATGAGGTCCGTGCCACTCCTTGTGAGCTTCCTCGAATTCGTCTGTGCTCGACTCTTCAAGTACGTTTCTTTTACTTTTCAATCCTTGATAACAAATACCCCTCCGATTACACCTTTACGAAGCAGGCGTGCGGTGATGATCCTCTTCATTGATTGAATCTGGAATTTGTTTTCCGTGACTGAGAGCTTGGGATCCTTTGAAAGTACCAAGAAAATAGCAGTGTGCGATCGCGTATGCTTCTTTGCAAAGGCTCGTATAGCGTTGAACTGTTCGATATTCCTCTTCGGCTTCACATAATCATGATAAAGTGTGCTCGTTGTCAACTTGAGGTCACCAACTAAGTAGGCATCACTGTAAATTCCGGGGCCCCTCCATGGCGGATCCCCGAGAATGAAATCAGGGCGGCTGTGGCCAGGAAGAATAACGGGCTTTACATTCCCTTGCCAATTTTGATTAGGAGCACACCCGATACCGTTGTCTGCCGGATCGCCAATATCCGTTCCCTTATTTCGAATGTTCACTTCAAAATGAATGCGATCTGCCCACTCGCTGTCACCCAAAACCGAGCAGAAGGCTTTTCGTCCGGCGTCCGTAAATGTGTTCCCTGCAAAGATACCTTTCTCCAAGAATTGATTCCAAGCTCCCCCTGGCACATATTGTGCCAGGAGTTCCTTTACAATGAAGTTTACAACCGCGCCGGCTATTTGCTGCTTTGCCTCCTGTTTCACTTCGTGCACAGCGATTGTTCGAAATGTTGACAAGAGCCCTTGGATAAAATTTCCGGTTGTGAGACTAATCAAGTTTTCTCCGCCGGTCGGATCGATATAAATCGCTGGATTATTGTTGGCGAAAGTGTAGGGATGTTGGTTCTCCGGGACACGAAAGTCACCAGTTCGTGGATCGCGGCTCGTGAATCTTCCCACTCGCGCGTCATATTCGCGAGCGCGCATGTTATACAGCCCAGAGTCTGTCTCCAACCACGCCCCATGGAAACGGAAATCTCCGCCGGTGCCAGTCGGAACAGTTGGTGCGGGACCGTTCGTTGCACGTGTGTTGCCAAACCCATCGTAAAACAAACGCGTGGTGTTCGCCAGTGAGGCACCAGTGGGAGCGAGGCCGATTACCGTTCCCATCGCATCCTCTAGGTAGTAAACCCGGCCGGCACCGCTAGTATCATACCGCAGCAGCGGTTCGTCCCCGAGATAAATATAACCCTGCTGTACGTTACCACTGGCATTGGCAATCAGATGCGGGCTTTCCAAGTCCGTTCCCGGCGTTGGCGCTACGAGCAGTCGGCGCACGGTTCCCGCCGAATTTGTTGATCTGGTTCGACGTCCGGTCGCATCGTGGACGTAGTTTACCCAGGTAGCACCGTTCGTGACCGCGATCACCTGATCTGCCATGTTATACCGTAGCTTAAGTGTAATGCCCGGCCGCACGATGTTTGTCACACGGCCACCGCTGTCATAATCGTAAGTCTCGACCACGGTCCCATTGGTCTTCACTTGGGTCACGCGATAACCAGCACTCACAGCGTTCGTATAAATTACTCCGCCGATTACCAAACGAATCCGTGTGCCGGATGCATCGTATCCATAGCTATTAGTCGCCTGTGGCGTGCCGCCGGAACTATAGTACACCTCATTGGTCAGCCGCAAAGCAGCATCGTACGCGAGTATCACGTACGAGCCGTCTTCACGCGTGATTTTGGTCGGCTCCCCGCCCGGCGCCCGCTCGTACGCCACGCTGGCGAGTGTTGTTCCGCTAATCTTATGCGTGATATTCGTCACCTGATCTTTCCAGTTGTATTGCCACTCGCTGACGACGGCATTGCCCAAGATTCGTTTGGTCCGCCGGCCCACCCGGTCATATTCCAGGCTTGTCTGAGTACCCCAGGGATCCACGACATTCGTGATATTGCCGATCGCGTCGTACTTGTAACGTATCACGTAGGTTGCACCACCCGATGAGGCCTTATTCGTGATGGCCGTAATACGATTCAGCAAGTCCAACTCATAGCGTACGCTTGCCCCACTCGGATAATCGATTCCCAAAAGGCGCCCGGCTGCATCATAGAGATTGGTTGTGGTGCCCGTATTGTCGGTCATTCGCGTGACTGCGTCATTGCCGTTATATGCGAAACTTGCCGTTTCGCCAAGTGTGGACGTCTGGTTCGTTAGTCGTCCCGCAAAATCATACTTCAGTGCGACGGCCACTCCGCTCGGCAGGGTGTTGGACGCCAGCCGATTTTCCGCGTTGTAGTAATTGGTTAAGAAATTGCCGTCCCCGAACCGAACCGTCTTCACGTTGTCCAAATTATCATACGCGTAGGACAGCGTCTCGCCCGTGGGGCTGAGGATATTGGTAAGCGTCCCGCTCGAACTGTCATATTGATTCGTCCACCAAGTGCTGCCGCTGAGGTCCGTTGCTCGCGACAACTGGCCCAATTCGGTGTAGGCGTATTGGCGTGTGCGCCCGCCTTCATCGGTGATTGCCACTGGATAGTCCTCGGACTCCTGTCCCGGTGTCGCCAAACCACTAAGGTAGGTGGTAGTGTTTGTCGCGGCGTTGGCTCCAGTTCCTCCAGCACTTGCTCGGCGAACTACTTGTGAGGGGAGGCCGTAGGGTGTCTGGATATTTTCAACCACACGCCCCAACGGGTCCGTCACCGTTGTGGAACCTCCGCCACTGCCTCCGCAACAACCTCCTCCGACCTCGTAGGAATACAGCCACGCGTTTGTACCGAATGCGTTGGTCATGGCTGCAAGACTCCCGTCGGGATTGAAGGCATAACGGGTCACATGGCCGAGAGGGTTCGTCTCGGCAATACGGCGGCCTGCGGCATCATAGCTATAATGGGTGCCTGCGCCCGTGATGAGGTTAGTTACGTCGGTGGCTCGCCCAGCGGCATCGTAGGTGTAATGTGTCACCTGGCCAACGGAATTCGTTTCGTATAGTAATCGCCCATTCGCGTCGTATCCAAAAGCGGGTGTGGCGCCGTTGGGAGTCACCCATCCGCCGAGCCGACCTTGGTTGTCAAATCTTCGCTCCATGTGACCGATGGTTGCGCCATCCACCGTGTGCCAATCGAGGTCTGAGACGTAACTGTTGCTCAAGCTGATGCCATTCTCGTAATCCGAGAAGGCTTCACGACCCAGCGCGTCATACTGGAAAGTGCTCGTCACGCCACTATCCACAAGGTTTGTAAGATTTCCGTTGGCGTCATAGCCGCTGGTGATGACTTGCCCAAGCGAGTTCGTAAAGTCCGTAACGTTTCCGAAGGTATCGTAAACGAACCTATTCGTTCCGAATCGATCAATTTCGGCTGCCGTGTTCCCGTTTGCATCGTAACTGAAGCGTGTAATGACGTTCGTGCCTGCTATGACACTGAGCAAATTCCCATTGGTTGCATCGATGCTGTTCGTGATGACCGCTCCAGTCGGCAGCGTGATACTGGTTTCTGCGCCGAATGCATCATACGTGTAGCGTCTCGTGAATTTCGCCGAATCCTCGCCGGGCTTATGCGGCAATGTGACAGAAAGCAAGTTGCCATTAGCGTCATAGGTGTTAGTGGTTGTGTTGCCAAGAGGATCGGTGTGCGTGAGAAGATTGCCGTTTGCATCGTAAGCGAAGACATTCGTGTGCCCCAAAGCGTTCACAGAGTTGGTGACATTGCCTTTGGCGTCGTAACTGAACGTGTTCGCGTTACCGAGACGGTCCAGGATGATTTCCGTTTTGCCACTGATGTCGTGGATATAGGAAATACTCTTGCCAGCGGCATCAATGCTGTTCGTCAGGCGGCCATTCTCATCGTACTCGTTGCGGATGCCGGTGATGCCGCGCGGGTCGATGATGGCCGTAAGGTAGTTTGGATACCGTGGATTGTCGTAAACAAACTCCGTCGTGATATAGTTGCTCGAAGCGCGATCCGTTAAGCGCGCCACATTGATCAGATTTCCAAGTGGATCATAATAGTAAGCAACCGTAGGGGGCCCGCTCGTTTGGCCTGCGCCATCCAATCCATTGGGATCGTATATTTGGCTAATTCGTCCCGCGGTGTCGCGCACGAACTTCACGCTCTTGCCAGAGGAATGGATAATACCGTCATCCTTAAAAGTTAACGTGTTGGTGTTGCGATCTGTCATCTTGACCACCTTGCCGTCGGCATTGAACTGGAACTGCCGGCCATCCAGCGTCGTGAATACAAATTCCGCCGGATCATAGATCGGTCCGAAGATGCTAATATTGCCCCGGTCCTCGTGGAGCGTGACGTTATTTGTATCAATAGTGTTGAAGCGCAGGTTGCCTGGTTGGTGCAAGGGCTCCAAAGTGCCTGTGGTGCCCGGAAGGGGGTTGAAGACTAGCTTGGCGTAGGCGTGGGTGATCGCCCCTCGTAAAGTGCAAGGCTGGTTGGTATAGTTCACGCCTGGTTGCGCTTCGAATCGGAACTTTTGATCGTTTGGGAAGGTAATCGTCACCAAGTGCCGTTCGTGGGGATACACGCAATCGTCTAGAAATCCCCGCGATTGCACATACCACCCCGCGCCCAGTACCCCGTCCTTCTCCAGCCGCGCCGATCTTACATCCAACTGCCAGCCGGCCCCAAATTCACCGGCGCTGCTGTCCCGGCTGTCATAAGTGCGGGTCACCGTGATGGGCAAACCGGACACGGGAATCTGAAGGTCATTAAACGCCACCGTGAAATGGCCCACCTTGAATGCTTCACCTACCTGAACGATTACCGGACCATATTCGACGGTAGCTCCATCGACCCAATCCACAGCTTTCAAATTGATTTCGTAGATGCCGTTGGGCAAACCGGTCGGGTCGAAAGTGCCAAGTTTGTTGGTGAAGACATCAAGATTGCCCTCGGCAAAGGTCTTCCAGGCCGGTGACACTGCCGTGCGCCGGCGATATCTTAATTCGTAATATTGAAGATAAGGACTATTGACCGTGCCGATCACGTCTACAGGTGAAGTGATCTCCGTGTCGTTGGTAGGATAACTAATTGTGGCAGTCTGAGTGTATTCATATACGACCGATAGGATGACGACGGAGACACTGTTAGTAGCTGTGCCGCCGCGCCCATCGCTTACGGTGTAGGTAAAAGAATCTGACCCTGACACATTCGTGGGTGTATAAAAGACCATCCCGTTGTTCGTAATGGCTATTCCGTTAGTGGTGTTCCCTTCAATGGCGATCACGCTCAATGAATCATGGTCCGGATCGGTATCGTTGGCTAGCACCTCCAATTCATTTATTCCGCTGCCGGTCCACACGGGCAAAAAGTCCTTTTTTGCCACAGGCCGCCTATTGAAGGAGATGTTGACAGTACTTGGCAAGCCCACGCGACCTGCACCGTCAGTGACCACCGCACGTAGTTTGTAATTCCCGCCGGAATTGTTGCCCCAGACCACAGAGTAGGGACTGGTCGTGTCCGAGCCGATGAGGTTGGTGGCAGTAGCGCTGATAACGTAAAAATCCACGTTAGTA
>Ga0137429_1000429_pt1 | contig 17301 bp, 20 predicted proteins | sample EasRivERMZT736_2_FD_102304 | JGI IMG/M metagenome (GOLD analysis project Ga0137429, IMG submission 102304) | Soil microbial communities from meander-bound floodplain in the East River, Colorado, USA - East River MetaG ERMZT736_2 | ecosystem: Environmental > Terrestrial > Soil > Floodplain ...
CAGGACGACTGCGGCTGCTTGACCGAGGTGACCTTCAGATCCACCAAGAGTTCGGGAAAATCAATCCCGCTTGCAGAGTTCCCGGTCGCGTAGGTGTGCTTGGTCAGTAGATGTTTGTGAAAACCGTGCTCCACGTACGTCCCGACAGCTTTCCCATCTGTCGTCCCGTACAGCTCCTTGATAGGTCGCTTACCGAGATCATGAACAAAGAGTCGAGCTTCTGTCTTTAGTGCGGCCAGCGTAAGGTCAGTCATCTGTGCGTTGGTCTGTCCTTTAGATTAGTTACAACTTCAGCGAACCATGCCCGCAGGAATTCGGCAAGCGGCCGCCCGCCTCCGCATAGTACCTCACGACATCGGAGACAGCCCATGAGAGCCCAGCAGCGCGGCCGCCGCCTTCGGCAGTAGCGCTTTCAGAAGATCCACGGTCAGATCGAGTCCCTTCTCTTTCGCGATCATCTTTGCCTTGTTCCACACCGTATCGTTCCGCGCACCAGCGAGGAACTCATGCCCGTCCCACGTGAGGCGATCGATCCTCGCCTTCAGGATGTCACCCTGCGCTTCAACGAGCACCGCGTCTACCAATCCTGCTTCCTTCATAAGCCGAATGTGTTCCGCCACCATCAAGTGATCGTAAGCCTGGTCGTACTCGTCCGACCAGCGCTCAGCGTTCGGCTCAGCGTCTTCAGCCCATCTGAGCAGCTCGCGAACCAGGTCCATGTTCCGTTTCATGATTCGAGGCTCCTTTCCGTAGGCGCCCCCCCACCAGATGCCCCCGCTAGGCCGACTCCATCGGAACCCCAAGGTTCATCAGACGGAAAATCATTGCCTGCTGACTCACCCTGTACCGCTTCGCCAGACCATCCACCTGTCGGGCCTTCAGTGGTGGCTTTACACCCTTGAGGTCGTCGTCCAGAAACTCCTTAGGCATTAGCAGTGCGGCTGCAAAGCCGTTAGCCTCAATCTCACGCCGGTCCGTCGCCTGACCTGAAACTTTGTCCCTATTGAAGCGGCGCGACGGGCTCACCGTACTTTTCACCGGGACTATTTCCGGATAGTGCCTGTCCACGTGCAATGCCTCTTCGTGAAGTAGAAAATGCCCGATCTCGTGCGCGATCGTGAACCGCTGCCTCACCAGAGCGTCCAGCGCGTTGACTCCGATCACCGGTACGTCCCCGCTGCGGTACAGCACGCCCGAGACCTCGCCCTCGAATGGCTTCCGTCGAACAACTATTCCTGATCGCCTTGCGATCTCCTCCACTGCCACGGGCGCCTGATTAACGCCGTGCTTTCTTAGCAGACGTCTTGCCTCCATCTCGACCGTGCGAGCTGGTAGCATGAGCATCCTCTCCTTTCTCTTGTGCTTGCTGTGGTCCCGTCAGAGACAGGACGAAGGCCCGTTCCCTCAGATCCTTCGGTAGCGCGGCCTCCGCTGGAGCAGGGCTCGAGCCCCTCATTTCCTCAAGTGCAGGCAGCAGAGTCACAGGTTCTATGCCCAGGGCTTCGGCGATCAAGTAGAGCTGATGAATCGCTACCCGTTGCCGCCCCACTTCGATGTTCGCGATCGCCGCGCGAGATAGACCCGTGATCTCCGATAACCTGTTCTGTGTGACCCTCTCTCGCCTTCCGCGTCGGGCTGACACCAGCCGCTTCCCGACCGCCTGGTAGATCTTGCGCTCGTACTCCGCCTTCTTCATGGGACCGCGACGATAGTCCCTCACACACAAACAAGTCAAGCACAAACACAATGTGTATAACAAGCACAGAGCCACTCGGTGCAGAAATCACTTGATCCGACGTCGTTCCGAAGTCATACTCTGTGCGACATGTCAGGGCTTGCCGCCAGGGATCGGCCCGGCCGCTACACCTGACCAAAGGAGCCAATCCATGGCCAGACGCTATTCCGGTCACATGAACGGCGAGCAGTTTCTTGGCAACACCCACAAGAAGGAAGTGCACGACCTCGACAAGGAGGACACCAGTTCCAACGGCTGCCAGATCAACGAAATTATCAAGGCTGGCAACGACAAGCCCTATACCACTCTCGCGGCGGCCCGCGCCGCGGGCCACGACAACTGCGCCAAGTGCCTCGGCGCCTCGACCCGTTAATCGAAAGGAGCCCCATGACCAACAAGAAGCCTGAGAGTAGGATCGGCGGCAGGGACGCTACAGATGGACGATTCATTCCCGTGAAGGAGACTTACGAGCGGCCCGACACGACGGTACGTGAGAGAATTCCCCTTCCGGGGCACGGTGATACAGGCAGGAGCGAGAAGAAGGGAAAGTAGCCACCACAGATGCAGCACGGCCACAACAAAAAGAGCGCCTCTCGACGAGAGGCGCCCTGCTTCCGTTCCGTTACTTGTTACCGCAGCAGCTCCTTCAGCCTCTCGGCTGCCAGGCTGTCCGGCTGCTCGCCGTCCTCGAGGTGAACTTCCTTCAGGAACATCCTGCGCCTGAGGCGCGCGTAGACGCGCCGCAGTCCGGCGACGCCTGCCTCGTCGCCATCGAACATCAGCACGAGCCGATCGGTTGATCCGACGAGCAGCTCCTCCTGCTGTTCCGTCATGGAGGCACCCATCAGGGCTACCACGTTCGGGAAGCCGGCCTGGTGGACATTCATCGCATCGAAGAACCCCTCGACGACGACCAGGCCCTTGCCCGCGTGTTCCTTGGCCCGGTGTAGGTTGAAGACGACCTGGCCCTTCAGGAAGCCGGCTGGCAGTTTGTACTTCCCCTCCTCCTTAGCCAGTTCGGCGCCCAGGGCCCGGCCCGCGTAGGCCACGAGCTCCCCGCGCTCGTTGTGGATCGGGATCGCGATGCGGCCCTTCATGATCCCGCGCTGGCAGTAGCCGACGCCGAAGGTTTTGACCGTCGGCATCGTGAGCCCGCGCTCGCGGAGGTACCCGTGATCGCGGTTCAGCGTCTTCAGCGGGCCCGCGAGCGGCTCGTTTACGGTCTCACGCGGCTTCTCCTGCGCTTTTTCCACTGATGAGGCAGCAGATGCCACAGAAGCCACCGAACGCACTTCCTGGCGAGGCGTGGCGCGATCGTCGGGGCCTCCAGTTTTGGAGAACTCCAGGTTGAACCACGCGGCGAGCTTCTCGCCGGCGGCTCGCACGTCGCACTTCTCGAGTTTCGCCACCAGGTCCAGGACGTTGCCGCCCTTGCAGCGCGTGAAGCAGTTGAAGACGTTCTTCTCGGTGTTCACGTGGAAGGCGTTCGGGTTCTTGCCCCCGTGGATCGGACAGGGGCCGACGAGCTTGCCGTCGCCCTTGTCCTTGAGCTTGTCCAGGTACCCGTAGCGCGCGAGCACGTCGCGGATGGCGACGTGTGCCTTGAGCGCGCGGAAATCGATCCACTTGATCGGCATGGGCCACCTCGCTTTGCTGTGTGAAAACGTTGAAGTAGCTGTAAATAAAGAACTTATATACAGATACCCACAGCGCCGGAGGGTTGTCAAGGACGGGAACTCAGGTAAACTGACGGTGTCGGCAGGTCCTTTCTTATACTCTAACTCCTTTAGGCAGAAGGATATGAGCCTCGCGGATCAGAACCTGGGCGAGGCGCTGCCCGCCTGCCGGTGAAACCGCATCCGCCCATGCACCCGGCAGAAGAAAGGGCCCCTGCCGACATTTTAGGCCACTAGATACGGGTCTCTCCACACCCCCCTATACAAGACCTGGCACTTCAGGTATGCTGACCGTAGTGGTCGTCATGACCAGCATGTCCGCAATGCGGACGGTCCCCGCGAGCGAAAAACCTATGGTAACCCTCACCACCGCCAAAGAACTCCGCAGCCGCATGGGCGAGCACCTCGACCGGGCTCACCTCTCCGGCGAGACGTTCCTCATCACCCGGGACGGCCGCGGGAAAGCGGTCCTCATCGGAGCGCAGCAGTACCTAGAGCTCGTCGAGCAACTGGAGACGTTCCAGGCCGGCAAGAAGGTCGCGGTCGGCGGCGTGCCGAAGAACGGGGATCGTAAGGTGATCTCGACGCAAGAACTCAAATCACTCATCAAATGAAAATCGTTTCCGTCGCCAACCTCAAGGGCGGGGTCGCCAAGACCACGACCACCCACAACCTCGCCGGCGTGCTTTCCGAGCAGGGCAAGCGGGTGCTTTTGGTCGATATGGACTACCAGAGCAACCTCACCGCCCTCTTCGAGGGTGACGACGCGCGGTTCGAGAACTCGAACATCGCGCGGGTCCTCTTCGACCAGATGCCGCTCTCGGACGCCATCCAGTCCACCACCCTCAAGGGCGTCGCCATCCTCCCCGCCGACATCGACCTCGCGCTCCTCGATTCGCGCTTCGCCAACGACCTCAACGCCCACTTTCTCCTGGCCGAGATCCTCGACACCCAGAAGAACCACTTCGACCACGTGCTCATCGACTGCCCGCCGAACCTCCTTCTCGGAACACGCATGGCCCTTGTCGCGTCGCAAGGGTACCTCGTGCCCGTGGGGGCCGATCGGTTTTCACTCCGGGCCGCCATGCACGTCCAAGACGTTGTTGCGAACATTCGCAAGCGCGCCAACCCCAAGCTCGAGCTTCTCGGGATTCTCCTGACCCGCATCGCGACGCGACGGAAGGTGACCGAGGACTACATCGAGCTTTTCAAAAAGCAGTTCGGGCCGCAGCTCCTCAAGACGCAGATTAAGGAGACCATCAAGTTCCAGGAGGCGGCGACCGCCGCCGAACCCATCACGACCTACCTGCCTACGTCCGAGGCGGCCGAGATTTTCAGGGCTCTCGCTCAGGAGATACACCTATGAGCAAGAAAGACCTCAAGGCCCTGATGGAGAAGAACCTCGCCCGGGACGCGCACAGCGCCCCCGAGCGACCGCGCCGGCTCGAGCCCGTCATGTCAGGCGCGGCCCACGCTCCGCTCGACATCGCGAAGCCGCTCGCAGGGCTTGCGCGCGAAATTGAGCTCGGCCACATCGAGCCGGACCCGAAGCAGCCCCGCACCAGCATGGACAGCCAGAGCCTCAAGGACCTCGCGGCCTCGATAAAAGAGAACGGCGTGCTGCAGGCCATCACCGTCACCTGGTCGCAGCAGACGGAGCGCTACCGCATCGTCGCGGGACACCGGAGAGTCGAGGCAGCTAAGCTCGCCGGCCTCATCTCCATTCCGGCGATCATCAAGCCCGACTCGTTCGACGAACGCCGGCGGCTTCAGGAGCAGCTCGTCGAGAACCTCCAGCGCGAAAACCTTCCGCCCATAGACGAAGCCCGCGGGGTTCAAACGCTCATCGAGAGCCAGGCGCTGTCGCAACGCGAGGCCGCCCAGAGGCTCGGTAAACCAGTCGTCTACGTCAGCGAGCTCATGTCGATCCTGCGGATCGAGCCGCCGCGCCTGAAGCGCGCCAAGGACCTTCCGAAACGTGCCCTCGTGGAAATCGGCCGCGCCGAGACACCAGGGGACCAGGAGCGCCTTCTGGCGGCAGCACTCGCCGTAAGGAACCCTGTCGCGGAGCTCACGCGCGCGAAGGCCGAGCGGAAGGAAGCCCAGCGCGAGCGTCCAACCGAGCCAACCTTCAAGGCGCACTACGGCCTCGGCGATGCGACCCTAACCCTCATGATCGACAAGGATCCGGAAAAGGTCACGCGGAAGTACCTCGTCAAGCTCCTTGAGAAGCTCATCGAAACGCTCCGTTCCGAGGAGGGCCAGCGTGGCAAGGCACCCCCGAAAGGGTAGCGTCCGCATTGCGGACACCCAGCCGGCCTGTTGGGTATCGGCCCACCCGAGGTATTGGGGTTCGACCCACCGACTCTTGGGTTTTGACCCACCAGTGTGTTGGGTCACGACCCACCACCACTTGGGGTTCGACCCACCTAATTATTGTGTTTCGACCCACCCTTTTCAGGAAAAAACCCTTACAGCACAAGCAATTTCGATCCACGAAGTCGCGGCGGTTAAGAGTTTAGTAATAGAGAAATTAATAATCACTAACACACACCACCACGTGTGTGGATGACTCGCATGACACGACCCGCACAAGAACAACTACAGCCACAGCCCATTAGGGTCGCCCTGGCGTTTCCGGCTGGCACCGACCTCGATACGAGCCGCGAGGAGATCAGTCTCGCTGAGTTTCCCATCACCACCATGGCCCAGCGGAGGCCAGGGGTTACCGAGGCGTCGTTTGAGGAATTCTTCGGGCTCGACGAGCAGGGTGCACCCATCTACCGGAAGTGGACCATCGTCGGCTCCGAGAAGTACGGGCTGCCGATCGCCGGCGACGAGGACATCTACGTCGCCCTAATGAAGATGCTTGAGCAACACGACTTCAACGAGCGGGTCATCGCCTGCACGCGGTACCAGATCTGCCAGTTCCTTCGCCTGGAGCCCGACGGCAAGCTCTACCGTCGCATCGCCGACGCCTTCTACCGATTCCGGCACACGAGTTTCGTCGCCCAAAACGTCTTCCGAGACCCTGCCAACGGCGCGCTCATCCGCCACGAGACCTTTGGGATCATTGACTCCTTCAAGTTCGTGGATCGTATTCCTGGCGCAAGGCGTCAGCCTGCGAAGCAGGCTGAGCTACCGCTCAGCTACTTCCGGGTCGGCGACGAGTTCCTGCGCCGGCTCCGCGACGGGAAGCTCAAGAGGCTCGACCTCCAGTTCTGGCGGCAGCTTTCCACCTACCTCACGAAACGGCTCTACCGCTTCCTCGACAAGAATCGCTACCGCAAGACCCACTACGAAATCGGACTGACCAAACTCGCCCAGCGCATCGGGCTCTCCGCGACCCATCCCGAGAAGGAGCTCAAGCGGCTCCTCCGACGCCCGCTCGAGGAGCTGCGCTCCAAGGAATTTCTCCTCAGCCACGCCTACCTCAAGGCGCGCGAAGGGTGGAAGGTCCAGATCGCCTTCAACCCCGCGTACGAACCCTACCGGAGCAGGAGGCCCGAGGCACCGCCGCCCGCACCCGATACTCCGAGCCTGCCGCTGGAACCCTCAACCGCCCCTGATGAAGCTCCCGACTTGGTGCGGCGCTTCCACGAGCTCGCCCACGGCGCGGCCCCCAAGGTCGTCTCGAAGAGCGAGCTTGCGAAGGCCCAGAAACTCCTCGACCTGCAGGGAAGCTACGAGCTCGCCAGGTACACCGTGGACTTCGCCTGCGCCCAGGCCAGGGCGACCGGCTTCGCCGTGCAGAACTTCGGGGCGGTTTTTTCCAACAACTACCCTGACCGAGCTCGCGCCGAGCACGAGGCGGAGAGGGCACGCGCCGAGCACCAGCGGGCCTACCTCGAAGACGCACGTCTCCACAACGAGTACGACCAGTGGTTCGACGAACGGCTCGACCAACGCTGGCAAGCGATGGGTCCCGAGGTTCAGGAGGCCGCCATCAAGGCGGCCGACGACGAGCTGCAGGGACGGCTCGGCGCCAAGGCTCTCCACCTGATGACCGCGAAGGCCCGGCGAGGCACCGCTGAGCGTCTCGCCCGAGGCAAGCTCGGGAACGGCCTTCCGTCCTTCGAGGAGTGGCATCAGACCCGCCAAACCACCCTCAGAAGCCCTACATTGACGAGGCCCAAAACCCTACATAGACCCTACACTGCTTAGCAATGTAGGGTCATGCTGATTATGGGCCGCACGTCGAAGTGCGGCCAGCATTGAACTAATACGCGCCAGTCGTGGCGGTTCGCTTCGCCGCTTCGCGCCGCCACCCCGTTGCTTTTCCCACGCCATGGCCTATACTGACTGGTAGGCGTGGGCTTCGGCTCGTGGCTGGCGCCACGAACCTTCGGGGCTCGCGGCCGGAGCCGCTCACCCAAAACCAACGGGGTGGCGGCGCTACCGCGCACCGCTCGCGCAGAGCGCTCGCTCGCCACGACTGGCGCGGGAACTAGTTCGACTGGTCGTCGCCGCGAACGCGGCTCCGATTAGGAACCGGCGGCGTCCGCCGCCTCAACTTTTTAAACTCATGACCGACCAACCATCACCATCACGCGGGACGCGCAGGCTTCGGAAGTTCCAGCCGGACCCTGCCGCCTTCCCCGGTTTCACCCTGACCGACCGCGATCTCGACATCATCCGAGCCGTGGCCGAGTATCGCTTCCTGACCGGTGAACACGTCCGGGCGCTCATTCCGGGGTCGGCCCAGGGCGTCACCCGGCGTCTCCAGGCCCTCTTCCACACGAAGCACCTGGTCAGGCGGCAGCCCCCGCTTCGCGTGCTGCGACTTCAGCCCCACGAGCTACGACCGCCGATGGTCTACGCACTCGCTACGAAAGGGAAGGAGGCTCTCCTGAAGGTGGGCGCCTCGGAAGAAGAGGTCCCGTGGATGCCGGACTGGAACCTGCGCGGGGTGGCGCACCTGGAGCACGAGCTCATGGTCACGAACTTCCGCGTGTGCCTGGAGCTCGCCTTGGCCGGCTATCCGAGCGCCGAGATGGCGGGATGGCTTCCCGACGACCAGCTGAAGGACTCGGTGACCGTCGAGAAGCCGAAGGGCCGGGTCCACACCGTGACGTACCGCGTCGGGCCGGACGGGTACGCGGCCGTCCGCCTTGCGGGCGCGCACGAGAACCTGTTCCTTGAGGCCGACAACAACACCGAGGAGCACCACCGGATCGATTACAAAGCGCGGGCATACTGGTTCTACCTGACCCCCAAGTCGGCCTACTGGAAGAAGTTCGAGGCGCCGGAGAGCCGCCGGGTCCTCTTCGTGACCACGAGCGAGCGCCGGCTCGAGAACATGATGGACACCGTCACCGCGATCGACGAGTTCCGCGGGCGCGGCCTGCGGCAGTTCTGGTTCACGTGCGAGAGCGACTTCTCGGTGGCCGATCCTGCGTCCCTCCTGGCGCCGATCTGGCGAGTGGTCGGCAAGGTTCGCACCAACGCCGCCGGTGCCGTGACGGATTATGAGGTCGAGCGGAAGGCGCTGTTCGAGACATGAAAAAGCCCCCTGACGAAGCCAGGGGGCTTTCCTGTTGCACGACGCACCAGGGGGTTGAAAGAACGGAACGCTTCGAAAGGGCTACGAGAGGATGGCTGCGGCGACTCCCGCGACCGCCATCGCGATGCCCAGAACCAGGACTCCGTCGAGGAAGCAAAGCGCGAGGTTGAAGCGGCGGCTGGCCCGCTGGAGGCGGGCGCGCGCTTCCTCGGCGTCCCCCTCGACCATCGTCTGGTAGGCCTCGTCCGGAAAATGAGTCTGCTGATGGGAGCTGAGCTTTGCGTAGTCCGCGTACGTTAGTCGGCGAGTAGTCATCGACACCCCTTCTCGCGCACATGGGCGCGAGCCGGGGCACTGTCACTAGCGACGGCTGACGCCTACGTGATTGGAAAAGGGTAGGATCTGTGGAGCGCGAGGGGCCGGTCACCGTACCAGAAGGGGGGAAGATGTCAAGCGAATTGGACGATCCAGGCTACAACTACTGGCATCAAACCATGCTCGACTCGCTCCAACCGGAGAAGTTCACGCGACTGATCGTGAAGGTGTGGATCGCCGCAGTTGTATCCGTCGTGCTGCTCCTCCTTGCTGCGGGAAATTCTGAAGGCAGCATCCAGCGCTTATTCCTGTGGGCTGGCGCGGTCTGGGCGTTTGTTATTCCTCTGGCCCTTGCGGTGATCCTGCACACCTACGCTCATCTCGTGAAAGACTCTATCGACCTCGATGACATCGAGGGACGGAAGCAGCGTGCGCCGCTGGCGCAGCGAATCAGGAAGTTCGCGGTTGCGCAGGAGCCCTACGCCTATCTCCTCGACCTAATGGGCCACGAACCGGCTCGCACCGAGGGGGGACAACTCTACATCAAGGATGTTTTTGAGCAATGGGCGCTTGACCACCGGGAGCAGGTACTCGACGAATGGAAGCGGGACTGGGACGAGTATGTAGCCCTCAAGAGCGATCTTGACTACCCGCATGCTCGCCACGATTGCTATCCGAAGACCGGCGAGGGTGGCGAGGACTGGGAACACATATGGAAACGCCGTAAGAAAGTCTGGGAGGCAGCTCATAAGGTTTCGCCCGAGCAAGTAGAAGACCATCGCCTGCACGAGGATCTTGCAGAACTTGGGCGTAGTGGTACGCGGGAGCAACGGAAGGCGCGGCTTGACGCGGAGTTTCGTAAGCTGCGCCGGGAGTTGAAGCTCGACGAGGTCGGGGACGACTGATGGATCCGGAGCAGCGAGACCGCATCGCCGCAGAAGTTGCGGCGATGGCGAGCCGCGTTTTTCGCGAGCCGTCCATTCCGAAGGACGCCATCTTTCTCGGTCGGCACCCGGTGACCAACGAGCGCGTCTACATCAGAGCGCGGGAGCTCGATACTCACCTGCACGTCATCGGAGGTTCGCGGCGAGGCAAGACGAACGCCCTCCGCTACTTCTGCAAGCAGCTGCTGAAGCGGAAAAAATCCCACGGCGAAGGTTTCGCCATCATCGACCCTCACGGGGGGCTCGCGGAGTATGTTCTCGAGCTCTGCGCGCAGGATCCGGGCCTCGCCCCGGAGGTCGTGTACCTTGACCTCAAGGACGTGCAACGCGTCCTCGCAATCAACCCCTTGCACCAGACCGGCCAGGACCCCTACTTCGTTGCGCGCTGCGTCAGGGAAGCCCTCATTAAGGTGTTCGACCGGACCAGGAGCCAGGACAAGCCGACGACCGCCCGCGTTCTCGGCAACGTCGCGGAAGCGCTCATCCTGCACAACCTCACGCTCCTCGAAAGCCGGCATTTCCTCAACCGCGGGGAGGAAGACCGCGTGGTCCTTGCCTATCTCGCGTCGCAGACCCCGCCCGGCGATCTCCGCTCGTACCTCGAACATCACCTCAAGTTGCCCCCTCACGAGACCGAGGCGCAGACCGTTGGCCCTGCGAACCGCCTCGACGACTTGATTAGACCGCCTGTTCTCCGGCGGATGCTGGGCCAGGAGCGTGTCTCCCTGGACTTCCTTGGGGTCATGAACCGTGGCGGGATCGTCCTCTTCGATACGAGTATCGGCCCCAGCACCGAGCTTACGACCGACAGCCAAGACCTTTTCAACGCGCTCCTCGTGCAGCAGTTTCGACAAGCGTTCCCTCGCCGCAAGGAGAAGGGTGCCCGCGACTATGACCCCAAGCAGTGGCCGCCGTTCACCCTGATCCTGGACGAGTTCGGCGCCTACTGCAGCACGGAATTCGCTCGAACCTTGACCGAAGCCTCCAAGTTCGGGCTGCGTTGCGTGTTCGCCCACCAGAACCTTCAGCAGCTCGTCGCCGGCGACGGTGACGAAACTCTCCTCGCTGCGGTGCTCGCAATTCCGAACAAGGTCGTGTTCGGCAACCTGCGCTACGAGGAAGCCGAGACCCTTGCGAAGCATATTTACCTCGGGGACCTGAACCCCGACGAGATCAAGTACCAGCCCGAGATGGTCACTTGGGATCCCAACGTCCGCAAGATTTGGCTCCGCGGTGTTTCGAGAAGCGAGACCGAGGAGCCCGTCCGGCGAACCGTTTCAACGGCCACGGGACCCGTGCAGGGCCACACCTCTACCCGAACCATCGATTCGGAGACAGGTCGTGAAGTCGCCTCCGAGACCGAGAGCACCGAGGAGTCTTCCCGAGTAAATGAGGCCGTCAGCTCCGCAGACGCCCCAACAGTCTCGACGGGTGAGACGCTGCAAGAGGCCTATGTGAATCTTCCGACGATGCGCGTCCAGAAGGGGACACCTGTGTACCGGACGGTCGAAGAGCAGGTGTTCAAGGCAGCGCAGCGGCTCGCCACTAACCCTCGCGGGGTATCCGTCGTCGCCCGGGAGCAGCAGAAGCCGACGATGTGCTTAGGGCCGAAGATGGATGACCGTCCCGTCGCCGATGAAGAGCGCCAAGCCTTCCTGAAGCGCGTTTATGAAAAGCCCATCTACCTCTCGGCCGAAGAGGCGCAAAAGCGTATCGAGGAACGCCGGCTCAAGCTGATCCAGGCCGCCTCGGAGCCGCGCGTCGTCCGGGCCGACGGTGAGCCCGTAGCCGGCGCGAAGCTCCGCAAGCCGTTCCGCCCGAAGAAATCATGATGGGGTGTATCTACTGCAGGCGGGTTCGGAGTCGGATCCGCAAGGAGAGAGCATGTGCGCGAAGCCAGCCATTAGATCTCTGTCGGTGCCCACTATTGCTCTTCTTGTTGTCGCACTCACGGGCAGCGGCTGCGCCCGCCCGCCTACGGAAGAGAGCCTCATCCAGTCCTTTGCTGACACGATCGCCGCATCTGAACCCCGTGTGACGAACCTCCGGCGAGACGGAAGGGTGATCAGGTTCTCCGCACCCAATTCGCTACGTAGTGAGACGGGGAAATGGATAACTCGGACGGAGGAGTGGATGATTCAGATCGAGAGAGTCACCGTGCAGCCCTACGATGATGAAATGAAGCCCTACGTTGGATACATCGAATCGTCGTGGACTGCGAATGGTATGAAAGAGAAGCCAAACATGCTCGGGCTGGACTTTCCTGTGTACTTCACAAGCGCTGGCGTTGTGCCGCCGAAATGCGGCGCATTCTGGGGTAAGAACACAAAACAATGGAACTGGAAGGTCAGGTGAGAGCGCGGAGTTCCGCATAGCTGGGGTAACTCCAATAACAGAATCCTGGGTTGTGCGTGAAAACGGCTGCAGTGGAAAGGAGAGGGCACGGTCGAGCTTGAATGGGAGGCAATCAAGAACCTCGGTTGCAGAGCCTCATCGTCAGAGCCGCGCGTCGTCCGGGCCGACGGTGAGCCCGTAGCCGGCGCGAAGCTCCGCAAGCCGTTCCGCCCGAAGAAATCTTGACGCCGTTCCTCGGCCTGGTAAGGTCGGGAGACCCCCGCAGAAGGTGAAATCCGGTCCCCGAGGCCGACCTTTTTCGAGGGAATCCACCCTTCGAGAGCCCTTCCCGGGTCTCGACCTCGTCCTTTTCCCTTACCAGCAGAGGAGATCCCATGACCCCTTCAGAGGCCGTCGTGTATCTGGAAGCCATTCTCGAGGACACCCTTGAGGCCGGCGATGAGCGGGACGCGAAACGAATCGAGGCCGTGCAGCTGGCGATCTCGGTCTTGAAAGCCGACCGCCCGCGCGGGCGCCGCACCAAGCGACGGAACGTCACCATTCAAGTCTCATCGCCCCGCGAAGCCTACGGCCAGGTGCGCCACCTCGCCCGGGCGACCAAGGAACACCTAGTAGGGCTCTACCTCGACGCGCAGAACGGTCTGATCGTCCGGGAGGTTCTTTCCATAGGGACCCTGAACACGACCCGGACCCATCCGCGGGAGGTGCTCCAGCCCGCGATCATGAACCACGCCCTGGGATTCATCCTGGTCCACAACCACCCGAGCGGGAGCCTCGTCCCAAGCCGCGACGACGTCGAGTTCACGCGCGCCATGCGACGCGCGGCCGAGCTCATGGGCATCGATCTCTACGACCACCTGGTGGTGAGCCGGGAAGGGTACGTGAGCCTCAAGGAAAAGGGGCTCCTATGACCGCCGCGCTTCCTGCTCTGCTTCTCGGTATCGCCAAGCTCGGGTACCGAGGCCCCATCCTCGAGCGCGCCTTGTCGTCCCTCGTGGCGCACGCGCAGGAGCATGGCGTTTCAGCCGTCCTCTCGTGGATCGACCAGGACGCCGGCCTTCTCCTCGTTCCTTCCTGGCAGTTCTTTTCGATGCCGCCCTTCCCCCAAGACTGACCTTCCGCCTCGGTCTTCGCAGCGTACCAGCGAGCCTCGTCGCCCGTTCAAGGTGATCCCTTCGGGCGTCCACCTTGACTGGCAACCCTTCCTCACTGGCCTGGCCGTCCTCGCCGAGACGGCAGGTCGAACGTCACGGCTTTACCAACACGAAGGAGACAGCCTATGACGTTGCATCCGCTCGATAACAGGTTCGCTCTCGGGCAGACGGTAATCACTCCGAACGCCCTTGAGCACCTTCAGCCCGACGAGGTCCTCAGGGCCCTCAAGCGGCACGCCGCGGGCGACTGGGGCGATGTATGCCCCGAGGACCGGGAGGAGAACGAGCTTTCGCTCCGCGGGGGTTTCCGCCTCTTCTCGGTGTACCGCTCCGTGGCCGGCGACAAGTTCTGGGTCATCACGGAGGCCGACCGATCGGCCACCACGGTCCTCATGCCCGAGGACTACTAACATCACAAAGGGCACAGTCTCCACGACTGTGCCCTTTCTCATGCCTACGCCAGTCTCCGTTTGAACACCGTCTCGATGACCTTCGCGGCCACGGCCGCCAAAACGCAGACCGCAAGCGCGTAGAGCCGCCAGCCAGCAAACCCGCTCACACCGCACCAGACGGCGAACACGACGGTCAGCCCTGCAGCAAGGTAGAAAACATTCCGGCTGACGTCCTGGCCGATCGCGAGACCTGCGTCACGGCCGCTTCTGATGTCCCTGAGCTTCTGGTCAGCGTTTCGCATCCTTGTGCTCCTTTGCCTGCACGACGTGGTCGCCCCCTGAAAACGACCCTCTAGGATGCCCCAGGAGCGACGATCTCGAGCTGGATGAGGGGCCTAGGTATCCCCCTTTTGCCCCTCCGCGAGGATCGCTGCGGCCCGGTAGATCGAGCTCCTACTCACCCCCAGCTGCCGCGCCACGGCGGCCTTTTTCTTTCCTGCGGCGAGCAGGTCTCGCGCCGCAGCGAGCTTCTCGTCGGTCAGCCGGTAGCGCTGCCCGGCCTTTTTGCCGCCCCAACGCTTGCCTTCTGCCTTGGCCTTCGCGATCCCGGCGCGGATGCGTTCGGAGATGACCTCACGCTCGTACTCCGCGAATCCGGCGAGGATGGTCCTCACGAACCGGCCGGTTGCCGTGCTCGTGTCCACGCCGTCCCTGACGGAGACGAAGCGCACGCCGGCGGCGCGCAGCTCGTCGAGGAGGTTGATCGTCTGGCCGGCGGTGCGGCCCAGCCGATCGAGGCGCCAGACCACCACGGTTCCTACCCGCCCCGCCCGGATGTCCTCCTCCAGGCGGCGCATCTCGGGTCGGTTCAGCGTGGCTCCGGTGAACCGGTCGCGGTACCACCGTACCGAACTGCCTCGACCGTGAGCCCGGGCCCACGCCCGAAGATCCGGCTCTTGGGACTTCACGTCCTGGCCCGCTGTCGAGACGCGGAGGTAAACGGCGAGAGCTTTCTTCATGCCCTTAGTGTAGCAAATCAACTAAAGATGAAAAGAGACGTTTCCCCATGCCGGATCTGAAACCAAAAGCGGCCGTTCTCAGGCCGCAATTTTAAAGGGGATGAAATAGAACACTTGGATGGGCCTTCTAGAAGAGATCTCGCTATTCTGGACGCCGGTCGGCGAGGAGAGCAAACCCAGACGCCGAAATCGCTGCTGCCGCGGCAGAACGCCAAGGTTCCAATGCCCGGATGGTATCGCCGGTGCGGCGCGCAACCTCAGCATGGCCAAGATGGTCCAGAAGCGCTTGCAGGTTGATCCTCTTGAGAACCTTCTTTTGAATAGGTCGCTTGGCGTCCGAGAACGCGATGGCGCGCAGGAAGTCTTGGCACTCGGCAGAGTTCAACAACGCAGTCACGAGGACAGCCACCTCAGCAGACGGACACGGGACGAAGTAGCAGGTGTCGTCCAGCATCACCGGTTGTCCATCAATAGGGCCGACCGCCCGAAAATGGGGCGTCTTGTGAAAACCAGAGACCGCGACCTTGTGGGGCGCAAACGAATAGTCGCCAACTCCGAACATGCTGAACGCTGGCTGCCTGTTATAGATCGGGGACTTCCTTCGCGTGAAGACATCAGCATGTCGTTCCAGATAGCGCCAGAGCTGGGGGGCTCGGCGTTTAAGCGGAGTTGTGTCTTCGCCGACCCGCTTCTGGGTGACGACCACAACCATTCGCGGAGATCTTTCGTGGTGCAAATCAGAGCCCTTGAGTAAGGGATAGAGGTAGTCAGGCTCGACATTCACCACCTCACCGAGTTTGTTGGTAAGGGTCCCGTTCTCGATGGACGACGCAAGCTCCATCACCGTAGCCGCGTCATGCTTAACACCCTGCCGCCACTCCATGGGCGATGCGCCATCTAGAAACGCCGTCCGCGAATACGCCTCGATGTCGGCCACGAACTGGCCATTCACGAATCCGATACGATACGCCGGTCGAGCAGCGCGGAGGTCTTCATAGACCGCAGCTTCATAGGATGCGTCGCCTTCGGTTACCTGGACCGAAAACAGGCAAGCGTCTACCGCGGCTCCGAACCATTCCATCGCGTCGAGTCGTCGGATCGCCGCGTCTGTTATCGGAAGGTCAGTATCGTGGGCGTACTTCAGAACGTTCCGAGCTACCGAGGTCTTGCACAAAAGCGCGATCGTCGGTCTCTCGTGTTGCAGGTCCTTCAGTAGTTTCAACCAAATGAATTCAGCGATGTCAAAATTAGACTCACCGGTCATCGCGTCGATTCCGCGTAAGTTCTTGAGGTTCGACTTCTTCGGGACGTTCGAGCTACCTAGGCTTCCTAGTTCTGAGTTCGTGACCCAGGGCGGGTTACCGACTACAAGCAGGGGGCCTTTCTCGCGCCAAGAGAGCTCGTCCTGGAACGCGATCTTGAACACGTCGCCCGTACGGAGCTCCACCCGCGTCCTTCGAGAGCTCGTGCAAGAGCGCCGTGCCTTTTCTAGGTGGCCGCGTTGAATCTCGACCCCGTAGATCTCTCGGATCGTGAGCTCGCTATCAAGAATGCCACGCACGAAACTGCCCTGGCCGCACGTCGGCTCCAAGACCCGCGTCCATCGTTTCCGCATCCCGGCGAGCACGTCCACAATCTCGCTCACGAGGGCTGCTGGTGTCTGAAAATCTCCGAGATCTCTACGCATTCAGGTTTTCGATTCCTTGGGTCTTTCCCTGTTCCGCAACAGTGATCGCCCGGCCGTACTGGAGCCGCCACTGTAGTGCGTTTGAAATCGTTAGGTACCCGAGTTCAGGGGGTTTCTTCAGGATCTCGTCTGCTAGACGGTCACGGCCAATCTCGTCGAGAGGTAGATTCCGCTCTTCGAGAAACGCCACAACGTCGTCCTTGTTGCCATTCCGCGTCAGGATCTGAAGTAGTCCGTAGGTTGTCTGGTAGTCGGCTGTTTGCTCCTGCGCCACAAAGACGGAATGTGGAAAAACCAGCTTCGTGGTTCGCGTCTTGTGATCATCGACCTTTTCATAGATAAAGACCAGGAGGTGGTAACCCAAGCCATACACCTTCTGCGTTGCATCCCTGAACGGGCAGGACGACTGCGGCTGCTTGACCGAGGTGACCTTCAGATCCACCAAGAGTTCGGGAAAATCAATCCCGCTTGCAGAGTTCCCGGTCGCGTAGGTGTGCTTGGTCAGTAGATGTTTGTGAAAA